>Ga0070698_100007368_pt1 | contig 11911 bp, 12 predicted proteins | sample KBSK1502metaG_FD_65477 | JGI IMG/M metagenome (GOLD analysis project Ga0070698, IMG submission 65477) | Corn, switchgrass and miscanthus rhizosphere microbial communities from Kellogg Biological Station, Michigan, USA - KBS K1-50-2 metaG | ecosystem: Host-associated > Plants > Roots >...
GGCACGTGGAAATGCGTCCAGGCGCAGATCACGCCCGTGGCGCCCGCCAACTATCCGCCCGACGAAACGGTCGTCCGCCGCTACCTGAAGGGCAAAGCCCAGCCCTAGCGTGGCGTGCTATGGGGGACCTCCAACCCGGGAGGTTCCCATGAAGGCTGCCGTCGTCACCGAGAATGGCGTCCAGGTCAAGGATGCGCCCAAGCCCGCACCCAAGCCGCACGAGATCCTGATCAAGGTGCGCGCGGCCTCGCTCAACCGCGCCGATCTCGCCGTCGCCTCCGGCCATCGCCACGGCACGGTGGGCGGCACCGGCACGATCGTCGGCCTGGAATGCGCCGGCGAGGTCGAGGCAGTCGGCGGCGACGTCAAGGACTTCAGGCCGGGCGATCGGGTGATGAGCTCCGCGGCCGGCAGCTTCGCCGAGTACGCCGTCACCGACGCCGGCCGCGCCCACAAGATCCCGGCCAACAACATGACCTACGAGCAGGCCGCCTGCATGGCGGTGGCCGTGCAGACCATGCACAACGCGCTGGTCGGCGCCGGCCGGCTGAAGAAGGGCGAATCGGTGCTGATCCAGGGCGCCAGCTCGGGCGTCGGCCTTTTGGGCATGCAGATCGCCAAGCACATGGGTGCCTCGATCGTCATGGGCACCTCGACCAACGACGGCCGCCGCGCGCGGCTGAAGGAATTCGGCTGCGACCTCGCGCTCGACACGCGCGACGCCAAGTGGCCCGACAAGGTCAAGGAAGCGACCGGCGGCAAGGGCGTCGACCTGATCGTCGACCAGGTCTCGGCGAGCGTCGCCAACCAGAACATGGAAGCCGCCGCCATCCTGGGCCGCATCGTCAATGTCGGCCGGCTGGGCGGCATGAAGGGCGAGTTCAACTTCGACCTGCATGCGCTGAAACGCATCGACTATATCGGCGTCACCTTCCGCACCCGCACGCCCGATGAAGTGCGCACCATCGTCAAGGCGGCCCGCGCCGACCTGTGGCCGGCCATCGAAGCGGGCAAGCTGTCGCTGCCGATCGACAAGACGTTCCCCTTGGCCCAGGCGGCCGAGGCGCTTGCGCACATGAAGGCCAATGCCCATTTTGGCAAGATCGTCCTGGTCGTGTGACCCCAATCTGTCATCCTGAGCGTTAGCGAAGGATCTCATCGACGCTTCCACAGGCGTACGATCGCCGCTGACACCGGGCATTAGATCCTTCGCTGCGCTCAGGATGACACTGCTTTGTTCTGAAAGGCACTTTTATGAGCAAATCGATCAATCATCTCGCCACGGCCGATGGCCTGTTTTTCGGCAAAGGCGGCCTCGACCAGCGCCGCACCGCCAAGATGGTCGACGAGGCGCTGGCGGGCTGCGACGACGGCGAGCTGTTCCTGGAATACGAGCAGAGCGAGAGCCTGTCGTTCGACGACGGCAAGCTCAAAAGCGCATCGTACGACACCAGCCAGGGCTTTGGCCTGCGCTCGGTGATGGGCGAGGCGACAGGTTTCGCCCATGCCTCGGCACTCGACGAGCCGGCGCTGAAACGCGCCGTCGCCACCGTCAAGGCGGTGCGCTCCGGCCACGCCGGCAAGTCGGACGAATCGCCGCGCGGCACCAACCGGCTGCTCTATGCCGACGACAATCCGATCGACGGCGAGGCCTTCGCCAAGAAGGTCGCGCTGCTGCAGGAGATCGACGCCTATGTGCGCGGCAAGGAGCCCAAGGCGCGCCAGGTCTCGATCTCGATGGCGGCCTCGTGGCAGGTCGTCGAGATCATCCGCGCCGGCGGCTGGCGCGCCGCCGACGTGCGTCCGCTGGTGCGGCTGAACGTGAGCGTGGTCTGCGCCGACGGCAGCCGCATGGAAGCCGGCAGCACCGGCAGCGGCCGGCGCGCCGCCTACGGCGACATCTTCAAGCCGGAATACTGGCAGCGCGAGGCCGACGAGGCGATCCGCCAGTCGCTGGTCAACCTGCAATCTGTGCCGGCGCCGGCGGGCGAGATGCCGGTCGTGCTGGGACCGGGCTGGTCGGGCGTGCTGTGGCACGAGGCGGTGGGCCACGGGCTGGAGGGTGATTTCCATCGCAAGAAGACCTCGGTGTTCACCAAGATGATGGGCGACATGATCGCCTCGCCCGGCGTCACCGTGGTCGACGACGGCACGCTTGCCGATCGCCGCGGCTCGCTCACCATCGACGACGAGGGCACGCCGACGCAGCGCAACGTGCTGATCGAGAACGGCCGGCTGGTCGGGCTGATGCAGGACCGCCAGAACGCGCGCCTGATGGGCGTCAGGCCGACCGGTAACGGAAGACGCGAGAGCCACGCCTATGCGCCGATGCCGCGCATGACCAACACCATCATGCTGGGCGGCGACAAAGACCCGCAGGAGATCATCGGCTCGGTGAAGAAGGGCCTCTACTGCGCCAATTTCGGCGGCGGCCAGGTCGACATCGTTTCGGGCAAGTTCGTGTTCACCATCACCGAGGGCTACCTGATCGAGAACGGCAAGATCGCCGCGCCGGTCAAGGGCGCGACGCTGATCGGCGCGGGCTCCGAGGCGCTCACCAAGGTCGGCATGGTCGGCAACGACATGGCCCTCGATCCCGGCATCGGCACCTGCGGCAAGGACGGCCAGGGCGTGCCGGTCGGCGTCGGCCAGCCGACCCTGTGCATCGACGCGCTGACGGTCGGCGGCACGGCGACCGGTTAGGCCTTGGCCGGGGCCTTGGTGTAGTCGGCGTCGCTCACCGGTTCGAACCAGCTCGTCGCCTCGCCCTTGTCGTTGGTCTCCGACATGGCGAGATGGACCATCATGGTGTCAGGCGCCGAGCCATGCCAATGGCGCGCGTTCGGCGGGATGACGACCGTGTCGCCCGGCTTGATCTCCTGCACCGGCTCGCCCTCCAGCTGGTAGCGGCCGACGCCCGACAGGACGTAGAGAATCTGGCCGACGGCATGCTTGTGCCAGTTGGTGCGACCGCCCGGCATGAACGACACGCGCGACGCGCGCAGCCGCGACGGCTGCTCCGGCGCGAACACCGGGTCCGACAGCACCGTGCCGACGAAATTGGCCGGCTCCGCCTTGGTCGTCGGGCGGGAGGCGGCACGCATGATCCTGGATTTCATGGCGTTTCCTCGATGGTTGTGCGTTTTCGTCGATCCTAGCGCCGAACCCGGACTAGGGCGAGTAGAGTCCTTTCGCCGCCGCCAGGCTGACGCAGATCGATTCGATGGCGTCGAGCGTCGGCGTCTCCACGCCGGCGCTGCGCGCGAAGGCGAGCGGCGCCCTCACGATCGACTCGATCTCCATCGGCCGACCGAGGTCGTAGTCCTGCAGGATCGACGGGCGATGGTCGGAATAGACGCGCGCGGGCCCGTAGCGCTTGTCCGGATGGTCGTCGAGCATCACGCCGTGCGCCGCCGCGATCGCCAGCGCCTCGGCATGGGCGCGCCGTGCCAGCCGGTTGACGAGCGGCGTCTTCTGGACGTGGGCGGGCTGGCCGGTGACCAGGCATACCGTCGAGCCGGTGAGATTGGCCATCAGCTTGTGCCACATCTCGTAGCGGATGTCGGTCGTCGCCGGCGAGGCGATGCCCGCCGCTTTCAACGTAGCGCGCAACGCTTCAATGCGGGGACTGGTGCGATCGTCAGTCTCGCCGACCCAGAGTGTGTTGCGGTCCGGTGCTTCGTTGTGCACCACGCCCGACTCGACAACGTGGTTCGGCGAGCTGACAACGGCACCCACCGCACGGTCTAAGCCGACGGCCTTGGCAAGCGCCCCGCCCGGATCGAGTCGCGACAGGTCGGGTGCCGGCGGGCGCGATTTCGACAGACCGTGGCCGTACCACCAGGGAACGCCGTTCTGCACAAAGGCGACGGGCGTGTCGGGGCCGAGCAGCGGGCCGATGCTGTCGGCAAGAGCGTGCTGGCCCGAGGCCTTCATGGTCACCAGCACGGCGTCCTGCGGCCCGAGATCGGCCGGACGGTCGGAGGCGTGGACCGGCGCCACGATCTTCTTGTCGCCGGCCAGCAGGGTGAGGCCCCGCGCACGGATCGCCTCGAGATGTGCCCCGCGCACCACGATGGAAACCTCGTTGCCGGCCGCCGCGAGTCGCGCCGCGAAATTCCCGCCGATCGCGCCCGCGCCGAATACGCAAATCCGCATGCCTCGTTCTCCGATCTTGCCGTAGGGTTATCTCCTGAAAGAGGAGGAAACAACCATGGCAGCCAGTGGTGAATATCGCGGACTGAGCCACCGCAACAACGCCGATCTGCAGGCCTGGCTGGCGAAGCGGCCGGCCGAAGCGGCGCTCGAACCCGCGCTGCCGATCATCGATCCGCATCATCATTTATGGGATACCCCGCAACGCGGCCACTACTTCCTCCCCGAGCTGCTGGCCGACACCGGTGGCGGCCACAACATCGTCTCGACGGTGTTCCTCGAATGCCAGTCGATGTTCCGGGCCGACGGGCCGGAAGCGATGCGCCCGGTCGGCGAAGTCGAGTTCGTGAACGGCACCGCCGCGCTCAGCGCCTCCGGCCAGTACGGCAAGACGCGCGTCTGCGAGGCGATCATCGGCTGGGCCGACCTGATGCTGGGCGCCAAGGTGCGCGAGGTGCTGCAGGCCGAGATCGCGGCCGGCGGCGGCCGCTTCCGCGGCGTCCGCTACGGCACGTCCTATGACGCCAGCATCGTCGGCAAGTTCGTGTCGCGCCCGATCCCGCCGCACCGCCTGCTCGACCAGAAGTTTCGCGAGGGCTTCGCCGAGCTCGGCAAGCTCGGCCTGACCTTCGATTCCTGGCATTTCCATCCGCAGCTTCCGGACCTGGTCGACCTTGCGCGGGCGTTTCCCGGCACGACCATCATCGTCGACCATGTCGGCGGCGTTTTAGGCGTCGGCCCCTATGCCGGGCGTTCGGCGGAGATCCTGCCCCAGTGGCGCCAGAGCATCGCTGACCTTGCCAAATGTCCGAACGTGACCATGAAGCTGGGCGGACTCGGCATGACCTCGTTCGGCTTCGGCTTCCACGAGCGCGACACGCCGCCCTCATCGCAGGAGTTGGCCGACACCTGGCGGCCCTATGTCGAGACCTGCATCGAGGCGTTCGGTCCGTCACGCTGCATGTTCGAGAGCAACTTCCCGCCCGACAAGCAGTCCTGCGGCTACACCGAGCTGTGGAACGCCTTCAAGCGGATCACATCGGGCGCTTCGGCGGCGGAAAAGACGGCGCTCTACAGCGGCACCGCCGCGCGGGTCTACCGGATGATCAGGCCCTAGAGCTGTAGCGTTGTGCAATACCGCCCCAGATGTCACTCAAAGGATGGAAGAGGATTCGCAAGAACGAGTTGGTTCGTGCAGCCAATCCTGAATGGAAGGACCTAGCTTCCGAGGATTCCTCCTGAACCAAGCGCAATGAGATGCTTCGCTGCGCTCAGCATGACAGGGAACCTAAGTCCCTCGTGTCTCGGCGAGCCGCAGCGAATCGAGGAAGCGCGTTGCAGCGCTCTTGCTCGCCATGTCGCTCTTGGCGGTGACCAGCAGACGATAGAGCCGGTCCTTGACGATGTAGGTGCGCATCATGACGACGGCGCCGCCGGCATCCTCGATGTCGAGCGCATAGCCGTCCCAGCCCTGCAAGCCGATGGGCTCGTCGCGCACGTACTTGAATTTGGCGCGCGGGAAGGCCTTTTCGGCATCGCCGCGGCCGAGATCGCGCGCCATCTCCTTGGTGTCGCGGTCGGAGAACCAGCCGGGCTGATAGTCGACATAGTCGAAGTCGAACATCTCGCCGTCACGCTTGGACGCCCAGGCAATGCGCTCACCGGCATGGCCTTTCTCCTTCTCGCCGGCCTTGGTCTCCGTGACGGGCGCCGGCATTTCCAGCCGGAAGCGAAGGTCGCGGCCGACCACGGTCTGCCAGTCGGCAGGCTGGGCCTGTGCCATGAGCGGCGCGGCGAGCACGGCGAAGACGAGCAGACGACGTTTCATGCCGCCGGCACCAGATCTTTGCGGCCCGACCAGTCCCAGGCGAGCCCGGTGCGCGAGATGCCGAGCAGCAGGCCGTGCAGCTCCTTGGGATGGACCCAGCCGCCGTCGGGATCGGTCGCGGGATCGCTGCCGCGCGGCGTATAGCGCGCCTTGGCCTCGAGCAGGCGGCCGCGCACCGCCGGCCAGTCGTGGACCTCGACGTAGCACATATAAAGCGAGTCGCCGTACTTCTTGGCGAAGCGGCCCATGGCGTGCACGTCGTCGGTCACCTGGCTGAGCTCGATGCGGTCGAGCCGGTTGGGCGGATCGAACAAGGTGAGCGTACCGATGTAACCGAAGCGCTCGCTGCCGATCTCGCTGAAGCGCGACGGATCGAGCCCGAACAGGCCGGCATAGAAGGCCGCCGCCCGACGCCAGTCGCTCACCAAGGTGTTGGTTGTCTCGTAGAGGCTCGACACCGGCCCGATCCGCGGCCGGTAGGTGGTCTCCGAAATCACCATGGACAGGCCAAAAGTCGTCTCGGGCGCGAGATAGAGCTGCTCGGCATCGCGGTCGTACGGGACACCCAGCCCCTCCCATCGCTTGACCATGCCGTCGAGGTCGGCAGTGCAGTAGCCTGCTGTCATCAAGCCCTCGCCGCGCAGGCTGAGGAAATCCTGCGTCAGTCCTGCGCCGTCGGCCTCGCAAAGCTCGAACTCGCTCTCGCCCACCGCCACGATCGTGCGCCGGGCGCCGAGATGGCGGCTATGATCGCGGCGCGCGATCTCGCTGCCCAAAAGCTGGCCAAACCGCTGCGCCGCTTTGGCGGCGTCGTGGACGGCAATCTGCACGCGATCACAGCGGTCGAGCATGGCCCGACGATACCTCAGTAGGCGTAGTCGCGGAACAGCGGCTCAAACGAGCCATGCCACTCGTTCTGCCATTTGGCCAAGAGTTCGTCGGCCGGGGCGAGGCCGCTCGCCACCGCGCGGTCGAGCGGCGCCAGGTAGACCGTCTCGTCGCTGCCGTGTGCATCGAGGCGCTTGCGGGCGCGCAAGCCGGCATGGGCGATCTCGACCACGTCGCGCGCCCATTCCGCGAGCAGGCGGTCGCGAAAGAGCATCGACAGGCCGGACTTGGGCGTCTCGGCGCGCAGCACGTCGTGGTCGGCGACCGTCCAGTCCTTCACCAGGTCCCAGGCTGCGTCGAGTGCCGTCTGGTCGTAGAGCAAGCCGACCCACAGAGCGGGCAGCGCATTGAGCGCCGGCAGCGGACCCGAATCAGCGCCGCGCATCTCGAGATAGCGCTTTAGCCGGACCTCGGGGAAGGCCGTCGTGACGTGGTCGGCCCAGTCGTTCAGGGTCGGCAGCTCGCCCGGCCGGGCCGGCAGCTTGCCCTTCATGAAATCCTTGAAACTCTGGCCCGAGGCGTCGACGTATCTGCCGTCGCGGTAGACGAAGTACATCGGCACGCCGAGCATGTAGTCGGCATAACGCTCGAAGCCGAACCCGTCCTCGAACACGAAGGGCAGCATGCCGCAGCGGTCGGGGTCGGTGTCGGTCCAGATATGGCTGCGGTAGCTCTTGTAGCCGGCCGGCTTGCCTTCCTTGAAGGGCGAGTTGGCGAACAGGGCGGTCGCCAGCGGCTGCAGCGCCAGCGAGACGCGGAACTTCTTCACCATGTCGGCTTCCGACTCGAAGTCGAGATTGGTCTGCACGGTACAGGTGCGCAGCATCATGTCCAAACCGAGCTTGCCCTTCTTGGGCATGTACTCGCGCATGATCTTGTAGCGCCCCTTGGGCATCCAGTGCATGTCCTGGCGCGTCCATTCCGGCGCAAAGCCAAGGCCGATGAAGGCCGCGCCGATCTCGCCCGCCACCGCCTTGACCTCGTCGAGGTGCTGGGCATTTTCGTCGGCGGTCTCGTGCAGGGTCTCGAGCGGCGCGCCTGAGAGCTCGAACTGGCCGCCCGGCTCGAGCGTGACGCTGGCCAGGCCGCGCTGCAGGGCGATGACGTTGTTGCCCTCGACGACAGGCTCCCAGCCGAAGCGCGTCATGCCCTCGAGCATGGCGCGGATGCCGTCCGGCCCGTCATAGGCGAGCGGTTTAAGCGTCGCGGTATGGAAGCCGAACTTCTCGTGCTCGGTGCCCATCCGCCACGCAGTGCGTGGCTTGTTGCCGGCCGCAAAGTATTCGATCAGCTGCCGCCGATTCTCGATCGGCGTGCCGCCGCCCGACGGTGGTGCGGACATACGACCTTCTACTCCCTGGTCGCCCCGCAGCTTTGAAGAGGCCGGGAGCGGCACGGCCCGCATGAGCAATTCTCACGCGAGCACGCGGCTGGTTCATGCTGTTCAAGTCCCCGTCTCCCACACCGGCGGGGCCAAGCGCAAGCGGTCAGACGATGATCCTAGATGTGCGATAATCGGCGGCGAGCCGCGGTGTCGGCCGTTGCCAGTCGCCGACCAGCGCCTGCCAGCAGGCAAGGGCGGCAAGGGCTGCCGTATCGGCGCGCAGGATGCGCGGACCGAGCCCCACCGCCGTTACGTCCTTTATGCGACGGAGTGCGCTCAGCTCCGAGTCGGCGAAGCCGCCTTCGGGACCGATCACGATCGCCCACGGGGCGGCCCGTGCAGCCGCATCGAGGCCGGCCAGCACGCCGGCGATCGGCGGACCGCCGCCGGTCTCGTCGCACATCAGCAGGCGCCGTCCGACAGGCCAATCGGCGAGCAGGCGCGCGAGGTCGACGGGCGCGCGCACCTCGGGCACGGTGAGCCGCTCGGTCTGCTCCGCCGCCTCGATGGCGTTGGCGCGCAAACGATCGACGTTCACGCGCTCGACCATGGTGTGCTGCGTCAAGACCGGCTGCAGGAGCGCCGCGCCGAGCTCGGTCGCCTTTTCAGCGATGTAGTCGATGCGCGCGCGCTTCACCGGCGCGAAGCAAAGCCAGATGTCGGGTTCCGGCGCCTGCTCGCGCCTGCGCTCGCCCACGCGCGCTACGGCCGTCTTCTTGCCGGTCCCTTCGAGCGTGCCCTGCCATTCACCGTCGCGGCCGTTGAACAGCAGCAGCTTGGCGCCATCGGGCCGGCGCATGACGTGACGCAGGTAGTGGACCTGCGCCTCGCTGAGCGGCGCCTCGCCGCCGGCGGCAAGGTCGGCCTCGACGAACAGACGCGATACGCTCATGGAGTTCCCTCGGTCATCGCTGCATGATGGCGCCATGACGGCCGACCGAACAGGGGGCTTCACCGACATCGACCGGCAGCACTGGTCGCTGCGCTACCTGCCGCCATGGGCGCGGCCCTATGGCCGGCTGGCGCGCTGGGATCGGCCGATCGGCACCTGGCTGCTACTGCTGCCCTGCTGGTGGTCGCTGGCGCTGGGCGCGGCGCCGCAATGGGATCGGCTGGCCGGCTGGCTGGCGCTGTTCGCGCTGGGCGCCGTCGCCATGCGCGGCGCCGGCTGCACCTGGAACGACATCGTCGACCGCAAGGTCGACGCCCAGGTCGAGCGCACGCGCGGCCGGCCATTGCCGTCGGGCGAGGTGACACTGCGCAATGCGCTGATCTGGATGGTGCTGCAGTCGCTGGTCGGCGCCGCCATCCTCTTCAAGCTGAACAAGTTCGCCGGCGGCGTGGCGCTCGCCTCGCTGATCCTGGTGGCGATCTACCCGACCATGAAGCGTTACACGTCGTGGCCGCAGGTCGTGCTGGGGCTCGCCTTCAATTGGGGCGCGCTGGTCGGCTACGCCACGGTGACCGGCACGCTGTCGTGGGCCACGCTCGCGCTCTATGCCGGCGGCGTCGCCTGGACGATGGTCTACGACACGATCTACGCCATGCAGGACCAGCGCGACGATGCCGTCATCGGCGTGCGCTCGACGGCGCGGCGCTTCGCCCGCGCGCCGCGGCGCTGGCTCACGCTGTTCGCCCTCCTGGCGCTCGCGGCGTGGGCGCTGGCCGGTCATCTCGCGGGCCTTGGCCTCAACTATTTCGCCATCCTGCTCGCGATCGCGCTCCACTTCGCCTGGCAGATCGCCTTCCTGAAGCCGCAGGACCAGGCCGACTGCCTGGCCAAGTTCAAGGCCAATGCCTGGATCGGCGTGCTGCTGACCGTGGCCATCATCGCGGGCCATTTGGGCTGAGCCCATGGCGCGTCTTTCTGTCATCGCGGGCGGAGTACCTCCGCCCTGGAGCGCAGCGAAGGATCTCATGCCCGTGGCAAGCGGCGATGAGGTCCTTCGCTTCGCTCAGGACGACAGGTAATCGCATGTCGCGCCTGCCCGCCGATCCCGAGGCGTTCATTCGTGCCAATACCGCCCTCGAGGCGCCGGCGATGGTGCCGGAGTTCAAGCTGTGGCTGGCCAGCGAATACGTGCCGATCTGGCAGGCGACCGAGGCGTGGCTGGAGGAGCACAACGTCGATCCGCCGTACTGGGCCTTCTGCTGGCCGGGCGGCCAGGCGATCGCCCGCTATCTTCTGGACAATCCGGCCGAGGTGCGTGGCAAGCGCGTGATCGATTTTGCCGCCGGCTCCGGTGTCTCCTCCCTGGCGGCGGCGCGCGCAGGTGCTGCATCCGTGCTGGCCAATGACATCGATGCCTTGTCGCTGGTCGCCGCCTGCCTCAATGCCCGGGCCAACGACATCAGCTTCGAGACCAGCCGGGACGACTGGCTCGCCGGCCCCGACGGGACGCCCGATGCCGACGTCGTCATCGCCGGCGACGTCTGTTACGAGCGCGAGATGTCGGCGCGCGCGCTCGCCTGGCTGCGCGGCCACGCTCGACTCGGCCGGTTGGTGCTGCTGGGCGATCCCGGCCGCAACTATTTCAGCGCCCAAGGGCTCGAAGAGCGGGCACGTTACGAAATTCCTACATCGCTGCAGCTGGAGAACCGCGGCATGCGTGAAACCGTCGTATGGCGAGTGCTGCCCCATCCGTGTTAAACCGCGCGTCGCATGCCCAAGACAGCCATCACGCCTGACGACTTCGCGAGCCTGTACGAGGGCTTCACGGCGCCGGTGTCGCGCTTCGACTGCGGCCGCAAGTGTGCGCCCTTGAACGGCGGCGAGCCGGTCTGCTGCTCGACCCAGAACGCCGTGCCGGTGGTGCACAAGGTCGAGTTCGAGTTGCTCAAAGGGCGGTCCGATCTGTGGTCGAAGTTCACGCCCTACGACTACGCCACCCGCCAGATCGTGGCCGAGCTCACCAGCGACTGCATGGCCATCCACTGCAAGGGCGCGCGCCATTGCGAGCGCGACAACCGCACCATCGCCTGCCGCGGCTTCCCCTTCTATCCCTACCTCACACGCGAGCGGCAGTTCGTCGGCATCGGCACCTACTGGGTGTTCGAGGATCGCTGCTGGATGATGTCCAACCTCGAGATCGTCGACCGCGCCTTCGTCGAGCAGTTCATCGCCACCTACGAGGCGCTGTTCGTCAAGGACGGCAGCGAATTCACGACCTACGTCGATTTCTCCGCCTCGGCGCGGCGTGTCTATTCGCGCTGGAAGCGCGAGATCCCGCTGCTCGGCCGCGCCGGCGAGCTTTTGGTCGTCGAGCCCTCGACCGGGACGATTCGGCTCGGCCGCAAGAAGGACTTCCCCAAGGCGAGGCCCTTCACCTCCGAAAAGGAGTATCGTGCGGCGATCAAGGAGGCCGGCGGCGAAGTGCCTAACCAAGGACTGCGTGCCGTCTGAGCCTCCCGTACAAGGGAGCCTGTCCATGCGCCGATCGATCCTGGCTCTGCTGCTGCTGATGCTGGCCGCGCCGGCCGTCGCCGAGGAAATCGGCTCGGTCGGCTACCGATTCAAATGGCTGGGGCCGAACGACAAGATCGTCGTCGAAGCCTTCGACGATCCCGACGTGCCGGGCGTCACCTGCTACATGTCGCATGCGCGCACCGGCGGCATAAAAGGCGCAATCGGGCTGGCCGAGGACCCGGGCGAGGCC
>Ga0070698_100007369_pt1 | contig 11909 bp, 9 predicted proteins | sample KBSK1502metaG_FD_65477 | JGI IMG/M metagenome (GOLD analysis project Ga0070698, IMG submission 65477) | Corn, switchgrass and miscanthus rhizosphere microbial communities from Kellogg Biological Station, Michigan, USA - KBS K1-50-2 metaG | ecosystem: Host-associated > Plants > Roots >...
GAGCCGCTGGTCAACCGCCGCGTGCTGCAGGCTGCGACCCTGCGCGCCGCGGCGCTTGCCGAGCGCCGTGGCGTCACCATCACGTTTTCCATCACGACCAACGGCACCCTGCTCACCGAGGCCGACGCCGACTTCTTCGAGCGCCATGGCTTTGCGGTGACCGTAAGTCTCGACGGTCCACGCGCCGCGCACGACGCCTTGCGGCCCTACAAGAACGGACGCGGAAGCTTCGACACGGTGATGCGCCGGCTCGCGCCGTTGCTGTCGCGCCAGCGTCGCATGCAGGTCAGCGCCCGGGTGACGGTGACGCCCGCGAACCTCGAGTTGCGCCGGACCCTCGACGAGTTCATCGTCGCCGGCTTCCACAGCGTCGGCTTCGCGCCGATGCTCGCGGCGCCCAGCGGCAGGGGCGAGATGCAGGCGGACGATCTCGAGATCATGCTGGGCGAACTGATCGATTGCGGGCACGCCTACGAGCGCCATGTGCTGGCCGGCGAGCGCTATCCCTTCGCCAACATGGCCAACGCCATGCGCGAGCTGCAACGCGGCACCCACAGGCCTTATCCCTGCGGGGCCGGCGCCGGCTATCTCGGCGTCTCCGCCGACGGAGACCTCGCCGCCTGCCATCGCTTCGTCGGCGACGAGGAGGGCGCGATGGGCTCGCTCGCGGCCGGTATCGACCGGGCGCGCCAGGCCGATTGGCTCGCCGAGCGGCATGTGCACCGGCAGGAGCCCTGCCGCTCGTGCTGGGCGCGCTACCTGTGCGGCGGAGGCTGTCATCACGAGGTGATCCGGCGCGGCCGGCTGGCCTGCGACTATATTCGCGGCTGGCTGCATTACTGCCTGGAAGCCTATCTGCGGCTGTCGCCCATGTTGCCGTCGGCCGATCGGACGGCGACATGAGCACGGTCTGCGTCATCGGTGGCGGACCGGCAGGCAGCACCTTCGCCGCGCGCATGGCGCAGCTCGGTCACGACGTTTGCCTGGTCGAGCGCCAGTCATTTCCCCGTCGTCATCTCGGCGAATCGCTGAGCCCCGGTGTATTGCCGCTCCTCGAAATGACCGGCGACCGCCAGTCGGTCGCCGCGCGCGCCTTGCGCGTCCGCACCGTGAGCGTGAAGTGGGAGCAGAAGCGTGAGGTGCGGGAGGATCCGCGCGAACAGGGCCTGATTGTCGATCGCGGGGATTTCGACCAGCTGCTGCTCGAGCGGGCCAGCGCGCTTGGCGTGCGCGTCCTGCAACCCGCCGTCGTGCGCGAGCTGAGCGGCGGCGACGGCGGATGGAGCCTCAGCGTCGAGGGGCACGGCCGGACCGTTCGTCTCGACGCCGACCTTCTGGCCGACGCCCGCGGTCGCTCCGGCGGACCCGCCGGTTCCAGGCGGCGGACGGGCTGTCGTACCCTCGCGCTCTATGCCTACTGGCGCGGCGCCAACCTGCCCAGGCAACCGCGCATCGAGGCCGGCCGCGAGGCATGGTACTGGGGCGTGCCGCTCCCCGACGGGACATACAACACGCTGGCCTTCGTCGATGTGAAGTGCTTCCATGATCGTGGACGGCCAGGAACGTCGAAGGCAACGCTGGCCGCGAGATTTCTCGAGCTCCTTCGGCGTTCCGCAATCATGGCCGGCTGTGACGACGCGCAACGGATCGGATCCGTCTTGGCGACCGATGCGACGCCCTATCTCGACGAACACTGCGCGACGCCTTCGATGATCAAGGTGGGCGATGCGGCGCTGGCCATCGACCCGCTTTCGTCGAGCGGCGTGCAGAAGGCGATCCAGGGGGCTCTCTCGGCCGCGATCGTCGCAAACACACTGCTGCGCAGGCACGACATGACCGATACGGCCCTGGACTTCTATCGATCGAGCCTTGCCGAAGCATCCGAGCGGCATTGTCGCTGGGCGGCCGGTCACTATGACAAGGTCGTCGAGCAAGGCGGCGGTCCGTTCTGGCAGGACCGTGCCGCAGGCCCCATGGCGGTCGCGCCGCCGCCGCCGCGCAAGCTCCTCGATGCACGCGCCTTGTCGGCGACCAGCGTCGGCCTCTCGCGCCATCTCGAATTCGTCGACCTGCCCTGCATCGACGGCGAATTCGTCGTGCTGAAGCCCGCGGTACGCCACCCCGGGCTGGAAGGTCCCGTTGCCTACCTGGGCGGCCAGGAACTCACGCCGTTGCTTCGCCGCTTGCCGGTCGGGTCGACGCCGCTCGAGATCGCGCGCTCGTGGTCCGACCGGATCCCGCTCGAGTCCGGCCTGGCAATCGCTGGCTGGATGCTGAACCGGGGGATTCTGGTCTCCCACGAGCTCGGGCCGGGCGAGGGCGAGCGATGACGACGTCGATCGCGGAGTGGCTGAGACAGCTCGATCTCGGCCAATACACCCAGCTGTTCGTCGACAACGAAGTCGACCTCCAGACGCTGAAAGTGCTGAGCGACGCCGACCTCAAGGAGCTGGGGCTGCCCTTCGGCCCGCGCAAGCGCCTGCTGGCCGCGTTGCAAGACCAGGCGGGCGAACCGGCGAGCGGTGCCGTGGCGCCGGAAGGCGAGCGGCGCCAGCTCACGGTGCTGTTCTGCGACTTGGTCGGGTCCACGGAGTTGACCCTGCAGGTCGACCCCGAGCTCCTGGAGACCATCATCCAGAAGTACGAAGACGCCTGCGAGGCCTGCATCGGCCGCTATGACGGTTACGTCTACCGGCTCCTGGGCGACGGCGTCTTGGCCTTTTTCGGCTTTCCCCTGGCGCATGAGGGCGAGGCCGCCCGGGCGATCCGGGCGGCGCTGGAGATCGTCGAGACGATATCGCGGCTCGAAGTGCCGGAGGTCGGCCGTCTCAAGGTGCGGATCGGAATCGCCACAGGCATCGTCGTGGTGGCGCCCGGCAAGCGCAATGTCCTGGGCGAAACCATGAACCTCGCGGCCCGCCTGCAGGGCGTCGCCCAGCCGGGAGGCATCGTGGTGAGCGATCGCGTCTACCGGCTCGCCGGCGGGGAGTTCGACTATGAAAATCTGGGCGAGCTGAACCTGAAAGGCATTGCCGCGCCCACCCGCGCCTACCGCGTGCTGGGTGTCGGCACGGCGGTCAGCCGGTTCGACGCTGCCGTGCGGGAGACGGTGTCGCCGCTCGTTGGACGGGCGCACGAGATGGCGGTCTTGCGCGAGCGCTGGCAATCGGTCCGCGACCGGGGCACCGGCCAGGCTGTGCTGTTGTCCGGCGAGCCGGGCTTCGGCAAGAGCCGCATCGCCAGCGCGCTTCTTGAGCGCCTGGAGGCGGAAGGCGTGCGCTCGCTCAGGTTTCAATGCTCGCCGTTCTACGTCAACAGCGCCTTTTATCCGATGAGTGCCAATTTCGAGCGGATGCTCGACTTCGGCCGCGACGCGTCGCCGGACTCCAAGTTGGACAAGCTCGAAGCGCTGGTCGCCGGGCACTATGGCCTGCCTCTTGGCGACGTGCGGCTGGTCGCCGCCATGCTGTCCCTGCCTTACGAGCAGCGCTACGGCCCGCTCGGCATGTCGCCGCGGCTGGTGAAGGAAGAGACCATCCGCGTGCTGGTGGACATCGTGAAGGCGGCGGCGCAGGCGCAGCCCTGCCTGTTGCTGTTCGAGGACGTGCATTGGGCCGACCCGACGACCCTGGAAACGCTGGGCCTTCTCATTGAACGGCTGGATGACATTCCCCTGCTGGCGGTGCTCACCCACCGGCCTGAATTCGAGCAGCCGTGGTCGCGATATGCGCACGTGACGGCTCTCGATCTCGCCAGGTTGGCTCCGGCACAAAGCCGGGAGCTCATATCGAACCTGACCGACGCCAAAACGCTTCCCGACGACCTTGTCGAGCAGATCATCGCCAAGACGGACGGTATCCCGCTGTTCATCGAGGAGTTGACCAAGACGATCCTCGAGTCCGGCGACCTGATCGATCAAGGAGATCGCTACGTCTATGCCCGCCCGCTCCTCAGCGTTGCCATCCCGGAGACGCTGCGCGACTCGCTGATGGCGCGCCTGGACCGCGTCGCGGCGGTCAAGAGGATCGCGCAGGTCGGCTCGGTCATCGGACGCGAGTTCGGTTACGAGCTCCTGGCCGAGATCGAGATGATGAGCGAGGCGGCCCTTGCCGACGTGCTCGACCGCCTCGTTGCCTCCGAGCTGGCGTCCTGTCGCGGCGAGATCCCCGAGGCGGTGTACACCTTCAAGCATGCCCTGGTGCAGGACACCGCCTACGACTCGCTGCTGAAGAGCCAGCGCATGGCGATCCACGGCAAGATCGCGCAGGCGCTCGAGAAGCGCTGGCCCGAGAGCCGCGACACCAAGCCGGAGCTGCTGGCTCACCATTACACGGCGGCGGGCCTGTTCGAGGCCGCCACCCCCTACTGGCGGCGGGCCGGCGAGCTCGCCATGCAGCGCTTTGCGCTGCCCGAGGCGATAACGCATCTCAACAACGGCATGAGGCTGATCGAGAAGCTGCCCGCCGGGCCTGAGCGCGATCTCAGGGAGCTCGAGCTGCGCACGGTGCTCGGGCCCGCCGTCGTCGCCCAGCACGGCTGGGCGCAAGGCGAGGTCAGCCGCATTCTCGAACCTGCCTGGTCGCTGGCCGAGTCGCTGGGTCACCGTCCGGCCTATGCCCCGGTCCTGCACGCGTTGTGGGTGCATTATCTTTGCGTCGATCAGCTTGGCGTGTCACTCCAGACGGCCGAGAAGACGCTCGCCGCCGGCGCCGCCGCGGGCGACGACGGTCTCGAATGTGTGGGTCATCGGGCAGCGATAGGATCCCACTACTGGTTGGGCAATTTCGTCGCCGCGCGCCGGTACGGCGATGCGCTGCATGCCATGTACGATCCCCGCCGCCATTGGCATATCGCCCAGCTCACCAACACCGACCCGTTGACCGGCGATGGCATATACCGCGGTCAGTATCTCTGGATGCTGGGTTACCCCGATCAGGCAAGGGTGGCGAGCGACGCCAAGGACGAGCATGCGCGGCGACGCAACCACCCGTTCGATCTCGCCTTTGCCCTCACGCTGGGGGCCCAGGTCTTCGACTATCTCTGCGAACCCGAAGAGCTGCTGCGCCGGACCGAAGAGGCGGAGCGCATCTGCCGGGCCCATGGTGTTGCGCTCTTGGGCGAGATCATGGCCGAGATCAGCCGCGGCATCGTCTCGCTGCGCGCCGGCCGCGCGGCTGAAAGCGTGGGGCAGCTCGACAAGGCGATCGGGCGGCTGGCCGCGACCGGCCATCGCGTCTGGGTCCGCTATCTCAGGGCCCTGCAGGGCGAAGGCCTGGCGCTCACCGGCGATCTCGAGGGCGCGAGCGCGCTGATCGACGAGAGCACCGCGGCGACCGAGCGCGGGGAAGAGCGGGTCCACTACGCCGAGCTGCTGCGGCTCAAGGGATGGGTGCTCATGCTGCAGGGCCGCCCGGCAGAGGCCGAGGCGAGCCTGCGCGCCGCGATCGACGTCGCGCGCGCCCAGGAGGCGAAGTCATGGGAACTGCGCAGTGCGACGACGCTGGCGCGCCTGCTCGCCGACCGCGGCGACCGCGTCGCGGCGCGCGAGGTATTGTCGGAGATCTATGGCTGGTTCACCGAAGGGTTCGGCACCAGGGATCTGCGCGCGGCGAAAGTCCTGCTCGACGCGCTGCAGGATCGAGCGGACCTTATGCGGGCGCAGTAGAGCGAGAGCACACAAAGGGGCAGAACGATGGCGAAGTCGAAGTCGAACGGGATCAAGCGCGCGATACTGGCCACCGAGAAGGTATTCATGGCCAAGTACGACAGCGGCGATGCGGCCGGTCTGGTGGCGCTTTATACGCGGGACGGACAGATCATGCCGCCCAACAGCGGCGTGGTGAAGGGCGCAACGAACTTAAAGAAGCTGTTCAAGAGCTTTTGGGACGAGGGTGCCACCGTGATCAAGCTCGATACGGTAGAGGTGGAAGGCTCTGGTGACTTGGCCTACGAGGTTGGAAAGTACGCGCTTTCCGGCGAGAAGGGTAAGATCGACCACGGCAAGTACATCGTCGTCTGGAAAAAGGTGGGCGGGCAGTGGAAGCTGCATCGCGACATCTTCAACACCAACGTACCTGAACCCAAGGCGTCCTAGGGCATATCGTGCCGGACTCGGCGCATTCACATGCGCCTGAGGGCCTCCAGGTTCGGATACGCGTTGTGGCCAGCGGCCAGCCTGTGCTGGGCGGCCCGGCGGCACAATTCGCCGCGGCCATTGAACGCCAACGGGCCCGCCTTGAAGAAATCGCCCGGATCATCGATCTAAAAGGCGCGATCAGATAAATCGGCGCCAACGGTGTCCACCACGGATTGCGGCGAGATTTGTTTGCAGACACTTTGTCAGCAGTGTCCAGGGCGGTAGACTTGCCGGTCCGGTTGGGGGAGGGAACATGGCTGCATCGAAGTCTGCTTCAAGAAAGTCCGCCGCGAAGAAGGCGGCGAAGACGCGGAAGTCCCGCGTCGCAGCCAAAAAGGCCTCGAAGACGCGCAAGCAACGAGCGGCGGGAAAGAAAGCCGCTGCGACACGCACAAGGCGAGCTGCCGCTAAAAAGGCTTTGGCGACCCGCAAGACCAAGGCGGCGGCGGCCACCCAAGCGAAGACCGCCGCCAACACCAACACACCCATGCAGCGACCGCGCCCGTCCGAAGTCTCACCGGCCGTCGCGGAGATCGACGAGCGCATCGCAATTATACGCAACAACCTCCGTGAGCTGGTCGAGCAAGCAGCCTCGTACTCCGGCGCTGCGAACGAGGAACTGATCTCGCAACGCATCTCCGAACAGGAGACGAAACTCGAGGCCCTGAGGAAGCAACGCGAGGGACTCTCTCAGCGAGGATCGTGACCGTACGCGGGCCGCTTTGGTTGTTCGCGTGAGGGCAGCGTTGCTACTTCAAGCCAATTCGGCACGCAAAGATCGACGTCAGGATGCATGAACGCATTGTTCGCCGACTGGACCGGTTGGACGCTGCTACAAGAGCTGAGGAAATGAATCTTCCGGGCTTTGACTTTCATCCATTGAAAGGCTTCAAGCCGACACGCTATTCGGTTCATGTGAACGGACCGTGGTGCGACGGTGCGGCCGTGTGGACCCGGATGCAGGCCGCTTATGACACCTGGCATGCCGAGCGCGCCGAGGACGTAAGCGGTATTCCGACGATCCGCGCCAAGGCGGCGTAGCGCCCGCTGCGACAACGGCCTCGTTTCAACGCCCTGTCCTCGACTTCCGCCGCCGCCAGATCGACAACGACCTGTCGCGGACGCGGGCAGCGGCAGTAGGGCTCGTCGCTGACCTGGTGCGGCGTGACCGCGCTCTCGGCACAGCAAACCCGCCAGAGACTATTCAGCCAAGATCAACCGCCGGCAAAAGACACGGTCCTGGCACAGGCCTTTCCGTCAAATCCCGGGCACGCCCCGACTAAGGACGAGTGCTGTTCTGTTGTTTGCTCTTGCCACCGTCTCTAGCGCCGTGGCTGCCGACCTTTCGGGTCAGTTCAAGCAACGTGCCCCACTCCTCGAGAACGGGCGCCTTGTAAGGCTTCTTCTTCACCGGATCGGGGGCCTCCCTCTCTGGCTCTGCCATCTCACCACCGCCTTTGAAGGGCAAGCCGAGACCATACTAGTAAGGTCTGGATAGCGGAACCTTCTCCCCCAATTTTTCCCGGCGACTCCGGTCGTTTGGCGTCAAATCGGGTCATCTGGCGTCAGTTTTCCACAGATGATCCACTGCCAAAAGACGGCGATTGTGTCTGATTTTCAAGGCTTTAGGACTGGCGCTCCTTACGGGATTCGACCCGCGTTTCAACCTTGAGAGGGCCGCAGGAGCCGGGCTGACTCTTTTCCGCGGTCCCGAACGTCCTGGGTTCAGCAGACACCAGCCACGGGAGCAGCCCCATGAGCCTCAAGGACAAGACCATCGTCGTGACCGGCGGCAGCCGGGGCCTCGGCCTCGGGCTCGTCGAGGCCCTGGTCGACCAGGGCGCCAAGGTGACCGTCGTGGCGCGCGACCAGGCCGCGCTGGCAGCGGCGAAGCGGAGGCTCGGCGTCGCCGTGATCCCGGCCGACGTCACTGACCACGGAGCCGCCCGGCGCATCCTCGCCGACGTCCGCCCCGGGGTCCTGGTGCTGAACGCCGGCGCGACCCCGCGCATGGGGCGGCTCGACCAGCTGAGCTGGGCGGACTTCACCGCGCCGTGGGAGACCGACGTGAAGGCCGGCCTCTACTGGATGCAGGCCGCGCTCACCCTTCCGCTCGCGCCGGGCGCCCGCGTCCTGGTGGGCTCGAGCGGTGCCGCGCTGCAGGGCTCGCCGCTCTCGGGCGGCTACGCCGGCGCCAAGCGCATGCTCTGGATCATGGCCAAGTACGCCAATGGGGTCGCCGAGCAGAAGAGGCTGGGCATCCGCTTCCAGGCGATCGTGCCTCAGCAGATGATCGGCGGGACCGGCGTCGGCGACGCGGGGGCCGGCGCCTATGCCCAGGCGATGGGCGTCTCGCGCGAGGCCTTCCTGGCCCGCTTCGGCACGCCGCTGCCGCCGCGCCAGTTCGGCGACCACCTGGTCGCGCTGCTCGACGATCCGCGGTACGCCACGGGCTTGGCCTTCGGCCTGAAGGGCGATACGGGGATCACGGTCCTCGAGGAGGGAGAGGCGGCTTGAGCGGAGGCCGATCGACGGCGCGCCCATCCACGGCACGGCAGGCGCAGCTCCTGGCACTGGCCGGCGAGCTGCGCCCGGAGCTTCACCGCTACTGCGCGCGCCTGATGGGGTCGGTGATCGAGGGCGAGGATGTGGTGCAGGACACCTTCGCCCGCGCCTTCGTCGCCGTCGACGAACTGCAGGAGGATGCCCCGCTGCGCGCCTGGCTGTTCCGCGTCGCCCACAACCGCGCGCTCGACCTGTTGCGCAGCCGCGCGATCCGCGCCGCCGAGCCCATCGAGGCGGCCCACGAGGTCGCCGATCCGGCGAGCCCCGATCCTGTGGAGGTGCTGATGCGGCGCGAAGCGGTCGACACCGCGGTGTCGCGGTTCGTGGAGCTTCCGACCGTGCAGCGCAGCGTGGTGATCCTCAAGGACGTGCTCGACCAGTCGCTGGAGGAGATCGCCGCCCTGCTCGGCCTCACGGTCAACGCGGTGAAGGCCCACCTCGCGCGCGGGCGGACCCGGCTCAAGGTCCTCAACGCCGAGCCGCCGGCGCAGCCCGCGCCGCGCCCGCCGTCACCCGCGGTAGCCCGCTATGTCGCCCTGTTCAACCGGCGCGACTGGGAGGGCTTGCGCGCGCTGCTGGCTGACGACGTGCGGCTGGTCCAGTCGGCGCACCCGCCGCGTGCCGGCGCCGCCGACGTGGGCATGTTCTTCGACATCTATGCGAAGAGCGCCCCGGCGCGGCTCGCTCCCGCCTGGCTCGAGGGCCGCGAGGTGATTGCGGTCTTCGAGGATCCGCAGGCGCTGAAGCCCAGCTACCTGATGTGGCTGGAATGGACGGGCGGCCGGATCAGCTTCATCCGCGACTACCGTTATGTCCGCTATGTTGCCGACGACGCCGAGTTGGTCCTGGCGCCGGACGCCGCGCCTGCGGGCGAGGGGACCGCACACAGCTGAGCCGCACGACGCGCTTGGCCGCCACCGCGGGCCCTCAACGCACCGGCCACTGATGCGGAATCAAGGGCGCGTTTACGGATCGAGCGCGATTGAGCCGGTACCGCTCTCCAACGAAGTGGCGTTCGCGTGCTGGCCATCAGCTTTGTGGGTAAAGGAGCGCAGAATTGCCGTCCGCCTTTCAATCGCTTTCTTTTTGTGCTTCCGCCATCGCTTTTCGATCAAGCCAAGGTGTGCCGGTAAGAGTCCCAGCGGGCGGGACCTGCAAGTCCTCAGTTGCCAGTCCAGCGAATCGCTTACTCGATCGTCCGGTCCGCTCGCTCGACCGTCACATCGGCAATCTTGCGGCCGATGGCCTTGGCGGTGCCCGGACTTTTCCCCCAGCCGAGGCGTGTCGCTATGGAATCGGATGGCCCTTCCACAGCCATTCGAGCGCCGACGGTAAGGTTTGGGCGACAGTCGGCCGGTCGACATGCTTGGAGTTACGCGCGAACAGGAACTGGTAGTGGTAGCCCTTGTCGGCCAGCACCTTGGCCATGCGCTCGGCCGAGAGGACCCAGTCGTGCATGCCGTCGGCCATCACGGGGTTGGGATAGAAGAGATCCTGGTCGCCGGTTACGAACCAGAAGCGGATCGGCTTCGTAGGCGCGCTCGGGATCAGCGGCGAGCCGGGTGGCTCGGAGGGTGAGATCACGCCCGACTTGATGTTGAGATTGGCGCCGGCGGGTCCAGCCCATGGGCTGTGATATTCCCAGGCGCCGCCGCGCAGCGACGGGTCGTAGGGCCATTGCTGGTTCACCATGGTCGGCGAATAGGCCAGCACCCTGCGATAGAGCTCGGGATGGAACCACGCCATGGTGAAGGCCGCGGCGCCGCTCGAGCTCAGGCCCATGGTGGCGCGGCCGTCAGGGTTCTTCGTGAGTTTCGCGCCGGTCTTCTGCTCGACCAGGGGCAGCACTTCGCGCTCGACGAACTGCGTATAGCTGCCCGACACGGTGTCGTATTCGCGCCCGCGCTCGCTGCCTTGCGCATCCTGGCCGCCATTGCCGATCTGGATGGCGATCATCGGCGGGATCCGGCGCTGCTGGATCAGATTGTCGAGAATGGTGGCCAAGTCCTTGTAGGCGGTCGAGCCGCCATCGCCCAGCACGATGAACGGCACCACGGTGTTGCGCACGTAGTTCGCAGGGACATAGACGTCTATCGTGCGCGTCCAGGTACCGGGATGGCTGGTGCTGACGATCATATTCGACTTGTCGGCCGGCGCCGTCGTCGTCGACATGATCGAGCTGTTGGAGCAGCCCGGTGTGTCGTCGCGGATCAGGCCGGGATTGTAGATCACGCTGTCCTTCGACGACATCGCGAACGAGGTCGTCGTGCCGCGCGGCACGCCATCCTTCACCATGGTCTCGGGTGCGGGCGCATGGGTCGGCCCGATGATGAAGTTGCCCTCGACGCCTGCCGGCGGCAGCGTGCCGTCGGGCAACTCCGTCGCGCGTGGATAGTTCGGGTTCGTCGGATCGCGCGTCGGCGGCTTGGTGCTGAAGTCGAGGCCCGTCGTGTCGATGAAGAAGGGCGCCGCCTTGTCGGTGGTGTTGGCGCCCGGCGGCACGATCATGTTCTGGGTGACGCAGGCCGGCTGCGCCATCGCGCCGGGTATCAGCCATGCCGCCAACAGCACCGTCCCTGCGAGGGTGGCCAATCCGTTGTTCATTTTCTGCTCCCCTGTGAGACGAGTCTCATTGGCTGGTCTTCGAGGAAACAGTGTCCGGCGGCTGGGTAACGGTCAAGTCGCGGCCGGCCGACAGTCGACGTCGACGCCGCCTGCTTAGGACACCTGAGGTCGCCCTAAGAACAGATCAATTGCGGTAACCCTACCTTCTTCTGGTGCTTTCTTGAGTCAGCTTCCGAGCGAGGTCCGCCCGGAACCTCGAGTGGCTCAGGGGAAATTCTCCACGATCATTTCCCAGACGTCGTGACCATTGCCGTGGAGCATCATTCCAGCGCGGCAAAGCGCCGAATCCGCACCTCCCAAGGCGTCCTTGGCAGACCAATCGCAAGACAATCCATCGTTTGTCGATTGGGTCAGGGCTAAGTTGCCAACTCAGCCTGGGCCACGGCGGAGCCTCGCTCTGGCCCCGGCCAAGTTGAATTGAGTAGAGTGAGGTGACTCGGGGGACCTGCCCTGATGGACGAACACGCGATCTCGTTTGGCCCGTACCGGCTCCTTGCAGCGCAGCGGCTTCTGCTCGAGCGCGACCAGCCGGTGCGGCTCGGCAGCCGCGCTTTTGACATTCTGGCGGCTCTGGTCGAACGCG
>Ga0070698_100007370_pt1 | contig 11909 bp, 6 predicted proteins | sample KBSK1502metaG_FD_65477 | JGI IMG/M metagenome (GOLD analysis project Ga0070698, IMG submission 65477) | Corn, switchgrass and miscanthus rhizosphere microbial communities from Kellogg Biological Station, Michigan, USA - KBS K1-50-2 metaG | ecosystem: Host-associated > Plants > Roots >...
AAACCACTTCGACTGTTCGGCGCACCGCTTGCACACGCCCGCGCGCGATGTGGCGTGACCGAAACCCGATTGACTTTCGAAAGGATGCTGATGATGGCGGCTGAAAACCTGCGGGAGCTGTTCGTCGACGAACTCCGGGATATATACGATGCAGAGAAGCAACTCGTTAAAGCGCTGCCGAAAATGGCAAAAGCGGCCGAGAGCCGGGCACTCCAAACCGCGTTTGAGGAGCACCTTGAAATCACTCGCGCTCACGTGGGACGTCTGGATGAAGTCTTCAAGCTGTTGAACACGGCCGCGCGTGGAAAGAAATGCGAGGGTATGGAAGGGCTGCTCGAGGAAGGCCATGCGGTCATCCAGGAAATGGAGGGCAGCGTCCGCGACGCCGCCCTGATTGCCTCGGCACAGAAAGTCGAACACTACGAGATTGCCACGTACGGGACGCTGGCGACCTTCGCCGAAGTGTTGGAGATGGACGACGCAAAGGACTTGCTGGGACAGACCCTTGACGAAGAGAAGGAAGCCGACGAGAAACTGACTCAGGTCGCCCTCGGTATCAATTCCGAAGCGGATGAGGGCGAGGAGGGCGACCACGACGAGAAAGAGATGGTCGCAGCATCGACCTCGAAGTCCTCGGCTCGCAGCCAGGGCAAGAACGCCAGGAGCACTCCTTCCCGCTCAGGAAGGCGCTAAATCTTCGGGAGAGAGTCGCGGAGTCCGTCTGCGGCTCTCTCGTTCTGAACTCTCCCACTGCTCCCTGGGTGCGGTGATGCACTCCGCGCCGCTTCTACTCCCTAAGCAAAAGACTCCGCGCGGAACGGCTTCTCTCGGCCCGAAAGGAGAAATCTTACGGGTCCGTTGAGATTCTGGCCGGAAAAGAGCGCCCTCCGGTGGTTTGTCGTATGCACGAGCTCCAACTCGAAGGAACCCATGCCTACAGATGTCGAGCCACGGATTTTGAGACGGTCGCTTCGAGTGGGGTTGGCCCTGCTGGCCCTGCTCGCAGTCTCGAGCACGCCCCCGCTTCGTGCGCAGGCGGGGCTGCAAGGGCGGTGGACCACCTTGCCGCGTGCGATGCCGATCAACCCCGTTCACATGGCCCTGATGAACAACGGCAAGGTGCTGATTGTGTCGGGTTCTGGCAACGTGGCCACCGAAACGAACTTCCGGGTGGCCGTCTGGGACCCGCAAGCCGACGCGATCGACATGCAATCGGTGGCCTGGGACATGTTCTGCAACGGGATGGTCGTGCTGGCGGACGGTCGCGTGTTCGTCAACGGCGGCAACCTGCAGTACGACCCGTTTCACGGCGAGCCACGGAATGCCGCGTTCGATCCGGCGACGGGTTTCTTCACGGATCTCCAGAACATGGCGCACGGCCGATGGTATCCGACGACGACGATGCTCGGCGACGGACGCGTGATGACGTTTTCCGGATTGAGCGAGACAGGAGGAACGAACCGGGCGGTGGAGCTCTACACCGTCGGTTCGGGATGGAGTCAGGAGTACCTCGCCAGCTGGACGCCGCCGTTGTATCCGCGGATGCATCTGCTGCCGGACGGCACGGTCTTCTATTCGGGCGCGGGCACGGGCTCGAGGATCTTCAATCCCTCGACAACGACGTGGTCCGGCATCGTCGCCACCACCAATTACACCGGGACGCGGACCTACGGCACATCCGTTCTCCTGCCGCTGACACCGGCGAACGGGTACCGGCCTCGCGTGATGATTTTCGGCGGAGGCAACCCGGCGACGGCGACCACGGAAATCATCGACATGTCCGCCGCGCCCCTGCAGTGGCAGTACGGGCCGTCGATGTCTCAGCCGCGGATCGAGATGAATGCGACGATTCTGCCAAACGGCAGGGTGCTGGCGCTGGGCGGGTCGAGAAACGATGAGGACGCCGCCACCGCAAGCCTGAACGCCGACCTGTACGATTCCAACACCAACACATTCTCGCCGGCGGGAGCAAATGTCTTCCCGCGCCTCTATCACTCGGGGTCGTTGCTTCTTCCCGACGCGACTGTGCTGCTCGTCGGTGGGAACCCAGTACGCGGCACCTACGAATCGCACATGGAGATCTACTCTCCGGCGTACCTGTTCAATCCGGATGGCAGCGCTGCGCTGCGGCCAACGATCAACGCTGTAAGCCCGGGCGCCTTCACCTACGGCGGGACGCTCCAGGTCCAAACACCCGACGCGGCCGACATCGCGTCCGTCGTGCTCGTCCGCCCGGGTGCGCCGACCCATGCGTTCGACATGGATCAGCGCCTCGTCGGCCTGTCGTATACCGTCGCCGGCGCGGGCGCACTCAGCGTGACCGCGCCGCCGAGCGGCAATATCGCGCCTCCTGGCTACTACATGCTGTTCGTGTTGAATTCTGCCGGGGTGCCGTCGGTCGCGAGCTTTGTCCGGTTGTCGGCGTCGCTCCCCAATCAGGCTCCCGCCGCCACGATCACCAGTCCGGCAGCAAACGTGACCGTCAGCGGCGGCCAGTCCGTCTCCTTCTCCGGGAGTGGCAGCGATCCTGATGGGACGATCAGCGCGTATGCCTGGACATTCCCGGGCGGCAATCCGAGCTCGAGTGCACTGGCGACGCCGGGCAACGTGACGTACTCAACGCCCGGGACCTACGTCGCTTCATTCAGGGTCACGGACAACGGCGGCCTCACCAGCCCGCCCGCGACGCGCACAATCACGGTTCCGGACTTTTCATTGTCTGCAACACCGTCTTCACAATCGGTTGTGCCCGGAGGAAGCGTTGGCTACACGGCGACAGTGGCCGCTGGAACCGGATTCACCGGAACGGTGGACTTCAGCATCAGCGGCATGCCATCAGGAGCGAGCGCCTCGTTCAACCCGGCATCGGTCACCGGATCGGGATCGACAATCCTCTCGGTCCTGACGACCGCCGCGACGCCGGCGGGCAGCTATCCGCTGACGATTACCGGAACCAGTGGGGTTGTGGTGCATTCGGCAATCGTCACGCTTGTCGTCAGCGTCGCCGGCGACTTCTCGATCTCGATGACGCCGGCCATCAGGACGATCGGCCGGGGCGCCAGCACGACCTATTCCGTTTCCATCGTGGCCACGCCGGAGTTCTCGGGGACGGTGAACCTGTCCGCGGATGGCGTGCCGAAGTTTGTCGCGGCCAATTTCAGTCCCACCTCAGTCGTGCAGTCCGGGATCTCTGTGCTCACGGTGACGACGAGGAAACAGACGAAGACGGGAAATGTGACCCTGAGCATTACGGGAACGAGCGGCAGCCTCGTCCACTCGACGAACATCACATTGATTGTTCAGTAGCCATGATCATCACGCGCAGGAACCTGTTTCGGCATGTCGGCGTGGGCGCAGCCGCCAGCGTGGGACTTCCTTCCCTCGCTCGGGCAGCGGCGGTCGAACGTGGAAGAGATATGTTGCGGCCGGATGCCCAGGCGGGCGTGCCCGTTCGGCTCCACAGAAACGAGAGTGCTTCCGGTCCGTCGGCGATGGTGGTCGCCGCGATTCGGGGCGCCGCGGTGACGCTGGCGAACCGCTATCCCGACGGGCCAGTCGAAGCGTTACGCAACAAGCTCGCTGCTCTCCACGCCGTGACGCCAGACCAGGTGGTCATGGGCGCCGGGTCCGGCGACCTTCTTTGTATGGCCGCGTTGGCGTTTCTGGGATCGCGCAAAAAGATCATCGTCGCGCAGCCGACGTTCGAGTTGATGGCCGACCGCACGCGCCGCTCGGGCGGAGAAGTCGCCGCCGTTCCGCTGCGCAGCGACTACGCCTATGACCTGGATGCCATGCGGTCGCACGCCGATGCCGGCACCGGGCTCGTCTACGTGTGCAATCCGAACAACCCAACGGGCAGCCTCACGCGCCGCCAGGAACTGGAGGCGTTTATCGGAGAGCTTCCATCGACGGTCTATGTCCTTATCGACGAGGCCTATCATCACTATGTCGGCGGGTCTTCGGAGTACGCGTCGTTCATCGATCGTCCGCTGAACGACCCTCGCGTCATCGTCACTCGCAGCTTTTCCACAATTCACGGGCTCGCCGGTTTGCGGGTCGGGTACGCCGTGGCCTCGCCAGAGACAGCGGCTCTCCTTGCCGGCAATGGTGTTCCAGACAATCTGAACGGCGTTGCGGCGCTGGCCGCCATTGCCGCGCTCGACGATACCGACCACGTTCGAACCAGCGCGACGCGAAACGCCGACGATCGCCAGGAGTTCTGCAACCAGGCGAACGCACGAATGCTGCGCACGATTGATTCACACGCGAATTTCGTGATGCTCAACACCTGGCGTCCGGCCGTTGAGATCGTCGAGCATTTCAGGAAGAACGATGTCCTCGTCTCGGGGCCATTTCTCCCCTTCGACAAGTACGTTCGAGTTTCCCTTGGCCCTCCCGCCGACATGCGGGAGTTCTGGCGCGTATGGGACCTCTTGCCGGTGTACCACGGCATGATGACGATGTAGTGGGGTGGTCAGTCCTCAACGCCACCCACACGATTCCACCGCCGCCAAATGCCTCCTTCGGCTGCGGGCCCACCGACGCAGCAGCCCTTCCCGCCTCTCACACCTGGATGAGCGCGAAGTTTGTGCTATCGTCCGGCCAACGCCGTCTCTGGCCACCCACGTCGGCCCGCCAGGAGGATCACTCAGATGCGTTGGATCGTCAAAAATATTCGGTGGAACACGGTCGTGTCGGGTGTGCTCACGACCACAATGCTCGCGGCCTCCCTGACGAGCGCGCAGCAGGCGCGAGCCCCATTTCATCTCCGAGAGGCGACCATCGCCGGCATCCACGATGCGTTCGCCGCCGGCCAATTGACTTGTGCGCAACTGACCAAACTCTATCTGGACCGGATTGAAGCCTACAACTTGCGGCGTCCCGCGCTCCACGCCGTCATCGCTGTGAATCCGAAATCCCTGGAGACCGCGGCGGAGATGGATCGACAGTACAGGGCCAATCGATCCGGCACCGGTTCGTTGCACTGCATCCCGATCATCCTCAAGGACAATTTCAACACCTTCGACATGCCCACGACTGGCGGCAATGCCGGAATGAAGAATTCGGTGCCGCTGGCCGACGCCTTCACGGTGGCGAGGATGCGCAAGGCAGGCGCCTTGATATTGGCCAAGGCGAACCTGCAGGAGTTCGCGCGCGGCGGCATGTCAATCAGTAGCCTCGGCGGGCAGGTGCTGAACCCTTATGACCTCACCCGCACGCCCGGCGGTTCCAGCGGCGGCACCGGCGCGGCCGTCGCCGCGAACTTCGCCGCTCTCGGCACTGGCAGCGACACGGGCCAGTCCATCCGTTCGCCCGCGTCCGCCAACAGTCTGGTGGGCGTACGTCCGACGCGCGGCCTGGTCAGCCGGAGCGGCGTGATCCCAAACAGCCAGACGCAGGATGAGGTAGGCCCGATCGCACGAACCGTCACGGACGCCGCCCTGTTACTCGACGTGATGGCCGGCTACGACGCGGGCGATCCCATAACCGCGTTCGGTAAGGGACGCATCCCGAAAAGCTACACGCATCTGTTGAGCAAGGATGCCCTCAAGGGCGCGCGGATCGGCGTCATGACGAACTTGTTCGGAGGCGCGGAGCGTCATCGCGAGGTCAACAGAGTGATGGACGGCGTCATTGCCAAGATGGAATCCCGGGGCGCCACGTTCGTCCGTTTCGAGCTTCCGGCATATGACATGCTTTTGCCCGCGATCGACACGCAACCCTTCGAGGCCCGCACGGTGATGGAGCGCTACTTCTCCGCGCTGGGTCCTCATGCGCCGATCAAGAACTTTGTCCAATTGGTCGCCGCGAAGACCTCCGCGGTGCAGAAAACGCTGGAAGCGGAGCTCGCCGTCGTCGACGGCATGAACAGCCAGACCTACAAGGACCGGATGTTGAATCGGGACAAGCTGCGGCTCGCGGTGGCGACGAAGATCGCGGATCTCAATCTGGATGCGATCCTCTACCCGCTTCAAAAGATCCTTGTCGCGCCGGTTACGGCGGGCGAGCAAGCGGAGCGAAACGGCACGCTTTCCAACGGCACCGGGTTCCCGGCGGTCACCTTCCCGGCTGGCTTCTCCGCGCCAAGCGCCTCGGCGCCGCTGGGTGTCCCGGTGGGCGGCGAACTACTGGGGCTCGACTATACGGAGGACAGACTGCTGGCCTACGCCTACGCGTTCGAGCAGGCAGCCGAGATCCGCAAGTCACCGGCCAGCACGCCCCCGCTGCCGAATGAGCCATAGACGCGAACCCGCAGCGAGTCGCCGAGCAACAGGATGGGCCCGCTGATGGCGGGCCCGCCGACGCCCTTCACAGACCCTCAGTGCTATTCCCCGGGCCCCAATCTGGAGTGGGTCTACATCGCCAACAGCGACAGCCTCGTGTCGGACAAGCAGGTCTGGGGCCGGTCGGTGGGCGTCGCGGTCGCGAACGAAGGCGCGTTCATCGTGTGCGTATCCGCAGGACGATCTTTCCGAGCACATGCCCCTTCGCCAGTCGTTTGTGCGCATCGACACGGTTCGGACCGATCAACGATAGCGATGCTGTCGAGGAGCACGAGAAGCGAGAAATTACACGCTGTCAATGGTAAACTCTGGACCGCTCGCGCCGGCCATGAGCGGCTGGACGACCTGCGAGTGACCCCGACGAAAGCGATGAGACTGCGGACGGTATTCAGAGACCGGAGAGCAACCATGAGATGCGCATTTCGTCGTGCCGCAGGTGTCCCCCTGGCTCTTCTCCTCCTTTCGACAGGCTGGTCGGTGTCCGCGCAGTACGGTCCGAAAGGCGGCGAGTGGACCGCTTACGGCGGGGACGTCGGTCACACGCGTTACTCTCCGCTCGATCAGATCAACGCAGACAACTTCAACAAGCTGGAAGTTGCATGGCGGTTCAAGACTGACAGTCTTGGGCCCATCCCGGAGTACCTCTACGAGAGCACGCCAGTCATGGCCAAGGGTGTGCTGTACTCGACAGGCGGGTCGCGGCGGGCGGTGTTTGCCCTCAATGCGGTCACGGGTGAGTTGCTCTGGGTCTTCAATCTCAACGAAGGCGCACGCGGCGAGGCGGCTCCGCGTCGGCTCTCGGGCCGCGGGCTGTCGTACTGGACCGACGGCAAGGAAGAGCGGATCATCTACGTCACGCCCGGTTACCAACTCATTGCGCTCGACTCGAAAACCGGCCGCCCCGTCCCCGGCTTCGGCAAGAACGGCATCGTCGACTTGAAGTTGGACAACGATCAGATCATCGATCCGCTGAGCAGCGAGATCGGCCTGCATGCGACGCCGACCGTCGCGAACAACGTGATCGTGGTCGGCGCGGCGCATACGACGAACCAGAGGTTCAAGAGAAACGTCAAGGGCTACATTCGTGGCTTCGACGCGCGAACGGGTAAGCGCCTGTGGATCTTCCACACCATTCCATCACCCGGCGAAAGCGGCAACGAGACGTGGGAGAACGACTCGTGGTCGTACACAGGCCACACAGGGTCGTGGGGGCAGATCTCGGCGGACGAGCAGTTGGGGATGGTCTACATCGGCGTCGAGTCACCGACCGGCGACTACTACGGCGGCCATCGGCCGGGCACCAACCTCTTTGCGGAAAGCCTCGTGGCGCTCGACATCAAGACGGGGCAGCGCAAGTGGTTCTTTCAGTACGTGCATCATCCGATCTGGGACATGGACAACGCTTGCGCGCCTGTTCTTGGTGACGTGACCGTGGATGGCAAGGTGATCAAGATCGTCGCCCACCCGAACAAGAACGGGTTCCTCTACGTGCTCGATCGCGTAACCGGACGGCCGGTGTGGCCGATCGAGGAGCGGCCCGTACCGCAGTCGGACGTCCCGGGGGAGAAGACTTCGCCAACGCAACCGCATCCGACCAAGCCGCCGGCGTTCGGAACCCAGGGCGTGTCGGTTGACGAGCTGATCGACTTCACGCCGGAACTGCGCGCCGAAGCCGTGCAGGTGGTGTCGCGGTACCGGATGGGGCCGCTGTTCACGCCGCCGGTGGTCAGTAAGCGGGAAGGTCCGATCGGCACGCTCGGGTGGGGCAGCACCGCGAGCTGGCCCGGCGGATCGTTCGACCCGGAGACCGGGATTTTCTATATCGCCTCGACGCGGTCGATCGGCGCGCTCAGCATCGTGCCTCGCCCCGCCAACGTCCCGGGGGATATGGATTTCATTCAGGGGTCGGCGTTGTCCGGTCCGCGGACGTCGGAGGTCCCCGGAGAGATCGCTACGCCGGGAGGGGGACCCCCTCCGGCAGAGGGGTCGGGCGGGGGAGGACTGAACGTCAGGGGTTTGCCGCTGGCAAAGCCGCCTTACGGGATCATCACGGCCATCGACCTCAAGAGAGGCGAGGTGCTCTGGAAGGTTCCGCACGGTGATACGCCCGACAACGTCCGCAACAACCCGGCGCTGAAAGGCATGAACATCCCGCAGACCGGCCGAGCCTCCCACCTGGGTACGTTGGTAACCAAAACGCTAGTCATCGCCGCCGAGAAGAGCTTCGTCACCACGCCTCAGGGGCGCGGTGCGATGCTGCGCGCCTACGACAAAGCCACCGGCAAGAACGTCGGCGCCGTCTATATGCGGGTGCCGGAGAGCGGCTCGCCGATGACCTATGTGGCGAATGGGAAGCAGTACATCGTGATCGCCACCAGTGGGGGCAGCAACACGGGCGAACTGGTCGCGTACAGGCTGCCGTAAGCCCGGACTTAGTTCGACACCTTCTTCTCCTGGGCGCGAGCGCCGGTCAGGATGTTCATCATGCCGTGGTTCCCCTCGTGACAGGCGTACTCGAAGATCGGACCTTGCGGTTCCAGTCTCTCAAAGGGCCCTTCGGCGGTAAAGCTTCTTGCCCACGTTTTCGGATCGTCAACCGTGAAGCGATAGTCGATCCGGTCGGGCGACACGCGCGTGAACCGTTCGATGACTCGCATATCCTCGCTGCCGCCCTTAATCTGCAGCTGAGATGAGGCCTGAACACGCCCGTTCGAATTGCGTGTCTCGACGACGAGCGTATTGCCCTCCCAATGTCCGCGCGAGATCCCAAACCAGCCGCGCACCTTCGACGAGGGGAAGGGTCGGCCATCCAGCGGGATCACGCGCACGGTGTGGCCGCGCTCGACGAGAATCGTCACGTGGCCGGGCGACTGGATGAATTGGTAATTCGAGAGATCGTTGTTGCCTATGTGCGGCGGCCCATCCGCAGTCGTCGTCAGGCACCGGGCGGCCAGGGGTAGGTCCTGGTAGCTGAGGCCGAGATCGGCCCGTACAGAGCCGGGCGAAGCCGTGCCGGCTGTCCGTGCGGCGGCAATGGCGGCATTCCGCTGCACAGCCTCTGGGATCTGCGGCGGGATCCGCCCATCCGGCGGATCCACGATCATTCCCGTGCGGAGATTGCTCGCGAACGTCCCCTGGCTGAACTGGAGGCCAAACTGCGCGTTGCTGTAGTGCACGTCGCGTTGCGTGCCGGGCTCCGCCAGTTCGCTTTCGCGGAGCGCGGCATCCCGCTCGATTTTGGCCATCTCTTCGGGCGTGTAGAACTCCTTCGTGACGCCTTTGGGCCGCTCGAGTGGGACATACGTGGCGTTCGTCCAATAGCCAGAGATGTCCGGCTGGCCGTCCGGCGTTTTCGGCTGCACGTAGGCCTTTGTCGGCGTGCCGTTCGGTTTCGTCGCCGCCGCGGGCGCCTGCGCGGCGACTGGCCCGGTGGCCAGCGAGCAGACCGCGATCGCCGTTGCCAAGATACTCACTAAAATGAGAGATCGACGAGCCACTTGAGAGCTCCTTTCCAACGTTTGGACCGCCCGCCCGCTGCTGGACTTCCTCGTCACCGGGTGCCTAGCTTGCCAAGATATCCGTAGAGCGGCATCTTCCGCAAATTCATGCACGATATTCCCCGAGCTCCGCGCCGGCGTCGCCCATCTCCATGACGCGATCGCCTGACTCGACCACACACTACCAGATCTTCACGCGATCGGCGGGCGCGCGGTAGAGCTTGTCTCCTGGCTGCAGATTGAATGCGGCGTAAAACGCGTCGATGTTCGTGAGCGGCACGAACGCGCGGAACATGCCTGGCGAATGCGCGTCTGTGAGCAGCTGATTACGCAGCGCCTCGTCGCGCCCCTTGAACCGCCACACCTGTGCGTAGCCCAGAAAGAATCGCTGGTCGCCGCTGAAGCCGCCAATGACAGGCGCGGTTCTCCCTTTCAACGACATCTTGTATGCCCGGAACGCCACCGCGATTCCGCTCAAGTCGCCGATGTTCTCGCCCATCGTCTGGCGACCGTTGATCTTCATGCCCGGCACGGGCGTGTAGGATTCGAACTGGGCGCCGAGCCTGGTCGCCCGCTCCTCGAACCTCTTCGCATCGTCGGCGGTCCACCAGTCGCGCAGGTTGCCGTCGCCGTCCGACTTTCGGCCCTGGTCGTCGAACCCGTGGCTGATCTCGTGGCCGATCACGGATCCGATCGCGCCGTAGTTAATCGCATCGTCGGCATCGACGTCGAAGAATGGCGGCTGGAGAATCCCGGCCGGGAACGTGATCTCATTGTTCGCGGCGCTGTAGAACGCATTGACCGTCTGCGGTGTGGTTACCCAGCGCCAGCGATCGACGGGTGTGCCGTAGCGTCCCCACATCTCGGCATGCCGGAATTGGCGAGAGCGCATGACGTTGCCGACGAGATCGTCGGCCTTCACGTCCAGGCCTGTGTAGTCGCGCCAACGATCCGGGTACGCAATCTTCAAGGTGTACTTTGCGAGCTTGGCCTGAGCCTGAACTTTCGTTTCTGGCGACATCCACTCGAGCTCGTCGATCCCGACCTTGAAGGCTGCGAGGAGGTTCCTGATGAGCGCGTCGATGCGCGCCTTCGCGTCACCCTTGAAGTAGCGTTCGATATACACCTTGCCAACTGGCTCGCCGAGCGCTTCCTCGGTGGCCGCCACGGCGCGCTTCCAGCGCGGCTGAAGTTCCTGGAGGCCTCCGATGACCCTGCCGTTGAAGTCGAACTGCGCGTTGACGAACGCCGCGGGAAGGTCGTCCGCGTAGGCGCTCATCAGGCCGAACACCAGATATTCCTTCCACGTGTCGATAGGCGTCGCCGCCATTGCCGCGTCGATGGCTTTCAGATAGTCCGGCTGGCGGACGATGACGTCCTCGAGACCGGAGGCGTCGGCGGCCGGCAGGACCTGCGAGAAGTACCCCCGCCAGTGGAAGTTCGGCATCGCGGCTTGGAGCGCCGCGACCGTCATTTTGTTGTACGTCGCGTTACGATCGCGGCTGCGCGCGCGGTCCCACTGCTGCTGTGCGATGGCCGTCTCGAAGGCAAGGATGCGCGCGGCGGCGCCGCTCGGGTCCTTCAGATTGGCGAGCGTGTACAGCCGGGCGATGTAGTCCGTGTAGGCCTTGCGAATCGCGACGAATCGTTCGTCCGGGCGCAGGTAGTAGTCGCGGTCGGGCATCCCGAGACCCGCTTGCGAGATGAGCACGGCGTACACGTCGGAGTGCTGCGGGTCCTGGCCGACGCCCACCGAGAGTGGCACCCGAACGCCGAAACGTGCGGCCCGGGCGAACGCGGCGGGGAAGTCGCGCACGCTCGCGATGCTGCCGATGGCCGCCAGTTCCGCGGTCAGAGGCTGGCTGCCGAGGGTCTCGATGCGCGCGTCGTCGGTGAAGCTCTTGTAGAACCCGCCAATCTTCTGCCCGATCGACCTCGGCGCGGCTGGCCTGATCGCTTCCGCTTCGAGAATGCCTCGCACCGCCTCCTCGGAGCGCTCGCGCAGGATGGCGATCGTGCCGTAGCTCGGGCGGTCGGCCGGAATCGGGGTCTTGTCGGCCCACGCGCCGTTGACGAAGCGGAAGAAGTCGTCTTGCGGCCTGACCGAGCGGTCCATGCCCGCGGTATC
>Ga0070698_100007371_pt1 | contig 11908 bp, 9 predicted proteins | sample KBSK1502metaG_FD_65477 | JGI IMG/M metagenome (GOLD analysis project Ga0070698, IMG submission 65477) | Corn, switchgrass and miscanthus rhizosphere microbial communities from Kellogg Biological Station, Michigan, USA - KBS K1-50-2 metaG | ecosystem: Host-associated > Plants > Roots >...
GCCGCCGTGACCTTCACCGTGGACATCCACCACCACATGCTGCCCGATTTCTTCTGGCGGGCCACCAACGAGGGCGACCACCCGGTCGGCGGCATCGCGCCGCCGCCCTGGTCGCGCGCGAGCGCGCTGTCGTTCCTCGACGACGCCGGCATCGACGTCGCCATCACCTCGGTCAGCACCCCGGGCGTGCACACCGGGAACGCCGCCGCCGCGCGCGTCCTAGCCCGGCGGTGCAACGAACTGGCCGCCGAGCTGACCCGCGACCGCCCGGACCGGTTCGGCGGCTTCGCCTGCCTGCCCCTGCCCGACATCGACGGCGCGCTCGGCGAGCTGGCCTATGCCCTCGACGACCTCCGGCTAGACGGCGTCGTGCTGTTCAGCAACGCCCGCGGCGCCTACCTCGGGGACCCGCATTTCGCCCCGCTGTTCGAGGAGCTGCAACGGCGCGCGGCCGTCGTGTTCGTGCACCCCAACCCCTCACCCGACCCCGCTGCGCACGCGCGCTCGGGCTGCCCGACTCGCTCATCGACTACCCCGCCGACACCACCCGGGCCATCGCCCGGCTGCACTACAGCGGCACCTTCGCCCGCACCCCCGACGTCACGTACGTCTTCGCCCACGCCGGGGGCACCATGCCCTACCTGGCCGGGCGGTTCGCCATCATCGACCAGATGCGCGTCATTCCCCGAGCCGATGCCCGGGCCACCGCGGCCGAGACATTCCGCCGCCTGTACTGGGACACCGCCCTGTCCTGGAGCGACCCGGTGCTGCGCATGCTCCGCGACGTCGTGGGAATCGACCGCGTGCTGTTCGGCTCCGACTACCCCTACCTGCGCCGCGACCTCGCCGTCTCCTGCCGCCAGCACATCCAGGCCAGCCCCGAACTCACCAATCACAAGCGAGAGGCCATCCTCGGCGGCACCGCGGCCACGTTGATCCCCCGGCTGGCCACCCTGCGACCTACGACCAGCACGCATCATTACGCTATCGGGCCAGACAACAAGCCCATGACCAGGAGCTTGAACGGGTGCAGCCAAGATAAGCACGATTCCCGCCATGAGTGGCCGCCGGACGTCACTCACGGTGGACTCGGGCACCATGGGGAGGGACGATGACCAGGCGCAGCGCGCTGATCACCGGAGGATCCGCAGGGATCGGCCTGGCCGTCGCCTCGGCGCTCGCCGAGGACGGCTGGGACCTCACCATCGCCGCGCGCGACCAGGCCAAGCTCGACGACGCCGTCGCGGCGCTCAGTACGGGAAAGAACACCGTCCACGCGGTGTCGGCGAACCTGGCCGAGGACCACGCCGAAGCCGTGGTCGGGCAACACCTGGACGTGCACGGCGGCCTGGACCTGCTGGTGAACAACGCCGGGGTCGGCCTCATCGGCCCGCTGGAGGCGAAGAAGGCGAAAGCGCTAGATCTGGAGATCGCGCTGAACTTCCGCAGCGCGTACCGGATGATGCAGGCGGCCATCCCCGCGCTGCGGGAGGCCGCGGGCAGGCACGGGGCCAGCTACATTGTGAACATCAGCTCGATGGCAGCCCGCGAGACCCCGCCGAACGCCTCCGCGTACGTCGCCTGCAAGGCCGCGCTCGTCGCGCTCGGCAGCTCGGCGCATAAGGAGTTCAGCAGGGAGGGGATCCACGTAACGGCGCTGCTGCCCGGGCTCGTCGACACCCCAGGAACCAGCTGGGCCGATGCCGCGGCGCGGGACCAGATGCTGCTGGCGTCCGATGTCGCCGAAGCCGTCCGGTTCGTCCTGCGCACCTCACCGCGCTGCTTCGTGCCCGAGATCATGCTGACCTCGTCCGGGCCCGGCCTGCACGCCCTGATCGACTGGGACGCGCTCGGCTGACCCGCGGCGGCACGCAGAAGCGCCTGGCCACGTCAGCAGCCAGGCGGTCGGCCCACCGGGCGTCCGGCGCGATCCACCGGGCCGCCGAAGGCGACCGTCGCGGTCTGTTCCGAGCCATGCTCCCGGCTCCCGCCGTCACTCAGCTCCAGCTCCACGACTGGGACCTTAAAACCAGCCTCGCCGTCCACCGACCTGGTCGCCGTAACCTTCAGCACCACCGTCATCGACTCAACCGGCAACTGGATCTCCGAGCCGGCACCAGCAGCCTGCGCCTGCAACAGCAGAGCTCCGCCAGGTGAAGAAAGCCAGGCCGAACGGCGTCCGCGGGAAGGGACGGACCAGCCGCTCGGTCTTCCTCGGCCGCGATGCCCGCCATGCCACCGCCGACTACCTCGAGACTGAACGCCCCGCGACGCCGACCAGAACAGCGAGCCGCTGTTCCTCGCCGCCTCCTCGATCAGCGCCCGCCGGCCGGGCGGGCGACTCTCACCACGTTCGGTTGACACCATCGTCGTCGAGGTCGGCCGCCTCCACGACACTCCGAGATCGCGGAGGTGGCGTCACGAGAGGCGCTCCAGGATCATGGCCATGCCCTGGCCGCCGCCCACGCACATCGTCTCCAGGCCGATCGACTTGCCGTGCCAATTGAGTGAGTTGATCAGGGTGCCGGTGATCCGGGCACCGGTCATGCCGAACGGGTGGCCCACCGCGATCGCACCCCCGTTGACGTTCAGTTTCTCCAGCGGGATGCCCAGCTGACGGTACGACGGGATGACCTGCGCCGCGAACGCTTCATTGATCTCCACGAGGTCGACGTCGTCGATGGTCATGCCGCCCCGCTTCAGCGCGCTGCGTGACGCCTCCACCGGGCCGATGCCCATGATCTCCGGCGACATCGCGGTGACCCCGGTCGACACGATGCGTGCGAGCGGCGTGATCCCCAGCTCCCGCGCACGCATGTCGCTCATCACCACAACCGCGGCGGCGCCGTCGTTGAGCGGGCAGCAGTTGCCCGCGGTGACCCGGCCCTCCGGGCGGAAGACCGGCTTGAGCGCGGCGACCCCCTCCATCGTGACCCCCGGGCGCGGGCCGTCGTCGACCGACACGACGTCGCCCGAGGGCGTCGTCACCGGCGTGATCTCCCGGGCCCAGAACCCGCTCTTGATCGCCTCTTCGGCGAGGTTCTGTGAACGGACCCCGAACTCGTCCATGTCCTCCCGCGTCAAGCCCTCGATCTGCGCGAGATTCTCGGCGGTCTGGCCCATCGCGATGTAGATATCCGGCAGTTCCCCGTCGTCGCGCGGGTCGTGCCAGTCAGGCGCGCCACCCTCGGCACGCTTGGTAGTTCGCGCGAACGCGGACGCGTACACCGGGTTTTGCCAGCCGCCGCCGACCAGCTCCTGCGCCTCGGCGGGCAACGCGTCGGAGTTGCCCCGCGCAAACCGGGAAACGCACTCCACCCCGGCGGAGATGAACACGTCACCTTCGCCGGCCTTTATCGCGTGATATGCCATCCGCGTGGTCTGCAGCGACGACGCACAGTACCGCGTGACGGTCGCTCCCGGCAGGTGGTCGAACCCGAGCAGCGTGCTCACCACACGAGCCATGTTGAAGCCCTGCTCGCCGCCGGGTAGGCCGCAGCCCAGGTACAGGTCTTCGATGTCCCGCGGGTCGAGCTGCGGGACCTTGTCGAGCGCGGCTCGGACGATGGTGGCGGCGAGGTCGTCGGGGCGGAGGTCGCGCAACGATCCCTTGGCGGCACGGCCGATCGGAGACCGGGCGGTGGCGACGATGACAGCTTCCGGCATGCCCTCATGCTACTGTAGCGTGTACGCTAGCGTCAAATAATTGACACCATCGAAGCAGATTCTCCGGGAAGGGGCGGAAACCTTGTTCGCAGTATTTGCCGAGCACGTCGACGAGCACGATCCCCTGTCAGGACTACGCGTCGGTGCGCGGCCGACCCCGGAAACGCCGCTGGGTTGGACTCGGGTACGGGTGGAAGCGGCCTCACTCAACCACCATGACATCTGGTCGCTCCGCGGCGCCGGCCTGCCACCGGACCGCCTGCCGATGATCCTCGGCTGCGACGCCGCCGGGTACGACGAGGACGGTGAGCCGGTCGTCGTCCACGCCGTCATCGCCGATCCCGACACCGTGGGTGACGAGACCTTCGATCCGAACCGCACGCTGCTGAGCGAATTTCACCATGGCACGTTCGCCGAGGAGGTGGTCGTCCCCCGGCGCAACGTGCTCAGGCGGCCGCCCTCGCTGTCCGCCACGGACGCCGCCTGCCTGCCGACTTCCTGGCTGACGGCGTACCGCATGCTGTTCACCCGCAGCCACCTGCGGGCCGGTGACACTGTGCTCGTCCAGGGGGCTGGCGGCGGTGTGGCCACCGCGCTGACGGCGCTGGCGCGCGCAGGCGGCTTCCGCGTGTGGGTGACCAGCCGGAACGAGCAACGCGGCCAACGAGCACTCGAGCTCGGCGCTCACGAGGTGTTCGAGAGCGGTGCGCGACTGCCGCGTCGCGTGGACGCAGTCATGGACACGGTCGGCAAGGCGACCTGGTCGCACTCGGTCCGCTCGTTGCGGCCCGGCGGCACCCTGGTCACTACCGGGGTCACGAGCGGTGACGATCTCTCTAACGCCGAACTGACCAGGATCTTCTTCCTACAGCTGAGCGTGGTCGGCTCGACGATGGGCACCCGGGCGGAGTTGCGCGCCTTGATCGACCTGCTCGACGTCACCGGCGTCCGACCGGTCATTGATTCAATCCTGCCGATGACCGCGGCCCCGACCGGATTCCGCCGAATGGTCGACGGCCAGGTCTTCGGCAAGATCGTCTTTACCCTGTGAGGATGGGACTGGCACTGGCCAGCAAAGTAGGGATCGTTGTCCTGGCGGGAGCCCGCACGCCGATCGGCAGTTTCGGGGGCATGTTGAAGGACGTCCCGGGTTATGAGCTCGGCGCCGTCGCCGCGAGGGAGGCCCTGTCGAGGGCCGGTGTCGCTGCCGAGGACCTCGATGAGGTCGTCATGGGGTGCATCGGCCAGGTCGGCCCCGACGCCTACAACGCACGGTGGTGACGTGAACTCCTTCCACGCGACCGACAACCCTGAGGCGTACGTATTCGAACTTGCGACAACGCTGGAGGCTGGCCTTCGCCGTCTGGGCGGCCTGCCCGAGCCGGTCGTGGCCGCAGTGCGGGGAGCGGTAGCAGGGGCGGACTGGGCTTGTTTTAACAGCAGACCTCGTCGTTTCTGCCCCGTCGACAAGGTTCATGATGGCCTTCGCCAACATCGGCCTTACCCCTGACAGGGGCGTCTCCTATCTGCTCCCCCGCGTCGTCGGGCTTCGACGCGCACTCGACTTCACACTCAACCGACGTGCCCTCACCGCCGACGAGGCACTCGGATGGAGCCTGGTCAACGCGATCGCCGACGATCAAGCTGAGGCGGCGGTTCACGTGGTTCGCAAGATCTCGGACGGGCCCGCTGTCGCTCTCGGCCAACGCGTCGCCTGCTGCGAGCGGCCCATGACGTGAATCGTGATGGGCACGCCGTCGATGAGGGGCGAACTATCTCATGGGCATTGATGCAGGAGGAGTCACGTTCGCTCATGGAAGGGCTCTCTTCCTTGTGAAGGGTCAGTTGTGGCCGCCGCGGGTACGGTCGATCACGCGGACGGGAACGTTGCGGGGCGACGATGGGCGACGGCCAAGCCTTGGGCAAGATCGTCCCTGTTCCTGACCCATTCGTCCGAATGCGCACGAGTCCAACTTGACTCATGCGCACTCGGCGGTTGGCTCGCCCGGCGGGCTATCGCTGGCTGTTGCTCGGGCTCAGCAGTCGGCCGATGTCGAGGGCGTGGTCCGGGTGCTCTGCCGGGACGATCCCCGAGTAGATCGCAGTCCAGCAGCCCGGGCAGGACAGCTGCCGGAAGACCACGTCGGAGTCCACGTAGAGATCCGGAGCCGAGGTGACCTGGCGGCCGGCCGCCACTGAAGGGCCATCGAAGCGGGCCAGCCGCAGGAGGCGGCTGTCCGCGTCGCCGAGAGTGCGCCCGCACTGCCGGCAAGCAACCACCGTGGCCTCGGCCATGTCCACCTCGACCAGGTTGTCGTCGAGCCTGCGGGCCATCGAGACGTCGACGACAGGAGCTGCATCTTCGACCGTTTGGCTGCGATCGCGTCGTCGCGCACGCTCCGCATCGCGGTGCTGCGCGGTCGCAGCCGCATCGACTTGGCCGTCGACCAGCACTACGCCGTACCCCTCGAGCGCGCCGGCGACGGTGACCTTGCCCTGACTCAGGTCGACCGCCACCTCGTCCGGATCACGGAGCAGGGGGTCGCCGTATCCCCCACCGCCCTGCCAGTGCAGGTAGAGCACATCGTCGGTACCGACCACGGCCTCTTCGTAGCACTGGCGCAGTTCATGTTCGCCGCCCAGAGATGCGAGCGAGTCGGGAACATAACCGTCAGCGAACTTAGCTCCGACCGTCGCACCGCGGGCTATGATGCCGATGGCGGTGTTGCCCGGGTATCCGCCTGCGATGCCGTTGTTCTGCGAGACGGCTTTGCCCGACGACGCCACCACGAGCTTGAGGGGCACCTCGGTGCCGTACGGCATGATCGCGACCGATCCGCTCAGCCCGCCGCGTTTGCGGCCGGGCCCCCCCGAATCGGGCTCCTCCTTGCGCCACAGAGTGAGCAGCGGATAGGCGTACTCGTTCATCTCGACGTCAGGAATCCGCCCCATCGGAATGCAGGCCAGGCCGCCGGTGTCCATTCCGTCCTGGGTCGGCCGCGCTCCGTAGCCGGCGGCCATGACGTCCATCACGATGTGGATGAACGGGAAGGCCTGCCCGCCGCGCTGGTCCAGCCCGGCGAGCACCGCCACGTCGTGGGTGCCGCAGCAGTTCGCTCGTACGTCGTCGATCTGGTCCACGGAGCGATCCAGCATCTGGGCGAGGCATTCGCCGACGAGCGAGCCGGTGAGCCAGGCCGGGCCGATCGGGGCGCGGCTGAGTGCGGCGGGGAACGTGGCGTTGGTGATGGTGCCCTCTTCCGACACCAGGTCGAAGCAGCGCATGAGGCCGCCGGCCGACCACGGGATGTCGTGCGCCAGGATCGGCAGGAGGGCCAGCATCACCCCGCCCCGCATGCCGCCGTACGCGCAGTTGATGATCCCCGTTTGCTTGTCCGTGCCGGTGAAGTCGAAGGTCAGATGATCGTCCTGCTTCGTCATCTGGACGGTGATCTTGTAGACTCCGCGGTCACCGGTGAAGGCCTGGTCCTGATACCCGGTGGCGTGCCAGGACCCGTCCGGAAGTGCGCGCAGCTTGTCCCGAAGACGCGATTCCGCGTCGGACATCATGCGCTTCATCACGGCCTTGACCGTGTCCGCCCCGTACTGCTCGATGACCGCCAGCAGCCGCGAGCGGCCGACCGTGTTCGCGCCGACCTTGGCTCGCAGGTCCAGCCCGACGAGCAGCGGAACCCGGGAGCGGCGCACCCACAGGTCGGCGATGTCCTCCTGGAGTTCGAAGCCGCGCACCACCTTGACGGGCGGGGTGGGCACGGGCTCGGAGAACACATCCTGCGCGGCGGGGTCGAACGAGCCGAGCCCGACGCCGCCGAGGTCCGGCTCGTGGCACACCGCACTCGTCCAGGCGAACAACTTTCCGTCGTGGAAGATCGGCTGGAAGACGATGACGTCGCTCTGGTGCAGGCCCCCGCCGATCCACGGGTCGTTGCAGAGGAACATGTCACCCTCGCGAACTTCGCGGTTCTTCAGCACCCAGTAGATCGCCAGGTCGACGGCGCCGACGAGCATCGTGTTGTAGAGGCCGACCTGGACCTCCTGCCCCAGCTCGTCGCTGATCGCGAAGTCGAAATCGTTGGCGTCGGTGACGATCGTCGAGCCCGACATACGCTTCAGCGCCTCGCCCATCTCGTCGGTGACGGACCACAGCCGGTGGCGCACCACCTCGTAGGTCAGCGGGTCAAGCGCCTCCGACGCCTCCGGCGGCGTCGTGTGCACCGCCAGCGACTTCGGCAGCTCTCTCGGGAAATCCGCGGGGTTGATCGGACGGCTCGTGTAGCGCTCGGAGCCGAGAATCTGCATTGCCATGTGGAGTCTCCTACTCGACGATCAGGTTGAGATTTCCAAGGTGGTCGACCGTGGCGGCCGTGCCGCGCGGCACGACCACCGTTGTGGTGGGCACCTCGACGATCGCCGGTCCCTCGAATACATGGCCGCCTCGCAGCCGGCGGTAGTCATAGACAGCCGTCGACTCATAGCCGAGCGCACCACTCACGCACACGCTGCGACTTTCGACCAGCGCGTCCGAGGCGTCAGCGGAGACCGCGGCCTTTATCTCGGGCAACGTCGGCGAGAACGGGAATACGCCGGTCGCACGGACCCGGTAGGTGATGGCCTGGATGCCGGCGCCGCGGAAGCCGGTGCCCTCGCCGTAGAGTGCGGCGTAGCGGCGTTCGAAGCTATCCACGACGGCCGACAATCCCTCTTCGGTCAACGTGCCGTTGGGCACGGGCGTGGCAATCTCGGCGAGCTGGGCGGTGAATCGCATGTCGATCTCTCGGTCGATGACGATTTCCGCGAACTTGAGACCCTGCCGTTCCAGCGCCTCGAGTACCTGCGTCTCCAGCCGGAGCAGGTTCCGCTCGACGCGGCCCGGTTCGAGCGGAACCGCCGACGGGTCGGACAGTTCGGCCGCCAGCACGACATTGGAGGCGGCGAGGCCGAATGCGGAGAATGCCGAAGCGACCTGGCCCAGGGGGACGACGACGTTGCGCACGCCGACCTCGGCGGCGTAGCCGGCACAGTGGGCGGGCCCTGCGCCGCCAAAGGCGTAGAGGATGAACTCCCGCGGATCGTGCCCCGCCTCGACGACTGTCTTGCGGAGCAGGTCACCGGTCTGCGCGTTCTGTACCGCATAGATTGCCGCGGCGGCGTCCTCGACCGACATGCCCAGCGGATCCGCGATGTTGACCCGGATCGCTTCCCTGGCCAGCCCCATGTCCAGCCGCTTCTTGCCGCCAAGCAGGCCGCGTCGGGGCAAGATGCCGAGAACCAGGTTGGCGTCGGTGTTCGTCGGCTCGGTGCCGCCCTGGCCATAACAAGCCGGGCCCGGCACGGCGCCGGCGCTGCGCGGCCCGACCTGGAGGTTACCTCCGGCGTCCAGCCAGGCGATCGCTCCACCACCAGAGCCGATGGCGTGCACCTGCAGCGTGGGCACGTTGATCGGGTGATGATTGATCACCGTCGTGGTCGAGCGCACCGGCTCGCCGTCAACGACCATGCCGACCAGGAAGGTCGTGCCGCCGACGTCGGTCGCGATGATGTTGCGATGCCCGAGCTGCTTGCCAAGCGACACCGCGCCCACAACACCGCCCGTCAGGACGGACCCGACGGTCGTGATCGCAGTGGCCGGTGCCTCCGCTGCGGCCACCGCCCCGCCGTTGCTCTGCATGACCAGCAACGGTCCGGCGAGCTGCCAGCGGCGCAACTCGGCCTCGAGGGTGCCGAGGTAGTCGCGCAGGCCCGGGCCGATCTGGGCGCTCATGATGGTAGTCGCGCTGCGCGAGAATTCGCGGATGCGCGGGCTCACCTCGCTCGACAGCGAGACGAACACGTCCGGTGCGATCTCGTGGATCAGCTCACGCAGGCGCCGTTCGTGCGCGGGGTTGCGGAACGACCACAACAGGGACACCGCTATCGCGCTGACCCCGTCGTCTACAAGCTGGTGGATTGCCGTCCGCGCCTGCGCCTCGTCCAGCTTCACGATCACGTTGCCGTCACGGTCCATCCGCTCCACCACCTCGAGCGCATGTCGCTTCGGCAGCAGCGCGTGACGCTTGTCTTGGCGCAGGACGTCTTGCAACTCCTCGGGCGACCGCCCGACGTAGCGACCCTCCACGTTCATGATGTAAATGGAGTCGCGGTGCCCGATGGTGGTCAGGAAACCGACCGGCGGCACGTTACCGGTCACCAGCGCATTCATCGACGATGTCGTGCCGTGTGCGATGTGCTGGGTCTTGGCCAGCATCTCCTCGACCGTCTCACCGATCTGCTCAGCGAGGACCGCGAGGACGTCCATCACGCCCCGGGAGTAGTCGGGCGGTGTCGAGGGAGCCTTGCCCGCGACTACCGCGCCATCGTCGTCATGCAGCACGCCGTCGGTGAATGTCCCGCCGACGTCCACTCCGATCACGTAGGACATTCGCGGCCTCCTGCCTGACTTGGGCTCTGCCTTCAAGCCCGATGCTCTGACGTCTGCGTCGATTATTTGACGTCATGGGAATCTCTGTCAAGAGTAACGATCGCAAGACTCGTCTACCATCACGTCAAATATTTGACATGTACGCAACCGCGTGGCGTACAGTGTTCAAGGGAAGTGCCGACCCAAGGAGGAGCACATGCACGCTGGTGATCGGTGGGGCGAACGCCTGCCGCCCTTCCCGGAGGATGCGACCCGGAGGTACCAGGCAGCCAGAAAGTGGGAGAACCGCACGATCGCCGAACAGCTGCGTGGCATGGCTCAACGCTTCCCCGACCGTGAAGCTGTCGTCGCTCTCGACGGGCGGGCCTCGTACGCCGAGCTGGACGCGCGAACCGACCAGATCGCGGTGGGTCTGCGCGAGCTGGGGCTCCGACCGGGCGACCCGGTTCTGTTCCAGGTGAACAACCGGCTGGGCTCAATCCTTGCGTGGTACGGCGTGCTCAAGGCCGGGCTGGTGCCTGTGGCCACACTCGCGCAGCATCGGCGGCACGAGATCGATCAGGTCAGCCGCCGTACCGAGGCGGTCGCCCATCTGGTTGACGCGACGCCCGGCGCGAAGTTTGACCTGCTCGCTTTCGCTGCCGAGTGCGCGGCCGGACATACCAGTCTGCGTCACGTGCTCAGCATTGGCGGTGCGCAACCCAGATCCGGCAGTACCCGGTTGGAGGACCTGGCGGCCGACGTCGAACCCGAGAGGGCGCGAGAGATCGTGCAGGCTATTCAGGACGACCTCGACCCTACCGACGTCGCGGTGTTCCAGCTCTCCGGCGGCACAACGGACATTCCCAAGGTGATCCCGCGCAGGCACGCCGAGTACTGGTACAACTCGCACGCGTACGCGCTGGGCTTCGGTCTCAGCGGGCGCAGTCGGGTCGCTCACATCTTGCCGATCATCCACAATGCAGGCATCGTGTGCGGCGTGCACGCCGCGCACAGCGTCGGCGCTACTTTGCTGCTCGGCACACCGGACGTCGCGGAGACATTTCCGTTCCTGGTGGCCGAGCAGGTCACCCACATCCTCGTCGGGCACGCTCACTTCCGGGCCATCGGCGAGGGAGGCATCGCGGCCCTGTCTGGTTCGTTGCAGAAAATTCTGCTCTCCGGGGCTAAGGTGCCACTTGATCTGTTCAATGAAATTGAGCGTCACGGGGTCTGGAGCGGCCAGAACTTCGGCATGGGAGAAGGCTTCTTCGCACTGACCCCGCCGGACGCGCCGCGCGATGCTCGGCTGTTGTCGGTCGGTACCCCATTGTCCGAGCTGGATGAGTTCCGAATTCTCGAGCCGGGCACCGAGCAGGATCTTCCCGACGGCACCACGGGGGAGCTGTGTTGCCGCGGACCGTACACAATCCCTGGCTACCTCGACTCTGCCCAGCACAACGCCATCGCGTTCACCTCGGACGGCTTCTACCGTACGGGCGACCTAGCGTCCGTGCTCACCTTTGACGGCAAGCGCTATCTTTCCATCGACGGCCGGCTGAAGGACGTCATCAGCCGCGGCGGCGAGAAGGTCAACGCCGAGGAGGTCGAGGGCCTGCTGAGCCGGCATCCCGCGATCGCCGAGGCAGCGGTGGTGGCGATGCCGGATGCACGGCTCGGAGAACGAACCTGCGCTTTTGTGGTCGCGCGGGGCGAGGCGGTCACGCTCGATGACATCCGCGAGCATCTGGCCGCGCTGGGAGTTGCCAAGTTCAAGTGGCCTGAGCGTCTCGAATGGGTATCCCGGCTCCCGCGGTCGAACCT
>Ga0070698_100007372_pt1 | contig 11908 bp, 10 predicted proteins | sample KBSK1502metaG_FD_65477 | JGI IMG/M metagenome (GOLD analysis project Ga0070698, IMG submission 65477) | Corn, switchgrass and miscanthus rhizosphere microbial communities from Kellogg Biological Station, Michigan, USA - KBS K1-50-2 metaG | ecosystem: Host-associated > Plants > Roots >...
CCATATCGAGTCCGGCGTTAATGGCGTGGTAGAGGAAGGCGGCATGCATCGCCTCGCGAACCACATTGTTTCCACGGAACGAGAACGAAATATTGCTGACGCCGCCGCTCACCCGGCAATGCGGCAGGTTCTCTTTGATCCACCGGACGGCGGCAATGAAATCAACGGCATAATTGTTATGCTCCTCCAGACCGGTCGCAACCGTCAGTATGTTGGGGTCAAAAATAATGTCGTCGGCCGGAAAACCGACTTCATCCGTCAAAATCCGGAGAGCTCTGGAGCAAATCTCGACTCGACGCCGGAAATTGTCCGCTTGCCCCTTTTCGTCAAAAGCCATCACCACTACCGCCGCCCCGTAACGTCGGATGAGTCGAGCCTGTTTTTTGAATTTCTCTTCCCCTTCCTTGAGACTGATCGAGTTGACGATCCCCTTACTCTGAAGGCATTGTAGACCGGCTTCCAGGACGCTCCAGCGCGAGCTATCCAGCATGAATGGTACACGCGCGATGTCGGGCTCCGCAGCAACGAGATTGAGGAATTTCGTCATTGCAGCCTCAGAGTCGATCATTCCCTCATCCATATTGATGTCGATAAGGTTCGCGCCGCCGGCAACCTGCTGCTGAGCAACGGCTAAAGCGCCGTCATAATCACCGGCCAGAATCAACTTCGAAAATCTCGGTGATCCGGTGATGTTCGTTCGTTCGCCGATCACCGTAAAACTTTGACCAACTGTATAGGGTTCCAGCCCGCTCAGCCGGGTGGCTCGAGCCAATTCGGGCAGCTTGCGTGGCGCCACATTTCTTACGACCGCAGCAAGCGCCGCGATATGCGCCGGAGTAGTTCCACAGCAGCCACCGACGATGTTCAGCCAGCCGAGTTCCGCCCATTCTCGAAGCTGCGGGGAAAAACTCTGCGGTGTCTCAGGAAATCCAGTCGGCGACAATGGATCGGGCAGGCCGGCATTAGGATAGCAGGAAACATAGATCGGGGCGATTCGCGCAAGTTCTTCGATGTAAGGCCGCAATTCCTTCGGACCAAGAGCGCAATTCAGACCGACGCTGAGCAGCGGCGCATGAGAGATCGAAATCCAGAACGCTTCCGTCGTCTGCCCTGTTAATGTCCGCCCGCTCGCATCGGTGATTGTGCCGGAAGCCATAACCGGAAGCCGGTACCCCAATTTCTCAAACTGCTCTTCAATTGCGAAAAGCGCTGCCTTCAGGTTGAGCGTATCGAAAGTCGTCTCAGCGAGGAGGAGATCGACTCCTCCTTCAATGAGCGCGGCGACTTGTGCCTGATAGGCCTCTTTAACCTGCGCCCAAGTCACGTCGCGCTTGCCGGGATCATGGACGTCACGCGAGATAGACAGGGTCCGATTTAACGGCCCGATAGAACCGGCGACGTACCTCTTCCGATCCGGATCTCGCTCCATGACACGTTTAACCGCGTTCCTTGCAAGGCGAGCGGCCGCGCGATTGATCTCTGGCACAAACTCCTGGAGCCCGAAATCCGCCTGAGCGATCGCGGTCGCGTTGAATGTGTTGGTCTCGATGATATCGGCGCCCGCCTCCAGGTATGCGAGGTGGATGTTCTCGATAATATCGGGGTTCGTCAGACACAGAACGTCGTTATTGTTTTTCAGATTGATCGGATGGCCGGCGAACTGCGTGCCGCGATAATTCTCCTCCTGGAGCTTCAGCTGCTGGACCATGGTACCGAGTGCGCCGTCGAGGATAAGGATCCGCTTTTGCAGAGCGCCGACGATATCGAAGGAGTGAGCTTTTGGCAGTTGTGTATCCATGGCACTGAAGAGAGGAGGGTACCATCTAGGGGCGGGGGGTGCAACGGATAGATTGACTCATCAAGATGTCTTGATGGATCTCAGAAAAACGTCCGCCGCAACCGCCACCACGAAAACCACGCTCACAAATGCGTTACTCTGGAAAAAGGCTTTGTTGATTCCGGCAATATCGAGTCGAGCAGCCGCCCGATGCTCGTATACCAATGCGCCGAGAACCAGAAGAAGCGCAGCGAAGTAGATCTTCCCCAACCCTCCAACAATCCCGAAAACAAATAGGCAGCAAAGTAAAATGGCATGCATCACCTGCGCCAGGCGCAGACTGGCAGCAATACCGTATTTGACCACCATCGAACCCAATCCTTTGCTGCGGTCGAACTCGTAGTCCTGAATCGCGTAAATCAGGTCGAAGCCGATCAGCCAAAAAAGTACGCCGGATCCCAAAACCAGCGGAGGAAGCGCAAACCGCCCTTTCACGGCGAGCCAGGCACCAATCGGTGCGATCCCCAGCGCCAGCCCGAGAAAGACCTGTGTAAACGAAGTAAACCGCTTCGTGAGCGAATAGAAATAAACAATAGCGAGTGCCACGGGAGACAGAAGAAAACAAAGGGGATTGATAAACCAGCAAACCAGAATGAAAGCCGCGGATGGGAATACAACGAGCGACCAACCGACCCGCTTGGATACCAGCATGTGCCTTGCCGCCGTGCGCGGGTTCTCCTTATCAATCTCCCAATCGGCCATGCGATTGAATGCCATCGCGGCCGTTCTGGCGAGGACCATTGCCAGGAGGATGAGAGCCACGACTCGCATCGAGGGCAAGCCCTGCGCAGCGACGATCATCGACCCCATCGCAAACGGTAAAGCAAACACCGTGTGCGAAAACCGGATGAATTTCAGAATTCTTTCGAAGCGGTCACAAAACATCTTCCGCGGGCACACGCTGGCCTTCTTTGGGCGGCACAGCGGGCCGGAACCCTCTGTAACTCAGTCGCGCGCCATGACTGTACGTGATATAGCCCCACGCCCACTGCAAGAAGATGAGAATCTGATTTCGAAGCTCGACGATAAAGAGCAAGTGAATCAGCAGCCAACTCAACCAGGCGAGAAATCCACTCAGCTTAACCACCTTAAGATCCGCAATGGCCTTGTTTCGGCCGATAGTTGCCATGCTGCCCTTGTCCCAGTATTTAAATGGCTTCGATGGGCTTCCCATAGCCAGGGCCATGATATTCCGAGCGGCATGTTCCCCAGTTTGCATCGCAAATGGCGCAATGCCCGGAAGCGGCTTCCCACCCTGGTGCGAAAAATTGGCTACATCGCCAATAGCAAATATGTTGGGATGACCCGGTACGCTCAGGTCTTCCTTGACGATGATCCGGCCCTGGCGATCGGTTTCTCCCAATTGCTTCGCCAGAGGCGAAGCGGCATTGCCGGCAGCCCAAACCACTGTACGCGCGCGGATGAACTCGTTCTCGAGCTGAACTCCGTCCGGGGTAACACCGAGTACCTTCGTGCCAACCTTCACTTCGATATCCAGCTTACCAAGCTGCTTGAGAGCCGACTCACAGAGGTAATCGTCGAACATCGGTAAAACCTTTGGCGCCGCATCGAGCAGAACGATGCGCGCCCGCTCTGCCTGGATCTTCCGAAAATCGTGCACAAGAGTTCGTTTTGCCAGCTCTGAAATTGACCCGGCCATTTCCACGCCCGTCGGACCGGCTCCGATGACTACGAACGTTAGAGCGGCTCGCTGGAGTTCGGGATCAATCGCAGTTTCGGCGATCTCAAAGGCATTCAAGATGCGGCGGCGCAACTCCAGCGCGTCCGAGAGATTTTTCAATCCAGGCGCAAAGGCCTCCCAATGATCATTGCCAAAATAGGAGTGGCGCGCACCTGCAGCAAGAATCAGGTAATCGAAAGGGTATTGCAACGCGCTGGTGTGCACTATTTTCCCAGCCGCATCGATTGAATCCACACGACCCATTACAACACGAATATTTTTCGCTTCCTTTAAGATGGCGCGTATTGGCTGGGCGATGTCCGCAGGGGAAAGCATCGCAGTAGCCACCTGGTATAACAGTGGCTGAAACAAATGGTGATTGGTGCGATCGATCAGAGTGACGTCTACCGGCTGATTCGCCAATATTCTGGCGGCATACAAGCCGCCAAAGCCGCCGCCAATAATAACGACTCTTGGTTTTCTGCTCGTATCTGGGGTGCTGCTCGTATCTTGAGCGGGGGTTTCCATTAATTTCGTCTCCTTGGTCTCGAGCTATTTCTCGGTCGCTTTCTACAAATTTTGCCGCAAGAAGGAAATAAAAAGCGTCAATTTTTCTCGCTTGGCGGTTTGGCATCCCGGGGGGATGCGAGTAGAATCCTTGAAGGGCGAAACCCGCACATGAATCATGCGCCCTCCTCGCGCCTTGCCGACGGCCCATTTTGATCGCAACGAATGGCATGTTATTTTCGGGGACAGGACACTAGATCAAATGAATTTCAAAATTAGCCCTTGCGAGCCCAAATAAGAAAAACTTATCCTTCGGCAGGTTCGTCGCCTTTGTCCCATGGCAACCATCACTCGCGATATCGAAACACCTGATACGCTTGCGCGCGCCGCTAGATCGCTGGAAGCCATAAGCGATTCAGAACTACTCGGCGAAAGGCTTACCATCAACATGGGGCCCTCTCATCCGGCTACCCATGGTGTTTTACGCATTGTTCTTCAACTGGATGGTGAAATCATCACGCGCGCCGACCCTGACGTTGGTTACCTCCATCGAGGTGATGAAAAAATCGCAGAGAACATGCAATACAACCAGTTCGTCCCGTACACGGACCGCCTGGATTATCTTGCGCCTCTGGCCAATAACGTTGCGTATGCGTTGGCTGTAGAAAAATTGATGGGTTGGGAACTGCCGCCGCGCGGGAAGGCCATACGCCTGATCTGTTGCGAGATCGCCCGGGTCTCTGCTCATCTTCTTGGGGTTGGGGCCTTCGCGATGGACGTGGGCGCAATGACTGTCTTTTTGTACACATTCACCGAACGCGAAAAACTTTACAATCTCATCGAGCTGCTGACTGGAGCGAGATTCACGACATCTTATACGAGAGTTGGCGGCATGACGCGCGATCTTCCCGATGGGTTCATCGAAGCGCTGAAGAAGTTTCTGGACGAGTTCATCCCTCAGCTTGACGAGGTCGACAAGCTTCTGACCCGCAATAGGATCTGGGTGGATCGCACAAAAGACCTGGGCGTCATTTCAAAAGAGGATGCCATCTCTTACGGCCTGAGTGGGCCGAATATTCGTGCCAGCGGCGTCGACTACGACGTCCGCAAAGCCAAACCGTACCTTGATTATCAGAATTACGATTTTGACATTCCGATTGGCGCCGTGGGCGACGCGTATGACCGGTACCTCGTCCGGCTTGAGGAGATGCGCCAGAGCGTCAAAATATTGCGCCAGGCGATGGAAAAACTACCCAACGGCCCGGTGACCGTGCAGGACCCAAAAAATCTTCCGCCCGGAAAGCCGGAAGTCCTCATGAAGATGGAGGAATTGATCCATCATTTTATCATCCACACCGAAGGCATCCAGGCGCCTCCTGGAGAAGTCTATTTCAGCGCCGAAAATCCAAAGGGAGAGCTGGGTTTTTATATCAGCAGCCGCGGAGGGGGTGTGCCTCATCGGTTAAAGATTCGGGCTCCCTCTTTCGTGAATCTGAGCATTCTTCCTAAGATCCTGCCCGGCCATATGATGAGCGATGTTGTGGCAATACTTGGAAGCTTGGATTTTGTCATGGGTGAGTCTGATAGATAGCGATGCGGGGAGGCGCGCTTATTCTTGTCGCCGCGGCGTTGCTCGCAACAACCGGCTGCGAGCGAGAGTTTGCCAATCGCAATCTGGAACAATTGAAACCGAATATGTCCCAGAAGGAGGTTGAGTCGATAATCGGAGATCCTGACCGAACTGAGAAGGTGGATCTGGAGTTAGAAACGCAAAGGAAGACGATCTCCATCACGCGATATTTTTACAAACAGAAGGGTCAGACCATCGTGCTCCAGTTTCAGAATGGCCGGCTCATCAATACGCCCGAAAAGTTGAAGGAGAACTGACATGGAAATTCCGGCCGAGCTTGAGTCGCAGATCGATGAGGTAATAACGCACTACCCAGTTTCAAAGCGGAGCGCTTCTTTGCCGCTTCTTCATCTGTTCCAGGAATATTTCGGTCGCATTGAGGATGAGGCGATCGAGTGGGTTGCGCGCAAACTTGAGCTCGAACCAATCAATGTGCTGGAGTTGGTAACATTTTATCCAATGTTCCGACGGGAACCTCTAGGCAAGCATCACATCCGGGTCTGCCGAACCCTTTCCTGTGCCATGGCAGGCGGCTACCAACTGCTCGATACGTTTTGCAAACACGCAAACATCGTCCGCGAACAGAGTGGACACGGCGATCACCTCTTGAAAAGCGCGGACGAAAAGTACAGCATCGAATTTGTTGAGTGCCTTGCGAGCTGCGGTTTCGGACCTGTTTGCATGATTGACGACGACTTTTTTGAAGCGGTGGCGCAAGAGGAAGTTCCACAATTACTCGAAAAATACCAGTAGCCATGGCGTCCACGGTTCGAACACCTCACCCGCGTGAAAAGCGGATTATTTTCAGGAATATCGATCGTCCTGGTTGGACCAATGACATCGATTGCTATTTTCGGGATGGCGGGTACGCCGAGCTGAAGAAGGCGGTTACGATGAAGCCGGAACAAATCGTCAACGAGGTCAAAGCTTCCGGATTGCGCGGGCGCGGCGGTGCAGGATTTCCTTGCGGAGTAAAGTGGGGATTCATCAAGCCGGGAGGCCCGAAACCGGTTTATCTGATTTGCAACGCCGACGAATCAGAACCTGGAACATTCAAAGACCGCTACATCATACATCAGGATCCGCACCAATTGCTCGAGGGAACGGTCATTTCCTGTTACGCCGTGAACGCTCGGCTTGCCTACATCTACATCCGCGGCGAATTCCCTCTCGGCGCAAAGATACTTGAACGAGCGCTCGCCGAGGCGCGCCAGCACGGGTTTCTCGGGAAAAACATTCTTGGCTCGGGATTCGACTGTGAGATCTACGTCCACCGCGGCGCCGGCGCCTACATTTGCGGAGAGGAGACCGGACTCATCGAATCGATGGAAGGCAAGCGGCCCTACCCGCGCATCAAGCCCCCCTACTTTCCCGCGGTTCTAGGCTTGTACATGTGCCCGACCATCGTTAACAACGTGGAGACTCTCTGCAACGTAAAGCATATCGTGCGGATGGGCGGGGCCGAATATGCAAAAATGGGTAAGCCGAATAACACCGGAACCCGGCTACTGTGCGTGAGCGGAGATGTTCAAAAGCCGGGCTACTATGAATTCGAGGTGGGCGGCATTACTTTGGGCGAATTGATTTACGACATCTGCGGCGGGTTGCGGCCTGGACGAAAGCTTAGGGCGGTCATCCCGGGAGGCAGTTCTGCGAAGGTCTTGAGCGTGGCAGACCGATACAAGATCAAGAGCAGGCAACCCGACGGATCGATGCTGGAGAAGGAGATGGGCCTGGAGGAAGTCCCGATCGATTTCGATACTCTGGCCGCAGCCGGTTCGATGGCGGGATCGGGCGGGATCATCGTTATGGATGATTCGCGCGACATGGTCTGGGCCCTGAACAATATCAATGAATTCTACGCTCACGAGAGCTGCGGCCAGTGCACCCCTTGCAGGGAAGGATCACTTTGGATGAAGAAAATCACTGAACGAATGGTGCATGGAGGAGGAACAAAGCAGGATACCGACACCCTCAAAAGCGTGGCTGACAATATTGCGGGCCGAACCATCTGCGCTTTTGGGGAAGCCTGTGCGTGGCCGACTCAAAGCTTTGTCGCGAAATTCCGAGACGACTTTGTCGCGAAATCGGCCGGCAAGGAAAATGGGAATGGATTACGATGAGCGCGCCAACCCAACTCCTGAACGTCCAGATCGACGGTGCATGGCATCAGTTCCCGAAGGGGACGCGGGTCATCGAGGCATGCAGCCGAGCAGGTAAATTCATACCTCACTATTGTTATCATCCGAAATTGAGCTCACCGGGCAATTGCCGGATGTGCCTGATCGAGATGGGGATGCCGAAGCCGGGCCCGGATCGAAAACCTGAAATGGGCCCTGACGGAAAGCCTATCATCAGTTGGATCCCGCGCCCCCAAATATCCTGTGCGCAGGATATTGCGGAAGGGATGGCAATTCGCACAGATTCTCCATTAGTTAAGGAGTGCAGAAACGGCGTGATGGAGTTTCTTTTGATAAACCATCCGCTCGACTGCCCAATCTGCGATCAAGCCGGCGAATGCCATCTCCAGGAGTACAGCGTTGAATTCGGTACAGCCGGCTCGCGTTTTCTGGATGAGAAAGTGAAAAAGCCCAAGCGCGTGGAACTCGGACCCCGCGTGACGCTCGATGACGAACGCTGCATTCTCTGTTCGCGCTGTATCCGTTTCATGAAGGAGGTAGCCCATGACGATGTTTTGGGATTTGTGAGTCGCGGCAGCCATACCTATCTCACCGCGCATCCGAACAAGCCTTTGGACAGCAACTACTCGCTGAACACGGTGGATATCTGCCCAGTGGGAGCTCTGACGAGCACCGATTTCCGCTTCAAGATGCGGGTTTGGTTTCTAAAGGAAACGAAGAGTATTTGTACGAGCTGCGCAACCGGATGCAACACCATCATCGGAACTCGATTGAACACCATCTATCGTCAAACACCCAGAGAGAATGACGAGGTGAACTCTTCTTGGATGTGTGACTACGGAAGATTGAACTTTCACTACCTCAATTCTCCCGAGCGACTTCAGACACCGCAAATTCGGGAAAGAGATGCTCTGGTTAACTCAAGCTGGAAGAGCGCTATGGCCAGAGCGGGTGACGAGTTGAAAAAATTCGCCAACGGTCAGATCGCGCTTATCGGATCCGCCCGAATGACCAACGAAGAACTTTGGCTTACGAAAAAGCTCATCGAGTCACTGGGCATTGCGGATCACGACGTCGTGCCAAGACTCGGAGAAGCCGATCAGATTCTGGTCAACGCCGATCGTAATCCAAACACGCTCGGCGCCCAATTGTTCGGTATAACGAACGAAAATCCTGGAGGAAAACTTTCTGAAATCGTGGAGAAGGTTCGTTCAGGAGCGATTCGAGCCATCGTGGCTCTGGGTGAAGATCTCACCGAAATCGGCCTGACCGTCGACGACTTGAAAAAGCTTTCCTTAATAGTGGCGACGGGAATTTTGCCCAACAACACCACGCGGCACGCGACCGTGTTGCTTCCCGGATCCGGGTTCGCCGAGAAGAGAGGATCCATGATCAACTTCCGAGGCCGCCTGCAGCGTTTGAATCGCGCGGTACAACCGCCTGGTGAAGCAAAGGACGAGTGGGAAATTCTGCGGGATCTCATCCAGCAGTCGACGGGATCGAACGGCATCTATCTGATTGAGGATGTTTTCCGGCAAATCGCGGAAGCGATTCCGGAGATGAAAGGACTATCTCTCAGCAGGATCAGCGACAAGGGCGTTCAACTCGTCGAAGAAGGCGAGGAAGCAACAAAAACGCCGGCATCGATATGAGCCCCGTATTGACGACAATCCTGATCTCCCTGGCCAAGACAATCGGTCTGATCTTCATCATCATCCTGCCGATGGTTTCGTACACCGTCTACGCCGAACGGCGCGTGAGCGCCATGATTCAGGACCGGCTCGGTCCAAACCGGGTCGGGATTCCGATGACATTGCTGGGGTTCAGCAAGGACATCCCCTTTTTTGGTCTCTTACAGCCAATCGCTGACGCGGTAAAGCTTCTGCTCAAAGAGGATTTTACTCCGGCGCACGTTAACAAGCTTTACTATTGGCTTGCGCCCGCATGCGCGATGGCTCCGTCGATGATGGCTTTGGCGGTCATCCCGTTTGGAAGCACATTTCTAGGTGTGCCAATGGTGATTGCTGATGTGAACGTCGGCGTCCTTTGGGTCTTCGCCGTTTCGTCTCTGGGAGTATACGGAATTGTCCTGGCGGGTTGGTCTTCCAATTCGAAATACCCTTTTCTAGGAGGGATTCGATCGAGCTCGCAAATGATCTCTTATGAGCTTTCGCTCGGCTTATCGGTAATACCGATTTTCATGCTATGCGGAACACTGAATCTGCCGGCGATCGTAAAGTACCAGATCGAGCACGGCTGGTTGATCTCTCCTGTTTGGATCAAAGGAATCAGCCTTTTTCCCTTGAGTATCAATTTTCAGGAGATCCTCCAATCGTTTGACATCCTGAAGATCGTTCTCTGGATACCGCTATTCGTTTCATTCGTCGTTTTTACGATATCCATGTTCGCGGAGACGAACCGCCTTCCTTTTGATCTGCCAGAGTCAGAGACAGAACTTGTGGGCGGCTACCATACCGAATATTCGTCGATGAAGTTTGCGCTGTTTTTCCTCGGCGAATATGCAGCGATGATCACTGGGTCTGCCGTGATCGTGACACTTTACTTTGGAGCGTGGCATATCCCGTTCTTGCCGACGACGATCGACGATCCTTTTTCATTTTTGGGGATCGTATTAGGGCTGCTTCATATCGCCGCCTTTTTCCTGAAAGTCGCCTTGCTCCTTTTCTTTTTCATCTGGGTCCGCTGGACTTTGCCTCGATTTCGCTACGATCAGCTGATGCGACTCGGCTGGTATTTTTTCATCGAGATCGCGTTGGTGAATGTGTTCGTCGTCGCACTCATTTTGCCTTTCATGCGTAAATAAGGAATTCACACATGGCTTACACCGTCGCTCGCCCGAAACTGACTTTTGCTGAAAAGGCTTACCTTCCCGCGATCATGACAGGTCTGGGCATCACGCTTCGCCACTTCCTGGAGATTCTTTCCGGGAAAAAGAAGGTGACGATGCAGTATCCGGAGGAGACTTGGGATCAGAAATTGCCCGCTCATTATCGCGGGGCGCCGACCCTGGTTAAGGATGAGCATGGGCGCGAACGATGCGTTGCATGCCAATTGTGCGAGTTCATATGTCCGCCGCGCGCAATAACAATCATCCCAGGCGAGATTCCGGAGGAGAGCCGATGGCGAAAGGTCGAAAAATATCCGAAGGAGTTCGAAATCGACATGATCCGCTGCATCTATTGCGGGTTGTGCGAAGAAGTCTGCCCGGAGCAAGCGATTTTCTTGCTTAAGGATTACGCGATAACGGGTTTGAGCCGGCAGGAGATGGTCCACGATAAGGAAAAGCTCTATGAATTGGGGGGCGTCATGACGGGGCTCGTTCACAAGTGGAACGAAAAGAAATAGGATATGTCACCAATCCTTTTCTGGATCTTCGTCGCGATCATGCTCTTCTTCGCCGGGATGGTGGTGCTGAATCGCAACCCGGTCGCAAGCGCCTTAAGCCTGGTGGTATCGTTCATGGCGCTGGCTGCTCTTTACGTGTCTCTGGATGCGTATTTTATCGGGGTGATACAGATCCTGGTGTATGCCGGAGCGGTGATGGTGCTGTTTCTTTTCATCATCATGTTGCTCGATCTAAAGGCGGAAGTACGCAGGAGAATGAATTTCCCGGCCGTTTGCGGGGGATTCGTGGTCATCCTGCTGTTTCTTAAGGTGCTTTCCGATGTTTGTTACGGAGTTTTTGGCGGAAATGCCAAACTGCCGCCAATTTCCCAGGGCCCTAAGGGGGATGCTTGGCAGGTAGGTATGCTTATTTTTGAGCGCTACAATCTGGCGTTGCAGGTAGTAGGAACCTTGATTCTCGTGGCGTCGATCGGCGTTGTAATACTAAGCAAACGGGAGCTCAAATAATCGATGGTTACTCTCAATGATTATCTGATGGCCAGCGGCCTGTTGTTCGCCATTGGGTTTGCGGGCGTACTTCTGAGGCGCAACGTGATCATCATTTTCATGGCGTTAGAACTGATGTTAAATGCGGCCAATCTATCGTTGATCGGCTTTTCGAGATTCAATGTTCAGAACGGCTTGCCGGATTATAACGCTCAGGTCCTGGTGTTTTTCGTGATAACCGTAGCAGCTGCGGAAGTTAC
>Ga0070698_100007373_pt1 | contig 11902 bp, 8 predicted proteins | sample KBSK1502metaG_FD_65477 | JGI IMG/M metagenome (GOLD analysis project Ga0070698, IMG submission 65477) | Corn, switchgrass and miscanthus rhizosphere microbial communities from Kellogg Biological Station, Michigan, USA - KBS K1-50-2 metaG | ecosystem: Host-associated > Plants > Roots >...
CCGGTTGTCGTAGTTCGGGTACCAGTCGACGGTCTCCTTCTCGATGTCGGCGAGAAGGTCCGCGGCGATGGCCGCCGGACGTGCTTCGGTGTTGTGGCTCACGAAGCCGTTCGTGACGAAGCTGTGGTCGTCGGTGTCGACGCGAAGCGAGTACACGGGCTGCATCCCGGCGTCCTCAACCGAGTAAACAGTCGAGTAGTAATACGTCCCGCTCACGAGCGGCTCGATCACGCGCCGGACCTCATCGTTCGTCAGGTGCGCGATGATCTCCTCACGGTCGCGCTCCCACCGCTCGATCCGATCGATGTTGTGTTTCTGGAGCCACTCGCGATCCGTCCAGCGCGCCATCGGTTGGCTGCGGACGTAGTCCGCCACGAACGGCACGAAATCATGGCTCATCGCGCTACTTGTCAGAGGGATCTGCCCTAGTTCGTTCTCAAGCTTTCGTTGCTTCGCAACCCGGAAACCGATCCGTGACGCGAAGAGGCGCGCATCCCGCCGATTCGTGATGACCACCTTGATCTCGCCGTCCTCGTGATGGGTTTGCTTGGAGACGATGCCGAACTCGAGCAGCAGCTGCTGCACGCCAGACGCGAGTTGGCCACTCCTAGTCGAATAGCTGACCTGAATTGCGAGCCCGCCCCGCACTCGAAGGATCGACGATGAGCCATCTCCTTCGAACAGTGCGCGCAAGAACGCCGCCTTGAAGGCGAGCGATCCGCGCCACACGTAGTCAGGGACAACCTTGTCGGCCGCACGGGCGCCGATCATCGGCGCCAGCGGGCTCGCCCGAAGCGCCACCATTCCGGAAACGGTTTGGACGTGCAGTCGACTGAGTTCGTTTGTCGAATCAAGCGTTTCAATTCGCGTCGGTGGCGGTGTACCAACCACCTCTGCGTAGGCTTCGCGGATCGCGTCGAAGTAGGCCACGTCGAGGTTGTCGAACCCGGCTTCAGTCGACGATGCCCAGCCCTCCGAGACCATTCCACCCGCGAGAGTGGCCAAAGCCTCTTCCTTCGGAGTCATCGGCTTGTTGTGCTCGACCGCTCCGCCTCGCAAGAGCGCGACACGGTCGCCCGGTTTGAGCTCCTCGAGGAACGTCCAAATGAGGAGCGGAACGCCCAGGACGGATTGCAGGGTCAGAACGGGATGATTTCGGGTGCCGGTTAGCTCATAACCCTCCCGTGTTCGAAGTCGGAGCGTCGGATGAGTGCCCGAGTGGAAGAACTTGCTCGCTCGAACCGGGGCTCCGAGTCGGTCCAAAACCTCCGCATTGATGTCGGTGTCGGACGCGGGCTGCGCATCGGGAACGAACGAATCGATCCGCTTTGTGCCATCAGCGGTCCGAACGAGCGAATTGCCGGCGGCACAGTACCTCATGTGGGCTGGCGGGTCGTCGTCGATCGAGTTGTGCACGAACACCCCGGCCGCGAGCGCGAAGTTCTGGGTCACGTCGACCGTGAGGTCGTACACGTCGGCCTTGCCGGCGGGCGCGACCGAAGCGACGACCTGGGACAGGCTCGCCGGCACCGGGAACGCGCCGGTGCGATGGAGCCGCTCGGGGATCGCGGTGCGTGCGAACGGCATGAGCTGATCCTTCGCCTTCAGCTTGCCCGCCTCGCGGTACGTCCCGTCGCGGAGCATGAACCGGTGGTCGGGCGTGCAGATGATCTCCGCGCCCGAGACGAGCGTGACCTTCACCACCGTGTCGTTGCGTTTGACGAGGCGCGGCGCGCGGAGCGGCTTGATGCGCACGTTGCGGTGCGCGTCGAGCGTGAAGACCTCGGCGCGCACGCCACGGTGCACCATTTCGACCAGCTCGACGAACGTCCGCTGCTCGCCGTTCACGAGCTCGACCTTCGTGTCGCCGGAGAAGCAGCCGAAGTTGCCCTGCCCCTGGATCGGCGGGTAGCGCATCGTGAAGTCCTGCGCGAACCGCGCGAGCGCGTCGTAGATCGGCACGTCACCGTGCGGGTGGTACTTCCCCATCACGTCGCCGACGATCGCCGCCGACTTGCGGAACGGACGGTCGCTCCGCAGGCCCATCTCGTGCATCGTCCAGAGGATCCGGCGCTGCACGGGCTTCAGCCCGTCGCGCACGTCGGGCAGCGCTCGCGCGACGATGACCGTCATCGCGTAATCGAGATACGCCTTCCGCATCTCGGTCTCGAGCTCGACGCCCACTTCGCGCTGGTCGTCCGGTCTTTCGATCACGTGCCGACATGCTCCCGTTCACGAGTTTCCCGATCGACGGCCTCGCGGACGCGGGCGAACGCCTCATCGGTGCGCGAGTAGCGCTGCTCCAGCTCGGCGCGGCGCTCGTCGGGCATGCGGAGGAACAGCGCGGTGGCCTCGGCGAGGATCTCGCCGTCCGCCGCGCGCGCGACCGTGCCCTTCGTCTCGATGCCGCGCCCACGGTCGCGCAGGACCTCGCCGGTGACCACGAGCTCCTCGCCCACCGGCACCGGGCGCTTGAACGTGACGTTGAGCTTCGCGGTCACGCCCCAGACGCCCTGGTGGAAGATCGCCCACCCCATCGTCTCGTCGAGGAGCGCGGTCACCACGCCGCCGTGGAGCGTGCCGTCGTAGCCCTGATGGCGCTGCAGGCCGGTGTAGCGCGCGGTCGCGCTGTTGGACGACACGTCGAAGTCGAGCTGCAGCCCGGACGGGTTGAGCCGACCGCAGGCGAAGCACCAGTGCTCGAAGTCGACGCCCAGGTCACGAAGGCGCGCCACTAAAGGTCAAGCTCCGCGGACTTCGCGTTGGCCATGATCCACTTCTTGCGGCCCTCGACCTCGTTGCCCATGAGCTCGTCGAACACGAAGTCGGCGCGCTCCGCGTCCTCGAGGTTGACCTTGCGGAGCGTGCGGGTCGCCGGGTTGAGCGTCGTGTCCCAAAGCTGCTCGGCGTTCATCTCGCCGAGGCCCTTGTAGCGCGCGATCGCCGGCTCGCGGCCGCCCTTGCCGTCGTCGGTGCCCTCGTCGGTGTTCGTGGACTCGGCCTCGACCGGCTCCGCGGCCTCGCCCTTGGCCTTCTTCGCGGCGGCCTTCGTCTTGCGCTCCGCCGACTTCGTTTTCGCGAGGGCCTTCAGCTCCTTGATCGCGGCGTCGCGCTCTTTGTCCGAGTAGACCCAGCGGATCTCCTTGCCGAGCTGCAGCCGGTACAGAGGCGGCTGGCCGATGAAGATGCGGCCTTGCTCGATGAGTGGCTTGAAGTGCCGGTAGAGGAGCGTGAGGAGCAGCGTGCGGATGTGCGATCCGTCGACGTCGGCGTCGGCGAGGAGGATCGTCTTGCCGTAGCGCAGCTTCGAGGCGTCGAAGTAGTCGCCGATGCCCGTGCCGAGCGCGGTGATGATCGCCTTGATCTCCTCGTTGCCGAGCATCTTGTCGGCGCGAGCCTTCTCGACGTTCAGGATCTTGCCGCGCAGCGGGAGGATCGCCTGGAACCGGCGGTCGCGGCCGCCCTTCGCCGAGCCGCCGGCCGAGTTCCCCTCGACGAGGATGAGCTCCGCCTTCTCGGGGTCGCGCTCCTGGCAGTCCGCGAGCTTTCCCGGGAGCGAGAACCCGTCGAGCGCGCCCTTGCGCAGGACCAGGTCGCGGGCCTTCCGCGCGGCCTCGCGCGCGCGGAACGCGGTGAGGCACTTCTCGACGATGCGGCGGCCGTCCTGGGGGTTCTCCTCGAGGTACTGCCCGAGCTTGTCGTTGATCGCCGATGCGACCTGCCCCGCGACCTCGGCGTTGCCAAGGCGCGTCTTCGTCTGGCCCTCGAACTGCGGCTCCTTGATCTTCACGCTGATCACCGCGGTGAGGCCCTCGCGTACGTCCTCGGCGGTGAGGTTGGGGTCGGCCTCCTTGAGCGCGCCGGTCTTGCGGGCGTACGCGTTCAACGTGCGCGTGAGCGCGGTGCGGAAGCCCGTGAGGTGGGCGCCGCCGTCCATCGTGTTGATGTTGTTGGCGAACGTGTAGACCTTTTCGGCGAAGGTGTCGTTGTACTGGAACGCCACCTCGACGACGGTGTCGTTCTCGAACGAGCGCTCCACGTAGACGGGCTTGTGCAGGCTCTGGTGCGACTTGTCGAGATGCCGCACGAAGGACACGACGCCGCCGTCGAAATAGAAGGCTTCATCGGAGCCGTCGCGCTCGTCCGTGATGAACAGGTACAGCCCCTTGTTGAGGTAGGCCGTCTCGCGCAGCCACTGGACGACGATCGCGCGGTCCCACTGGATGATCGGGAACACCTCGGGGTCCGGCGAGAACGTCGTGATCGTGCCCGTCGGCTTCTCTCGGGGCTTCCACTCGACCTGCGGCGGCTGGTGGAGCGGCTTCGCGAGCCGCACTTTCGTGACCGGCTTCCCCCGCTCGTATTCCTGCTCGTGCACCTTGCCGTCGCGGTGCACTTCGACGCGCAGGTGGGTCGAGAGCGCGTTCACGACGGAGACGCCGACGCCGTGCAGGCCGCCGGAGACCTTGTAGCCGGCGCCGCCGAACTTGCCGCCGGCGTGGAGGATCGTGTGCACGACCTCGAGCGCGGACTTCCCGGTCTGCTTCTGGATGTCCGTCGGGATGCCGCGGCCGTTGTCGGCGACGGTGATGTCGTTGTTCGCGTGGATGGTCACGTCGATGCGATCGCACGTGCCGTTCATCGCCTCGTCGATCGAGTTGTCGAGGACCTCGCGCACGAGGTGATGGAGGCCGCGCAGATCGGTCGTGCCGATGTACATACCGGGCCGGCGGCGAACGGCCTCGAGGCCCTCGAGGACCTGGATGTCGGCGGCGCTGTACGACCCCGAGCCGTTGCCGCTCGCGGGCTTGCTGGTGGGCTTCGGCGCTCTGACGGCCATCGTCTCTCCTACTTGGGCCCGGCGCGGACCAGCAGCTCGTACAGCCGCTCGAAGTCCTCGTCGGAATAGAACTGGATCGCGATTCGACCGCCCTTGCGGCCACGAGTGATCTCGACCTTCGTGCCCAACGCGCTTCGCAGCTCCGCCGTCACGCCCGCGAGGTCGGGGTCATTTCCCTTGGCGCGGGCACGGCGCCGTGAATGCGTCGGGTGGACCATTTTGCGCGCAAGCGACTCCGCCTCGCGCACCGACATCCCCTTTGCCAGGATCTCGCCGAGCGCCCGGATCGCATCCGAAAGTGGTAGCGGCAGGAGCGCGCGCAGGTGGCCCTCGGTGATCTTCCCCTCTTGGACCGCGTCCTGGAGGATCTGCGGGGCCTGGAGCGCGCGAAGTGTGTTCGCGACGGCGGACCGCGACTTGCCGAGGCGCTCCGCGAGCTGCTCCTGCGTGAGGTCGTACGTCTCCATCAACAGCTTGTAGGCGCGCGCGGTCTCGATCGCATTCAGGTCGGTTCGCTGGAGGTTCTCCGCGAGCGCGAGCTCGAGGCGGTCGCGCACGTCGTCGCGCACGACGGCGGGGATCGAGGTCTTGCCCGCGACGCGCGACGCGAGGACGCGACGGTGCCCGGCGATGAGCTCGTACCCATCGGCGTTCCTAGATACCACAATTGGTTGCAGCACCCCAAGCGCGCGGATCGAGGCAGCGAGCTCGCCGATCGATTCCTGGTCGAAGTGCTGCCGGGGCTGCTGACGGTTGGGCTGGATCTTCTCGAGGGGGATCTCGAACGTTCCGACCGACAAGGCCGGCGCGGGCGGAGCGCCGCTGCCAAGCAGCACGTCGAGGCCACGTCCGAGGCCGGTCCGCGCCACTACGCCCCCACTCCGCCGAGGGCGATCGGTACGCGCGAAATGAGCCGCGACGAGAGCTCCTCGGCGAGCTCGCGGTAGGCGAGCGCGGCGCGGGAGGTCGGGTCGTAAATCGAGATCGGCTGCCCGTGGCTTGGTGCCTCGGCGAGACGGACGGCGCGCGGGATGCGCACTCTCGCGACGAGCTCCGGGAAGTGGCGGATGACCTCTTCGGTCACCTGCATCGAGAGGCGGTTCCGGCGGTCCTCCATCGTCAGGACGATCGCGAGGACCTCGAGCTTGGCGTTGAGGCGGACCCGGACCGCGTCGATCGTCGCAAGGAGCTGGGCCAGCCCTTCGAGCGCGTAGTACTCGCATTGCACGGGCACCAGGACGGCGTCCGCGGCGGCAAGGGCGTTCACGGTCAGCAGGCCGAGCGATGGCGGACAGTCGATGAGCACAGTGTCGTAATCGTTGAGTGGACGGAGGGCATCCCGGAGGCGGAACTCCCGGGCCATGAGCGGCACGAGCTCGACCTCGGCTCCGGCCATCTCTGGTGCCGACGGAAGCAGGTCGAAGCCGGGCAGGGCGGTAGGTTGGATCGCGCTGGCAAGTCGCTCCTCACGGACGAGCACGCCATACACCGAGTGCGGCTGGTCCTTGCTGACGCCCAGCCCGCTGGTTGCGTTGCCCTGCGGATCGAGGTCGATCAGGAGCACGCGCGAGCCCTGTTCGACCAAAGCAGCGGCCAGGCTGATGGCAGTTGTCGTCTTCCCCACTCCGCCTTTCTGGTTGCTGACAGCAAGCACGTTCACGGCGTGACAAACGTGAAACATTGGCTGCGGGGGCTTCGGGAGGATGGTCTTTCGTGCCCCACTGGAGGCCCTTATTGTACCTGAAAGTGGCCCTGAGACCGAAAATGGCCGTGGCTGCGTAAGAGCATTGGAGTTCATTCCTACTGCTCTGGCTGCAGCATCTAGCTACCTGCTGGGAAGCATCCCAAGTGCGCTCATCGCGGCCCGTTTGGCGGGTCGTCCAGACCCTCGAACGGTCGGTACGGGCAACGCCGGATCGACGAATGTCGCCCTCACCGTCGGCCCCGCGGCGGGTGTCGCGGTCTTCCTCGCCGACCTGCTCAAGGGGACCGTTTGCGGCCTTGCCGGCCTCGCGGTCGGTGGGTCGCTTGCCGGCGATCTTTGCGTGCTCGCCGCCGTGATCGGACAGATCGCGCCCGTGTTCGCCGATTTTCGGGGCGGGAAAGGGGCGGCGACGACGCTGGGCGGGTATCTCGGCGTGGCGCCGGCCTTCGGCCTCCTCGGATTGGCCTGCTGGGGGATCGGGCTCGTCACGATCCGTCGCGGTGTGATCAGCACGGTCACCGCGATCGTCGCGCTTGCGATCGTGACGCTCGTCCTTGGTGAGCATCAGCCTCTCGGTGTGGGTGCGGCCATGCTCACCATCGCGGCGCACCGGACGCACCTCGCGCAGTGGCGACGGGGCGAAATGCCGACGATTCGTGAAGCCCTGCGGGATAATCGACGCCAGTGACCGCGATGACCGCGCCCCGGTGGAGCCCCGCGCTGAAACGGATCATCGTCGGTCTGCTCATCGCGGCAGGGATCTACGTTCTCTACCGCGCGGGCGACATCGTCCGGCCGTTCCTCTGGGCCGCGATCCTCGGCTACATCCTGTTGCCGGTCGTCCGCGCGTTCGAGAAACGGCTCACGAACCATCGCGGTTGGGCCGCGGCGATCGTCTTCGTTGTCTTGCTCCTCGTGATCGCGGGCGGGGTGCGTTTCCTGGCGCCGCTGGCGGTCGACCAGGCGCAGAACTTCCAGCGGACGCTACCAACTTTGATTGCAAACGCCCAGAACACGCTGGCCGAGACGCTCGATCAGATCGGCGCGGAGGATCTGGTACCGATCGTCTTCGGTCCCGTCGCGACGGCGCCTATCGAGGTAAGCCGAAATGTCGCCAACCTCGCGGTGCCGTTCATCGTGGGGTTCTCGCACTTCCTGCTCGAGTTCCTCGTGTTCCTCATCGGCACGTTCTTCTTCCTGCGCGATTGGCCACGGCTCATCGACTGGATGCGGCGCATGGTCCCTCCGACATCGCGCCACGAGCTGCTGCCGCTCGGGGAGCAGGTGAGCATCCTGTTGAGCCGCTACGTGCGCGGGCAGCTCCTGCTCGTGGTGATCATGTCTGCCGCCACCACAATTGGGCTCACGCTGTTCGGCGTTCCGTTCAGCCTCCTCTTGGGGCTCGTCACCGGCGTCCTCGAGGTGATCCCGATCATCGGACCGATCACCGCCGGCGCGATCGCGTGCCTCGTCGCCCTGGGCAACCCGAATCCGTTCGGCTGGTCGCAGCTCGTGTACGTCGGCGCGATCGCGCTCATGTACACGATCCTGCGTCACGCGGAGGACTACTTCGTGATCCCGCTGGTGATCGGACGGATCGTGCGGCTGCATCCCGCGCTCGTGATCTTCGCGCTGCTCTCCGGCGGCGCGGTCTTCGGTCTCATCGGTGTCGTCCTCGCGGTCCCCGTCGCCGCGACGCTGCGGCTGGTGCTCATCTACGTGAGCGCGAAGCTCCGCGATGAGGACCCCTTCCCGCGCCTCGAGGAGGAGCTCGCCGAGGAGGGGGAGCGGCCGGCGCCGGACCCAGTCGCCGTCCGCACCCTCGAGCCCCGGCCTCGGTCGTAACGCCCGCCCGGGCCCAGCCTTGATGGAGGCACCGTGCGCGTCGCGCTCGCGATAGCGCTCCCGCTCGCCGCGGCCCTCCTCCAGAGCGCCGTCGTGCCGTTCGTGTCCGTCGGTGGCGCGCGCCCCAACCTTCCGTTGCTCGTCGCCGGTTCGTGGTCGCTCGCGGCGGGCGCGGGCGAGGCCGTGTGGTGGGCGTTCATCGGAGGGCTCGCCGCGGATCTCCTGTCAGGCGGGCCGCTGGGCGCGTTCGCCGTCGCGTCGCTTCCACCCGTCGCCGCGATCGGCCTGGGCGAGCGCCCCGCGTTGCGGCCTACGCCGGTGCTGATCGGCGCCTCGGTCCTGGCGGCCGCGGCGGTCGCGGCAGGGATCCTCTACGTGCTCGCTCTCGCGCTCGCCGGGACGCCGATCCCGGATATCAGCGGCCTCGCGATCCAGATCGGTGGCGGCGCGATCTTCACCGGCGTCCTCGCGATCGCTACCTATCCGATCGCGCGCTGGCTCTCCCGGCGCACCGAGAAACAGGCATCCTTCTGAGATGAGGAACGGGGAGCGCTCCCGCGCCTTCGTGCGCCCGTACCGCTTCGTCGCGGTCGGCGCCGTCGTCCTCTTCCTGCTCGGTGTCCTCAGCGTGCGGCTCTGGGATCTCCAGGTCGTCCAGGGCGCGCATTACCGCAGCCTCGCGGAACAGAACCGGCTCCTGCGGCTCCCGGTGACCGCGGATCGCGGGATCATCGTCGATCGCACCGGCAAGGTCCTCGTGCGAAACATCCCGGGCTTCGCGGTGAGCGTCGTCCCGATCGATCTCCCGAAGGCCGACGAGAACGCGCTCGCGTTCCGACTCGCGCAGCTCCTCGGTCTCGACGGCGCCGACGTGCTCAAGTCGATCCACGAGCAACGCGGCCGTAATCCGTACGAACCGGTGAAGATCTCGACGAAGCCGATCGCGCGCGACCTCGCGCTCCTGCTCGCGGAGCGCGCCGAGGTCTATCCGGGCGTCCGGATCGACGCGGAGTCGGTGCGTGAGTACGTCGAGGGTCCCCTCTACTCGCCGATCATCGGATACACCGGCCCGATCACCCAGGACGAGCTCCAGGCGAAGCAGGACCAGGGCTACCTGCCCACGGACGAGATCGGTCGCACCGGGCTCGAGCGGGTGTACGAGCAATACCTGCGCGGCCAGTACGGGTGGCGCGAGATCGAGCGCGACGCGTCGCAGCGCGAGATCAAGACGCTCGCCCAGACGCCGTCGCAATCCGGCGGGAACGTCGTGCTCACGATCGACGACCGCCTGCAGCACCTGCTCGCGAACGAGCTGAACACCGGGATCAATGCCGACGCCTTCACTCAGGCCGTCGCGATCGCGATGAATCCGCAGACGGGCGAGATCCTCGCGATGGTCTCGACCCCGTCGTACGACAACAACATGTTCGTCCGCGGGATCACGCAGCCCGAGCTCGATGCTCTCAACAAGGACGACCGCCATCCGCTCGTGAACAAGGCGGTGGGGGAGATCTACCCGCCTGGTTCGACGTTCAAGATGGTCACCGGACTATCCGCACTGACCGCCGGGACGGCGACCCGCAACACGGTGGTCAACGTGAGCGCGCTCTCGATCAACGTGAGCGGCACGTCGTTCTTCGACTGGCGGGTCCACGGGTCGCTGAACTTCGTCGACGGCTACGCCCACTCGAGCGACATCTACTTCTACACGCTCGCCGGCGGCAGTCCCATGAGCAGCACCGTGCAGGGAGTAGGTCCCGACAACATCGCGAAGTACGGGCGCATGCTCGGCTTCGGCGCGCCGACCGGCATCGACCTTCCAGGCGAAGCGGACGGGATCATGCCCGACCCCGCCTGGAAGGAGCAGACCTTCGGCGAGCCGTGGTCCATCGGCAACACGTACCACGAGGCCATCGGCCAGGGCTACGTCGCGGTCACGCCGCTCCAGCTCTTGAACGCGTACGCCGCGGTGGCGAACGGCGGGACGCTGTACGTGCCGCACCTCCTGAAGGAGGTCGACGACGCGCAGGGCCACGCCATCTTCACGAAGGCGCCCGAGGTCCTCCGCAAGCTCGCGATGAGCCCCGACGATCTGCGGACCATCCGTGAGGGCGCGCGCAAGGTCGTGACGAGCAACCACGCGCCGATGCCGAACGCGAAGCTCTGGATCGCCGGCAAGACCGGCACCGCCGAGTTCGGCCTGTCGTCGGGCAAGGACAGCGCCGGCCGGAACAAGCTCGGATTCCACAACTGGTTCGTCTCGTTCCTCCCGCAGCAGGACAACACCGACCCGACCGCCAAGATCGCGATGGTGGTCTTCACGTTCGACTCGAGCCGCGGCCTGTGCGAGACCTGCCTCAATCCGGCGATCGCGATCAGCCAGCGCGTGTACGAGCAGTACGTGCTCGGCGATCCGGCGAAGAAAGCCGAGCTGATCAAGTGAGCCTCAGCGGCCTCGCACTTCCGCGCGCGGCCTCGCCGCTGCACGACAAGCCGACCTTCCGCCGGCTCGACCTCGTCGACCCGTACCTGCTCATCGCGACGCTCCTGCTCATGGCCTACGGCCTCGTGATCACGTACTCGACGTCGTACGAGGACTCCGCCGCGGGCGACCCCGTGCAGTTCATCCTGCGCGGCGCGATCTTCACGGTCCTCGGCATTCTCGTCATGTCGGCCGTCGCGTACTTCGACTACGCCTGGTTCGGGACGTTCGCGCCGCTCCTCTATCTCGCGACCCTCGGCCTGCTGGTGCTCGTGCTCGTCATCGGGCACAACGTTCTCGGCGGGCAGCGGTGGATCACGATCGCGGGTCAGAAGTTCCAGGTGAGCGAATTCGCGAAGGTGCTGATGATCGTGGTGCTCGCGAAGTACTTCGCCGATCGCCACGACAAGATGGGCTCGCCGTTGGTGCTCGGCGGCGCGCTCCTGTTGCTGGCGCCGGCGTTCGCGCTCGTCTACCGCCAGCCCGACCTCGGGACGAGCCTCGTCTTCGTCGGGATCTTCTTCGGCATGGCGTATCTCGCGGGCGCGCGGCCGTGGCAGCTCGCGTCGCTCGTCGCGATGGGCCTCGCCGCCTTCCCGCTCATCTGGGGAGTGCTGCAGGACTACCAAAAGGGACGGCTCACCGCGTTCCTCGATCCATATGCCGATCCGCAGGGCGCCGGCTGGAACATCATCCAGTCGCTCATCGCGATCGGCTCGGGACAGGCGACCGGCAAGGGCCTCACCGCCGGCACGCAGTCGCCGCTCGGGTACCTGCCCATCGCCGAATCGGACTTCGTCTTCGCCGGCCTCGCCGAGGACCTCGGCTTCGTCGGCGCGATCATCCTCTTCGCGCTCTACGCGGTGCTGCTCGTGGCGACGCTCCGCATCGCGTTCCGTGCGCGCGATCCGTTCGGGACGTTCGTCGGCGCCGGGGTCTTCTCGATGCTGGCGTTCCAGCTCGTCGTCAACGTGGGCATGGCGATGAGCCTCATGCCGGTCACCGGGATCCCGCTGCCGTTCATCTCGCA
>Ga0070698_100007374_pt1 | contig 11902 bp, 9 predicted proteins | sample KBSK1502metaG_FD_65477 | JGI IMG/M metagenome (GOLD analysis project Ga0070698, IMG submission 65477) | Corn, switchgrass and miscanthus rhizosphere microbial communities from Kellogg Biological Station, Michigan, USA - KBS K1-50-2 metaG | ecosystem: Host-associated > Plants > Roots >...
CGACCGCGTCCTCCTCGCGGGTGACGTGGCCGATGATCCCCTTGCCACCACGATGCTGACGCCGGTACGTGTCGACCGGCTGGCGCTTGATGTAGCCGCGGCCGCTGATCGTGACGACGACATCCTCGGAGGCGATCAGGTCTTCGTCGGTGAGCTCGCGCGAGGCGTCGTCCTGGACGCGCGTCCGGCGCTCGCCCGCGTAGCGCTTCTTCAGGTCGAGCAGCTCGTCCTTGATGATCGCCAGCACGCGCGCGGGATTGGCGAGGATGTCCTCGAGCTCGGCAATGAGCTGGATGACCTCGAGGTACTCGTCCTCGATCTTCTTGCGCTCCAGGGCGGCGAGCCGCGCCAGGCGCATGTCCAGGATGGCCTGCGCCTGCAGCTCGGAGAGCTTGAACCTGGTCATGAGGTTCGTGCGCGCGACGTCGGTGTCGGCGGACGCCCGAATGGTCTTGATGACCTCGTCGAGGTGGTCGAGCGCGGTCTTGAGGCCCTCGAGGATGTGGGCCCGGGCGCGCGCCTTGCCGAGGTCGTACTCGGTCCGGCGGCGGACGATCTCGCGTCGGTGGGAGACGTGGTGCTGCAGCACCGACTTGAGCGGCAGCGTCTGGGGCTGTCCGTCGACGAGGGCCAGCATGTTCATGTTGAACGCGGCCTGGAGCGCGGTGTGCTTGAACAGGTTGTTCAGGACGCTGCGCGGGTTCGCGTCGCGCTTGACCTCGATGAACATGCGCATGCCGTCGCGATCGGACTCGTCGCGCAGGTCGGCGATGCCGTCGATCCGCTTGTCCTTGACCAGGTCGGCGATCTTCTCGAGCAGGGCTGCCTTGTTGACCTGGTACGGCAGCTCGGTGACGACGATCGCCATCCGGTCGCCGCGGGTCTCCTCGAAGGCGACCTGCGCCTGCATCACAACCCGGCCGCGGCCGTGCGCGTACATCTGGCGGATCGCGTCGACTGTCTCCCACTCGCCCGTGATCGGGTTGCGCTGCTTCTCGAGGCGGAAGATCGTGCCGCCGGTCGGGAAGTCGGGGCCGGAGACGTACTGGCACAGCCCGTCCGAGGTGATCTCCGGGTCGTCGATCAGCGCGATCGTGGCATCGACGATCTCGCCGAGGTGGTGGGGCGGGATGTTCGTCGCCATCCCGACCGCGATCCCCGATGAGCCGTTGATCAGGAGGTTGGGCAGCTTCGAGGGCAGGACGGTTGGCTGCTTCTGGGTGCCGTCGTAGTTGTCCTCGAAGTCGACGGTCTCCTTGTCGATGTCGGCGAGCAGCTCCGCCGAGACCGCGGTGAGCCGCGCCTCCGTGTAGCGCATCGCCGCGGGGGCATCGCCGTCGACGGAGCCGAAGTTGCCCTGGCCGTCGACCAGCGGATAGCGCATCGAGAAGTCCTGGGCGAGCCGGACGAGGGCGTCGTACAACGCGACATCGCCGTGCGGGTGGTACTTGCCCATCACCTCGCCGACGATCGCGGCGCATTTGCGATAGGAGCTCGTGGCCGAGAGCCCCATCTCGCCCATCGTGAACAGGATCCGGCGGTGGACAGGCTTCAGGCCGTCGCGAACGTCGGGCAGGGCGCGCGACACGATGACGCTCATCGCGTAGTCGAGATACGAGACCTTCATCTCGTCCTCGACACGGACCGAGCGGATGTTGCCCGGGTTATCGATCACGTGGCTCAGCTCCTGTGGTCACGATCTGATCAGGCGAGCGGTGGCTCGGGCATCCGGCGCCCGAGCCCCATGTCGGCGAAGCGGCTCGCGAGGTCCGAGGCCGCGGAGGTCGGCGGCGCTCCGGCCCGCCGGCGGACCTTCGACAGCCGATCGCGGATGCGCATGGCGTCGGCCGGCTCCAGCTTCGACAGGCTGTCACGCACGACCCACGCTCGATGCCCATCGTCGGTGGCCGCGGCGGTCTCGGCCTCGCGCCCGAGAGCGGCGGTCGTGGCTGGGAGGTCGACCAGGGCCATCGAGCGATAGGCCCACGACAACGACTTCTGGACGTCCGGCTCGGCGTCGCCGATCAGTGTCCCGAGCAGCGGCAGGGCATGTTCGGTGACCTCTGGCGCGCGCCCGAGGCGGCGGTTGACGTAGGGCATCGTCGCGATCGTGGAGCCGACCAGGCGCCGTTCCCAGCGCGACGGAGAGACCGTCAGCTGCTCCAGCTCTGCCCAGCGGTACGGCTCGGCGAGGATGCCCTTGCCATACGGATGCGCCAGGTCGTCCACGGTGATCCAGTCGTCCGCATCAGCCGCGGCCCGGCGCAGCAGCTGCCAGGTGCGCTCCGGCTCGGCCGAAATCGTGCGCTGGAGGGTCGAGATGGCGAACCAGCGGGCTTCGCGCTCCGGCTCGCGGAGGAGGCGATCTGAGACGAGCAGCAGCTCGGACGGCGACGCTCGGCGAGATGCCTTCTCGAACGCCCGACGCACGCCGACCTGGAGCGGCGTGCGTACGCCATGGGTCGGCCCGATGCCCGGCGCGACGTAGGCCTGGCCTGCGCGGTACTCCGGGTCGGCGAGCTCGACGAAGGCATCGTGCAGGCCTACGGCGAAGGCGGCCGCGTCACCGGTCAGGTCGCCGAGCGCGGCGCCGAGCTCCCCGGCGCGCAGCTCGCGTTCGCCGAGGACCGCCGCGGCGTGCTCGCCCGCGGTCGTGCCCGGCGCGACCGTCCACGGGCTCATCACCGGCCGCCGGTCCCTGGGGTTGCGTCCACCATTGCGGTGGTATCGGTCGCTTCGGCCAGGCGACGCATCCCGTAGCGCGCTTTGAGGCGCTCGACCTCGCTCGGCGGGACGGCGATGAACGTCGATTCGCCAGTCGCGAGCACCTCGCCGCTGCGTGCATCGATCACGCGCCCTTCGGCTCGATGCGCCCGCCGATTCTCATCAACCACCCAGCCTTCGGCGCGAACCGCGCTCCCGACCGGGATCGGTCGCCGGAACGTGACGTTGAGCCGCGCAGTCACGCCCCACGTGCCCCGGCCGATCACCGCCCAGGCCATGACCTCGTCGAGCAGCGTGCACACGATCCCGCCGTGGGCGACCGCCTCCCAGCCCTGGAACCGCGGCTCCAGCGTCGTCTCGGTCCAGGAGCCCCTCGGATCCGTGTGAATGGCGAGCTGGAGGCCCTGGTCATTGAGCTCGCCGCAGGCAAAGCAGCGATGCGGCTCGAACTCGAACGTACCCTCGCGATCCCGGCGGATGGGCGCCGCTCGTCCCTGCGGGCGTCGCGGCGCCGTCGCCGTCTCAGATGTCAAGGTTGCGGACCTTGCGCGCCTCGGCCTTGATGAAGTCCTTGCGCGGCTCGACCTTCTCGCCCATGAGCTTGGTGAAGATCGCGTCGGCCTCGCCGGCGTCCTCGATCTCGGCGCGGAGGAGGACCCGCGTCTCGGGGTTCATCGTGGTGTCCCAGAGCTGGTCGGCGTTCATCTCGCCGAGGCCCTTGAAGCGCTGGACCGAGACGTTCTTCTGGTTGAAGTCCTTGACGATGCGGTCGCGCTCGCGCTCGGACTGGGCGTATTTGGTGACCTTGCCGGTCGAGACGCGGTACAGCGGCGGCTGGGCGATGTACAGGTAGCCCTGCTCGATGACCTGGGGCATGTGCCGGTAGAAGAACGTCAGCAGCAGGGTCCGGATGTGGGCGCCGTCGACGTCGGCGTCGGTCATGATGATGATCCGGTGGTATCGCAGCTTCGTGATGTCGAAGCTGTCGTCGATGCCCTCGATCCCGGCGCCGAGGGCGATGATCAACGGGCGGACGTTCTCGCTCGCGACGATCTTGTCGAGGCGTGCCTTCTCCACGTTCAGGACCTTGCCGCGGAGCGGCAGCACGGCCTGGAAGCGGCGATCGCGACCCTGCTTGGCCGAGCCGCCCGCCGAGTCACCCTCGACGATGAACAGCTCGCTCCGGGCGGGATCCCGCTCCTGGCAGTCGGCGAGCTTGCCTGGCAGGGACAGCCCGTCGAGCGCGCCCTTGCGGATGACCAGGTCGCGCGCCTTGCGGGCCGCCTCCCGTGCGCGAGCCGCGGTCAGGCACTTCTCGATGATCCGCCGGCCGTCGCCGGGGTTCTCCTCAAGGTACTGCGTCAGGCTGTCGGTGAGCGCCGTCTGGACCTGCCCCTTGACCTCGGCGTTGCCGAGCTTGGCCTTCGTCTGGCCTTCGAACTGGGGGTCGGTGAGCTTGACGCTGATCACGGCCGTGAGGCCCTCGCGCACGTCGTCGCCCGAGAGATTCGTATCCGATCCCTTCAGCACTCCCGCCTTGCGCGCCCAGTCGTTCAGTGAGCTCGTCAGGGCGGCACGGAAGCCGGTCACGTGCGTGCCGCCGTCGACCGTGTTGATGTTGTTGGCGAAGGCGAGGACATTCTCCGTGTAGGTGTCGTTGTACTGGAGCGCGACCTCGACGAGCGTTGAGCCCTCTCGCCGCTCGACGTAGATCGGGCGGCTGTGCAGGGCCTCCTTGTTCCGGTTGAGGTGCCGGACGAAGGACTGCAGCCCGCCTTCGAAGTAAAACGACCGCTCGCGATCTTCCCGCTGGTCGACGAACGTGATCCACACGCCCTTCGTCAGATAGGCGGACTCGCGGAGGCGCTGGGCGATCGTGTCGAACGAGTACTCGATCGTCTCGAACATCTCCGGATCGGCGCGGAACTGCGTTCGCGTTCCGTGCCGGTCGCCTTGCGGCGCGATCTTCTTGACCGGCCCGAGGGGCTTGCCGCGCCGGTACTCCTGCGCATAGACGCCGCCATCACGAGCGGTCTCGACGCGCAGCCACTCCGACAGCGCGTTCACGACGCTCACGCCGACGCCGTGCAGGCCGCCGGAGACCTTGTAGCCGCCACCGCCGAACTTGCCGCCGGCGTGGAGGACCGTGTGCACCACCTCGAGGGCATCCTTGCCGGTCTGATGCTTCCCGACCGGTACGCCGCGACCGTCATCGATGACCTCGACGAGGCCGTCCGGGGCGATCGTGACCCGGATCTCTTTCGCGTGGCCGGCCATTGCCTCGTCGATCGAGTTGTCGACGACCTCCCAAACGAGGTGGTGGAGGCCGCGGACATCGGTCGAGCCGATGTACATGCCCGGCCGGCGTCTGACAGCCTCCAGGCCTTCCAGGACCTGGATGCTGGCAGCGGTGTAGTCGGAACCGGCTTTGCCTCGACGCCGACCCGCGCCGTTCCCGGCATCGGAACCGTTCGCGCCGCCCTTCACAGCGATGCTTGCGCGCGTGCTGCTCTTGGCGCGTGGCTCGGTCACGAGTCGCCTCCGACGAGTCGTTGGTACAGGCGCGCGAGCTCGTCGTCACCGAAGTACTCGATGACGATCCGTCCCCCGCGCTGAGTCCGCGTCAGCCGCACCTTGGTGCCGAGCGATCGGCGGAGGTCCTCCTCGACACGCTCGACGTCTGGATCCGACGCGGGCTGCGCCGCGACTTGGTCCGGCCGCGGCGTCCGTACGCGGCGGACCAGCTCCTCGGTCTGGCGCACCGAGAGATCGTCGGCAATGACGGTCGTGACTGCGGGTGCCTGCGCTTCTGGCGGGAGGCCGCCGAGCGCACGGGCGTGCCCCTCGGTGATGAGCGAGGCGGCGACTGCATCCTGCACCGCCGGATGGAGCTCGAGCAGGCGCAGCGTGTTCGCGACCGTCGACCGGGCGCGGCCAACTCGAGTTGCCAGGTCTTCCTGCGTGAACGAGAACTCCTCGATGAGCTGGCGGTAGGCGCGGGCGGCTTCCATCGGATCGAGGTCCTCGCGCTGGAGGTTCTCGACGAGCGCGAGCTCGAGCTGCTGTCGATCCGCGAGCTGCCGCACGATCGCGGGGATGCGCTCGAGCCCGGCGATTCGGGCGGCTCGAACGCGTCGCTCGCCGGCGACGAGCGTGTAGCCATCGATCGTCTCCGTGACGAGGATCGGCTGGATCACGCCGTGCTGGCGGATGCTGTCGGCAAGGCTGGCAAGCGCCTCGTTGTCCATCTGCAGGCGCGGCTGGCGCGGGTTCTCGCGGATGCGCGCGAGCGGGATCTCGATCGAGCCCCCCGCACTCGGGGCGCGCTGGGGAATGAGCGCGGCGAGGCCGCGCCCGAGACCCTGTGGGCGGTCGCTGCGGACCGTCATGCGAGCACCGCCTCCACCGGCACCGCGATGGACGCCGTCTGCTCCATTCGTGGGGGTCGCTCGTCGCGTGCGCGCATCTCGTCGGCGAGGTCGCGGTACGCCTCCGCGCCGCGGGATGCGGGTGCGTAGAGATGGATGGGCAGGCCGTGGCTTGGTGCCTCGGAAAGCCGCACCGACCGTGGAATGACCGTGTCGTAGACGCGCGAGCCAAGGTGTCGGCGCACCTCCTCACCGACCTCCGTGCTCAGGCGGGTTCGACCGTCGTGCATGGTCAACACGGCCCCTTTCACCTCCAGCCTCGGGTTGAGGTGGTCGGTGACCAGCCGGATCGTGGCGAGCAGCTGGCCGAGGCCCTCGAGGGCGAAGTACTCGCACTGGATCGGGATGAGCGTGGAGTCGGCCGCGGTCAGCGCGTTGATCGTCAGGAGGCCGAGCGATGGCGGGCAGTCGATCAGGATGTAGTCGTACTCGCCGCGGAGCGGGTCCACGAGCCCGGACAGTCGGCGCTCCCGCTGCTCGAGGGGCGTCAGCTCGACCTCGGCCCCGGCGAGGGAGATCGACGACGGAACGAGGGTGAGCCCGTCGACTTGCGTCGGGACGCTCAGCTCGCGGAGCTGGACATCGTCAATGACAGCGTCGTAGACCGATCGGTCACGGCTGCGGTCCACCCCGAGCGCGCTCGTTGCATTGCCCTGGGGATCCAGGTCGATGACGAGGACGCGGTCGCCGGCGATGGCCAGGTAGCTGGCCAGATTCACAACCGTCGTGGTCTTTCCGACGCCGCCCTTCTGGTTGGCACAGGCGATCGTCTCGCCCACTCAGGTGGTCATCCGGCGTTGGTTCACAGGACTCGATTCTAGCATCGGAGGGCCTTTCACTCCTTTCCCGGGCGGGCCCGATTCCACCCTCTCGGAGTGTGATTGAGGAGGCTTTGCCGGCGCTCATCTCGCGAGGGTGGCGCACCTGTGTTTCACGTGAAACAAGGAATACAGCCGCGCTCTGCGACGGCCTGTAGCCGGGTCTTGGGAGTCCCGTGGCAGCGGACGAAAGGCCCATCGATCCGGGACTCTTTCGTCACCCGTCACATTGCCCGAAACGGCGGGCGCATGGGATACTTCCCAAACGACGGGGCAAGGGCCGACCCCTCGTCGCCGCGAGGGCTCAGGTTCGCGCGCGACCCCTCAACTCGCCGAGGACCGATCGCCGATCCATGAGCCTCCTGTTCGCTGCGATCGGGGCGGTCATCACGGCTCTCGCCGAGGTGACATTCGGCCTTTATGACGCTGTCGGGAGCGCCACACCACATCCCGTCCTCGTGGGCGGGGTCATCTGGACCATCGCTGCTGGGATCGACCGCGGACTCACATGGGCATTCGTCGGAGGCCTCGTCCTTGACTCGCTCCTCGGTCGGCCCCTTGGTGTCTCCTCGTTCTCGCTGCTCATCGCAGTGGGCGGCGCCAGCCTCATCGCCCAGCCGTTTCCCCGCCTTCGGCTTGTCGCGCCGATCGTGGCTGTGCCGATCATGAGCTTCGTGTACTCGGCTTTGCTGCTGGGCATCACGGCTGCGGCGCAGCAGACGGGCATTCCCCATGATCCGTTGGCTCTGATCACGCCCGGCGCGCTGTACGACGGCGTTCTGGGGTTGTTCATCGGTCCGCTCGTCGTCACCCTCCGTGATCGGCGTGCCGCGACCGAACGCGTCGACTGGTAACGGCGCGCACGTGAGCTACGTCGTCGATCGGCCGCGGAGCGGGCCATCGCGCCTTCGATTCCTGGCCCTCGCCCTCGCCGTCGTGCTGTGCGCAGGCGCGCTGTCCGCGCGGCTCTTCGCGATCCAGGTTGGGGGCAACGGTCAATACACCGCGCTCGCGGCGACGACGCGGACCGTCCTCGAGCCACTGCCCTCGACCCGGGGCATGGTCTTCGATCGCAACGGACGGCCGCTCGTGGAGAACGTCGCGTCGTACAGCGTTCGAATCCGACCCGTGGATCTGCCAGAGTCCCGCCGCGACGAGGTGATCGACACGCTCGGCGCGCTGATCGGCGTCGATCCGGCGGACATCAACGCGGCCATCGACTCGAATCCCGGTTCTCGATACGACAGCGTGCGTGTGGCGCAGAACGTCGATCCCACGGTCGCGAGCTTCGTGTCAGAGGCAAAGGACGACCTGCCCGGCGTGGACGTCGTCGTCGAGACCCAGCGCCGGTACACCATGGGCTCCCTCTTCGCCCACATCCTCGGCTACCTCGGACCCGTCAGCAGCGACGAGCTCACGAATCTGCGTGACCAGGGCTACCTTCCGGACGACCTGATCGGACGCGCCGGGGTCGAGGCCACGTACGAGCAGCAGTTGCGCGGGAGCTACGGGCTCCAGGCGGTCGAGCGAGATGCTTCAGGCCGCGACATCCAGGTCCTGCGCACCGAGGTCCAGCCGACCGCCGGCAGCTCGCTCGAGCTCACGATCGACACGAAGATCCAGCAGGAGGCACAGAAAGCGCTCGCCTGGGGCATGCGCGCCGCCAACCTCAAGCGCGGCGTGATCATCGTGCTGAACCCGCAGAACGGCGAGATCCTGGCGATGGTCAGCGCCCCGTCGTACGACGACAACGAGTTCTCGGGCGGGATCAGCGCCAAGGACTACAAGCGGCTCCTGAACGACCCCAACAAGCCGCTCGTGAACCACGCGATCAGCGACCAATACCCGCCCGGCTCGACCTACAAGCTCGTGGCGGGCACCGGCACGTTGTCCGATGGCAAGCTCACGCCAAGGACGCAGCTCCGAACTGCGGCCTACCTGACGCTCGGCGGCGTCCGGTTCTACGACTACAACCACGCCGGCTATGGGATGTGCAACATCATCTGCGGGTACGAGCACTCGAGCGACACGTTCTTCTACCAGGCCGCAGCGTTGCTCGGGATCGATCGACTGGCGTACTGGGCCCATCACTTCGGCTTTGGCAAACCCACCCAGATCGACCTGCCGTCCGAGGTCGCCGGCACGGTCCCGAGCAACGCCTGGAAGCAGGACGTGTTCGGCCTGCCGATCTATCCGGGCGAGGTCTACCACGCCGGCATCGGCCAGGGCTACGACGCGGTCACGCCGCTTCAGCTGCTCAATGCCTACGCAGCACTGGCCAACGGCGGCACGTTGTACCGACCCCATGTGGTCCGCGAGATCATCGGCCCCGACGGCACGGTCACACCGGTCGAGCCCGAGCCGATCGGCAGGGTCGGTGCGTCCGCCGCGGCGCTGCGCACGATGCGCAAGGGCGCGCGCATGGTCGTCGTGAGCCACCACACGTGGAACCTGATCGACGTACCCCTCGTGATCGCCGGCAAGACCGGCACAGCGGAGTTCGGCACGCCCAACGCGAATGGTGTGTACCCGTACCACAACTGGTTCGTGAGCTACCTGCCCAAGGACCCGCGGCCCAAGGCCTCCGATCCCAACGGCCTCAAGGCGGTCCAGCGCACCGACTCACAGCTCGCCGTGCTGGTCTTCTCGTACAACGCGGGCACCCTCGGCAACACCGCCACCGAGACGGTGAAGTACTTCTACCAGCTGCACTTCCACATCAAGAGGGACTACCGGAACTTCTGGCTGATGAAGAAGTCAAGCTACCGTCAGGGCAACTAGGGCGAATCGATGAGCGTCCGACCGCTCGATCTTCGGTCACAGGGTGGGCCGGTTCGAAAGCGAAGCGATTTCGTCGACCGCACCGTCGGAGCGGTCTGGCGCGCCTTCGACTTCCAGCTCGTCACCTACGCCGCGCTGCTCGCGTGCTTCGGGCTGGCCATGGCGTACAGCAATACGGCTGCGTCGGGCATCGGGCTGTTCGACGGAGGCTCCACGCTGCTGCGCGGCCTGATGTGGCTGGCGATTGCCGTCGCGGTCTTCCTTGTCGCCGCCGCGTTCGACTACCACTGGCTCAAGACCTTCGCGTGGCCGCTGTACCTGCTGCAGCTGGGGCTCCTGGCCCTGACGCTGGCCATCGGCAGCGGCGTCGGCGGGACGTCGCGCTGGGTCTCGGTCTTCGGGCTCCAGTTCCAGTTCAGCGAGATCGCGAAGCTGCTGATGATCATCGTGCTCGCGAACTACCTCGGCAGCCGAATGGGCCGCACGGGCTCGCTCTGGACGATCATCGGCGCCGGCATCCTCGCCGGGCCTCCGTTCATCCTGGTGATGCTCCAGCCGGATCTCGGCACGGCACTCGTCTTCGGCGCGATCGTCGCAACGTGCATCTTCATGTCCGGGGCGAGCCTGCGCTGGCTCGGCATCCTCGCCGGCGCGGCGGCGGCGGCGTTTCCATTCATCTGGACCTACGTCCTGCAGGACTACCAGAAGGCCCGACTGACGGCCTTCCTGAACCCCGGCGCAGACGTGCAGGGCGCCGGCTTCCAGCTGTTCCAGTCCCAGATCGCGGTGGGGCTCGGCGGCTGGTTCGGTGTCGGGCTCACGAACGGCCAGCAGAACGCCCAGGGCCTCCTCCCCGTGCAGGACACCGACTTCGTGTTCGCGATCCTGGCCGAGGAGCTCGGCTTCGTCGGCGCGATGGTGGTGATCCTGCTCTTCGTCGGCCTGCTCTGGCGCGTGCTGGTCACCGGCTGGCGGTCGAAGGACCCGTTCGGAACGATCTTCGCCTGCGGCGTCGCGGCCTGGCTGCTGTTCCAGCTCGTGGTGAACGTCGGAATGGTCATCGGCATGATGCCGATCACGGGCATCCCGCTGCCGTTCATCAGCCACGGCGGCGCCTCGCTGATCAGCATCGCCATCGCATTGGGCGTGCTGCAGAGCATCAACATCCGACAGGGCCGCGCCGAGTGGTGATCGCCGCCCCATCGCCCGGGAGGTCGTGGCCGCCGCTCGATTGACGCTCAGATCGAGCTCGCCGTACAATCCCCGTCCTCGCTTCGGGTGACCGAGGCGCCTTTTCCTGTCCCAACCGCAGCGGCATGCCGCCGCGCGATCCGTAGTCACGCCCAGGGGTTCCATGTACGCAGTCATCGAGACCGGCGGGAAGCAGTACCGCGTCGAAGTCGGCACGGAGCTCGAGATCGAGCTTCTCGAGGCCGCGCCGGGCGAGGCCGTTGCCTTCGACCGCGTCCTGCTCGTCGCTGATGGCGACGCCGCCTCGATCGGGCGGCCGGTGGTGGCCAACGCATCGGTGTCCGGCGAGATCCTCCGGCGCGACCGCGGCAAGAAGCTGATCAGCTTCAAGTACCGGCCCAAGGCGCGTCGGCGGGTCAAGAAGGGCCATCGGCAGGAGCTGTCGGTCGTGCGGATCAGCGACATCGTCCTCGATGGCAAGAGCGCCGCAAGCGCCCTCGCCAGGGTCGAGGAGGCGCGCAACACCGAGCGTCAGCGGCTCGAGCAGGCTGCCCGCAAGCAGGCGGAGCAGGACGCGGCCCTCGCCGCGAAGCTGGCCGCCGACAAGGCCAAGGCAGACGCGACCGCGAAGGCCAAGGCAGACACGACCGCGAAGTCGAGCGCGAAAGCGACCCCAGCGGCCAGGGCGAAGGCGAGCGCGTCCAAGGCGGATGCGTCGAAGCCGGCCGCGAAGAGCTCGAGCGGAACGGCGAAGGCCGATATCACCGGGGAGGGGGCCAAGCGCCCGACGACCCGAGCCAAGGCGAGCGACTCGAAGAGTGCCGCCCCGAAGAAGACGCAGAAGTAAGGCGGAGAGCGAGCGATGGCACACAAGAAGGCGGGCGGCTCCGTCAAGAACGGGCGCGACAGCGTCGGCCAGCGGCTCGGCATCAAGGCCGGCGACGGCCAGGCCGTCCAGGC
>Ga0070698_100007375_pt1 | contig 11900 bp, 13 predicted proteins | sample KBSK1502metaG_FD_65477 | JGI IMG/M metagenome (GOLD analysis project Ga0070698, IMG submission 65477) | Corn, switchgrass and miscanthus rhizosphere microbial communities from Kellogg Biological Station, Michigan, USA - KBS K1-50-2 metaG | ecosystem: Host-associated > Plants > Roots >...
AGCGAAGGCCGGCTGGACGGCGGCGCGAGGCGACTTGCCCGATCGGACCTCGTCCTTCAACCGCTCGAAGAAGACGATGTAGGAGTCCGCCGTGACACCGAGGGAGATCACCAGCCCCGCGACACCGGCGAGCGACAGTGCGTACCCGAACTGGTCTCCCGCGATCGACACCAGCGTGATCGCGAGGAGCGCCCAGATCGTCATGCCGAACCAGGCCACGACGCCGAGCAACCGGTAATAGAAGAGCAGGTAGACGAACAGCAGCACCAGGCCGGCGACTCCGGCGATGATCCCTTGATGGAGCGACTCGTCGCCGAGGGTCGGGCTCACCGTTCGCACCGACTGCCGGGTCAGCTCGACGGGCAGGGCACCGGCGTTCAGCTGCGTCGCGAGGTCCTTCGCCTCTGACTCGGAGAAGTTCCCGGTGATCTCGCCCGACCCCCCCGTGATCGCGCCCTGGACCGTCGGCGACGAGATCACGACCCGGTCGACGACGATCGCGATCTGGTCGGTCGGTGGAGGGGCGCCCACCGCTTGGGTGGTCGCGTCGGCGAAGCTCTTGGTGCCATCGCCGTCCAGCTGGAAGGTGACCGTCCACTGGGAAACGCCGCCGAGCTGTCCCCCCGAGCTCAACACCGCACCGGCTTTCCGGAAGTTCTCGCCGCTGATCACGACGCGGTCGAGGACGAACTTCGCGACCTGGCCGTTGCCGACCGGACCGGGGTAGACGACCTCCTTGTTCTTGAGCGCATCGAACGAACACCGAGGGAGGTCGCGTTCCTCCGCGGTCCCGCACGTGATCGGTCGAGGATCCGTCACGGGAACGACCTCGAGGACCTTGCGTTCCTCCAGTCGAGCGGTCTCTCCGATCACGCGGAGGAGTCGTTCTTGGCCCGATTGACGCCGGAGAACCTCGGCCTTGTCTCGCGTGACCGAACACCCGAGTTGCTTCCCCGCGGAGCTCACGACGCAGAACTGCTGTTCCTCGGGCACGACCGTGATCGCCCCGAGCGCGCTGTCCGCCTCCTCGCGGGACGCGAGCGTGCAAGGGAAAGGATCGGCGCCGGAGAGGTCGAGGTCGGCCAACGTTGCGGGCGCCGGCGACGGTGAAGCAGACGGAGAGGGCGACGAGGAGGCAGATGGTGCCTGAGACGCCGACGGAGTCACCGATGGACTCGGCGACGGACTCGGCGACGGCTCGGGCGGGACCGGAACCACGCAGTAGGTGCGCTTCGTCACCTCGACCTTCATCGCGTCCTTCGCGGCTTGGGCTTCGCCGCGGTCCTTGAAGCACCCGATCCGATCGCCCGTCGATGCCGTCAAGCAATAGGCGCTCGCGGCGGGCGAAGGCCCGGCGGACGGCGAGGGAGATGCGCTCGCCGAGGCCGAGGGGCTCGCCGACTCTTTCGGTCCGACCTGGATGCCGGTGAGATAGGTCTCGGCCTGCGTCCGGCTCGAGAAGCACTCCACCTGCTTGCCGTCCCCGTCCACGACGCAGACCTCCGACGGCTCCGCCTGGACCTCCAGACTCTTGAGGACGTCGCTGACGTCGTCCTCGTTCTTCGAGCATCCATTGATGAGATCGGCGCCCTCGAGGCAGAAGAGATCCGCCTTCCGAGTGCGCACCGTGGCCTCCGCGGCGCCGGGGATCTGTACCTCGATCGTGGTTCCGGAAAGCGCGATGTCCGGCTCGCCGACGCCGAATGCGTCCACCCGGTTGCGGATGTTCTCGAGGGCGCGCTGCATCACGTCGGGGGGCGTGCCCTGGGGCGCGGTCAGGATCACCGACGCGCCGCCCTGCAGATCCAGTCCCAAGGTGGGCTTCAGGCCGCCGGCGAAGAAGCCCAACGCCGAACCGAGAACCAACACCAGAACGAAGATGATGGACGCCCAGAGGGCGCGATTGCGTCTCACGCCAGCTCTGCCCCGTTGATCACCAGACGGAAGCGCGCATCGAGCAGCTGGGCGGCGTGGCGACACAGCTGCATGCGTCCGAGGAAGATCTCGAAGTACTCCATCACCTGACTGATCTCGGTGTCGATCGTCAGCTCGAGGCTGACGGTACGGGCTCCCGAGTCCACCGAGAGGAACGACCGCTCGACCGCGTAGTTCACGCGGTCGTGGACGTCGAACTCGATCCTGCCCGACTTCCGGACGCGGCTGCGATGCACGTCCGACTTGTCGGCCAGGATCACGGCAGCGGAGATCGGCGAGACGGCCACGCCCTCGGTCTCCTCGTGATTCGCGATCGCGGCGAGGACCGGCATCAGGTCGGCGCCGTGCACCGAGTCACGGAGCGATTGATTGACCAGGACCGCTCCGGTCTGCCCGTGCGCGTCGCGCGCGAGGGCGTTCCCCACATCGTGCAGATAGCCGGCGACCGACGCGAGGGTCGCCTCCCGCTCCGTGAACCCCAGACGGCTGAGGACCTGGAACGCGATGTTCGCGACGAGGTTCGCGTGCCGGAATCCGTGCTCCGTGTAGCCCATGGCTTCCATGACCCGGTCGGCGGAGGCGATGTAGAGCGAAAGCTCCTCGTTCCCCTGCACGTCCTCGAGGGTGACGGTGGCGAGGTCTCCGGGTCCCGGCGGCGTCGGGGCAGGATGAGTCGGAACAGGCTCGACGGGCATCCGAGGTGCCGGCTCGTTCGGCGTACGAACGGCCGTTGCCTCCTGCGGATCGCGAGGCTGAACCGGGTCGCTCACGACCCCGGCTCGGCTCCTTCGACCTCGTCCTCGTCCTCGTCCACGAACTCGTCGTCATCGACCAGTCGCTGCGCGATCGCGGCGCGCGCCATCCGGATGTCCGTGTTGGGAGCGACCTCGACGGTCACGATGCCGTAGTCGTCATCGATGTCGGTGATCGTGCCGTAGATGCCTGCGGTCGTGACGATCTCGTCTCCGACCTCCACGTCGGACTGCATCTCCATCTGCGCCCGGCGCCGCTGGTTCTGCGGACGGATCAGCAGGAAGTAGAAGACCACACCGATCAGCAGGAGCGGCAGGAACGCCGCGATCGGGTTGGCTTGGGTCTGCGCGGCAAGGATGGCGAGCATGCAAGACCTCCGTCGAAGGAAAAGGGGAGTCTACCTCTCAGCCCTAGAGCGGCAGGGTGCCCGGCACGGACGTGCCCAGGTGGCGATAGGCGTGCTCGGTGGCTACCCGGCCACGAGGGGTCCGGCGAAGGAACCCGAGCTGGAGCAGATACGGTTCGACGACGTCCTCCACGGTATCGGTCTCCTCTCCCACCGCGGCCGCGAGGGTCGAGAGCCCGACGGGCCCACCGCCGAACTTGTCGATCAGCGTCTGAAGGATGGAGTGGTCCAGCCGGTCGAGACCTCGATCGTCGACCTCGAACACCTCCAGGCCCGCCGCGGCCACCCCGAGCGTGACGGAGCCGTCGTGGCGCACCTCTGCGAAGTCGCGAACGCGCCGCAGGAGCCGGTTGGCGATGCGGGGCGTACCACGCGAGCGCCGCGCGATCTCGGCGGCCGCGTCGTCATCGACCGGCACGTCGAGGATCCCGGCGGAGCGCGTGACGATCTTGGCCAGATCGTCGGCCGAGTAGTAGTCGAGGCGCGGGGAGAACCCGAACCGCTCCCGCAGCGGCAGCGTCATCCTCCCCGGACGGGTGGTCGCGCCCACCAGCGTGAACCGCGGCAGTTCCAGCCTGATCGAGCGAGCGGTCGGTCCCTTCCCGAGGACCACGTCGAGGTTGAAGTCCTCGAGCGCCGGATACAGGACCTCCTCCACCGTGCGAGGCATCCGGTGGATCTCGTCGACGAACAAGACGTCGCCCTGCTCGAGGTTGGTGAGGATCGCCGCGAGGTCGCTCGGCCGATCGAGCGCCGGCCCCGAGGTCGGCTGGAACCCCGCGCCCATCTCATGGGCCACGATGCGCGCGAGCGTCGTCTTGCCCAGGCCGGGGGGGCCGCTGAACAGGAGGTGGTCGACACCCTCGCCCCGCTTGCGGGCGCCGTCGATCAGCAGGTGGAGCTGCTCCTTCACGCGGTCCTGCCCGACGAACTCCTCGAGGGTCCTCGGACGGAGCGCGATGTCGAACTCGCGGTCCTCCTCCGTCAGCGCGTCGGGGTCGATCGGGCGCTCCGCGTCGTTCAGCACCACCGGCTCTTCCGCCTGCTCTTCCCCGGGCATCATCGACCCACCTTCTGGAGTGCCTCTCGGAGGATGTCGTCCGCCTCGCGACCGTCGGCCTCGATGCCCCGCATCGCCTCGCCCGCCTCCGCCGCGTTGAGCCCGAGTGACAGGAGCGCCTCCCGCACGTCGGCCATCGGCCCCTCCGAAGGAAGCTCGGCGTCGCCGCCGAGCTTCTCGGCAAGATCGAGCACCACCCGTTGCGCGACCTTCTTTCCAACGCCGGGCACGACGGTGAGCGCGGCCGCGTCGCCGTTCGCGATCGCGCGGGTGAGAACGGCCGGGCGCAGCACCGACAGGAACGCGAGCGCGACCTTGGGGCCGACGCCCGTCACGCCGGTCAAGAGGTCGAACAGATCGCGCTGGTCGACGGCCGAGAATCCGTAGAGCGTCGTCGAGTCCTCGCGCACCACCATCCGCGTGTGCAGGCGAGTCGTCGTCCCGATCGCGGGCAGCTTGGCGAGGACCGAGGTGGGGACCAAGACGTCGTAGCCGACGCCGCCGACGCCGATCACCACGCGGTTCGCGCCCTTCTCGACGACCTCACCGTCCAGGAACGAGATCACCGCGACCCCAGTCGGGCGAGGCTCCGCATCCGGGCTCCCACCAGGTGGGTGAGAGCCACGGCGACGGCGTCGGCGGCGTCGGCCTGGACGGGCACGTCCTTCAGGCCGTGCACCTTGACCAGCGCCCGGCGCACCTGCTCCTTGTCGGCGTTGCCCATCCCTGTCACCGCGATCTTCACCTCGTTGGGACCGTACTCCGCGACCGGAAGCCCAGCATCGGCGGCCACCACCATGATGGCGCCCGTGGCGCGCGCCACCGTGAGGGCGCTCACATGGTTCTTGTTCCAGGCGACCCGCTCGACGGCCACGGAGGCCGGGCGGTGGATCGAGATCGCTTCGCGCATCGCCACACAGAGGTGCCGGAGGCGTTCGGACTCCTCCGAACCCACAGGTGTTTGGACCGCTCCCGCCCAGATCAGGGCCGCTTTCCGGCCGTTCCCCTCGACGACGGCGAGGCCCAGCCTGGCGAGGCCGGGGTCCACACCGAGTACGCGACTCTCGAACATCCGTTCGCCCGAGTCTAGGCGGGCCAACGGTCCCGGGCAAACATCCGTACGATCGCGCGATGACGTCGATCGCCGAGCTCGATCGCCGCTTCTACCCCGATCTCATCGACGAGCACGTGCGATTCGACCAGATGATCCGTCAACACCTCCGCCCGGATGCGGCGGCGCTCGATGCCGGTGCCGGTCGGGGCGTGGCCTTCCCGTACGATCACGGGCGTCACGTCGCACGGATGGCAGGAGCCGACCTGGATCCCGCCGTCTTGGAGAATCCCAACCTCAGCGAAGCGGTGATCGCCGACCTGGCCGACCTCCCGTACGGCGACGGGGAGTTCGACGTCGTGTTCTCCAAGTTCGTCTTCGAGCACCTGCATCGCCCGATCGCGGTGATGCGAGAGCTCCGCCGGGTCATGAAACCGGCGGCGCACCTGTTGATCCATACGCCGAACCGATGGCACTACGTGACGCTCGCAGCTGCGCTCACGCCCACCCGCGTCCACGTCTGGTATCGCGAGAAGCTCGGGTGGCCCGAGGCCGACACGTTCCCGACGCAGTACCGCGTGAACGACCCGAAGACGATCCATGCGTTCGCCCGGAAGAGCGGCTTCCGGGTCCGCTCCCTCGAACTCCTCGAGACCCGACCGAGCTACCTCGCGTTGCATCCATGGGCCTACCGGGTGGGGATCGCCTACGAGCGGTTGGTGAATCGGTTCGACGCGTTGGCACGGTTCCGCGTGAACCTGCTCGTGGACCTCGAGGCCGTGGAGCGCCCCGGCGTCTCGCCTACAGAGACGCCATGACCTCTTCGGGGATGTCGAAGTTCGCGTAGACGTTCTGGACGTCCTCGAGATCCTCGAGGGCATCGATCAGCTGGAGGACCCTGCGCGCCTCGCCGCCGTCGACCGGGATGGTCGACTGCGGCAGCATCGTCAGCTCCGCCGAGGAGATGTCGATGTCGGCCGCGCGGAGCGCATCGCGAACGGCCGTGAGCGCGGTCGGGTCCGTCACGATCTCCCACGAGCTCTCCGAGTCGTTGAGGTCCTCGGCGCCGGCGTCGAGCGCCTGCTCCAGCAGGCGCTCGTCCTCCGGCGCCGCCGACTTGTCCACGACGATCACACCCTTGCGCGTGAACATCCACCCGGTCGAGCCCGTCTCGCCCAGGTTCCCGCCGTTCCGCGTGAACGCGTGGCGCACGTCTTGTGCCGTCCGGTTCCGGTTGTCGGTGAGCGTTTCGATGAACAGCGCGATCCCGCCCGGCGCGTAGCCCTCGTAGGTGATCTCCTCGTACTTCGCGCCGTCGGCATCCGCACCGCTCCCCCGCTTGATCGCGCGGTCGATGTTGTCGCTCGGGACCGAGGAGGCCTTCGCCTTCTCCACCGCGGATGCGAGCGTCATGTTCGAGTAGGGATCGCCGCCGCCCTCCCTCGCCGCGACCTCGACGGCTCGGAGGAGCTTCGCGAACATGTTCGATCGCTTCGCGTCGTTCGCGGACTTCTTCCGCTTGATCGTCGCCCACTTGGAATGTCCGGACATCGCACCTACCTCGACAGGGAGAGGAAGTACTCGTGGAGCGCGGTCTCGCCCACCAGCTCGGGGTGGAACGACGCGGCCAGCAGTCCGCCTTGCTGCAGCACCACGGGCCGCCCCTCGTACTCGGAAAGCACGCGGACGTCGGATCCCACGTCCTCGATCCACGGTGCCCGGATGAAGACCCCGCGGACCGGGTGGTCGATGCCTTCGACGTCCACATCGGACTCGAACGAGTCGACCTGCCGCCCGTAGGCGTTGCGGCGAACGGTGACGTTCATCAGGGAGAGCAACGGCTCGCCGTCGAGCACCCGCTCGGCCAAGACGATCATCCCCGCGCATGTGCCGAGGATCGGCATGCCGTCTCGGGCTCGCGCCCGGATCGGCTCGACCAGATCGTAGGCCCGAGCCAGCTTCCCCATGGTGGTGGACTCACCGCCCGGGATCACGAGGCGATCGACGTCGGCGAGCTGCGAGGGCGTCCGAACCTCGATCGCCGTGGCACTCATCGACGACAGGACACGGACATGCTCGCGGAAGTCGCCCTGCAGCGCGAGGACGCCGGTCTTCACCATGCCCTCATGATAGGAGCCGGGTGCGGTCCTCAGCCTTCGATCGGCGGCTCGTCGAGCGCCCGGCGCCCCCGACGGAGGTGCCAGAGCCAGGTACCGCCCGCCACCGATGCGACGATCACTCCATCGAGAACGCTCCGGGACGCCTCGGACGAGGGCGGATAGCACTCCGGTTTGAGCACGCCCGGGTTCAGGTCCACGGGGTACTGCGGGTCGATGATGGGTGATCCCTCGCCTTCGAAGCCGCTCCCCGAGAGCGGACCCTCGACCGGCGACAGTTCCGCGCGCGGTGGTTCGTAGCAGATCGGTAAGGCCCAGTCCCGGACGGCATGAAGAGTGGCGACCACGCCGCCGAGCGCGATCATCAAGGTGATCAGCGCGACGAGATGGAAGTACAGGACGCCCCCCCAGGACTCACGCGAGACTCGACGCCCTTCGCGCCGGCGTGCCTCACGGAGGTGCCACCAGAGCACGAGCGCGCCGGGGATCGCGAAGGCGAGCGCGCCGAGGAACGAGCGCGCGGCGTCGTTGCGATCCATCCCGCCATAGCCGGCGGGCACGACGTCTGAGATCGGGAAGACCCACTTCCGCAACGCGATGAGCGCCGCGATCAGGCCGCCCAACAGGAAGATGAGACCGATCGCCGCGACGACGTAGTAGTAGGCCTGGGAGATGACGGTGGCGCCGCGTCCGAGCGACGCAGGGGTCTGGTCGTTCGGCTCGCTCACCAGCCGCGATCTTGGAGACGTGTCTCCAGCGTCGAGATCTCCAAGCCCTGCATCGGCTCGCCGAGGCCGTGGGAGACCTTCGCCAGGATCTCCGGGTCGTTGAAGTGCGTCGTGGCCTCGACGATCGCGCGAGCACGGGGCGCCGGATCCGCCGACTTGTAGATCCCCGAACCGACGAACACTCCGTCGACGCCCAGCTGCATCATCAGCGCCGCGTCGGCCGGCGTCGCGAGCCCGCCCGCCGCGAAGTTCACGACCGGGAGCCGGCCTTGCTCCGCCACGATCCTCACGAGGTCGACGGGGGCACCGAGCTCCTTCGCCTTGGTCACGTACTGCTCGGGCCGGAGCTGGGTGACCTCGGCGATCTGGCCGAGCATCGTCCGCTGGTGTCGCACGGCCTCGACCACGTTCCCTGTGCCGGCCTCCCCTTTCGTGCGGATCATCGCGGCGCCCTCGGCGATGCGCCGGAGCGCTTCGCCCAGGTCGCGCGCCCCGCAGACGAACGGCACGGTGAACGCCCACTTGTCGATGTGGAACTCCTCGTCCGCGGGCGTGAGCACTTCGGATTCGTCGATGTAGTCGACGCCGAGCGACTGCAGGATCTGCGCCTCCACGAAGTGTCCGATCCGAGCCTTCGCCATGACCGGGATCGAGACCGCCTGCTGGATCTCCTCGATCTTGGTGGCGTCGGCCATACGAGCGACGCCACCGTCCCGACGGATGTCCGCAGGCACGCGTTCGAGCGCCATGACGGCGCAGGCCCCCGCGTCCTCAGCGATCTTGGCCTGCTCGGCGGTGGTGACGTCCATGATGACGCCGCCCTTAAGCATCTCCGCCAGCCCGGACTTCAGGGTGAAGGTCCCGGTCTCGCGCTGCATTCGCCCTCCTCGGTGGTCTTGGCGCCTGCGCTGGAAGCGCTCGGATGCCCCGAGTGTACCGCCGTGACCTGCGCGGAAGCGCCCGCGCTACCGGGCGAAGGTGACCTCGCCCCCATCCTTGGGCACGAGCTGGATGAAGGTCGTTCCCGGCGCGAGGGCGATCTCCTCACCGCCCTTGGTCTCGAAGACGGTGACGTCGCCGAGAGACGCGCGCCGCCACCGGCCGATGATGAGACGGCCGTCGCGAAGGACCCACGCACGACCCTCGCCGACGAGCTTGACGTCCGGAGAGGGATACCCGGCCACGTCCACGATGTTGGAGTCCGTCACGACGACCTCCTGGATCACGACGTTGTCGACGGCGATCGGGGTGCCTTTCTCCGACAGCATCGGCTCACCGTCGAGCTGTCGGACCCAGCTTCCCTTCGACCACGCCCAACCGACGACGTTGGACGGGGAGAACGCCACCGACGCCGACGTCCGCTTCTTGCTCGGGGTGGGCACCGTCTCGTCGAATCGGAAGACCGGGTCCGGCAAGGAGAAGTCTGCCCCGGATCCCTTCGCGAGCTCGTACACCTTCTTGATCGAGACGAAGAGGTTGTGCGGAGCAGACCTCGACTCGTCTCGGGCGTACGCCGAGTTCGCGGAGGTCTCCGTGTAGGACACGATGCCTGCCCCTTCCAACGCGCTCTCGACCTTGGGATTGGCCCCGGAGTACGCGAGGAGCGGTGCGTTCGAGTATTGAAGGAGGATCTTCGGGTCCGTCGTCCGAGCGCTTCGGACGGGCCCGACCCTTCCGGCGTCCTTGCACTGGAAGAGCGCGGCGAATCGCGTGATGCTGCCCTCGACGGGCTCCTCGTAGATCACATCCGCCCGCTCGAGTCCCGCGAGCGGATAGGCAGCATCGGTGTTCTCGACCTTCACGGAGATCAGCGGACGCTCCAGCGCGCCCTTCCCTCCCTGTCGGAGCTTGCCCGTGAGCGGGCAGGGCGTCGGCTTCCCCGTCGCCTTGTCGACGATCTCCTGGATCGCAGCGGGGGCGTTGCCCGTCAGCGCGAGCACCCCCAGCACCACGGTGGCGGCCGTCATCAACGCCGCCAGGCCGATCACGATCTTCCCTCGCCGGGTCAACGCCACGGTGGAACCTCCTGGTCACGAAGCTGATGAACGCGAACGAAAAAGGTCCCTTCGTCAGGGACCGTCTTTCGAGATTAACCTCGCACCGCACCCGACCCAAACACCTCGAGCCATCTCGATGGGAACGTCACATCTCCTCGAGGCGGCGGATCCTTTCCGGAAGCGGCGGGTGCGTCGAGAACAGGCGCTCCATCGGCCCGAGCTTCTCTCCCTCGAGTCGCGAGGGCTGGTTCAGCCAGAGGTGCGCGGTGGCGTTGTTCGCCGAACGCATCGCGGTCGGGGCGGTCTGGAGCTTCTTCAGCGCGGAGATCAATCCCGGCGGATAGCGGGTGAGCATCGCTCCCTGCGCATCGGCGAGGAACTCCCGATTGCGCGAGACCGCCAGGCGGATCAGCTGCCCGAAGATGGGCGCGAGGATGAGCAGGATGAATCCGACGGCGAAGATCAACGCGGACGCCGCACCCCCACCCGAGTCGTTGCCCCGTCGGCCGCGGAATCCGCCCCACCACCACATCCGCATGAAGAACTCCGCGAGGAGGACCGCGGCGCCGACCAGCGTCGCCACGACGGTGCCGACGAGGATGTCGCGGTCCACGACGTGGGCCATCTCGTGCCCGATCACGCCCTCCAGCTCGACGCGGTTCATCGTCTCCAGGAGCCCTTGCGTGACCGCGACGTGGCTGTGCTCGGGATCTCGACCGGTGGCGAAGGCGTTGGGGGCGCTCTCGGGCACGATCCAGATCCGCGGCTTGGGAACCCCGGCCGCGATCGCCAGTCCTTCCACGATGTTGTGGAGCCGGGGTTGCTCCTCCTTCGATACCTCTTTCGCCCGCGTGGATGCCAGGACGATCCGATCCCCGTACAGATAGGAACCGACCGACATCGCGACGGCGATGACCAACGCGATCACCAGCCCCACCGGCCCGCTGTTGGTCAGGAGGCCGATCGCGTAGCCGACCCCGACGAGCAGCACGATCGCCAGCACGAACAGGATCGCGGTCTTGCGCTTGTTGGCGGCGATCTGCTCGTACACGGCTAGGAGAGTTCCACTTGCACGGGCCCGCGCGTCTCTTCTTCGATCTCGAAGAAGAGACGCTCCTGGAAGCCGAACGCGCCCGCGACGATCGAGGACGGGAACGACTGGATGAGCGTGTTCAACCGCATCACCTGGTCGTTGTAGAACTGCCGGGCGTAGGCGATCTTCGACTCGGTGCCGACGAGCTCCTCCTGGAGCGCGAGGAAGTTCTGGTTCGCCTTGAGGTCGGGATAGTTCTCCACGACGGCCATCAGCTGTCGCAGGCCGGCGCTGACCTGGTTCTCGGCGTCGGCCTGATCGGCCACGCCCGTCGCTCCCAGCGAGCGGGTCCGCGCCTCCGTCACGCGCTCGAAGAGCTCCCGCTCGTGGGCGGCGTACCCCTTCACCGTCTCGACGAGGTTGGGGATCAGGTCGGCGCGCCGCCGGAGCTGGACGTCGATCTGTGACCAGCCGTTGTCCACCCTGGTCCGCAACGTCACGAGCCGGTTGTAGATCCACACGCCCGCGAGCAAGAGGACGGCGACGATCCCGAGCACGATCCACAGAGCGGTCATCTCGGCCTATCGTAGCCAGCGCTCTCGATGGCGCGGGTGTAGAGCTCCTCCAGGCGGTCGACGACGATCGGCCAGTCGAAGGTCCGGGCTCGCTCGCGGCCGGCCCCTCCGAGCCGCGACGCCAGCTCCGGCTCCCTCAGCACCCTGATCAGGCCGGCCGCGAGCGCCTCCGGGTCTCGGGGCGGCACCAGCAGTCCCTCGACGCCGTCCGAGACGACCTCCCGGTAGCCGGGGATGTCGGTGGC
>Ga0070698_100007376_pt1 | contig 11900 bp, 7 predicted proteins | sample KBSK1502metaG_FD_65477 | JGI IMG/M metagenome (GOLD analysis project Ga0070698, IMG submission 65477) | Corn, switchgrass and miscanthus rhizosphere microbial communities from Kellogg Biological Station, Michigan, USA - KBS K1-50-2 metaG | ecosystem: Host-associated > Plants > Roots >...
GATTGACCAGACCAAAACGGAGATTCTCGTACACGCTCATATGCGGATAGAGGGCGTACGATTGGAACACCATCGCCATGCCTCGCGCCGACGGCAAGAGATGATCGCAACGTATGCCGCCGATATGCACTTCGCCGGAGGTCAGCTCTTCCAGCCCGGCAATCATCCGCAATAAGGTCGATTTGCCGCAGCCGGAGGGTCCAACGAACACGGTGAAAGATCCGTCTTCGACCGTTAGATCGATGCCGTGGATCACTTCGAGCGATTGGAAGCTCTTGTGGACGCCTTTGAGCTCAAGCTTGGCCATATCCGTCTACTCCCACAACCAACCGATCACCGGCCTTCAGCCTGTGCTGCGTTCCGAGTAGGATCAAGTCACCGATTCGCTCGGCCGCCTGGTCTTCTACGGTGGCTGCGCCCGAGCGGCCAGGCAACCGAAGTCTCGACACCACCAGTTCGCCGCCCTTCACTGTCAGCGTCACGGTCGATCCTTTCAGCTCGACCAGGCCCCAACCTCGCCCGGCTGACCAGAAATAGACGCCGTCACCCGTGCGGGCGGGCCTGAAGCCGATCTCCCCGCACCGTTGGTCGAACGAAAGGCCAGAGTAGGCGTTGACCAGCGCATAGCTCGACAGCGCCCGGATGTAGTAGCTGCCGCACTCGATATCGTTCCACGGGTTGCGCCGCGACCCGTCGTGACGAGCGCGCGCTGCTCGGACCACCGTGAGGCCCTCATCGACCAGGCCCCGATGGATGAGGTGCGAGGCCATCATATATTCCAGTCCAGTCCACACCTCCTCTGCATAGGGAGCCGGTAACGCCGGCTTGGTCGTCCCGTCAGGCCAGGTACAGTTGAGCAGTCCGCTCTCGTCCTCATAAGCGTAAATGCGGCACGGATTGAAGTGATCGCGGAGGCTCGGCCGGTAGTTTTCGTTGAACACGGTTTTCAGCGCAGTCCGCACGTTTTCCGGGGCGAGCAGATCGCCAAGTCCGGCGATATCGGCGTGCCACTGGCCGAGGATCTGATCGGTGAGACAGCCGTCCCCGATCTGGTACTTGATCTCACCGTACTCCTCCGACCAGTACGCTTCCATGAACGGTTCACTGAGCACGCCGGCCTTGCGGCTCTGATCAAAAGGGGTGAGCACCGAACGATCAGACAGATCGAGCTTCTGGGCGTAGTAGCGGCCGTTGAAAAGTTCACGATCGACATAGGCGCCGCCTTTTGCCGCCAGGTCGCGGCACTCTTTGGCGAAAGCCGGATCGCTCATTGTGTCCGCCATGATCGAAGCAGCCCTCAGCGCCGCCAGATACATGGTGGTCAACCAGGAGCTTGGACCGAACAGCTCCATATCGAGGGTGTGGTGTTGACGGCCCCATAGCACGCCGGTCTTGTCCGGGTCCCATTTATCCGGATTATCCGGCAACCAGGCGTACTCGATCGCGCGCCTGATGTTCGGCCAATACCGTTTCAGCCAGGCGTCGTCGCCGAGGTTCTTCCACTCACGATATGCTTTGACGATCGCGCCGAAGTGTCCGTCGGCACATGGACCTATGATGTCGAAACCGGATCCGAGCGGGAGTCTCTGGCGGAAAGTCAGGCCGCCGTTGGGCAACTGGTTATAGGTGAACTCGGTTTCTCGAAGCGTCCGCTCAAGAGCTGGGAAGAGATCGGCCAGCGCCTGCTGATAGTTCCAGACGTGGGTACAGCTCCCTTCGCACGAGCCTTCGTGGATGTGCTGGCCCTCCCATCCCCAGATCTCACCGCCCTCCAGCCGGATGATTGTTGCCGAACGGAGGATGCCAAGTGTGCTGCTGACCGCGTCGATTATCTCCGGCGGCAGCGACGAGCCGAAGAGCGAATCGCGGAAGGCAAAGGTCTGCGCTTCGAGCGTGTCCCAGCGCTTGAAAGCGTCTGCCCCGCTTGCCGCCGAATCCGCCCATTGGGTCGCGTAATAGTTCTTCCATGTCGGGGGCATGCCGGCAAAAGGCGGACTGCCGGGCTGATCGCGGTTGAACCAGTAGATGCTGCCGAACGGATAATTCCAGCTGATGGTAAAGCGCACCTGCCGCGTCTCGCCTGGCATGACGCGGACGCGCACCGCGAGCGTGCCGTGCTCAGGCTGCTGGAACATGTTCTTTACCGCGCGCGGTTTCTCATAACGGAGCTCGCTGAGGCGGCCGGCACGCGCGAATTCTCTCCAGTAGCGAGCCAGGCTGTCGAACCACTGTCCGCGGAAATGGTAGTCGACATGTTCGACATCGTCCCCGTCGGTAACAATTGCGAGGTCGCCCCGTTGTTCCCGACTTCCCCGGTCGGCCGAGGTGAAGTGGAGGATGCTGAGCCCGTTCTTCCGGGTGAAGGTGTGAATGCCGCTATCGCAGCCGTAGTTGCCGAGGGTCGAGGCGAACGTGTAGTCGATCGGTGCGTCGGTATTGTTTTCGACCGAGAATGCGAAAAACGCGACCGGCATCGACGAGTCACGATCGTTATGCGGGATAAATGGGCTGAACGCCGTCATCCGCACCTGGCCCGGAAAGCTCGCATGATGGAACTCGAGCTCAGCGACCGGAAAGCGGCCGATGAACGAGACGTCGTCAAAGTGGGGAACTCCAGCCATCGAATCGCGATTGGCGCCGAAGCCAAATCCGTCGAACTTACGTGCACTGGGCGAACCGCTCGGGATCCCCTCATAGGGTCCGTTCAGCACGCGAGCGCCGAGCAGTCTGCCGTCCTGCTCTGCCTTGATCGCGAAATGGCTGTAGCCGTTAAACTGATGGATAGCCGGCCGGTTGCGGATGCTCCAGTCGATCAGCCGGCCGCTGCCGGTCAACGACACGCTGCCGGTGCCGATGCCGCCAAGTGGAAAGGAGACAAATTTGAGCCTTTCGCCGGTGTAAACGAAGCGGTTATCGATGGTCGTGGGATTCTCCAACAACCCTCCTTCCGGCAGTCCGGCTCGGACCGCCTTGCCGGCGGCCCATTTTGAACGCAACGACGTCACCATTATATGTGAGACCGCACACTAATTCTTGATCCCGCTCATGGTGACGCCCTCGATCACTAACTTCTGGGCCAGCAGAAAGATCAGGATTACGGGCAGTACGGCCATGCTCATGGCGGCCATGACCACGGAAAGATTGCCGGAGGCGAGGTACCCGCGGAGGAGATCCATCGCGATCGGCAGTGTCATTGACTGTTGCGGCTCAAGCAGTACGCGTGCTTGGAAATAATAGTTCCAAGTCTGGGTAAAAGTGATGATTCCCAGCGCTGAGAGCGCTGGCCTCAACTGCGGCAACGAAATCCGATAGAAAATCTTGAAATAACCTGCCCCATCCATCAACGCTGCTTCCTCCAGCGCCTTTGGCTGTGAGCGCATGAATTGGCGGACAAGAAAGACACCAAAGCTCGACGTCAGGTACATGAGCACGAGGCCGATCGGACGATTGAGTAGTCCGACCTTAGCGAAACCCAGATAGATTGGGATGATGGTTACCTGTGCGGGGAACATCAGCCCGATTAACAACACGAAAAAGATGCTATCCCGACCGGGGAACTTCAGCCGCGCGAAGGCGAAAGCAGCAAGAGTGCAGGTGACTAGTTGGCCGAGGGTGACGAGCACGGCGACTTCGACGCTATTCCAATAGATCTGCAGGAAGGGTACGCTGGAATTGAGGACCGCCCAATAGTTCTTGAAGTCGAAAGTGGGCGGTAAGAAGCTTGGCGGCATCTTATATGCCTCTGCCGGCGGTCTGAACGACATGCTGAACAGCCAGGCGAAAGGGAGAAGCATGAGCACTCCCAGCACCGCCATTAAGGCGATGATTGTTCGGTCGATCCAACGCTGCCCGGCTTTGGTTTGCATGGCTCAATACCGAACCCATCGCCGCGAGGCGAGAAGCTGAATGGATGTGATGATCAGGATGACCAAGGTCATAATGACCGAGACGGAAGCGGCATAGCCGATCTCGAAGTTGTCAAAGGCTTCTTCAACGATGTGGATCGACATGGAGCGCGTGGCGTCCCCCGGGCCGCCTCGGGTCAGGATGACGATCGATTCGTAGACCTGCAGCGCGCCGATCGAGGCATAAACGATGGCGAAGAAGACGACTGGCGAGATCCACGGCAAAACGATGCGGAAGAATCGGCGCCAATAGGAAGAGCCGTCCATGATCGCAGCGTCCATGATCGACTTCGGCACCCCCTGCAGAGCCGCGATGAAGAGGATCATGAAGAAGCCTGCATTCTTCCAAATGTCCATGATGATGATCGACATCATGGCCGTGTGGCTCGATGTCAGCCAGTGGACCGGAGCGAAGCCGAGCCTGATCAGGTAGTAGTTGATGACTCCGAGATCGTCGCCGTAGAAATAACCCCATACGATCGAGACGAAGGCGGCGGCTATGATCACCGGCAGGAAATAGGCGAGGCGGAACAGATAGAGGAGGAACGCGGGCATCGCGCGATGGAGAGAGAGCGCGAGGAGGAGTCCGACAATGACGTTTCCGGTCACCGCGAAGATCGCGAAGCACAGGGTGTTCCAAAAAATCTGAAGCGAGCGATCGCCCGTGAAGAAGCGCTGAAAATTCTCCAGTCCCACCCAGCGCGACCCGGCCATCGGATCGTAGTAAGTGAAGCTAAGCACGAAGGTCACGATGACTGGTGCCAGCACAAAAACGGCATAGAGCGCAAAGCACGGCAGTATGAAAAGGTAACCGGCACGCGTTTGCGCCTTCTCGAGGTTGGATTTAGTCCGCGTGACCGAAGCCTGCATTGTGCTTGCGCTTAAACGGTAGGGATGCGCTCCTGCGCGTCCGTATGTTCGGTAGGGACCGGCTCCTGCCGGTCCGCAAACTACTCATTCCGTCTGGGTAATTTTATCCCGAAGGATTTCGGGGCTGCGGATATCTCCTCTGCGGATTTACGTCTCTACTTAGCCTGGTGCTCGGCAAGGCGCTTGAACGACTCGTTCAATTCCCGATCGGTGCGCTTGACGCCGTCTGCGATCGAGATCTCACCCGACATCATTGCGATGTAGTTGCGGATAAAGATTTTTTCGACGTCCTGGAAATTTGCCGGCGATGGCACGGGTAGCGTGTGCGGCAGGGTCTGATAGTAGAGCGCTGCACTCGGTGGATAGGCGAGGAAGGTCTCGGTCTCGGCCGCAGATTTCCGTCCGGGCACGCCGCCGCCGCTTTCGCCTTCTTCCTTTTGCGTTTCGAAGCTAGTCAGTTCGCCAACCAGTTCTTTGGCCAGGTCCTGATATTTCGACGTCTTCGAGATCGCATAACCGCCGAACCCGATGACCGTATAGTCATTAACTTTGGTCGGCGGAGTAGCGATATCCATGTCCAGCTTGGCCGCCATCGCATTCTCAACGATCCAATGACCGCGCGAAATCATCGCGACCTGTGCAGCCATGAATTGGTTGTTCATCGCGTCCTTACCGGGAATCGGCGACACCTTGTCGACGTGGATCAGATCGTAGAGGAACTGCAGGGATTCAGACACCTTGGGATCAAGCATGTTGGACGCAGTCCAATCTGCGTTTAGGACCGACGTTCCGTTCGAGAAGAACCACGGCTGCACGAAAAAGAACTGATTCGGAACTTCGTAACCGAATTGGGTCACATTGCCCGCCCCATCGCGAACGGTCAGTTTCTTGGCGATCTCACGGAATTCATCCCAGGTCCAAGCTGTCTTGGGGAAGTCGACACCGGCGTCCTTGAACAGCTTCCGGTTGTAGTTGATCATGATGTTGTTCCATCCGATCGGGATAAAGTACGTCTTGTCCTTGTACGATGCGTACTTAAAGAGGGCCGGATCAAAATCGGAATAGCTCGTATGGCCGGCAATGTAGTCGTCGAGTGGAATGAACAGGTTGCGGGTCTCGAATGTTCTGAACGTTTCGATTGCCGTCCCGTAAACATCATAGGCGTTGTTGGCGTTGAACTGCGAGAGAACATGGGTGACGTAATCGCCCCAGCCGTTTGTGATCGGGTCGATAGCAATCTCCACTTTTACGTTCGGATACTTCTGATTGAAGCGGGCAACGGCGTTGGTGACCGCTTTAAGCTGCGCGGCGCTGCCAAAGGCCATCAACCGTAAATTAGCTGAAGTGTTAGATTCGGCGGCAAAGCCGGCGTTGGACGCCAGCAAGAGGCTGGCCGCCAGTAAGAAGGGGGTGGGTTTCACGATCGTTTCTAGGGGGGAAACTGGTTAAAGAAAAGGCTGGAAAGCGCCGCCATGTTAGCGCAAACATGGCATGGCGTCAAACGCTATGTCCAGGTATCGTTTTCCGAGTTATTTGTTTGTGAATCAGTTATTCCCCGCCGCCGAAATCGCCGAATCGAACCTATGAGACATCGTTCCCCAGCCGATGCCAGGCGCCCAACTCTCAATGATGTCGCCCAGGTACTAGGCCTTTCCCAGCAGACCGTGTCCCGGGTCATTAACAATCATCCCAGAGTCCTTCCGGAAACTCGTGAACGGGTGCTGCAGGCAATCGATGCGCTGGGGTACAAGCCGAACCAAGCAGCCAGATTTCTCGCCAATCGGCGTTCGACGTTGATCGGACTGGTGACCGATGATCCCGGAGTTTATGGACCGGCTCACGCCATTCTCAGTCTCGAACAGGAAGCGCGGTTACATGGTTATACGCTCATGATTTTTGGGCTTCGAAGCCTGACCATTGCCGACGCCAAGGCCGGAGCCGAACAGCTGATCGCGAGCTCAGCGGAAGGACTCATCGTCGATGTTCCGGTCGAAATCGATAAACGAGAGCTGGCGGCGGCCATGGGAAGTATACCATTTGTCACGCTCGACATCGACGGAGGCGACCTATTCCCGTCGTTTCGGGTGGACCATATTCGCGGCGCCAAGTTGGCCACCCGTCACTTGATTTCGCTCGGCCACACTCGGATTGCCGGACTCCTCGGCCACCAGCCGTATCGAAGCTCGAAGCTGAGACGGAAAGGTTGGCTGGCCGAGCTCCAGGCGGCCAGACTTGAGCCCGGTCCGGCCAGGCACACTCCCTGGACACCGGACGGTGGTTACGATGCGACCAAAGAACTGATCAAAACCTCGGCCGGAAAATTTACTGCGATTTTCGCCGCTAACGATTTGATTGCGATGGGGGCTCTGCTGGCGTTGCATGAGGCCGGGATCGAGGTCCCCGCCGAAGTCTCGGTGGTCGGTTTTGACAATATGCCCGAGGGTCGATTCTTTCAGCCACCGCTCACGACGGCAACTTCCGACTTTGACGTCATGGCCCGCGAAAGCCTCGACATCCTGTTCGCCCGAATCCGTGGCAGCCCGGGCGCCGTACTCCGCCGAGCGTTTCGCCCAGAGTTGATGATCCGCAAAAGTACCGCCCCGGCGCGAAGCGCATGACCGGCGAAGCGCATGACAGATGACAAATGACAGATGACAGATGGTGAGGAGCAAATAGCAGATTGCAAAACGTGATCCATCGAGATCGCCCGGATAGGAATCTTCGCAGGGCGAGACTGCTGCACGATTGGTCCACCACTGTTTGGTCATCAATTTGTGATTTGTGATGCGCTTCGCCCAGAATTGATGATTTCGTACCTCTTTTCAGGGATAAAAGATAAGGGGTAGCTGCTAAGCGTTCAACAAGCTGAACGTTGAATGTTAGACGTGACCCCTATAAGACCCCTTCAACCTTTGCGCCTTTGCGTCTTTGCGTGAGATGATTCCGGCCGAGCAGGAGCTCAGCCCTACCGGACAACGCGTCTTGGCGTGAGATTTCCGCAATCCGCGATCCGCCTTCCGTAGTCACCCGTCCGGAGCGATTAGCTGGATGGACGGGAAATACCTACGGTACCGGGAAACATCACGAGTCAGGAGCATTAGCCCATCGATGGCAGCATGCGCACCGATGTAAAAATCTGGGAACGGCGCATGCTTCTGGCCTCCTCGGCGGCGATACAGCAGGAAACACCTCGCCGCCAGGAATCCGGCTTCATATGGCAACGGCAAACGCTGAAAATCCTCGGGAGAAAGCGCGTAGTCGAGTTCTTCTATGGTGCTGAAGTGTCCGGAGACCTCTGCGTAAATGATAGGATTAATTGCCAGTAGATCGCGTTCAGCATGCGCACATGCTGAGTGTGAGCATTCTCGTAGTAAAAGCGCGCCGAGGATGCCGCCGTGTTTGTCAACCAGTACACCATCACATTCGTGAGGATGTAGTCGAAGCTTACTGCGTCTCCGAGGACGCTAACCAGGCGGTGACATGGCTATTTTGCTCGTTTTCCTTAGTGCGTTCGGGCACAAGTGTAGAAGTGAAGGAATGCTCAGACCACGCAGAGAGGAAGACCGACCTGCTTATCGTGGGAGCAGGACCATTTGGACTTGCGATGGCAGCGTACGCCAAGCATCTGGGGATCGAGCACCTGATCGTCGGAAAGTCGATGGGCTTCTGGAAGGCGAATATGCCGAAAGGCATGTACTTGCGCTCGGCTTGTGACTGGCACCTCGATCCGCTGAACGTCGACACTATCGAGAAGTTTGTCGGGACAAGAGGATTGAGCACCAAGGATGTCGAACCACTTTCACTGGAATTCTATCTTAGCTACGCGCAGTGGTTTCAGGAACAAAAACAGGTATCGGTGTTGCCGGCGCTGGTGTGGAAGCTCGACTGGAATGAGAGCGAAGCGTTTCCGTTCCGCGCCGTTATGGATAACGGCGAGAACGTCGTCGCGAAGTTTGTTGTCGTGGCCGTCGGTTTCCAGTACTTCAAAAACTTGCCATCCGACTTGGTCAAGCTCCTGCCCGAAGGCCGCTACTCGCACACTTGCGATTTGGTTGATTTTAAGGAGATGACAGGGAAACGCTGTCTGATTATCGGCGGGCGGCAAAGTGCGTTCGAATGGACCGCGTTGATGAATGAAGCTGGTGCGGTCAAAATTCACCTCTGTTACCGACACGATTCGCCGGTATTCGCGGCCGCCGACTGGTCCTGGATAAATCCGTTAATTGCTGCGACAGAGGAGAATCCGGGCTGGTTTCGGAACCTCTCTCAGCAACAAAAGGATGAGATCAAGTCGCGACTCCGGGCTGAGGGCCGATTGAAAGTGGAGCTATGGTTAAAGGAGCGGGTTTCGAACGGCAGAGTCAAGTTGTGGCCCAAGACACGAGTCGAGAACTGCTGTGAATTGTCGAGCGGAGATCTCGCGGTGTGGATGGATAATGGGCAGAAAATCACTGTTGACCGCATCGTTCTCGCGACGGGTTACAAGGTGGATTTCAGGCAAGTACCGTTCCTGCAGGGCTCAAAGATTTTGGACCGACTTAATATCCAGGACGGCTTTCCGGAATTGGACGAGCATTTCCAGAGCAGTGTTCGGGGGATGTTCATCACAAGCATGCTCGCGACTCAGCTGTTTGGCCCTTTTTTCGCGTTTACGATTGCCGCGCGCGTGTCAGCAAGGTTAATCGGACGAGCTATTTTCGCTGAGGCACACAGTCGGGCAGAGCCGCCTCTGGCGAAGGCAACGCTGTGAGGAGAGCGAACGTTCCACTGTAACAGTGGTCGACTTGTCGCCTCCCCTCAATGGATCACATTTGCTGTCTGCTATTTGCTATTGGCTATTTGTAATGCGCTTGGCCCGGTTCTGACTTCCACCTTCTTGATTCAGCCTCTAGCGATTTGTCGCTTTTGACAAACGTGTGAGCCTCCCATGATGTTGGCGTTGTGCTCGCGTTGAGTAATACGCTGTTTCTGGTTCGCGTTTTCGGGTTTGGTGGCTGCACCAGGCGCTTACGCTCAAGGGACGAGCGCTAACCTTTCTTCTCCCATGGTTTTAGTGAATGTCGATCATCGCCAAACAATCAGCCTGAACGGCGATTGGCATACGATCGCAGACCCGTATGCGACCGGTCTTTACAACTTCCACGGCAAGCCGCGCACCGACGGGTATTTCATGAACGGAAAACAAGAGCCTGGCGGTGAGCCGGTGGAGTATGACTTTCAAAAATCACCGAGTCTCCATGTGCCCGGCGATTGGAACACCCAGCGTGAATCACTGTTCTTCTACGAAGGCATCATATGGTACGAAAAGGACTTTTCATACGTACGCAAACCGGGGACACGGGTGTTCTTTCACGTTGGCGCGGCCAACTACCGGTCATACGTCTGGGTGAATGGGCAGAAGATCTGCGAACACGAGGGTGGATTTACGCCGTTCGACTCCGAGGTGACCGGCATCCTCAAAGATGGCGCGAATTTTGTGGTGATTGCAGTTGACAACACCCGGTTGGCCGACGGTATCCCTACACTGCAGACGGATTGGTGGAACTACGGCGGTATCACCCGAAATGTTTCGCTCGTCGAAGTGCCGGACCAATTCATTGATGATTTCGACCTGCATCTGCAGCGTGGTAGCAAGACCGTTATCGAGGGCTGGGTACACCTCGAAGGAGCGGCCAATGGAACCCAGATAACCGTGAGCATTCCCGAGCTGAATGTGAATGAAACGGCCAGCTTGAGAACAGATGGGCGTGCGAGATTCCAGTTCCAGGCCGGCAACCTGGAGCTCTGGTCGCCACAACATCCACGACTCTATCGGGTAAATATCCGGGCCGGCCAGGACGAGCTTGAAGACGAGATGGGTTTCAGAACCGTCGAAGTACGTGGCACCCAGATTCTTCTCAATGGCTCGCCCATTTTTCTGCGTGGTATCTGCATTCACGCTGAGGCGCCGTATCGTACAGGACGTGCGTACAACGATGCGGATGCGAACACCTTACTTCGCTGGGTACAGGAGTTGGGTGCAAATTTTGTTCGCCTCGCGCATTATCCGCATGATCAGCGCATGACGCGCCTGGCCGATCGATTGGGAATCTTGGTCTGGTCGGAGATTCCGGTCTATTGGGCCGTTCAATTCGACAATTCCGCCGTGCTGGCCAAGGCCGAACAGCAGTTGCATGAGATGATACGGCGTGATCGGAACAAAGCATCCGTCGTGTTATGGTCAGTAGCCAACGAAACGCCGGTCACGCCCGCTCGCGTTCAATTTTTAAAAACGCTTGCCGCAAAAGCCCGCGAGGAAGATCCTACCCGTCTGGTGGCAGCCGCGCTTTTGGTGCGCACCGACGGTATGACGAAGATCATCGACGACCCCCTGGGCGAAGCGCTCGATGTCATTGGATTCAATGAGTACATCGGATGGTATGAGCACAAACCTGAGGACGCCGACAAAACCGTCTGGAAGATCGCTTACGATAAGCCACTGATTGTCAGTGAATTCGGGGGAGACGCGAAATATGGCCTCCACGGCGATGCCGATGGACGCTGGACTGAAGAGTATCAAGCCAATCTCTACCGGCACCAACTGCGTATGCTCAACGGTATTCGCCAGTTGCGAGGCATGAGTCCTTGGATCCTGATGGATTTCCGTTCACCCCGCCGGCCATTGCCTGGGATTCAGGACTATTTCAATCGAAAGGGACTCATCTCCGATCAGGGTGAAAAGAAGGAAGCTTTTTATATCTTACAGAAGGCCTACCGGGAAGGCGCGATCGGCACGGCCGAGTGATTTTCTCAATTGCGGATCGTGGATTGCGGAATGCGGAATGTGAATCCAGCGCAATTCACCAATCACCTCTTACCGATCACCGACTACTGACTCCTGCGTCAGCGCTGTGGGGAATAAACGCCAAAGGCGTAAAAGAACTTAGCCCAGGTGTGTGTCGGACTTAGAAATCGGTTTCCTTACTGAGGCGCGAAGCGCAGACAAGATTTAAGCCTGGGCTGCTAGCTAGGCCCAGGGAAACGTCCCCGACGCGTCCAGCGCTGAAAGCGCGGTGGATTGGAGAACTGCCCAAGCCCGAGATACAGCGCGTATCGAAGAGGGCCGGTGTCCGTCTCAATGGGGCG
>Ga0070698_100007379_pt1 | contig 11897 bp, 26 predicted proteins | sample KBSK1502metaG_FD_65477 | JGI IMG/M metagenome (GOLD analysis project Ga0070698, IMG submission 65477) | Corn, switchgrass and miscanthus rhizosphere microbial communities from Kellogg Biological Station, Michigan, USA - KBS K1-50-2 metaG | ecosystem: Host-associated > Plants > Roots >...
ACGACTGGGACCGCGGCCCGATGAACCTCGCCGCCGCCCGCACGGCGGGGATCTCGATGATGACCCACAAGGCCGGCGAAGGCTACGGCACCCACGAGTATCACGACCCGCGCTTCGACGACTGGGCCGCTCGCGCTCGACCGGTGGCATTCCCTGTGGCCGGTTCCTACTACGTCAACCATCCTGGCGACCAGGTCGCGCAGGCGAAGCTCTGGGTCGCCGACGTCAACGCCAAGGCGCCGTGGTGGGTCGATCATCCATGCTGGGTGTGGCAGATCGATGCCGAGTGGTTTCAGAACATGCCCCGCCAACCCAACACCAGCGAGATCAACACCCTCGGCGACGAGATCGTCGACCGTACCGGCTGCCACCCAAGCCAGATACTCGTCTACGCCCCCGAATGGCTCTACGGCAACACCCTCGCCGGGCTCCGATACCGGCAACTGTGGGCCTCGGCCTACGGCGGCAACCCCGTCACCGGATTCAAAGCCGCCTACCCCGGCGACGACTCGACACGGCTCTGGGACCCCTACTCAGGGATCGTGCCCGTCATCGCGCAATACGGATCGCGGCTCCAAATCGGCACCCAGCCAGGCTGCGACGCCAGCGGAATCCGCGTAACCAGCGACGCGGCCCTGCAAGCCCTCTTCACCGACACCCCGGAGGACGACATGACACCCGAACAGGAAGCCAAACTCGACGCGGTCCTATCAGCGGTCACGACCAGAGACGCTGACGGCGCCTACCGGCAGATCAAGGACTACCGCGACGACATCACCCACACGAACACGGTCCCCGGCATCAAGAAGACCGTTTCGGACACGTCCGCGAGCGTGCTCGCTGCGGTCGCGCAGCTCGCCGCGAAGGTAACCGATCTTCAGGATGCAGTCGCGCAGTTGCAGCCCGGCAGCCCTAGTGGCGCGGTGCCGTTGACTGTGCAGCTCACCGGCACGGCCACCCCGAGCGCACCATGAGCGCCGTCAAGCAGGAGCCGGTCATCACAGCGTCGTCTGCGTTGGCTGTCATCGGCGGTGCCCTCGGCTATGCCGTCAGCCATGGGCTGATCACGGAGACGCAGGCGTCGGGGTGGACGCAGCTGGCCGCGACGGTCGTGCCTGTCGTGTTGCCGCTGGTCGTGGGCTGGATTACCCGCATGCATACCAGCCCCGCTCAACCACCAGAACAGCCGCCGGCATGAGACGCCGCGTGCTGGCGAGCCTGTACGCGTGGGCTGTGGTGCTGGCGCTCACCATCCCGGCCTACGCGAACGTCTCGACATCCTGCACGGTCACCCCGCATCCGCTCGAGGCCCTCGAGATCGGCACGCTCACCGCGACCGGCCTGCCGGCCGACGTGCCGGTGGCGCTGTATACGGGCTTCGTCTACGACGGCCACCCGACCGGGTACAGCGACGTCAACATCACCCCCGCCCCGGACGGCACCTGGTCCGAGCCGGTTGTGTGGTCGCTGTCGGGGAAGGCGCAGTACCGGTTCGTGAACGACGCATCCGGTATGGCGCTGGCTAGTTGCAGCGTGCTCGTCAAATGAGCACGTTCGGGCCGTACCCGGCGGTCGTCGCTGAGGTCCACGATGGCGACACGCTCACCCTGATCGTCGACCTCGGGTTCAACATCGCGTTCCGGTCCGCGTGCCGTTGCTGGGGCATCAACGCCCCCGAGCTCGCCACCACCGAAGGCAAAGCATCTCTCGACTACGCGCTGACCCTGATCAAACCGAGCGACGCCTGCACCGTCGTCTCTCATGGCTGGGATAAGTACGGCGGCCGGTTTCTGGGGGCGGTCACGCTCGCCGACGGCCGGGACTTCGGCATTGCGATGGTGACCAGCGGCAACGCGAAGCCATATTTCGGCGTTGGCCCGAAGACCACTTAGGGCTTCCATTCGGGCTGGTAATCCGGGTGGTCGGCATATGGCAGCGCGAGCAGCCGCAGCGTCAGGCATGGACCTGCGATGGTGAACGATTGGCCATCCTCGCTGCCGATGCAATTGGCGCAGCCAATGACAGGCTCACCATCCCGGCCAGTACCGCTAACGGCCGGATGCCACTCGACGATGCGCCGTTTGGCTTCGCACTCAGCCAGCACCCGAGCCGGATCCCACCGAGCCATGTGTGCAGCCTCTGCCTCAGTCGGCGCGCCCTCGTTGTAGACGACCGGCCCCTCATCGCTAGCAACGATCCAGCTATCGGCTGGATGACCCGCAGCCCACCAGTGCTGGCCACCGATCTGTGACGCCGCCGCCTCGTTTTCGGCGATCCTGGTTTCGAGGAATTCCGCGAGAGTCATCACTCAGCCTCAACCGCGGTCACCTTCGCGGTCAGCTTGACACCCGAAGACACCGTCTGCGCCGTGCCATCCATCGGCTGCTCATATTGATCACCAGTCGCATAGATGGTGTCGCTGATCGGGCCGTCCTGGCCACCGCGGACAGTGAAGCTGACGTCATAGGTGATCGACGGGTCGGTACTGCCGTCCACGAAGTTCTCGACCAGCTGCGGCCGGTAGCTGATGACGCAGCCCGCGCTGCCGAAGCATTCTTTCGACAGGATCTTCAATTTGACCGCGAAGTCGCCCCTCGTCGGGGTGATGTACGCCGGGGCCGTATCGGATGGCTCCTCGATCAGCGGCGGCTGCGCCGCCGCAGTCGGGGCTGCTGGCGCTGAGCTGCTCGAGACGACGTGCTTCGGCGCGGCGGCCTTCTTGTCGCCGCTCCCGAGCGCGCCAGCGACAGCACTAACGACGATCAGAGCACCAGCGGCGAGCACGACCCACCGCCAGATGTGACGCTTCGGCTTCGGCGGGACATACTGCGGCGGTATCGGCGGATAGGTGAACTGCTGGTAATCGGTCATTGCTGATTCCCCCTGGGGATCTGGACTCTCTGGACTCTGGTTTGGTAACCCGCCGCCCGGCTCGGAGTCCAGTCACGAACCGGCCGGCGGGAGCGTGCTTAGCGTGTCACGCAGACCAGATGCGGCACAGAGCCGATGGTCCCCGTGATGACCCAGGTACAAGTCGTGGTTGGCCTCGGCATTGGGAGGAGCCGCACGTAATGCGGGTTCCGCGGGTTGTGCTGCCACCCCGAATGCGCGTTGCTATTCGCGGCCACGGCGGGCGCGGCCAACGCGAACACGGCCAGACCAGCCAGCGCTGCGATGATTCTCTTCATGGTTTTCCCTCCCGGGATTCGTGCTGGCCTAGCTGGCCAGCGGGATCGGTAACGCCTGGACTGCGGCGCGCATCTGCTCGTCGTCGACCTTGGTGTAGATCGCGGTCGTTGCCGGGCTCGCATGCCGCATCAACTCTTGAGTGACGCGCAGGTTGCCGCCGGACGAGCGGAGCGTCTGCGTCCCGTAGAAATGCCGCAGGCTATGCGCCGAGCCGGGGACACCAGCGCGGGTGAACACGTCGGACACGACCTTGGAGACGCTGCCCGCCGTGACCGGCTGGGTCCGGTCTCGGGGCGACGTGAACCACCAGCCCCGGGCCGGCCAGGACGCGGCCTCAGCTTCGAGCAGCGGATGCGCCGGCAGCGACGCATCGACGCCGCCCTTACCGAGCACCCGCACATGCCCGCTCGCGAGGTCTTCGCCGCGGAACTTCGCGATCTCATGGACCCGGAGGCCTTGGCAGACCGCGAGGACAACCATCATCCGGGTCCGGCGCCGATTGCACGCCGCGAGCACACGAGCGACCTCAGCGGGCGACGCCGGGTGGGGCAGGCCACGGCGCTTCTTCGGCGGCTGCAACTGCGCCATGGGGTCGTCGACACGTTGTCCAGTCAGCATGAGCCACGTATAGAAGGCGCGAAGCTGGGAGTAACGGGTGTAGCGGCTGTTCGATGCCCAGCCGGGGGTCGCGAGGAACGTGGCGAGCTGCTGCCAGCCCGCTTGGGCGGGGTCGCCGTGTGCGCGGGCGAGCTGGGCGACGGTCTTGAGACGTTCCTCGATAGTGCGCGCGGAGAGTTCCGCCGCCAGCATCCAGACGTGCCACTCGTCAAGCAGGTCGTACGGCGTGTGATCGCCAGCTTCCCGTGGGTGATTCCCCCGGACGGGAAGATAGAAGACATTCCCCCGACCGTCCATTCGATCATCACGCCGCAACCGGGACGAGACGCAGCAGACGGTGAGTCTTACGACGCTCCGGCTTCCCCGGAGAAGCCTGCGGTTTCACCGGCTGAGTCGCCGGGAGAACCGTCGGCGCACCCGTGGGCGCGGTCCCCCACATGGTCGCGAGCAGATCCCGCGCGTCGACATTGAGCAGATCAGCGGCGGCGATGAACTCAGCGAACATCCATGGCCGGACGCCGCGCAGCTTCTTGCTCAGCGCGGACTGATCGATGCCGAGCTTCGGGGCGAAATCGACCTGCTTGATCCCGTGATCCCACATCGCCATGTGGATGATCCGGCCGAGTGCTTCGTCTGCCGTGGGACCGGCTCCGGGCCTGTCCACCATCCCTGTCATGTAGGCCAACGTAGACACGTATTGCCAATTCGTCAATCCCTCGGGCACGGTTGACATGATAGGACGCTCTGGCCTACGGTCCTAGTCATGACGCAGGGACCTAGCATTGCCGACGAACCTGAGATCGACGTCACCGATCTCATCGGCGCCGGAGAAGCAGCTGCGCTCATCGGCGTCAGCGGACGGACCCTCTGGCGATGGGAGAGAGAGGGTCATATCCGGGCCTTCGTGACCCCCAGCGGGCAACGGCGCTACGTCCCCAGCGAGGTCAAGGCGCTGCTACGTCGTAGCGGTGCTGCATGAGCGCGCGGGTCGAGCGACCGGTAACGCGGGAGAAGCCCTCCGTTTCGCTGGCCAATCCACGTGGCGCCAGCATGCAGACGGTCGCTGGACGGACTCCCGGACCTGCCCGCAGCTTCGTCGTCGCCGCGGTCTTCGCGGACTTCGCTCGCGCCGTGGAAGGCGGTGACCGTCATGAACCTCGACTGGTGGACCCGCTAACCCCCGAGACGTCGCGCCGCCCGACTAGGACCCCCGACCTAGTGGGCGGCGCGGCCTAAACAGAAAACGGGCTGGCCCGCCGCTCCCCGGCAGAGCCAGCCCACCACCCACTGACAGGGAGGACCGATCGACGTGAGCATAGCAACCGACTCGGAAGTCACACAGGAACTCCGTGTCCCGCCCGCTGCCGCCGAATGGCTCGTCGAACAGCGCGAATCCGTGCAGGATCAGCGCCCACCGCGCCCGGGCTGCCATGACCTCGAAGCGTGGCGCCGGCTGATGCGGCTCCCTGAGGGCTGGTCCCACGTCAAGACCCAGCTCGCCGAGCTCAGCGACGGGTTGGAGTATGACGAGTTCGGTGTGATCGTGCTGCGGCCGGCGACTGGTTCGGCGTTTCGGCGGCACGCGGCACGGCACACAGCGCGGAGTCTGAGATGAGCCCACTGCCTGCCTGCCCCGCCGAGGTGCCCGCCTGGATCGAGCACGCCTTCGTTGATAACGGCCAGAGCGCCTGGATCGAGATCGAGTGGATCTACAGAGGCGCCTTGCCAGCCGAGGTGCACGCCTTCGTCGATGAAGCTGTGCGGCACCTCACCATGCGGGACCTGTGGCTCCAAGACCCCCGCCACGCCGCCGACCTCGCCCATGACTACGGCGGCATCGACGTCGTCATCGCCGCTGACCTGTTCGCGGACGGCGAGGCCCGGGCCGCCGCTGAGGACGTCGCGTTGCATGACCTGATTGCCGCGTGGGTCCGCGGCCACGACCTCACAGCGGTGAGCAGCTGATGGACTGGCACACCTTCCTGCTCGGGTTCGCCGCTGGCGTCCTCGCCTTCGTTGCGTCCATCGGGGCCTCGCTCGCCGTATGGAGCTGGCGGCTTGACCGGAAGGAACAGCGGTGACCGGCCGGCACAGCCTCAACGCGCGCGCATGGGTCAACGAATGCGGTGAGCCCCGCCCCCCGCTGATCCGCGCGCCCCGCTGGCTCATCCAAGCGTGGGCGCGCATCGACCATGCACGCTACGTCCACCGCTATGGCCACGCCGAAGGGCACCGCGCGGACGGGCGGCTGCTCGCCTACTACCACGCCATCCGCCCAGCCGAACGAGGCCAGCGATGACCGGGATCAAGCGGATCGACCGCGGACGAGGCCACTCCTACCTCATCGACGGACTCAAAGCCGACGGCGTCACCACACTCATCGGCGACGGCCTCGCGAAGCCCGCCCTCATCAACTGGTCCGCGAACGCCACCGCCGGCTACGCCGTCGACCACTGGGACGAACTCAGCCAGCTCCCCATCTCCAAGCGACTCGACACACTCAAATCCGCCCGCTACGCCGACCGCGACGAAGCCGGCCGCCGCGGCACCGAAGTGCACCGCCTCGCCGAACAACTGATCCAAGGCCACGAGGTCGACGTTCCTGAGCCGCTGGCCGGGCACGTCGAGTCGTGCGTGCGGTTCCTCGACGAGTGGGAGCCGGTCCCGATTCTGACGGAGACGGTGGTCGCGCACCGCAAATGGCGGTACTGCGGCACGACCGACGGTGTGATCCGGCTCCGTGACGGGCGGGTCGCGATCGACGACTGGAAGACGGCCCGGTCGGGGATCTTCCCGGACGCCGCGTTGCAGCTCGCCGCCTATGCGCACGCCGAGATCTATCTCGACCAGGAAGGCCGTGAGCGGCCTATGGGCGCGTTGGGCATCGAGCTTGGCCTCGGGATCCATATCCGCGCCGACGGCTTCGACGTGTACGAGCTCGACATCAGTGAGGCCGTGTTCAAGGACTTCCTCCACGTTGCGTGGGTCGCCCGGATGACGAAGCGGATGGACGGCTGGAAAGGCGACTCCATGGCAGCACCGACAGCGAAGAAAGCCGCATCATGACCACCGAACTCGAGCGCTACACCGCGCCCGCCATCCCGAACGGTGCCGTAGTCGCTCACGCCAGCGCGAACAGTGCGCTCATGGCCTGGGCCGACTCAGCCCGCGCCGCCGCCGACATCGCCCACTCACTCGGCCCGACCCCATTCATCCCCGCCTCACTCATCGCTCGCACCGAAGACAACCGCAGCATCGACATGGACCGCACCGTCGGCAACGTCCTCGGCGCCATCCTCACCGGCACCGAAATCGGCTTACAGCCCATGGCGGCGCTGCGCTCGATCGACATCGTGAACGGAACCCCGGCGATGCGGGCGCTCGCGCTCCGCGGTGTCCTCCAAGCCGCCGGCCACGACATCTGGGTCGTCGAAGCGAATGAGACCCGCGCGATCGTCCGGGGTCGCCGCAAAGACAGCATCGAAGTCCAGGAATCGCTATGGACGATGGACCGGGCGCGGAAGCTGAACCTCGCGGGCAAGCAGAACTGGCGCAGCCAGCCGCAGGCGATGCTGACCGCCCGGGCAACCGCCGAATGCGCCCGCCTCGTCGCAGCTGACGCACTGCTCGGCTTGGCGTATGCGTCTGAGGAGCTCGCTGACGATCTCGCGGGCGTGGTCGAGTCGGAGGCGCAGCCCGAGGGCGGGGCGCAGCCAGCTAAGCGCACCGCTCGACGGCGGACCGCTCAGACGCCAGCAGTCGCACGCCCACCCGTCGCGGCAGCCGAGGTCGAGGCGGACCCCGAACCCGACTTCGACCAGCCCGCCGACAAGCAGGATCCAGCCGATGACGACTTCGCCCAAGCTGAGCCCGTCAGCCAAGCCCAACTCGCGAAGATGCATGCCCAGTTCGGCGACCTCGGCCTCGAAGACCGCGAAGCCGGCCTCGCACTGATCGGCGGCATCGTCGGCCGCGACGTCGACTCCTCGAAACGACTCACGAAACAGGAAGCGAGCCAGCTGATCGACGAACTCGACCGGCGACTACTCGCATGGCAAGCCGAGACACCAAAACCCACCGATGAGGAGCCCGCCAAGTGAACGCTGAACTGGCCGCGATGAACAAGATCAGCAAGGCGGTCGAGACCGCGACCGAAGGCCTCGAGCCTGGCGCGCGCGAGCGGGTCTTGCAGTGGTTCGTCGACTGGGCGCAATCCCAAGTCGAGAACGTCCACCACGAGCGCCTCACCAAGAGCGTCTCACCAACCAATACCGCCGACACGAAGGGACCCACCGCATGACCCAAGCGCCAGCCCAAACCGTCCTCGCCCCATTCGAGGGAGTCGCAGTCACCGGAGCCCGCATCAAAATCACCAAGACCGGTGACGGACTGTCCGAAGCGCTCAAGGTCGCCCCGATCGAACTGTCCTACGACGACGACGTGTACGTCGTCCTCCACGGCAAGGTCAGCGACCTCGACTTCAAAGGCGACGGCAACGGGAACCTGCTCCGCATCCACACCGTCCCCGCCGACTCCATGGCCCTCATCGACGAAGACACCGCCCGCAAAGCCATCCAGGCAGCGGCCGAGGAAACGGAGCGGATCCGGGCTGAGCAGGCGGGGCAGTTGGCGCTCGGCGCTGAGCAGGCCGCCGAAGCACGCGAAGCGAACGACTGATGTCCCACAAGTGCCCGGCGCCAACCTGTAGCGCCACCGTCCCGACGAGCCAGCTAGCGTGCCGCGGGCACTGGTACGCGCTCCCCGCTGAGCTGCGCTCACGGATCTGGGCTGCCTACAAAGGGCAGTCCGATGAGGATCACTCCGCGCTGGTGGCAGAGGCGTCCGATTATCTGCATGAGCGGTACCCGACATGACCACCGCTCCCCTCGCGCCGCCCTTCGTGGGTGAGCCCTACGAGCGGCCAGCCGAGCCGGTGCTGACGTTCACACTGCTGGGCCTACCCATCAGCCAAGGCAGCAAGTCGTTCAAGGGCATCAGCCGGTCTGGGCGGGCAATCCTCGTCGAATCATCGAAGGCGCTCAAACCGTGGCGCGCGATGGTGCAGACAGCCATCACCGCCGCCATGCGCAACACCCCCACGCCGGCCGCTGGCTGGCCGCTGCTCGGCCCGCTGGCCGTAGACCTGTGCTTCACCATGCGGAAACCCGTCAGCGCACCCAAGGGCCGCCGTACGTGGCCGATCGTGTACCCCGACCTCGACAAGCTCTGCCGTGCCGTCTTCGACGTCGGGAAACTCATCCAGCCGACCCCGCTCTGGCATGACGACAGCCAGGTCGTCGACCTCCACGCCTGGAAGGTCTACCCCTTAGAGACACCCCGCGCCCTACGCGCACCAGGGCTCACTGCGGCGGTTTACCTGATCGACCAGCCCCGCCCCGCCGGTGAACAGGCAGCGCTGCTATGACTGCCGCGCATCCTCTCGACCGTGCGTGGGCCGCGCTAGACCCCGCCGTGCAACGCCAACAAGCCTCAGCGGAAGCCCGCGCGTTCTACCGCAAGCCCTGCCGCGAATATCACAACGCGATGGACCCCGCCGCGCTTGTGGACGCGCTTGCTGAGGCTGTGGACAAGACGGTGGATGACGTGTGCCCGCCGCTGCCAGGCCGCCCACGAGGACGGAGGCGCACCGCGTGACCGTCTACCACGCTGAGCATGATGTGACGCTGCACCTGGGTCACGTCCTCGACGTCCTCCCGACCCTGCAAGCGGAGTCGGTGAACTGTGTGGTCACGTCGCCGCCGTATTACGGGCTGCGGGACTACGGCGTCGAAGGGCAGATCGGGCTCGAAGCCTCGCCATCTGAGTACGTGGAGACGCTGCGGGCAGTGTTCGCCGAGGTCCGCAGGGTGCTACGCCCGGACGGGGTGCTGTGGCTCAACCTCGGTGACAGCTACGCCGGGTCGTGGGGCAACCAGGGACACGATCCAGAGCGCGACGACCTGCACGTAGGCGTGCGCGGCCGGGGCGCACTGCCGACGGGCTCACGCACCGGATCTCGCAAGCCTGGCGAGCCCGGGCCGAAGAACCTCTACGGCATTCCGTGGCGGGTGGCGTTCGCGCTGCAGGACGACGGCTGGACCCTCCGTAACGACGTGATCTGGTCGAAGCCGAACGCGATGCCCGAGTCCGTCACCGACCGGCTGGCGACCCGGTACGAGCACGTCTTCCTGTTCTCGCGCTCTCGGCGCTACTGGTTCGACCTCGACCCCATCCGTGAACCGCTCGCATTCCCCGACACATGGGGCCACACATTCGGCGGCAATAGCCCCGAGGTTGGGCGTCGGCGCGGTAGCGCCTATGCCGAGCCAGGCAAGCGTGCAGCTGAGACAGGCGTGGGGAATCGGCATCAGGACTCAACCGGGCCCGGCATGGGCGCCGACCCGCGTGGCCGCAACCCGGGCGATGTCTGGACGATACCCACGAGCCCGTACCCGGCCGCGCATTTCGCGACGTTCCCACCCGAGCTCGCCCGCCGCTGCATCACCGCCGGCTGCCCACCCGATGGGACCATCCTCGACCCGTTCGCCGGCTCGGGTACGACGCTGATGGTCGCCCGTCGGCTACTCCGCAAGTCCGTCGGCATCGAACTCAACGCCGCGTACTGCGGGCTGATCGTGGACCGGATCGGGCAGCCCATCTTCGACTTCGGGGAGGCCTCCGCGTGATGACATTCGACGAGGCCCGCGACGCGATCGGCCAACGCGTCACCCACCAAGCCACCGGCGTCATCCACGCCGTCACCGATCACTACATCTGGATCCGGGTCGACGGCGACGAAACCGCACTCAAATCCGCCAGACCCGAAAGCCTCACCCTTGACGAACTCGTCGAGGATGAGGAGCCCGAGCGCAACCACGAGGCCCTATGCGGCGCCTCGTTCGAGACCCCCGAAGAACTCACAGCGCACGAATCCCGCTGCGACGACTGCGACATCGTCGAACAGCGCATCGCCGACGGGCGAGACGTGCCATGACGCTGCTCGCCGTGGAACACCCCGACTGGATGCTCGACGCCGAATGCACCCGCGCCGCGACGCCCGAGCTCGGCTGCTGCTGCGGCCACATCCAGCCCGACGACTACATCGACCCTGACGCCTCGTATTACGACGACGAAGACTGGCAGGCGGCCACCCCATGAGCACATGCCCGAACTGCGGCACACCCACCCCGCCAGCCCACCACGGCCATCGCGCTCTCTGCCTGCCCTGCACCGAAACCGAACTAGGCCAGACCTTCGCCGAGATCCAGACCCGGATCAACGCGCTACTCCAGAAAGGCCGCACAAGGAAGTGGCGCCGATGACCCGATTACCCCGGCCATGACCACACCAACGAGCAACCACCACGAAGGAGGCGACTGCATGGGTCTGCAATGGGTCCGCATGGACACGTCATGGCCACAGAACCCCAAGTTCCTCCAACTCGCCAGCGACGGCAAATGGCGAGCCATCGTCGCCTACTGGGCCGCCCTCGCCTACTCCGGAGCCCAAGGCCTCGACGGCTTCGTCCCCAACTACGCCCTCCCCACCGTCCACGCCATCAAACGCAACACCGACGAACTCGCCGCACCCGCGATCCGACTCTGGGTACCCGGCGAAGGCGGCTGGCAGATCAACGGCTACGACGAATTCCAACCATCAAGCGACGAAATCGCCGAACGATCACGAAGAGCACGCGAAGCCGCACTCATCCGCCATCACGGCAAGAACGGCTCACGACCACCGTGACGCAATGCGCCGAGCATGCGCCACGCATGCGAAACGCACTACCCACCGCAATGCAACCCGCACTGCAAACCCGATGCTGCCCGCAATGCCAAACGCAATGCACGTACATACAGACGTACTTACAAACAAATACTCACCCTGAAACGTCTTCTCACGAAACGTATCGCGCGCGAGAAAACCGAGGAACCCGATGACCAACCCATCACCAACCACGCCCACCACAACACCCATCGAGCCCCAGCATGTGCATGATTGGTCGCCGTGGGGGCCGTCGCCGCTGGCCGTGATGGCGGGGGTGGAGCGGCGGCGGCGTTGGTGCCGGAGCTGCGACCTGACCCAGGACG
>Ga0070698_100007380_pt1 | contig 11897 bp, 8 predicted proteins | sample KBSK1502metaG_FD_65477 | JGI IMG/M metagenome (GOLD analysis project Ga0070698, IMG submission 65477) | Corn, switchgrass and miscanthus rhizosphere microbial communities from Kellogg Biological Station, Michigan, USA - KBS K1-50-2 metaG | ecosystem: Host-associated > Plants > Roots >...
CGAACGACAGGTTGACGCCGGTGCAATGAAGGAGCTGTTCGCGGTCGGGTTTGTCTTAGCGCCAAAAACCCTCTTGAGCACAATCCGGCGGCTTCAGCCAGCACACTATCTTCTCTATGAACATGGTCATCTCACGATCCAGCGCTATTGGGATCTCCGCTTTCCTTCGATCGGAGAGGGAGGCCCTAAGCGAAGCGCCCAGGAGTGGGCCGACGCAGTGCGCGCCAAACTCGAAGAGTCCGTTGGCCTCCACCTACGAAGCGATGTTCCGTTAGGTTCCTATTTGAGTAGTGGAATCGATTCAAGCGCAGTGGCGGGATTGATGAGCCGACGGGTACCAGATCCTGTCCAGACTTTCTCCGTGGCATTTGAAGACCCGCTGTACAACGAGATAGGTCCGAACAAGATTCTCACGGACTACGCAGGCTACGGTCTCCTCAACCACATCACCACCTGCACGACCGCCGACTTCGACCTGTTACCGAAAATAATTTGGCATCGTGAAGATCCCAATCTCTCATCGGGAGGCATCCCCCATATGTTGCTTGCCAAGTTAGCCGCGCAACACGTGAAAGTCGTCCTGACCGGAGAAGGATCGGATGAGATCTTCGGCGGCTATCCTTGGTACCGTGTCGAACGACTGCTTCAGCCGTTCATACACCTTCCACTCAGTGTGCGTTGCCTCATCGCAACCATCCCGTTCCTGAGGAAAAAATGGTCCCGATCAAGCCGGGCATTTGCCGCTCCCGCCAAGATGGCCCTCGCTCGATACCTAAGGATCATCGATAACGCGTCCGATAACAGCCACGATAACCTCTTTTCCGAGCATCTCAGAGACACCCACATGCCTCTTACCGATAGAGAGCAACAACTCCGCCTTCCTGAAGAGTTCGAACGATGGCATCGTTTTGCTCAACTGCAGTACCTGGAAATCAATTCGCGTCTCTCGGACTACATCACGAGAACCGTGGATGCTGCCTCCATGGCGTATGGCCTGGAGGCGCGTGTGCCGTTCCTCGATCACGAATTTGTCGAATTGTGTAATCAAATTCCACCCCACCTGAAAATGCGTGGGCTTCATGAAAAGCATATTCTCCGCCGGGCTCTGAAAGATGTATTGCCCACGGAAATCCTGAGCAGAAGGAAGCGTGGACTTTCCGCTCCATTTTGGCCATGGCAAGGTCGTCTGCCTGAATTTGTTGCAGACGCGTTGTCCGAGAGTAGGCTTCACACGAAAGGCTACTTCAATCCTCAGTATGTTCAACACATGCTTGCAGAGCATCAAAATGGCAAGGCGTATTTCGGAAAAGAGCTACTTGGTGTCCTCAGTGTCCAATTGTGGGATGACTTATTTGTTCAAGGGTGTCGCCCGTCATGAGAGGGACGAGTCTGTCGCTCCTCAACCCTGTGTCGACGCTCTATTTCATGCTGCGCCATCCGCATGTAGGACGTGAGCAGCTCGTTGCCTTCCAAAACGAACGCCTTCGCCGGTTGGTCGAACATGCCTACCGAAATGTGGCCTATTACCGTAGGCTCTTTGATCGACATAAACTGAATCCTCGCGACATTAGAACGATCGATGACCTTGCTGCCGTGCCAATCACATCGAGAGCCGATTTGCAGGATGTGGCTGTGAGCGATCTCGTCGCGCGTGATGTAGATGCTCGCTGCCTGATCACTCGTGCTTCAAGCGGGTCATCCGGGAGACCGTTCGCCGTGCGCCGGACTTGGCTGGAGGAGCGCCTCCATGGCGTGTTCCGTTTACGTGCGCTCCGGTCGCTGGGCCTCCGGGTGAGCGACAGACATTGTTATGTGATGGGGCTGAGGAGTCACCAACAGCAGGATCACCAAATAATCCAACGCATCCTGTCCACGTTCGGGATTGCACGGCAAATGGTCGCTAACGGCCTGCAATCTCCTGAGGAGATTGTTCGGGCTCTTCACCAGTTCAGGCCCGCTGTCGTATCAGGCTATCCCGGCGTGTTGGCCAGAATTGCGCAGACAGTTAGTAGCGACGAACTGCGATTGCTCCGGCTACGCTTTGTGAGTACCGGCGGAGAAGTGCTGACGCCGCTCATGCGCCAACAGATTCAGGACGGGTTTTCCGTGCCCGTGTACGACACCTATGGGGCCATCGAATTCAACCTTCTTGCTTGGGAATGCCAGGCAACAGGGGAGTATCACTCGTGTGACGACGCGGTAGTTATGGAAATTCTGCGGAATGATATCCCTGTGGCGGAAGGGGAGAGGGGGGAAGTTGTTGGCACCGATCTGCATTCGTTCGCGATGCCGCTGATCCGATACCAGCTTGGCGACGTGGCCACAAAGGGAAGCCAAGCCTGTCGATGCGGGCAACCGTTCTCGACGATACGATCGATCCAAGGCCGGATGATCGACTATTTCGTGCTTCCCGGCAACAGGTTTGTCCATCCTTATGAGTTCGGGGTCATCAAGGTTCCCTGGATTCGAGAGTTTCAGGTTACCCAGGAGGGCTTGGATTCTATTGTGATGAAAGTGGTCCCGTTTTATAGTCCGTCCACCCAGGAGATGGCGGCGTTCGTTCTACCCGTCGTCAAGTTGGTAGGCCCGGACGTGCAGTTCCGGGTAGCCCTCGTGCCGGAAATCCCGATGGACGCAAATGGGAAATTTCGAGTCTATCGGTCCCGTATTCGATCAGCGTATGACGGATTTGAGTGGCCCGATCAGCGTGACGTGGGCACGAAGAACACGGGGTGACCATGTTTGAGGCCTACCGCGATATCTTTCAAAAGAGGGGGCATCTGTATCATCAAGCGATGACTCTGTATCCGCAGGCTCGAACAGAGGAATTCCATCATGTCGTCCGCGTGGCCGGCATGAAAGACGGAGATATCGTCTGTGATGTTCCCTCTGGGGGTGGGTATTTGAGGAACTTCGTCGATCGCACCGTATCGTTTCTCCATATCGAAACGTCAGCGGTGTTCGCTGACCTCTGTCGGGTTAATGGTGCTTCAACCGTGTTGCTGGCAACCTTGGAGGATATTCCTATCGAGACTGGTTCCGTGGATAAAGTCATCAGCCTGGCCGCGCTGCACCATGTCGATGAGAGGGAGCTGTTCTTCGCCGAGGCCTATCGAATATTGAGGCAGGGAGGCACGTTCACTGTTGCTGATGTGCAAGCCCAGTCGGCAGTCTCCAAATTCTTGGACGGTTTTGTCAACGAGCACAATACGATGGGACACCGAGGCAATTATATCCATGCCAAAACCCAAGAAGAGTTCGCGCAGAGCGGGTTTACGATCATGGAAGCCTCGCTGATTCCATTTCACTGGAAATTTGATTCTCATCAGGCCATGGGAAAGTTTTGCCAAATGCTGTTCGGAATAGATAAGGCAGACTCTGCCCAGGTGGTCGAGGGTATTCGAAAGCACATGGGCTATTTCGTCGAAGGAAACGCGTGTCGCATGAATTGGGAGCTGTTATTCATCAAAGCCAAGAAGCGATAGGCCGGAATCGGAGGGCGCTCAATTGAGCGGTACGGGGGACCAACGGGCTATTATCCCTAACGATACTCGTCCGCGACTGTGGTCGGCGTGAACGACAATGGACCAAATCACATCTATCCTTCGTACAATCGAGGACACCGAGGTCACACATATTTTTACCCACCACATCACCACGTCGATCCATAAAGCCGCCCTTGAGAGGGGTCTCCCTGGGTACAAGCATTTCGACCAGCGAGCGATGATTCTCGCGAGACCGGAAGATATAGTCTGTGTCGCAGGCCACATTGATCAGCGTTACGTTCATTACCTGTCGAGTTTAGGCCTTGGCCCCAAAGGCGATCGCATTATAGAACTCGACGCTGAGTCTGGTGATGACCCAGACAAAACACTTGCGAGCATGCTTCTCTCCAGCCCGAAGCTGCTTCGTACGATCCGCGAACTGATTCCTGACCGTAACCGCGTTGTGCTGAATCCGTACCTTGCATCGTCTGCCGAATTTGATCTTGGCGCAGCATTGGAAGACGTGCTGGGCAAGCAGGTCCTTGTGCTGGGTGGGAATGCCGACATCGTAGCGCGTGCCAACCTGAAACATCTCACTCATGCCAAGGCACGTGAACTGGCTATCCCTATGGCCCCAGGGGAGATTGTTGAGCTCAATGAACATCCTGACAGCAGCCCCGTCGAGGTGACTCCGTTACTAAAGGCTATCGGGCGATATGTTTCTCACACCGGAAGAGTGATTGTGCGGGGGACGCATGGTGTTGGGGGATCAGGGACATTCATCGCCGAGGGGCCTTCCGAGGACATCGCATGGAAGCTAAAAACATTTGTCGCGCAACAAGTTCATCATATCTATCTCGTGCAGGTGATGTTCGATATCGTGACGAGCCCAAACGTCCAGATGTTTGTGGAGCCTGACGCCGGTGCAATTTGGTGCGTCGGCGCCACCGATCAGCGGCTGGACAAGAGTCTCGAGCATAAGGGCAACGTGTATCCATCAAACGCCAAGACACTTGCTGACATGATCTGTTCAGCTCGGAAGCTTACCTGCTGGCTACAGACGGGGGGATTCACCGGCTTGGCCGGCTTCGATTTCGTCGAGTATGTTCATCCGGAGACAGGGGAGCACGAACATATCTTCGTCGAAATGAATGCAAGAGTGAACGGGGCAACCTATCCTGTATTTTTGATGGAGCGTCTGAACGCGTTGCAGGCGGTTCGTTCGAGGCCTCTTATCACGGCTTTTCTGTCGGCCAAGACAGCAACGAAGGCAACCACTTTTTCTGAACTGCAAGAAATGCACAGTCGGTTTTTCTTCGATCCCTGTAGAGGACGTGGGGTCATCCCCTACAATACGGGGCGGTTAGCTCACGGGATGTGCGATCTCGTGTTTTCGGGAAGCTCCCGGCAAGACGTTGAAGACATGTACCAAAGGTTCTCAGGAATACATGCTAAATCAGAAAGCCCTTAGCAAAGTAGCGAAGCCAAACAGTCGGGTCGTCGGTGGTCCTGCCGTGAAATATTGGATAGACCGGCTTGAACAGGTGTGGTTTAAGATTCTGGCGGCTACTGTGTACAGGCGAGTTTTGTTGCTGGAGCGAACGTTGGACAGGCGGATGCCGATGATCTCGCCTCGGGTGGACGTGACGATCGACAGTTTGGATGACACCCACATGGCTGAGTATCTCCAGCTGCAACCCAAAGAACAGGAGTCGCTGATCCATAATCGCTTCAGCCACGGTCACACTTGTTTTGCCGCGCGCTACGAGGGCCGCCTGATTGCGGTTGCCTGGGCAACCCCCCATCGAATTAACATGGCCCCCTATGTGTCACTTGTGATGCCGTTACCGGACAACAGCATCTATTTTTATGAATCGTTCACCGAGCCGGATTTTCGCGGTCTCTCGATCCAGGTCGCTCTTTGCGCGCACATGATGCGGTACTTTGGCGCCAAAGACTTTCAGCGAGCTGTGACGGGTGTTGTGCCAGAAAATGAGCCATCCCGCCGCGTCTATGAACGGTGTGGGTTTCAGCCCTATGGAATGATCCGTTTCGTGATGGTGGGACCCTATCGACGGTTATTGCCGGCTGCTTTTAGTGCTCACGAACAATAAGATGATAAATTTTAGTTCATCGGAGAAGGTGCAGGCATTTGTCAAATTAATTATAGGGTTGACCGTTTTGCCTGTGGGTTTGCAGGCGACTCAGTCCTTACCAGGAAGACCCAGGAGGCTAAAACGGTGGATTCGCCCCTCCTCTCGGCAGAGGGGGGTGGAGTGGTGCGAGAGCGGTTAGTAGAGAAGCCTCTGGTGGCTGCCCCTCCTTCGTAGGTGTGCCCCCGGTTCACGGTGGGCTTGTTGTGTTAGGCCGCATCGTCTAGTCTATCGAGAATTCATTGGTTCATATTCTTGGCATGCTTGCCGGCGGAAGCAACGCCGTGCGCTCCGGGTGATTCTCTCTACCACTGGCTAGGTGACATGTCAGAATGGGGAAACCAACGCTGAATCCTTTATCCTTGACCGTCGCAGTGATTGTTCCCGTCTATAATGGGGGTCCAAAGTTCCGTGCGAGTCTGGACTCGATACGATGTGCCGTGCCTCCACCGGATGAACTCATCGTGGTTGGCGATGGAGATACTGATGGCTCTTCGCAGTTTGCAGAGGCAGCCGGCATGACCGTGTATCGCTTTCCTAGTCCAGGCGGACCTGGTCGCGCCAGAAACCTTGGAGCGTCAAGGGCGAAGTCGAACATTTTCTTTTTCGTCGATGCCGATGTGACGGTTCCTGCGAACGTGATCGGTCGGGTGAAAGAGATTTTTGCTCAGCATAGTGAAGAAGCGGCCATTATCGGGTCGTATGATGATCAACCAAAAGAACAAAACTTTCTTTCCCAGTACCGCAACCTGCTCCATCATTATGTGCATCAAAATGGTCGCGAGGAAGCGTCAACATTTTGGGGAGCCTGCGGTGCGATCCGTCGAGATGTATTCCTCACGATGGGCGGGTTCGATGAAGCTTACACTAAGCCCTCTATAGAAGACATTGAACTAGGGTATCGCATCAGGAAAGCCGGGTATACGATTCGGCTGTGCAAATCGCTTCAGGTCAAACATTGGAAACGCTGGACCATCGTATCGATGTTACGGGCCGATTTTTTTCAACGAGCCTTGCCTTGGACCCAGCTCATACATCGAGAAGGCGGTCTAGTGAACGATTTGAATATAGATGTTTCCGGGCGCGCGAGCGTCATATTGACGTTTGGTCTTCTCGGAGCATTGGTGCTGACCCTCTGGCAGCCCTTTATTCTGGTCGGGGCCTCTGCCATGGGGCTGATGCTCTTCGTCCTCAATGTCCGGCTCTACCGGTTTTTTCTGGAGAAGCGAGGGCTCCGATTCGCAGCCCAAACCATTCCCTGGCACTGGCTCTACTTTCTCTATAGCGGGGTTGCCTTCGCGATTGGGACGGTGCGCCATCTCGCTAGGCGTGGTCATGGTTTCGGGAGACCGGCCTCACTGCTTCCTCCGGAAGGGCGCCGTTCAGAACCGCAGGGAGAGAAACGCGTATGAGTAGGGAGTCTTCCGTCATCATCGGTGCCGGACCAGCAGGGCTGACGACAGCCTATGAGTTGGGAAAACGCGGCATTTCCTCTACTGTGATCGAAGCCAGCGATCAGGTCGGGGGCATATCGAAAACCGTCAACTATCGGGGGTATCGTTTTGACATCGGTGGCCATCGATTCTTCTCCAAGGTTCCTTTGATCAATGAATTGTGGCATGAAATTCTCGGGGAAGAGTTTCTACTTCGGCCACGAATCTCACGCATCTACTACAACCAGCATTTCTTCGACTATCCCTTGAAACCGCTGAATGCGCTGGCCGGTCTCGGACCAATCGAATCACTTCTCATTGGCCTCAGCTACGTAAAGGCCAAATTCTTTCATATTCACGACGAAAAGACTTTTGAGCAATGGGTGTCCAACCGCTTCGGGTATCGGCTCTACAGTATCTTCTTCAAGGCCTATACAGAAAAAGTCTGGGGCATTCCCTGTTCGGAGATCTCGGCGGATTGGGCGGCACAACGGATCAAGAATTTATCTCTCAAACAAGCCGTCAAGAACGCGCTATTCAGATCCAAACAGGGGATGGATGGATCGACGCTTACGTCGCTGATCGAGCAATTTCACTATCCTCGCTTTGGCCCGGGAATGATGTGGGAACGATGTCGAAGCTTGATCGAACGCCAGGGGTCCCAGACGGTACAGGGGGTGAAGGTCGAGCGTATCCAGCATCGTGACGGCCGGGTCGACTGCGTGTCCGGGCGGAGTGCGAGCGGTGAACGACTTGAATATGACGGTCGACACTTTGTATCGACCATGCCACTCCGAGAACTCGTCCAGGCGCTGGCTCCTTTGCCCCCTGACGAAGTGCTCAGGGCTGCACAAGGCCTTCGTTATCGGGACTATCTAACCGTAGTGTTAGTGGTGGCCCGCGAATCGGTCTTTCCCGACAACTGGCTGTATGTTCATTCACCGGAGGTCAAGCTCGGGCGGATCCAGAACTACAAGAACTGGAGCCCCCACATGGTGCCGGATCCAACGCGGACCTCGCTAGGGCTGGAATATTTCTTGTGGGACAAGGACGAGGAATGGTCCTGGTCACAGGAGCGGCTTATTGAACTGGGTATTCGAGAATGTGCACAAATCGGGTTGATCGATCCGCGTGAGGTCAAGGACGGGACGGTGGTCCGTATGGAGAAGGCCTATCCGGTCTATGATCAAACGTATCAAGAAAGTGTCGATATCATCCGGCGGTATCTAGAAACTTTCTCCAATTTACAGACCATCGGGCGAAACGGGCTGCATCGCTATAACAATCAGGACCATTCCATGCTGACAGGGGTCTATGCGGCTGGCAACATCGTGGGGGAACGACACGATGTCTGGGCGGTCAATACTGAGAAGGAATACCACGAGGAAGAACATGTGACCCGACCGAAGGCCGGAGATCGGCTTGTGCCGACACGAGTCAGCGTCCCAGTCGGTGAGGCAATAGGGGAATCCGAAGACAAGGTGATTGAAGTCGCCTTCGCTAAAATAGATCCACTTGCCTTTGGAATTGCCGTAGGAATTGTGAGCGGTATTGTAATCTTTATGTCCTCGGCCATTCTGTTACTTAGAGGTGGGCCTGTGGTCGGCCCAACATTGTCGCTGCTCGGGAATTATCTGTTCGGGTTTGAAGTTACGTGGGTTGGTGCGGTTACGGGTCTGTTGGAAGGAGGGGTGTTGGGGTTTGCGGTGGGAGCCCTTGCAGCTGGACTAAGAAACTGGGCGCTCAAGGCCTACGCAAAGATCGTGCGGTGGCGCGAAGAGCGTGATGACCGTCGCCATCTGCTCGACAAGATGTAATCAAATTAGCGAGAAAGCTGGTGAGTGCAATGACAATACAGCCAAGACGACAAGACGAGATAAGTGAAACACTCGCGAGGATCAGGGCTGACGCGCTAGCTCTGGTGTGCGCCGTGATTGGCGGAGCGGGGATATTCGCTATGACGGTATGGCTCGTCATTAAAGACGGTCCCCAGGCTGGAAAACATCTTCAACTCCTCTCGAACTATTTTGTCGGTTACTCCGTGACATGGCTAGGGGCGTTTGTAGGGCTACTGTATGGAGCCTTGACAGGCGGAGTCATTGGGTGGGCCATTGCCCGAATCTACAATGCGGTAGTTGCTGCCAGTCGCAGGTAGAGGGACAGTGACTGTAACGCTCCGTTCAGTATATGTGAGATGAGTCTGATTCGGTTCCAATGCCCAGGCGATCATCGTTGGATGGTCTGATTCCATCAAACGACTGGTGAGGCGGTAATAGGGAGTCGTTGCTTCGAATAGGCTGAGAAGGAGCAGTTGTGGGGTTTTGATTGTCACGCTTACCGCGCCTGAAAGAGTGGAATGGGGTTACTGACATCGTCAACCGGTCGTCGCATGATGGATGGGACCGCTCGGATCTTGCTTGCGGAACTCCTATTCCCACTGACGGCCCTCATCACGACCGGATTTTTGACGAGACGGCTTGGCCCGCAAGGCTATGGGTTGCTGGCACTCTCGCTGACGACAATTGTCTGGATCGAGAGTGCCATCGCATCATTTTTTGCTAAAACTACCATCAAGTTCGTGGGAGAAACGAGCGATTGGAAACCAGTAGGTGCCATGGTCATTCGTCTCAGCTTACAGGTTGGGATCGCGGCCATGGTTCTTGTATGGCTCCTGGCCGGACCGCTCAGCCTTCTCCTACACGAACCGGATCTGGCATTGTATCTTCGCCTGTGTGCAGTCGATATCCCGCTATTATGTGTAGGACAGGCCTATAGAAACGTTCTGCTGGGAACGGGCCACTACCAAGCCGGTGCGGTTTCAAGAGCCGGTCGGTGGCTGGCCAGAATGTGTTTCGTCGTGGTGCTTGTGGAAGCAGGCCTCTCCGTCTCCGGGGCCTTGCTCGGTGTGATCGGGTCGTCAGCGGTAGAACTCTGGGTCAGCCGGTGGTACCTCGGTCCCGGGATGTTCATCAAGCAGCCACAGGTATCCCTTCCGATTCAGCGCTATGGTGCCCTATTATTCGTGTCCTCCCTCTGCATTATTTGCTACAGCGGGATGGATCTGTTCATGCTGAAGATCCTCGGGGGTACTGCCACACAGGCCGGCATTTATAGCGCGGCTCAAAGTCTCTCACTCCTTCCAGGCTTGTTTTCCTGGACGTTTTCATCATTGCTTCTCGCGACGTTGAGTCGTCAGATCGCCGACGGCCAAAGGGAGCGAGCCAGAGAAATTGCCCGTGACGCCATGCGTGTCGCCTCCTGGCTCGTGCCGGTGGCTGCAATCATTGCCGGGGCGGCGCCAGAAATTGTGGGGGTCGTATTCGGCTCCGCCTTTATGCCGGCAGGACCTCTCCTGGCGCTGTTGATTGTCGGGGCCGTCGCAAATGTGATGTTGGTGGTCTCATTGACGATCATGATCGCCGACGGACGTCTTAGTCGAACGGTCGCCTTCACGGCTCCGTTGGTTCCATTAGCGCTGGTTAGCCACCTTATCCTGATTCCTCGTATGGGTGAACAAGGAGCCGCGCTCGTCACCGTTGGAGTCTCATTGCTCGGTGCCTCTGCCGCCATTGCAAGCGTATCCGCCCTGTGGAAGGTGTGGCCCCCGGGCTGGACCTTACTGCGCAGTCTGGCGGTCGGCTTCGTCGTTGGTGCGGCGTCAATGTTGTGGCCGACTCCTGGCTGGTTCGTCTTCGCAAAACTGATCGTGCTGGGGATGATCAGCTTGTTTGGCTATTGGTGGATCGGGGAATTTCGCCAGGGTGAAATTGCAGTGGTCCGTTCGTACCTGCTTCGAAAGACGGAATCAGTACGGGTTACCTGAGACCTTGCCTATCCTATGCTCAATCCCCTGGTCAGTCGACACTATTTGACCAGTCCCCGACTATGCCGTATTTGAGAACATCCTGGCCGAGGTCCATGATCGGGTTAGCCCTCACCTTGTCCATTTCTAATACCAGGATCTGGCAGTCCTTTTGCGAATGCGGGGCTTCCCCCCTCACCCCCGCAAGGCCCTGAGTAGAGAGGCACCAGGCCCTCTACATCGGTAGGGTAGACGGTGGTTCATGAATCGCTTATGGTGTATCGGTCGAGAGCGCCCGGCTTCCTGGCGTGTGCGAAGGCGCTCGGGTCAGGTATGAGTATTAACTCGAGTGGTTCCCAAGGAAAGCGACGGGAGATCCCCGCATGTCCGGACCAGCGCGAGTAGCATGCATCACGCTCGATTCGGCCGAGCAAAGCCTTCTTCGTCAATGGGTGAGGCAGGGCCTGCTGCCGCATTTTGGAAAACTCCTCGAGCAGGCCGTTTCTTCTGCAACGCGAAATTCCGAGATCATCTATAGCAGCACCCTGTGGCCCAGTTTCAACACTGGAGTTTGGCCTGGTCGGCATAATCATTACTGCTATCTTCAGCCCGACTCCCAAGGCTACGGCTTACGGCGCTTTCTGCCGGAACATCTATCGGTTGACTCTGTCTGGAACGCCATTGAGCAACAGGGGCACCGGGTCGCATTGATCGACGTGCCCAATGCGCAGCTCGCACGCAGTTCGCGAACGCTTCAGGTGTCGTTCTGGGGCGAGCACGTAGTGAGGCACCCGCTCACCTGCTGGCCTCCCTCGCTGGAGCAGGAGGTTCAGCAGGTTGCCGGCAAAGATCCTGTGGGTGCGTGCGATCTTGTTCGCCAGCGCCCGCATGAGCTCCGCCGACTCAAGGACGGCTTGATCGAGCGGGCAACACGCCGCGCGGACCTTGCGCTCGCGGTGCTCGCACGGGGGCCCTGGGATCTGTTCGTGCTTAATTTTAGCGAAGCCCATTGCGCCGGGCATCA
>Ga0070698_100007381_pt1 | contig 11896 bp, 9 predicted proteins | sample KBSK1502metaG_FD_65477 | JGI IMG/M metagenome (GOLD analysis project Ga0070698, IMG submission 65477) | Corn, switchgrass and miscanthus rhizosphere microbial communities from Kellogg Biological Station, Michigan, USA - KBS K1-50-2 metaG | ecosystem: Host-associated > Plants > Roots >...
GAATGTTGTACTGTATTTTTACCCTGCGGATGATACGCCAGGTTGTACGAAGGAAGCTTGTAATTTTCGTGATGATTATTCCGCCTATGAAAAGGCTGGCGTGGTGATTTTAGGTGTGAGCCCGGATGACGTGGCTTCACATGTAAAATTCAAGAAGAAATTCCAACTGCCGTTTCCACTGCTGGCCGATGAGGGGCATAAGGTCTGTGATCTGTATGGAGTGTGGGGACCGAAGAAGTTTGTAGGCAAGGAATATGAAGGTGTGCTTCGTACCACGTTTTTGATCGATGAAAGCGGAAATATAGTAAAAGTTTTTGAGAAAGTGCGTCCCGCAGAGCATAGTGCGGAATTGTTATCAGCTTTGGGCATTGCCAATTAAACGGAAGCAAGCATGGGCTTGGCGGGACGCGGATTTTCATCCTGTGAAATTAGTGACAAATAGAGGAAAGTTTGGTAAATTAGGACGGTTGTAGGCTGGGCAGTCCCGTTCGAAATTTGTTCCAGGAGAGAGAACGTATGCGACACTTTGTGATTGTGGGAATTCTGGTCATTGTGATGTCTGTTCTCACATATGCGGGCTTGTATGCAGCCGATCTAATGCCGGTTGCTGCAAGCATACAAGCTGGTTATATCGATTGGATGTGGAATCTTGAGCTGATTGCCATGTCCTTTCTTTTTGCGTTGATCGTGGCTCCAATGTTTTATAGTTTGGTTGTATTTCGTCGCAGAAAAGGCGATACAACTGATGGACAACATATGGAAGGTAATACCACTTTGGAAATTTTATGGACAGTGGTTCCATTATTCTTTGTGGTGTTTTTTGCATATTTCGGTGCAGTGAATTTGTCTGACACACTTCGTAAAGATCCGGCTGCAATGGTTGTGAAGGTGACCGGTATACAATGGTCATGGTCGTTCGAATACCCTCCGATAGATGGAATAGCCGTAGTTTCAGATGAACTGCATATTCCGGTGGGCCATCAAGTGCTTTTGCAAATGACATCCAAGGATGTCATTCATTCTTTTTGGGTGCCTGAATTCCGCGTCAAACAAGATCTTGTCCCGGGGCGGATCACTGAATTACGTATCAGTCCATCTCTTGAGGGGAATTATAAAGTTCGTTGTGCTGAGTTATGCGGTACTTCTCACTATAATATGGAAAAACCTGTTGTCATCTCATCGCAAGCTGAGTTCGACGCCTGGATGGCGGAACGGCGAAAAGAAGCTGAAGCTTTGCAAGCGACACCCGAAGGAAGCGGCCAGTTACTGGTCTCAGCGAACGGGTGCGCGGCCTGCCATTCGATCAATGGCGCGGCGGGAATTGCCCCGACCTGGTTGGGTCTGGTTGGCCATGAAGTTGAATTAACCAATGGCACAGTGGTGGTAGCAGATGATGCGTATCTGGCAGAGTCGATCAGAGAGCCACAGGCCAAGATCGTGGCTGGGTTTGAAACACAGTTGATGCCAACCTATGGTTTCACGGAAGATCAAATTTCAGATATTGTTGCGTATATTAAGACTCTGAAATAACTTGTGAGGAATATGATGAGAAAATCGAATCCTGTTCGAAGCGGACTTTTGCTTCTGATATTGGGCGGAGCAGTCGGGTATGGAATAGGCCTGGGGATTGATCTGCTGATCTCCCATTCTCTAAACTTTTCCGGTTCAGTATCTGCTGCGTTTGCGCTCCTTCTGGCGGTCGCATCATTCTTTTTTGGGGTGTATGGTTATCGGGGAATCACACGCGGACTGGTGTGGCAGTTGGTCGGGATGTTTCTGGGTGCATTTTTTGTAACTGGAATGCGCGTATTAATGGGCAAGGAGGAAATATTTGGCACTTTCTTCTTCAGCGAACCAGCCTGGGTGCTCGGCGCGTTGACCGGTGTGGTCTCCTTCCTCTTTGGTGTTGGTGCACTGGATGATTGGATGAAGTGGGTGCGTGGCATTGATACACCTGAACATCATGAAGATATGCCGGGATGGGAAAAGTATTTCTATGTATCTTTGGACCATAAGGTCATCGGCATTCAGTATACAGTCACTTCGCTCTTTTTGATCGCGGTGGGCGGTACGTTCGCCATGATCTTCCGCACGGAGCTTGCTGCTTCTCAATTGCAATTTCTAACGGTCACATTTCGGTTGTTCAATCAAACAGGTCCACAGCTGTATAACACGCTCATGTCCTTGCATGGCATTCTCATGATCATCTCGATCCTGTTGGGCGTCTCGGGCATTATCAACTATGTTGTGCCAATGCTGCTCGGCGCACGCGATATGGCTTTCCCTCGCATGAATGCCTTTGCATATTGGGTGGCTGTTCCTGCCTCTGTGTTGATGCTCATGAGCCTCGTCCTCGGCGGATTTGACACGGGCTGGACGGGATATCCGCCGCTATCTGCTCGTGCGCCTGTAGGCATGCAGATGTTCTTCCTGGGCGTTTTTACAGCTGGGTGGTCCTCCATCCTTGGCTCGTTGAACGTGATTGCGACAGTACTGCGGATGCGCGCCAAAGGCATGGTTGCCATGCGAATGCCGATCTTTGTATGGGCAGCTGTGGCCACATCCATTATTGCTCTTACAGCCACACAATTGATCGGTCTTTCCTTCCAGTTGGTCATGTTCCAGCGTCTGTTTGGTATGGGTTTCTTCGATGCAACCAAAGGCGGCAACCCAGTCTTGTTCCAGCATCTCTTCTGGTTTTACTCGCACCCTGCCGTATATGTGTTTGTGCTTCCGGGCCTGGGCGTGATATCTGAGCTGCTGCCCGTATTTGTCCGCAAGCCGTTGTTTGGGTATCGCTGGATCGCCATGTCTTCACTGGGCATCGCACTTGTGGGCTTCACGGTTTGGGCGCATCATATGTTTACATCTGGTATGAATGAATATTTGCGTGTCCCATTCATGTATAGTACCTTGCTGGTGGCGGTGCCGACCGGCGTCAAGTTCTTCTCGTGGGTCGCGACTCTTTGGGGCGGCAAGATCGAGACACCCACCCCGATGCTTTTCGTGCTTGGGGCGATCATCGTCTTCCTATTGGGTGGTCTTACTGGACCTCCGAATGCTGCCATTGCCCTTGACCTTCATCTGCACGATACGTATTTCATCGTCGGACATTTCCACGATACGATCTTTGGTGGCTTTGTCTTCCCATTCTTTGCTGCCATCTATTACTGGTTCCCCAAAGCGACAGGTCGCCGTATGAGCGAGTACTGGGGCAAGATGCACTTCTGGTTGATGACGCCCTCTTTCCTCGTGTTGACCTTTGGCATGATGCGGATTGGCCTGCTTGGCATGCGCCGTCGCATCGTGGATTATGATCCTGCCCTGGGTCTTGACTCCACACATCTCGTATTGACCATTGCCGCTTATTTGATCGGTCTCTCCGTTTTCATCTTCTTCGTTAACTTCTTCCGCAGCATGAAGTACGGCGAAAAAGCTGAGGGAAATGTATGGAACTCTCGTTCACCGGAATGGCAGGTTCCGTCTCCCATGCCTGCACATAATTATGAGGTGCCGTTTGAGGTGGTCGGTGAGCCTTATGACTATGGACTACCCGGTTCGAAATATATTGAATTCATAAGCGCGAACGGTAAAAAACATCATCACGACGAGGAAACAGTAATTCATGGCGCATAAACAGGACAAATCATTGATGTTGAGTCAGGGTGTTTTCATCTTTGTTTACCTGGCTGTATTGACCGGGCTTGAGTTCTTCATCGCTGTCAGTTTCAATTCGGTGCCACTGCTCATTGTGATCGCACTCGTTAAAGCTGTGTTGGTCCTGTATTACTATATGCATGTTTACCAACTCAACATGGATCCCGAGCACGAAGGCGATGAGGATTCCTACGAATACAAAACTGGCACGAATCGCCTGGGTTTGTGGCTTTTCCTCGTCTCTGATACTTTCGTTTTTGGCGGCTTGATGGTCATGCGCATTAACCTGCTCGGACTCACACGTCCAGAACTGAACCAGTTCCTCGGTTTGGGTGTGACCGCCGTGCTCCTGATCTCCTCGTTCTTCATGAATCGCGGCGAAACGATGTTGCACAACGGCGACCGTAAAGGCTTCCTGACCAATACTGCCATCACGTTTTTGCTGGGGCTGGGCTTCTTGCTGGGTGTCATATTAGTGGAATGGCGCCTTGCCATCCATGAAGGCATGACACCAGATAGTGGACCCTATGGCGCGGCGTTCTTTATGATGACCGGTATGCATGCATTCCATGTGTTTACGGGTCTGGTTCTGCTCGTTATCGTGTGGATCAATGGCAGGCGCGGCTTATACGATGAAAAGAGCTATCCTGTCGAGGCCGCAGCCGTCTACTGGCACTTTGTGGATGTGGTCTGGATTTTCTTCTATCCCGCCTTGTATTTGATCGGTGCATTGGCGTAACCTTCGATTTCTGGTATAAGTGAATAATAGTAAAGAACATGATCGGGGCGGCCAACAGGTCGCCCCGATTTTCGAGTGGTGATTAGTGTGGCTTCGCGCTGACTTCAGCCGAAGCGCAATTGGCTGTAAACATCAATGAATAAAAGAACACTTTTGGTTGGTTTAGCCTCCTTTCTGTTGGTCGGCGCAGTGGCTGTTGGTGTATTCCTTTTTTCCAAACCGGCCAGCTTTCGCGGAACGACCTATGAGGAACCGTATCCTGTAGCGCAGGAGATCGAATTAACGCGTGCGAATGGCAGCAGCTTTCGGCTGAGTGAGATGAAGGGCAAGGTCGTATTGCTTTTCTTTGGCTATACATCCTGCCCGGATGTTTGTCCCACCACACTGGCAGAGCTCAAACAGGCTTTGGAAAAACTTGGCGCAGAGAAAGCGCAGCAAGTTCAGGTCTTATTTGTTACCGTTGACCCGCAACGCGATACACCTGAACGCGTCCAGGAATATGTGGATCACTTTAATCAGGATTTCATCGGCCTGAGTGGAACAGAAAGTGAGCTGGCAAATGTGTGGAAGAATTATGGTGTCTTTCGCGAAACTGTCGAAAGCACATCTGCCGCGGGCTACCTTGTCAATCACACTGCGCGCGTTACGTTGATAGACCAGGCTGGAAATATGCGCGTCTCTTTTGCCTTCGATACGCCAGTGGATGATATTGTTCACGATCTAAAATTGTTTCTGCGATAACTTTCCTGAAAGAGTAAGGTAATGTCCACTCCATTTATTGTTAAACGAATCTTGTTTTCCATCGTCGTCGGCTTGTTGCTTGGTGTGGTGATCGGTGAGATCCCATTTATGTTTCTGCGCGAAACTGCGCGCCCTCCACAGGAGATACTCCTTACCATTCCAGAGGGCGCGGCGGACCAGGTGGCGCGTGGGCAACAGCCTCCATCCATCCCTGAGAGTATGATCTTTGTGGTAGGTGATACATTGGTTGTTCAGAATCAGGATGTGGTGGATCACAAACTAGGCCCTCTATGGATACCTGCCAATTCATCTGCCCGCCTGTCACTGGACCGTGAGGAAAGCCTCGCCTTTGAATGCTCATTCCAATCTGATAATTATCTGGGTCTGGATGTGCATCCCTCGCTGACACTCTCCACCCGCATTTACGGCATACTGTATGCCGGGCTGCCAATGGCTATTTTGATCGCATTATATAGCCTTGTAATGCCGTCGCAGAAAAAAGAGAATGCTCCTGCTTAAGATGCTCCATCGCAAATGGCTGATTACCACCCTGCTTGTTTTGTTGGGAACGGCTTTGTGTGTACGCCTTGGCATTTGGCAACTGGACCGTCTCGAAGCACGCCGCGCCTTCAATGCCCAGGTTCAGGCCATGCGCGCGTTGCCTCCGTTAAATTTGGATAAAGATGGATCTGATTCCATTCAGGACATGGAATGGCGCGCCGTGCAAGTAATAGGTCACTATGATTTTGAGAATCAAATCGCCATCCGAAACCAGTACTACGGCGGCCAATATGGATATCACTTAATGACCCCGCTTCTTTTCGACGGGACGGCGGTTCTCGTTGATCGCGGCTGGATTCCTGCTGATGGCAACTCCGCGCCTGACGATTGGCGTAAATACGATGAAGTTGGTGAGGTAAACTTGTCTGGTCAGATAAGACTTGGGCAGGGCAAACTAGCTATCGGCGGCGTGGCAGACGCGATGCCTGAAAACGGAGTCAGGCTTGAGCTCTGGAATAATGCGGACGTGGCGCGAATCGCAGGTCAGTTGCCTTATCCGATCCTGCCAGTCTATATTCAATTGGATGCAGATGCGCAGGATACTGAGCCGCCCATTCCTTTTCAGCCTGAAATTGAATTGACAGAAGGACCGCATTTTGGGTATGCTTTGCAATGGTTCACATTTGCAGCCATTTTGTTCGTTGGTTATCCATTTTATTTACGAAAACAGGAAACAATAGCAACATGAAATATTCGCTTGGCTCCACTTTTGCACGCTGGATATTGGTTTTGTTTTTTGCAGTGCTGGCATCCACTGTAGCGGGGCGCATTGTATCAGTGGCGGACGCTTCGATTTACTGCCATGGTTTTCCTTTATGTATTCCTGAAAACCCACTCGGATGGTTGAAACTGACGCACATCCTGTTGGTGGGAATTACGTCCATTTTAATGCTGATCGTTTTTCGCAAAGCCTGGAGGGAACAACGCGATCAACGAATCTTATTGCCTCTAACCACCATTCTGACTGTGATGTTCTTTGGGCAGGCGCTCGTCGGTGCAATGCAGGTGACCCAGTCCTTTCCTCCGCATCTTGTATTTCTGCATCAACTAACAACGCTCGCATTATGGGTGTCGCTGTTACTTCTTGTTTACACTTCTGGCGTGTTGGCTGTTGATGGTGTGAAAGTTGATAATATGGACAGGCCTCAACGAGCGAAGGATTTCTTCGCCTTATCCAAGCCGTTGATCGTGGGGTTGCTGTTGATCACAACCTACGGCGGGCTGGTCATTGGTGGAAAGGCGTGGCCCTCCTTTTCGCTCACCTTTTGGACATTATTAGGCGGCGCGCTGGCAGCCAGCGGATCAAGTGCGTTGAATCAATACATTGACCGCGAGTTGGATAAGAATATGCAGCGCACCGCGAAGCGTCCGTTGGCAGATGGGCGTTTGATGGCTGCTGAAGGTCTGGCATTTGGTTTGGGATTATCCCTGATCAGTTATTACATTCTGGCATGTTTTGTAAATGGACTTGCCGCCTTGCTGTCGTTGACAGGGATTATTTATTACGTCATTTTATACAGCTTATGGCTTAAGAAAGCCACGGTTCAAAATATTGTCATCGGTGGAGGAGCGGGCGCCATCCCTCCCATGGTTGGGTATGCTGCCGCAACCGGTCATTTGGATTGGACTGCATGGATACTCTTTGCGATCATCTTCATGTGGACACCTCCACATTTTTGGGCGCTGGCAATTGTCCGCATGAAAGATTATCAAAACGCGGGCGTTCCAATGATGCCTGTTGTACGCGGAGAGCTGGAGACTCGCAGACAAATATTCGTTTATACGATCGAATTGGTCCTGGTCACATTATTGCTCCCCATCCTCAATCTCGCTGGCAACCTCTATTTGGTCTCTTCACTCATTCTTGGAGGGGCGCTGCTGTATGCGGCCTGGGCAGTTTGGAGAGAAGGCGGAAACAAAGTTGCCTGGCGTATGTATAAATGGTCTAGCACATATCTGGTGTTTATGTTTTTGGCCATCATGATCGACGCCGTGTTATGAAATATGCGTTTTATGTTTTGAGTAATACGGATACCCAGCTAGAGCAAGCATGATCAGGTAGGGAAATGTGTATTGAAGTAAAGGTGATGTGTTGCTAAGCAGAAGCAGGAGAGAGATCGCAATGGGCAATACTGTCGCAATCGATGTTTTTAAGCTCGCACTCTGAGCACTTGCACGGATCAACTCATAAATGGGAATAAGCAATAGAGTCAGGTCATGAAAATGCAGATGCGGCACAGCGAATAATGCCAGAATAACTGTCAATCCTATTTTTCCGGCCTCCAAGTCTTTACTTCTTGCCCAGAAAATGCACAATGCGATGATCGTAATTCCATATACGATCCAGCCAATGACGCGGATCGTCTCCGCTCCCAACCAGGGTAATGTGCGCGTGAGCAGGCCAATCAGGTTGTACATGGCATTTTCCTTCATTCCATACCATTCACCGCTGGCGCTGATGCGAATGAGATTGATAAATTCCATTGTCCCTTCCACGCCAAGGATCAAAATGCTAAATAGGGCCAGCCCTCCTGTGCCTAAAACAAACCCGATTAAGGTTTTGCGATAACGGAACAACATAGGCAGAGCCAGTATGATGGAAATATGTGGTCTCACAGTGGTGAGGCTTAGGCCGAATCCCGCCAACATTTCTTTACCTGAAAATAACCCGTACATCCAGATGGCTGCGCCAAGAAAAAGAAATGCTGTATCCTGTCCGTTCATGAGGCTAAAGAATAATGGCAAAAAAAGAAGTCCGCCAATACCAGTTAGCCAGATATCCCTTTGATTAAACTCTTTATCCTTCAATGATCGGCTGAGAAAAAATATTCCAGTGATATACAAAGCGATCAATAGAAATATCCAAAGATAAAAGGAATTTACATAATTCGGGCTGACGATAGTTTGCAAAATGGGGATAAGAAAGGGCAAATGGTTATACAGCAGCACCTGCCCAGGGATGAGCGGGAAGCCAACTTCATGCTCCTGAATCTCCTGCTGCAGATCGGGATCATAAACGTGCGCCGCGCCTGCGTTTTGCGCAACTCTCCCTGCGCTGTAAAAAGCAATAAAATCCGAGCCAGTCCGCTCAACGGGGTTTGTGATCATACGTATCCAGATCCCGAAATAAGATACAAAAAGTGATACGATGCCAGCGATAAGGAAAATTCTTCGAATACCTGAAGTTTGCATGATCCTTCTGATTGTACTTTAGCGACCACGATTGCGTCATCTGAAAATATGAGCGGAGTTTTACTCAGCGCGAATGTCCGTGTTACAATTTTTATATGAGAATTAAAAAGTTAAGTATGAAACCCCTCCGTCGTACTGAAGCGGCTGACCTCATTCTCATGCTGGCGGTTTTTATTGGCGCGTTCATGCGCTTCAACCCGACCCTCCTGGCTGGTTTTGCCATCAATGATGGTGGTATGTTCGCTGTGATGGTGGACGATCTGAAAGCCAGCCATTATGTACTGCCCGCCTTCACCACTTACAATCATTTGAATATCCCTTTTGCGTATCCGCCCATAGGGTTTTATTTGGGTCGCATCGCTGCTGATTTGTTTGGCTTGAGCGCACCGGAAGCCTTGCGCTGGGTGCCAGCCTTCTTTGCCGCACTTTCTGTCCCCGCATTTTATTGGCTTGCACTACGTTTGCTGAAAGATAAATATTACGCCGCTCTCTCAACATTTTTCTTTGCGCTTATGCCGCGGGCGCTTTCGTGGTTTGTGATGGGTGGTGGGCTCACGCGTAGCCCGGGTCAATTCTTCATGCTCTTAACGCTAGCCATGGTCATAAGGCTTTACGAAGAGAATCGCCGCGCGGATATTTTCTGGGCTGGGCTTTTCGGTGGGCTGGCGGTGATGAGCCATCCTGAGGCGGCTGTGCATACAGCAGTCTCAGCGATTTTTTTGTGGATTATGCTCTCCCGTTCGCGGACCGCTTTCGTCCATTCACTTTTTGTTGCGGCGCTTGTCCTTTTGGTATCCGCGCCCTGGTGGGTTGCGGTAATTCACTATCATGGGATGGGACCACTTCTCAATGCCGCGCAAACCGGGAAAAATCTACTGGCTGTTTTCCATCTTTTATTTTTTGTTTTTACAGACGAACCTTATGCGACTGTGATCGCCGTTCTCGGGCTGATTGGGATAGCGCACCGCCTCATCCGCAGGGACTATCTGCTTCCGTTATGGCTGGCAATTCCCTTTCTAGTGGAGGGACGCAGTGCCGCAGGACCAGCCGCGATTCCGATGGCGATGCTGGCTGCCATAGGGTTGGTGGATGTCATTTTAATGGCGACGCGGCCAAAAGTTGGGGATGAGGTGCTGCAGTCAGATCAGCTTTCATCGGTAGAACGGAACATCCTGATCTACATCATGTTGTATCTTATCTTTTCCACATCGCAATTCGGCTTGCAACTCTCGAATGCAACTTTGTATGCGCCAGATCGGGATGCCATGCAGTGGGTGCGTAAGAATACGCCCGCTGATTCGCGTTTTCTCGTGCTGACGGGTACGTCGTCTGTCTCGTGTGATTCGGTGTTGGAGTGGTTTCCCGCGCTGACAGGCAGGCAGAGTATTTATACAGTGCAGGGCACAGAGTGGACAAAGGGCGCTGAATTTAACGACTACGTGCGCTCCACCTACGCGGTGCAGGAATGTTTGACAAGTGACAATGCAGCCTGCCTGGATGCAGCAGTCAGCCGTTCCATGTATGATTTTATTTATCTCTCAAAAACTCTGCGCGTCGATAATTGTAGCCAGCTCGATCTGTCTAGGACGTTTCCGTACTTTATTGAGCACATCCGCCTGGATGATGAATTTAACGTAATCTACGAAACAGATGGGGCGATAATTTTTAGCCAACAATAACTTTCATAAACGACAAAGATCATTTGCGGTTCAATATGATGGAAGTATTATCTTGATAAGCGATCGACCAGTTGCCAGATGAAGCTAAAGCGTTTATGAGCGGGGCGTTTGCCCGCATGATTACCCACTCAATGTTATATTTTGTGAGAATATTTTCCCAACCCGTGCTCAAAGTGACGACTTGTTCATATTCACGCGTGAGCTTTTCGCCGTAAATATGCGTGTGCCCATCCATAAATATCTGTTGCGCGGGCCATAGATTTAACAGGAGATAGCCTCCCCAGTCAAATTCATTGAACATATGTCCATTCTGTGGATGAGACTCAAGCCATGTTATTGCTTGCACGGGGAAGAAGCGATCATCGAAAACATTTCCTCTGCTTTGAGGGTCAATGGTTTTTCCAGATTGAAACAGCACTGCAACCATAATAGCAACAATGGGGATCCAGATGAAGCCGTTTGATGAGGCGTTGATGAGGGCTAAGTTTTTTCCCATTGCGGTGTATTTGCTTTCCGGATATTCCAGCCTTATCCAGTCTGCAAGAGATTTTGCCGCAATAGGGGCGCTGACGATTGCAAATAGCGGCATCATTCTACTGGTGTAAAGCGAGATCCCAGTAAAGGCGGCAATCAGAAGGACATGCGACCAGGGAGTTTTCGCGACATTGCGTGCGAAGCTAATGATGAGAAACAAGAGGATAAGAATGAACGGCCAGGTTTCAGGCTCATGGAAGTTCGCAGATTGATACTCCGGGATCCGCGCGGTAATGTAGGTATTGCTTCCCAAAGCAAAAATTGTTTCCCATATTCTTATGCCTGATGGTGAAAACAAGGTGGCGAAAAGCGCAAATATTCCCGCGGCGAACATGGATTTTCCTTCTGGGCTGGCGAGCCAGATTTGGGGTAAATCATCCAGCATGCCTCCGATGAAATAGATTCCCAGAATAATTATTCCAAGTACGAACATTCCATGCAGGTTTACCCATACAAGCATGAGCAATGGCAGCAGCCACCAGATGCGCGCCTGGCCATTTCGTATCCGTTCCAACACAATGACCCAAACCGCTGTCAGTAAATAGGTGAAAAGATGAGGCCGCGGCAGAACATGTATCAGGCTTGCTCCAGTAGCCAGGCTTGTGAAGAGGATGGCTGACAACAAACTACCTGAATGCGTAAATGTATGTTTGTAGACAAGCAACCATGTTACTGTGATGATGATGGCAGTAAGCAGCACTACACCGCTTAGACCCAGAAGATCGTAGGATACAAAAAATATTACTTGCGCCAGCCATTCATGCGGGATACCTGGTTTATTCACTGTTCGATA
>Ga0070698_100007382_pt1 | contig 11896 bp, 12 predicted proteins | sample KBSK1502metaG_FD_65477 | JGI IMG/M metagenome (GOLD analysis project Ga0070698, IMG submission 65477) | Corn, switchgrass and miscanthus rhizosphere microbial communities from Kellogg Biological Station, Michigan, USA - KBS K1-50-2 metaG | ecosystem: Host-associated > Plants > Roots >...
AGGCGAACCGCGAACAATTCGCCGACACCGCCACCCCCGCCGAAAAATTGAGAGTCGAGCGGACGATCCACCATATCCGCACGCTCCTCGACGCCTTGGAAAAAGAATTCCACGGCTTGGAGGACGGCAACTCCAAGACTGCACAGTCGGTCGCCTAGTTCACTCGATGGGACTATTTCTTGCGGGGGATGGGGCCGCCAAGGTCGTCCGACTTCTCGATCCGAACGTTGGCCGCCGGATACGCCATCAGAATTTCTCGCTTGTATCGTTTCGCGTCCGCTTCATTGGCGAAGCGCTCTGACACAACTCGCACGTTGGGCACGCCCGGGGCAAATACTCGATAATATGGGTTCGGCTTTACGTTCATGTTCCGCTCCACTACACATCATATCCCAGAAAAAATCGCAACGCGAGGCCGGATGCTCTTATGAAAGCACATCGCAAGATTATCGTCTACATCGCCACCAGCGCTGACGACTACATCGCCCGGCCAGACGGCGATGTCGAATGGCTGAATCGCCGCCCCCGCACCGTCGATTACGGAATGAAAGCGCTGTACCGCACAATCGACACCATCCTGCTGGGCCGCAAAACCTACGACTTGGCTCTTTCCTATTCCAAAAAGCTAGGCAAGGAAGATGGGATGTTCGACACGAAGTTCTCCAATTTCGTGTTCTCCCGCAATCCGCCCGATCGCGTGGCGCCTGGTGTCGAATTCGTGTCCGAGCCGGTGAAAGCATTTGCTCAGGGTCTGCGTGCCAGGCCGGGAAAGCACATTTGGCTGATGGGCGGCGGTGAGCTCATCGCCTCGTTTCTCGACGCTGGCGAGATCGACGAGTTCGACATCCACGTCATTCCCACCTTCATCGGTGAAGGTATTCCGCTGGTCGCGCCGCGCCATCGCGACATCCCATTGCGCTTGCGTTCCGCCAAAAACTACCCCGACGGCGTCGTCCGCCTCCGCTACGAGGTCCGGTAGCGCCCGCGGCCCTGCCGCGACTTTGTCGAAGCCCGTCGCCGGCAAGTTGTATCCAGCACCAAAAAAGAGACTAACTTCGCCCTTACGGCACGGGAACTCGATATATGTTGCGCTGCGTGGCAACCTTCATAAACGCATACACCGAAGGGTTGGGACCTGGAAAGACCTGTTCTTCCGGCAACCGCCGCACCCCCGGCAACGCTAGCACCTGTTCCTTCGATTGAAATCCCGCAGCCGGGATGGGCGGCAGCATTCGTCCAGGCCCTAGCGGAATCGCATACATTGATCTATCGATCTGCATATAGAGGAATTTTCCGTCCGGCGACCAGCGTGCCAAGGGAGACAGACCGGCTTCTACACCTCCCACTAGATAGCAGTTGTTGCAGAGTATCCGCGGGGCACCGCCGGCCGCCGGGTGCAACATCAATGCGGTCAAAGCCTGATTGGTTTCCCGTGGGGCAGCTAGCCACTGCCCGTCGGGTGAAACTGCGGTCAGGAAGAGTGCCGACGTGGTTACCAGCTTTTGCAATCCGCTGCCGTCTTCTTTTACTCGGTAAGCCCAGTGACCCTCGCTCTCCTCGGAAAAAATAATGTCGCCGGACGCCCCAAAGAATGCTGTGGATGCCTTCACCGCTGCCAGGCGTCGCGGCTCCGACTGGCCGTCGAGCTTCGCCAGCCACACGGATCCGTCATGCTCCTCCCCGGACGCAAACACCACCCGCTGGCCATCGGAAGAGATGCTGTAATGGCGCAGTTGAAAGTCAGGAAATAGCCGCCGGCGTTGGCCTGACTCGAGATCAGCGGCCCACAGCGTTCCCTCCGGAGGCTGACCAGGCCGTGCCGCCGCGCCGACCAGATAATAGAGCTTCTTCCCGTCGGCAGACAGAGAGGGAAGCACCGCGAACCCTTCCGAAGTGATTTGGTGATCACCTTTGGGATCGTGGATCCAGACCGTGCTCTGACTCGTGCCAATGGAGGTAAGGAACGACTTTCGATCTGGAGCGAAGTTGATTCCCGTTTCTTCTGTAGTTCCAAACGTGACCTGCTCAGGGCTGCCATCAGGGAACTGCTGCCTCCATATGTGAAACCCACCGCCCGTGTCCGCGGACACATACATCCATTGGCCATCGGGAGACCACGCCGCGTCGAAGCAGCCCGACTTCGGCGGGCCTACTGCCTTTCCCGGGGAGCTTCCATCGAAAGGCACTACGCGGCACGGCAGCCACTTATGCTCATCCATCTCTACCAGCAGGACCTGCTTGCCATTCGGCGAGGCGTAAGACCGGTGCGCCATCCCCGTTTCCGGCGGCATGTAGATAACGCGGTGCCCGAAGCGACTCTCGGTCGAGGTGGCAATGGCCATCTGCACCGAATGTCCTGTCATCTCGGAATAGAGCAGCCTTGGCTGGGCACCTTGTGAATCAATCCATGTCAGTCCGGAAGCGTTCGCCATCCATAAGCGCGGTGACTTTCCTCCCAGCACCGGCACCGTCCAGGTGTCGTAGCTGCTCTCTCGCACGGTGTACGCGATCTGTGAACCGTCCGGCGAGAATCTGGGGCTCATCTTGGCGACGTTGTCGTTCGTCAGTTGCACCGGCTCCCCATCCGGCAGAAACTTCGCGTAAATCTGCCCCGCTGTGAGCCCTGAAAAGGACACATTTTGTCCGCGAATGAACGCCAGCATGCGGCCGTCCGGCGACAGAGCCGGCTGCGTAGCGGAGTCAGCGAAGTTGGTGAGCTGCGTGTAATCGCGGCGGGCCGGTTCGGCGGGTTGCCCGAATCGCGACACGAATAGCGCTCGCGGACCAACGAGGAGGATGAGCGCTGCCACCAGCACCAGGACAACGGGAATCCCGCCCAAGAGTGCTACTCGTCGCCGCGGCCATTGCCTGCGGCCTCCACCGGTCCCTGCTGCGGCCGCTTGCGCCGACTCCGTGTCGCGCTTCAAACGCGCCAAGTCCGTTCTGATCTCACCAGCATGCTGATACCGAAGGTTGCGGTCCTTCTCCAAAGCCTTGTTGATGATCTCTCCGAGCTTCGGTGGCACGTCGGGATTGATACGCACCGGCGGTACCGGTATGCGATTTAGGATGCCGTCGAAGATCACGCCGGAGCTTTCGCCGTGGAATGGCAGTCGTCCCGTGGCCATTTCATACAGCACGATACCGAATGAAAATAAGTCGGTGCGCGGATCGAGCTCTTTGGCCCGCACTTGCTCCGGTGACATGTAAGCGACCGTTCCCACGGCCGTGCCTGGACTGGTGAGTTGCTCAGGTTCATCCGCCAACGTGGTTACCGTCTCCGCGCCTGTAACAGTAGATTTTGCGGCAGGCACTTTGGCGAGGCCGAAGTCGAGAATCTTGGCATGGCCACGCTTGGTGACGAAAATGTTCGCCGGTTTGATGTCGCGGTGGACGATGCCCTGCCCGTGAGCCGCATCGAGGCCATCCGCGACCTGCAGGGAGATCTGCAGCAGCCGCTCCAGTTCGACCGGGCGTCCAGCGATGAGATGCTTGAGAGTCGCGCCCTCTAGATACTCCATGGCGATGAAGGCGCGGTCTCCCTCTTCGCCGATGTCGTGAATCATGCAGATGTTGGGATGGTTGAGAGCGGACGCAGCTTGGGCTTCGCGCTGAAAGCGGGCCAAAGCATACCGGTCTCGCGCGACTTCCTCTGGTAGAAATTTGAGCGCCACGAGACGGTGCAGCCGGGTATCCTCGGCCTTGTAGACCACTCCCATCCCGCCGCCACCGAGCTTCTCGATGACCCGGTAGTGCGAGATGGTCTCGCCAATCATTGCTGGAAGCCGCCCTTGGCGAGGCATGTTAGGCCCCGCTCAAAAGCAAGTCAACGTCGCTCGAAGTCTACTCGCAGGATTACCGGACATCTCTAACAATGCTGGCTCTGTCAAACTCTTTTTAAGCAGACTTGTCCCTTCACTCCTGAGAGTGGTCTTCCTCGTTTTCTTCGACCCTGTGCATTGACGACCACGGCTCGTTTGTAATCTATCGGGCGGATTCAGTCCGTCCCAAACATCTCTTCGATCAAAACTTCGACCATGATTACTACTGCAAACTCCCTTTTCAGGGAGCGGGATGCCCAATCGCATGTCCAGGAGAAGGCTGATGTGTTCAGTGGGAGGTAGACCCACCAGGGTAAAAGTCAGAGCCCTGTAGCCAGGATCGCATGCGCGGAGGAAACGAAGCGCATGGAGTTGATCGACAAAGCCATCCATGGGGTGGTGAGCAAGTCGGGTGAAGGCAGCATGGATCGTCGCAAACTGATTGAGGCGGCGGGACGCTCTGGCTACAGCATCCACGTGAATATCGGTTCGCTGCCCCGTTCCATCCCCGATGCCCCTGCGGATCTGAACTTCTCGATTGACGATGATTCCACGGCCTCGAAGGTCGTCATCCACGGCGAGAGCATTCTATTTTAGAATGTAAATAGAATGCCGTTCAAAAAGGGAAGGGAAAAAACAGGCGGGCGCAAGCCCAGCAGCTAAAATAGGCGGAGATCGCTGGTCGCTAGAGATTTCAAAACATTTACGCATGGCGAACCGGCTTCCCTACGCTGTGGAGCGTAGCGTCAATTCAGGGATAGAAAGTTCCAGGGATTATCAGGGATGGGGAAAAAGAACCGGCCGACCATGACGGCGCGCGAACGGAAGTTTTTCGATGAACTTCTGAAGGCACATCGTGCGGGTAAAAGAGTCTCGGTTGCCGATGCCGCGAGAGCGGCCGGCTATTCACCAAACAACCCGCAAAACGCGAGACAAGCCGGGCATCAAGCGCTTGAACAACTCAAACAACGCATGCCCGACGTCTTCGATCGGCTCGGGCTCACGGCGAAGGCGCTTGTCACCGATTTCTTGTTGCCGCTCATGACTGCGGAACAAACGAAATTTTTCGCGTTCCGCAAAGAATTGAAACGCGGCACGGTCCAGGTAATCGAAGAACGCCAAGTCGCCGACAATGGAACGCGATGTTTCGCGCTCGACATGGCATTCAAGCTGGTCGGTCACTACGCACCGAAGGCGATCGACTTTGATCCATTGAGGGACGTGCCGATCACGATCAACGTGAGCGCGATCCCGAAACAACGTGAGCCTGTCATCTGAAGTCAGGGGATCATCCAGCGATCGACTTTGATCCATTGAGGGAGCTTTCAGGCGTTGACGTCCAAACTCGGCTACGCCATCGGGTCTCGTCGGCTTCGGAAGCGGTGCGATTTGCTGACGTTTTTCTGAAAGAAAAAAGCCCCGCTGCAACCGGGCCGAAAAGGAAAGCACGTGCGAACGCAGCCGCAGATTACTTCCCCACATGCACAGAGTGCAAGACGCGGCCGGCGCCTCCAGCCGGGACCGAAGCGGAAATTCACAATGCAGTGGACGCGTGAACTGTTCTTCGGGCCAAGTGGGTTGCGGAGGTACATAGGTGACATCGCTTCGGAGGGCAGCAAACCCACCTGGCGATATTTCGTGAAATCAATCCTCCTTTGTGCGGAACAAGATCGACTGACCGGCGTGCAGGACCTCACACCGGCCTGGTTGGGGAGCTTCCCACGACGACAGGGCTTGTCCGCGAAACAAGACCAAGATGGGCGGAAAATCTTCGGCAACTTGCTTGTGAAGCGGAACGTCTGGACCGCAGAAAACTATGAGCTCTTCGAGCAGGTCCTAAAAGATTCGGTCTCCAGATGGGGCGATTCGCAGCAAGCGGCGGCGAAGCGGCGCGCGTCACCAAATCCGCCTGAGGAATTGTCGGCGCTCGTATGGGCCCTCGCTCTCGGATGTGGACTTTCAACCGGAGAAATACAAAGCATTCGCGTTAGCGGCATCAGCGCAGACGGGCTTCGCGTGAGACCGTCTCGACTGATTCCTTTTGGCAACGGGCGAGATCAACTTCCCAAAGAAGGTCTTGACCGGCTCCGCGAAGCGGATCGGCCGACTGACTACTTGTTTTTCTGCAAGTCGCCCCGCGATCACGAGAAACCGCTGAGCAGGCAAACACTCAACGCTGCGATTCAGGCGCGGGACCGGAATGAAACGATCACATCTCTCGGAGACCGACACTTTCGGGAAGACTTCAATCACGCGGTGAACCTGAACGAGCTTTGGTCGCACTGGTCGAATGTTCACGGTGTGAGTGACGATCACATCCGTCGACTGCTCTGCGGGCACCGTCGCCAAAAACGAGCGCCGGCAAGCACGGGTTACGTGAATGCAGCGACCGTTTTCCCTGTGCCCGCGCCCTATTTCTTGGCTGCGATCTGTGCGAGTGTTTGCATCCCTCTGTCTTCCAAGCTGCTACAAGGTGGCGAGCGTCGGATGAGTGACTTCCGAGGATTGCTCGGGAGGTATGACATCGCCGTCGAATGGCCGAGCAGCCTATTCACTGAGCTGAGCAGTGCGGGAAGGAAAGCTGAACGCGCCTTGAGATTGCTCTATAAGTTCGCCTGGAAACACTGGCTGGCCGGGCAACGATCGCAAGTAAAGCACATAGGACGCAGGGGCCTGTGGGCTGATGACCGTGATTTGGTGGATCGTTTTGCTCTGACAGACGTTCGCATCGTTGACACACGCAGTGGCACTGAGTGGTCGGGCCGCTTGTTTGAATTTCAGAGTCAGAAGCACGGATTCACCGTCCCGCTGATCGAGCAGATGACGGGCGGGGCATGGCGCGGTAAGTGCATAGCTTGCTGGCACCCGCGGCGTGGCGAGGTGGATCGGGAGACGCTGGCCATAATCGATCGCAAAGAGCAGCTCATCAAGGAAGAGCGATTCGTTAAAGAGCTAACGGCCGTAGCAGAAAAGTTCGACGGCGAGCTGAGCTACCAATCACTCCGCAGGCACGCGGGATTAAACCCGCCAGTTCCGGGCAGAGGGAATACTCGCGAGCGAAGCGGACATTCGCGTTCACACATCGCTAAAGCTTCTGCCGCATCGCTCACCCGATGCCCGCGGATTTTCGTGCACCGGCTCGCGTCACTCGCTCGTTTGCCCTTAATCCTCTACGGGCTGCTACTCGCCACCGGCACCGAAGAGCAGGAGCTCTCTGTAGCTTGGATCCAACAGGCCATCGGACTGGCTGCCACCGATTCTGAGATCTCACTCGCCCTGAATGCTCTCTGCCAAAGCCCAACTCTCTTGGGAAGTTTTGAATGTAGACCGCAGCGGCGATTTCTCGCGAGGATTTTCAGAACCAACTGACATAGCTCCGCAGGCTCGTACTCCAGCCAATCGAAATGTTTGTGTAAGTGCTTAGTCCTCTTCCAGTTCCAGACAACGAACCAACATAGAGGAATCACAGATCCTACGCTTTGACAGCCAGATGCGTCGCGGCGATATTCCACGCCTCTGGACGCACCCCGACCTGGCGTGGCCGCGGCTATGAATTTTTTAGGAGGTACGCTTTGATCGAAACTTTATCACGGCCCGCAAATGGCGGGAAAGACACAAATTGCAGCTCGACACAACCAAGCTCGGGATCTCCGAAGAACACGAGGACTCAACGGGCAACGATTCTCCGCCGGTTGATGGAGGCCCGTGGCCGTTGGCTGGCATCCCCTGAGATCGCCGCTTGCGCACAACAGTACAACGCCAGATTGTTCGAGCTTCGCAGACTCGGCTTCTGCATCGAGAACAAGACCGAGAGCGACCCGGACACCGGTGTTCGTCGGTCTCGGTTTCGCCTTGTCAACTCCTCTTCCGTCAAAAGGCGGCCGGGACCGCTGAAGCCGCGATCGCGCACCCGTAGCAATCACGCGCAACTCACCGACCTTCCGCTTTTCGACCCGGTTGTGCGCCTGTGAGCAAGCAAACACACGCGAGCGGCTGGGAAGCATCGGAGCGGATGGGCGCGTCGCACTATAAGGCCGATGCACATAGGGAAAATCAAAAACTTGTAGCTCGAAGCAGACCACATCAATTCCGCCTTCCGTCGGACGGAAGGAAGTGGCGCGCTCAATGCGTCCGGCGACGCGAGCTAGCGCTGTATCTTGTCGGCTACCGTGACTGTTTCCCTGGGCTACTTCGCATTGCGCGGGACTTGGCATGGAGCCGCCGCACGGTTTGCCGCGTGATGGCTGAATTGAAGGTCCTAAGAGTCATGCAGCCCTTGGGCTACACGACGGAGCACAGCACCCGACGGCGGATCATCCGTGCGTATCGGCTGCGCGAATCTGGCACTCCTGCTCGCCGCGAATCTGGCACTCAAGAACTTCCGGGGAAAAAGCATGTGGGGGTGCCTTCGGTCAAGTCAGGTCAGGTCACAACGATTCTCTCCTCTCTTGGTTTTGTGCCGAAGAATCTTTTTCGGAGGAATGACCTGACCTGACGGGAAAAAAAGCGATGACCCTATGCAGCCTGTTGGAGATCAAGTTGAGCTTGGTAAACCCCGAAGACCATGCTGGCGTGATGCTGGCCGAGCGGATGTGGACCGCAGCGGGTCAACCTGCCACGCGCCGAGAGCTGATTGCTCTTTTGGAGAGATTCATCGTTGAGTGCGGAAAAAATGGGTACACCTACGCGCCGATCTTTCTGCGCAGGAAGCGCGAAATGCAGCGGCGAGACTGGGCGCCGCGAGAAACGCGACATGAAGAACCGACGATGCAAGTCGCTGCAGATGCGTGCCCGGAGTGCAAAGGTATCGGTTACGTTGCTGCCGCGGACGGCGCGAGCGGATCGCTTTGTAAGCCGTGTTTGGGCCGTGGTGTAAAGCAGAACGGCCCCGCCGCGATTGGCCGAGCGGAGCAACTGCGCGCCAGGGGCGAGCGGGGCGCGCAATGAAACTCCTCGGCCGCTATAAGGGCAAGCGCCGGCGCCGCGAACCGCCGATCGTCGCGAGCTGCGCGCAGTGTCCCTGGAAGAGTCGGCCGATGAGCCCGAACAAAGCCGAAGAGATTTATCTGCGGCATATCGCAACGGTGCATCTGCGCGGAACTGATGGAACGAACAGGAGGTTTAGGCCGTGATGGTTTGCACGAAGCAACGCGTGATTCACCCAGGATGGCTCACCCTGACCTATGAGGATCAATCGACAGCGGAATGGGCCTGTTATCACTGTTGTGTGAATTGCGGCGCAGTGATTGACGGCGCTTCTTTCCAATCTGGGCCCGACTCGCTCTTGGAACACACCGCCGAGAAGCACAAGACTGGAATCTTCGCCCTCGAACTTTACCGCTTCCGATCTGCCGTGCATGCGCTCGAAACGTACTACGGCCTAGAGATTTTTGAGTGGCCGGATAAGGCCGTTCCAAAATCCTCTCGGACTTTCGCCCCTTCGTTTTCTCCGTAAGTTGTTGAAGGAATGTGAAGGGGAAAATTACGTCAGAAACAGATGTTTTAGGAGCGGCGTGGGCAAGGTCCTCAAACTCGAAGCGAACCGGCCGACTGCAGGGGCGCAGTGCACGCGTCTGCAATCACGCCGCGGCCAGGCGTGGGAAGGCTCGCCGCTTACGCCCGAGCTGAAAAAATTTATCGACGCCGCGATCGTGCCGATCCTCGTTAAGGAATACCTCGCGCTCGAGAACGAACTTGCCGTCGAGCCGCCTCGTGCTGCACACTCTCTCAACCGCACGGCCGCACCGAGGCCCAGGAACGTGAAGCCGTGACCGACACTCCCGCACGTTGCGCCGTCTACGCTCGCTACTCTAGCGAGAAGCAGAACCCACTCACCATCGATCAACAAATCCGGAAGTGCAGAGAACACGCAGATCGTCACAAACTGTGCGTCCTGGATCTGCACATCTATGCGGATGAAGCGATCACGGGAGCGACGGACGACCGTGCAAACTTGCGCGCTCTTTTGTCGGCGGCTCGCGAAACGCCGCGGCCGTTCGACGTGATCCTCGTAGATGACACAAGCCGCCTCAGCCGCCGGCTCGTTGACTCACTTCGCATTTTCGAGCAGCTCCAATTTCTCGGGATCCGGGTGATCTTCGTCGCCCAGGGAATCGACACAAGCAACGAGCAGGCCGAGCTTCTCGTCGGCGTGCATGGAATTGTCGATTCGCTTTATCTGAAGGATCTCGCGAAGCGCACTTTCCGCGGCGTCGAGCAGCTCGCGCTCAATGGATTGCACACCGGCGGCCGCGTGTTCGGATATCGCCGCGTCCCGATCGAGAGCAGCACGGAACGCGACAGCCACGGCCGGCCGGTTATCGCTGGCGTGCGGCTCGAAGTGGATCCGACTCAAGCGGCCATCGTGCGCAGAATTTTCGAGCGCTACGCTGCCGGCGATTCGATGAAGCGCATTGCGATCGATCTCAACGATCAAGGGATTCTTTCGCCGCAACCGCAGAAGGGAAGAGTCTCGAGGAGTTGGTGTCCATCATCGGTGCGGCACATTCTCCACAACGAGCGATACCGCGGCGTCGTGATTTGGGGGAAGACTCAGAAAGTGCGGTCGCAGGAAACAGGAAAGCGGATCTATCGTCGAAAACCTGCAGACGAGTGGCGCCGGCGCGAGATCCCCGAGCAGCGCATCGTTTCCGAAGATCTCTGGGACGCGGTGCGGCGCCGCATCGGAATTGTCCAGCGGCTTTACGACTGCGGGCCTGGAAAGCGGCCGCGGCTCGGCCGAACCGCCGGCTCGCCGTATCTCTTCACCGGCCTCCTCGAGTGCGCGGATTGCCGAGGAAGTGTCACGATCGTTTCAGGGCAATGGAAAACACGCAGCGATTCGCGCTACGGCTGCTCGATGCACGCCTACCGCGGCGATCGCGTTTGCAAAAATAATTTGCTCATCGCGTGCGGCGCTCTCGAAAGGCAACTGCTCGCCGGCCTGCAGGAGAAAGTCTTGCATCCGGATGTGATCGATTACACGTTAAAGCGCTTCGAGGCCGAGCTCGCGCGATCGATGAACCAGCAGAACAGCGAAACCGCGGCCGCGCGCCGGCAGCTCCAGAAAATCGAAGCAGAGATCCGCAACTGCACGCGCGCGATCGCGAGTTACGGCCTTTCCAGTTTTCTCCGGACGCGCCTGGCGTCGGAAGCGGCCGAGCTAGAAGCGCAGCATCGGGATCTCACCGAAAAACTCGCGGTGTCCGAACCGCGCGCGATGGAACTGAGACTTCGCGACACTCGACGGTTTGTCGAGACACGCCTGCAAAATCTGCAATCCATGTTCGGCGGCGAGCCGCGCTTGGTCCGCGCGGCGATTGCGCAGCACGTGCAGAAAATCACCCTCACACCGGCGGGAAAAAGCTACATCGCGTCGGGTGTGTGGGATTGGCTCGGCGGTGTGGCTGTTAGAATGGTGCCGGGGGCCAGAATCGAACTGGCTACGCCCGCCTTTTCAGGGCGGCGCTCTACCAGTGAGCTACCCCGGCACACGCGAATCTGCTAATTTTAGGTGTGCCCGCAAATTGTGTCAAACAGCCCTTCGCTTGGCGGAACGCTTCGCCTCGCAGGGAATTAGACCGGTACATTATCGCCGCTTGCCAGCCTGAGACCTGCTGCATCAAATCGCCACCGGCCCCCACGCAAATTGCCGCGCAATCCAAGTGACTTCCGCAGCCAAGTCCCGACGCAGCCAAGCTCTCAAGCTCACTGTTCTTACGATCGGCCACTCGACGCACTCGCTTGACGAATTTACCTCTCTGCTAAAAGCCCATGATGTCAGACGCATCGTGGACGTGCGCAGCGTCCCGCGCTCCCGCCACGTCCCGCACTTCAACCGGGAAACTTTCGCATCGAAGCTTCGCGCCGGAGGGATCCGCTACGTTCATCTCAAGAGCCTCGGCGGCCGCCGATACGCCCACAAGAATTCCGTCAACACCGGTTGGCGCAATGCGTCATTTCGCGGTTATGCGGACTACATGGCCACGCCACAGTTTCGCCAAGGTTTGCAGCGCCTGTTACGTCTCGCTCGCACCCATCGCAGCGCCATCATGTGCGCGGAGGCGGTCCCGTGG
>Ga0070698_100007383_pt1 | contig 11893 bp, 6 predicted proteins | sample KBSK1502metaG_FD_65477 | JGI IMG/M metagenome (GOLD analysis project Ga0070698, IMG submission 65477) | Corn, switchgrass and miscanthus rhizosphere microbial communities from Kellogg Biological Station, Michigan, USA - KBS K1-50-2 metaG | ecosystem: Host-associated > Plants > Roots >...
TTCGTCTCGGAGAAGGCCGACTTCGCCGAGCTGTGCGACCGGCTCGGCATCACCTTCATCGGCCCGTCGGCCGAGGTGATGCGCAAGCTCGGCGACAAGATCGAGTCCAAGCTGCTGGCCGAGCAGGCCGGCGTGCCGCTCGCGCCGTGGAGCGGCGGACCCGTGTCCGACCTGGCGGCGGCCCGCACCGCGGCCGAGTCGATCGGCTACCCGCTGATGGTCAAGGCGACCGCGGGCGGCGGCGGCCGCGGCATCCGGCTGGTCAGGGCGCCCGAGGACCTCGAGGAGGCGTTCGAGCGGGCCAGTTCGGAGGCATCGAAGACGGCCGGCGACGCCACGGTCTTCCTGGAGCAGGCGATCCGCGGCGGCCGGCACGTCGAGGTGCAGGTCGTCGCCGACGCCGCGGGCACGGTGTGGACGCTGGGCGTGCGGGACTGCAGCGTGCAGCGGCGCAACCAGAAGGTCATCGAGGAGTCCGCCTCGACCGCGCTGGACGCCGAGCAGGAGAAGGTGCTGCGCGCGCACGCCGCCGAACTGGTCCGGGCGGCGCGCTACGTCAACGCCGGGACGGTGGAGTTCCTCTACGAGCCCAGCGAGAAGCTGCTGTCGTTCCTCGAGGTCAACACCCGGCTGCAGGTCGAGCACCCGGTCACCGAGGCGTGTACCGGCGCGGACATCGTCAAGCTGCAACTGCACATCGCGGCGGGCGGCACGCTGGCGGAGATCGGCCCGGCGGAGCCGGCGGCCCGCGGGCACGCCATCGAGGCCCGGCTCACCGCCGAGGATCCCGAGCGCGACTTCGCGCCCGCTCCCGGCCTGATCGAGCACCTGGCCCTGCCGACTGGCCCCGGCATCAGGGTCGACACCGGGGTGGCGCCGGGCGACGTCATCCCGCCGCAGTTCGACTCGATGATCGCCAAGGTGATCGCCTGGGGCCAGGACCGCGCCGAGGCCCGGGCCCGGCTCTCCCGCGCGATCCGGCAGACCAGCACGGTCATCGAGGGCGGGACGACCAGCAAGGCGTTCCTGCTCGACCTGCTCGACCGGCCCGAGTTCGTCCGCGGCGAGATCGACACGACCTGGCTGGACACAATGATGGCCGAGGGCTACGCGCCGCCGCAGCGGGTCGACGTGGCCCTGCTGGCCACCGCGTTCGAGGCCTACGAGGCGCACGAGCGGCGGCAGCGGGACCGGCTGTTCACCTCCGCCGAGCGCGGCCGCCCCGAGGTCGGGCACGAGACCAGGCACCAGGTCGACGTCCGGGTAGGCGGCGAGGCCTACAAGCTCGGGGTGTCGCGGTCCCGCCCGGCCAGCTACCACGTCGACCTCGACGGCCGTTCGGTCGAGGTCGACGTGGACCGGTCCGGCCGGTTCGAGCTCCGGATGGCCGCCGGCGGCCAGACCTTCGACGTGCTCTCGGTCGCGCAGGGCCCGGACTACCTGGTCGAGGTGGACGGCACGGTGCACCGGATCTCCGGCGGCGAGGCCGGGCTGGTCCGCGCGCCGGCCCCGGCCATGGTCGTGGCCATCTCGGTCGCAGCCGGGGACGAGGTCGCCGAGGGCGACGTGGTGGCCGTGGTGGAGAGCATGAAGCTGGAAACCTCGCTGCGCGCCCCGGCTTCCGGCCGGGTCGCCGAGGTGTTCGCCGACGTCAACACGCAGGTGGAGAGCGGCGCCAAGCTGCTGCGGATCGAGCCCGCGGCGGACGAGGGCGCGGAGACCGAGGCGGCGCGGGAGGGCGCATCAAGGGTCCGTGCCGACCTCGGCGCGCTGGCCAGGGAGGCCGCGGGCGACGAAGACCCCGCCGCCATGGCAGCCGACGCGCTGGCAGCCTTGCGTTCGGAGATGCTCGGCTTCGACGTCGACGAGGCCGAGGCCAGGCGGCAGCTGCAGCGGCTGGCCTCGGCGCGGGCCGAACTGCCCGCCGACGATTCCCGGCTGCTGGCCGGCGAGGCCAAGATCCTGCAGATCTTCGCGGACGTGTCGGCGCTGTGGCGGAGCCGCCGGGTGCCCGGCGAGTCGCAGGCCGACGACGAGGCCGCGGTCGACGCCGAGGCCGCCCGCAACCCGCAGGAATACATGCACGCCTATCTGCGCTCCAGGGACGCCGACGCGGAGGGCCTGCCGGAGTCGTTCCGGATCAAGCTGCGCCGGACCCTGGCCCACTACGGCGTCGACGGCCTGGAGCCGTCGCCCGGCCTGGACCCGGCGCTCTACCGGATCTTCCTCGCCCGCCGCCGGGCCGCCACGTACGTGCCGGTCGTGTCGGAGCTGCTGCAGTGGCGGCTGCACCACCCCGAATCGCTGCCCGGTGACGGCCGGGACGACTACCGGCGGACGCTCGACCAGCTGGTCTCGGCCACCCAGGTGCGCCACCCGGGTGTCGGCGACCTGGCCAGGCAGGTCCGCTACCGCTGCTTCGACGCCCCGCTGATCAACGCCGAACGGGCCAGGGGCCAGCAGCAGGTACGCGCCGAGCTGGACCGGCTCTCGCCGGACCCGGCGGCCAGGGCGGCTCAGATCGATGCCATGGTCGCCTCGGGCGAGCCGATCCTCGGCATCTTCACCGAGCGGCACGCCCCGGTCATGCTCGAGGTGATGACGCGGCGGTACTACCGGATCAGGGCGCTGCGGAACGTCCAGGTCACCGAGCGGAGCGGCCGCCCGCTGGTGACGGCGGAGTACGCGCACGACGGGCACGAGTACCTCATCGTCGCCACCGTGGCCGACGGCGCGGAGAGCGCGGCCGCGACCGACCTGCCGCAGCTGATCCAGGCGATCCCGGCGGGCCGTACCGTGCTCCTCGATCTGTACGTCACCTCGCAGACGCCCGAGGAGGACGGCAGCGGCGCCCCCGACGCCCGCGCGGACCGGATCCGCGGCAAGCTGGGCCTCATCCCGCCGGCCGTCGACCGGGTCGCGGTCGCCATACGCCGGCCGGACGGCGAGGGGGGCGGCTGGCCGGACTGGTTCACCTTCCGGGGCGGGCCGGACGGGCAGGCCGTGGAGGACCGGACCCAGCGCGGCTGGCACCCGCTGGTAGCCGAACGACTGGGCGTGTGGCGGTTCTCAGGGTTCGAGCTCACCCGGCTGCCCGCGCCTCCGGACGTGCACCTGTTCCGCATCCGGGGCCGCGAGGTGCCCGACGACCAGCGGCTCGTCGTCCTGGCCGACGTGCGCGAGCTCACCATCGTGCGGGACGACGCCGGGCGGATCACCGGCCTGCCGCAGCTCGAGCGCATCCTGGACGCCTGCCTGGACAGCCTGCGCTCGGCCCGGTCGGCCGACCGCGAGCTGGCCCGGCTGGACTGGAACCGGATCAAGCTGTACGTGTGGCCGACCGTGGAGGCGCCGCTGGTCGAGCTGGGCCCGGTCATCCGGTCGCTGGCGGCGCGCACCGCGGCGCTGGGCCTGGAGCAGGTGATGGTGCAGTTCCGCGACGCCGACTCGCGGGAGCGGATGCTGCGGTTGTCCCGCCCGCCGGGCGCCGGCCTGACCCTGCAGGTGACCGACCCGTCAACCGGTCCGCTGCGCGAGCTGAACGCCTATACACAGAACGTGATCCGGGCCCGCCGCCGCGGCACCGTGTACCCGTACGAGCTCATCCCGCTGATCACCCGCTCGCCGGATGCCGGCGGCGCGGACGGCGAGTTCACCGAGTACGACCTGGATGCCGAGGGTGCCGCGGTGCCGGTGGACCGGCCGCCGGGTTCCAATAAGGCGAACCTCGTGCTCGGCGTGGTCAGCACGCCGACGAAGCGATACCACGAGGGAATGCGCCGGGTGGTCCTGCTGGGCGACCCAACCCAGGCGCTGGGCGCGCTGGCCGAGCCGGAGTGCCGGCGGATCCTCGCGGCCATCGACCTGGCGCGGCGGCTGCACGCCCCGGTCGAGTGGTTCGCCATCTCGGCCGGCGCGAAGATCGCGATGGACTCCGGCACCGAGACCATGGACTGGATCTCCCGCGCGCTGCGCGGGATCGTCGAGTTCACCCAGGCCGGCGGCGAGATCAACGTGGTGGTGACCGGCATCAACGTAGGCGCCCAGCCGTACTGGAACGCCGAGGCGACGATGCTCATGCACACCAGCGGCGTGCTGATCATGACGCCGGACTCGGCCATGGTGCTGACCGGGAAGCAGTCGCTGGACTATTCCGGCGGGGTCTCGGCCGAGGACAACTTCGGCATCGGCGGCTACGACCGCATCATGGGGCCGAACGGCGAGGCCCAGTACTGGGCACCCGACGTGTCCAGCGCGGTCGACGTGCTGCTCGCGCACTACGAGCATGCCTACGTGGCCGAGGGCGAGCGCTTCCCCCGGCCGGCCCCGACCACCGACCCCGACGACCGGGACATCTCCTCCTCGCCGCACGCCGGCCCGGAGTTCAGTGCGCTCGGCGAGATCTTCGACCCGGCGAGCAACCCGGAGCGCAAGAAGCCCTTTGACATGCGCTCGCTGCTGGCCGGGGTGATCGACGCCGACCACCCGCCGCTGGAGCGCTGGCCCGACATGGCCGACGCCGCGTCGGTGCTAGTGTTCGACGCGCACCTGGGCGGCCAGCCCGTCGAGCTGATCGGCTTCGAGTCCAAGCCGCTGACCCGGCACGGGTTCTGGCCGGTCGACGGCCCGTCACAGTTCACGGCCGGCACGCTGTTCCCCCGCTCGTCGAAGAAGACCGCGCGGGCGATCAACGCGGCCAGCGGGAACCGGCCGGTGGTGATCCTGGCCAACCTGTCAGGGTTCGACGGCTCGCCGGAGTCGCTGCGCCAGCTCCAGCTGGAGTACGGCGCGGAGATCGGCCGCGCGGTGGTCAACTTCGACGGGCCGATCGTGTTCTGCGTGGTCTCCCGCTACCACGGCGGGGCGTTCGTGGTGTTCTCCGGCACGCTCAACGACAACATGGAGATCGCCGCGGTCGAGGGCTCTCGCGCTTCGGTGATCGGCGGCGCGCCTGCCGCCGCGGTGGTGTTCGCCGCCGAGGTCAGGAAGCGCACCGCCGCCGATCCCCGGGTGGCCGACCTGCAGGCCGCGATCGCCGCGGCCACCGCGAGCGGCGCCCGCGACCAGGCGTCCGCGCTGCGGGCCAAGCTGGCGTCGGCCTGGCCGGCCGTGTACGCCGAGAAGCTGGGACAGGTCGCCGACGAGTTCGACCGGGTGCACAGCATCGAGCGGGCCCGCGAAGTGGGTTCGGTACAGGCCATCGTCCCGGCGGCGCGGCTGCGGCCCTACCTCATCGACGCCGTCCGGCGCGGCATGCAGCGGACGCTGGAAGCCGGCCGCGGGCGCGGATGACCTCGCATCCGTTCGGCACTGATTGGCTTTTCGGGCCGGCCTCGGCCGGCAGCGACCTGCCCGGGTTCGACGACAGCGGGTTCGCGGAGGTGACCCTGCCGCACACGGTGGTCCCGTTGTCCGTGGTGGATCCGGGCTTGGCGGTGGATTGGGGGGACCATGATGCACCGGATCAACCGCCAAGCCCTTTTCCACCACGATCATTTCGCAGTCGGCTGCCTCATGGTGCACTAGTGCACCATGAGCCGCTGTCATGGCTTGTGCCGCCGTCTGGCGGACGAATCACTCATCTAGCCGGCGTACTCGGCCGGGGACTGGGCCGTGAGATAACCCGGCTGGTCGTGGCCTGGGGCTTCGGCGACCTCGGGCTGCACCGGATCAAACTGGAGGTGCTGGCCTTCAATATCTCCTCAGCCGACATCCCGTGCCAGATCGTATAGAGCCGCGCGACACGCCCGGGCTGGCGATGACTCTGATAACGATGGTTAAACCGGCTGCGTGACGGCAAGATGAGTATCGTCCAGGCAGGTCAGGCGCTCGCTCTCATCGAGGAGGCAACATGGCGGGCAAGTTCGTGCTCAAGAAGACGGCCAACGGCAAGTATCACTTCAACCTGGTGGCCACCAACGGCCAGATCATCGCGACCAGCGAAATGTACGAGCGCAAGGCGTCCGCGCTGAACGGGATCGACTCGGTCAAGAAGAACGCTCCCGAAGCCGAGGTCGACGACCAGACTGCGGATTAACCAGCGGTTTTCCGCCGCCGCAGGCGGGGGTGCGCGGCGGCCCGGCCGCGCCGATCTCGTGCCGGGCCAGCCGCTCGCGATTCCTTTCCCTGGGCCGGCCGGTCTCCATGGCTCAAAGCGACCATGGAGGCAGCAGTGCGAAAGATCATCGAATCCACCCTCGTCTCGGCGGATGGCGTCATCGGCGACCCGCCACGGTGGGCCATGGAATACCGCGACGCCGAGGTCACCGCCGAGGCGCTGGAGCGGCTCGCGGGCGCCGACGCGATGCTGATGGGACGGGGCACCTACGAGCTCTTCTCGGCCGTCTGGCCGGGTCAGGCCGACGAGTTCGCCGACCGGATGAACAGCATCCGCAAGTACGTCTTCTCCGCCACGCTGGATAAGGCCGACTGGAACAACTCGGTCATCCTGCGGGGCGACGCAGTGGCCGAGGTGACCAGGCTCAAGCAGGCCGATGGCGCGGACCTCGCCATTTTCGGCCACGGACGCCTGGCGCAGGCGCTGCTCGAGCACGGGCTCACCGACGAGCTCAACCTCTCGGTCCATCCGGTGCTGGTCGGCAGCGGCCAGGTGCTGTTCCGCGACGGGCAGAAGCAGGCCCTGGAGTTCGCCGGGGCGAAGACCTTCGGCACCGGCGTGGTGGTCCTGACCTATCGCCTGTCAGGACGACAGGGATAAGCGGGCCGCGGGGACGACGGCCCGCGGTGCCGGCGCGGTCTGTGGCGGAATTTCCGCCGGCGGCATGATCTTGTAACAGCCGGAATGGTGAGCCGCAGGCCGGACGCTGCCGCGGGGAGAGGAAGCTGTGGCCCCGCGGATCAGCCAGAAGGTAGCGGTCGGCACCGTCTTCGTCGCCGCGATGTTCATGACGATCCTGGACGCGACGATCGTCAACGTCGCGTTGCCGACCATCGGCCGTGACTTCGGGGTGAGCGCCACCGCCGTCGACGGCATCGCCATCGCCTTCCTGGTGAGCCTGGCGGTCACCATCCCGGCGTCCGGCTGGCTCGGTGACCGGTACGGCGGCAAGAGGGTTCTGCTATCTGCGATCGCGTTGTTTACCGCCGCCTCTGCGCTGTGCGGGCTGGCGTCCAGCCTCGGCGAGCTGGTCGCGTTCCGGATCCTGCAGGGCGCCGGCGGCGGCATGCTCGCCCCGGTCGGGATGGCGATGCTGTACCGCGTGTTCCCGCCGGACGAGCGGATCAAGGCCGCGGCGATCCTCACCGTGCCCACCACGTTTGCGCCCGCGCTCGGCCCGGTCCTCGGCGGCCTGTTCGTCACCGAGCTGTCCTGGCGCTGGGTGTTCTACGTCAACCTGCCGATCGGAGCGGCCGCGTTCGCCTTCGGCGCGATCTTCCTGCGCCAGCCCGCCCAGGACGAGCCGGGCCGCTTCGACCTGGCCGGTTTCCTGCTCTCCGGGCTCGGCCTCGGGCTGCTGATGTACGGCGTTTCCGAGGGACCCGACCTGGGCTGGCATGACACGCGGGTCCTGGCGACGATCGCCGCCGGGGCCGTGCTGCTGACCGCCATGGTGGCCGTCGAGCTGCGGTCGGACGCGCCCATCGTGGACCTGCGGCTGCTGCGGAACCGCCTGTTCCGCTCGGGCAACGGGGTCATGGTCCTCACCTCGACCGCCTTCCTTGGCTCCCTGTATGCCATTTCGCTGTACTACCAGGACGGCCGCGGCCTGAGCGCGCTCGGCTCGGGGCTGAGCACGTTCCCCGAGGCGTTCGGCGTCATGGCCGGCGCGCAACTGGCCAGCCGGGTGCTGTACCCCCGGCTCGGGCCCCGCCGCCACATCACCCTCGGGCTGACCGGGACGACGGCGTCGATCGGCCTGCTCGCCCTGCTGGGACCGCAGACCAGCCTGTGGTGGGCGAGACTGCTCATGCTCACCCTGGGCCTGTCCATAGCCCAGGTGTTCGTCCCGGTCCAGGCGGCTTCCTTTGCCACCATCAGCCGGGCCACGACCGGCCGCGCTTCCACGATGTTCAACGCGGTCCGGCAGCTCGGCGGGGCCGTCGGCGTGGCCGCGCTGACCACTGTCATCGTGCTCATCGGACCGGTTCACCTGGTAGCCGGCCACCAGGTGGTCAACCTCACCGCCTACCGCATCGCGTTCCTGACCGCCGCGGCGATCTGCCTGTGCGCCGTGCCGTGCTCGCTGTCCATCCGCGACGCCGACGCCGCCAGCACCATCCCCGGCCGGGGCGGCCGTGAGAAGGGCGAGCCGAGGCCGGCTCCCGCCTCGGCGGCCTGACGTAACGGGCTACGAGCCGCCGAGGCCGGAGATGGCGGCGCGGTGCGCCTGCGGGCCGCCGGCCAGGCGCTCGGCAGACCAGGCGCGACGGTAGTACAGGTGCGCGTCGTGCTCCCAGCTGAGGCCGTTCCCGCCGAGCAGGTGGATGGCGGACTCGGTCACCGCGCGGTAGGCCTCACCGGCCCGCAACGCGGCGGCGTGGGCCGCCTTCGGCGCCTCGGCGCTGCCGTCCGCGGCTTCGAGCGCGGCGTACCTGGCGGCCGCCGAGACGTCCTGGAACGCCGCCAGGATGTCGACGCACGCCTGCGCCACCGCCTGGAAGGCGCCGATCGTCTGCCCGAACTGCTCGCGGTCCTCGGCGTAGGCGATGGCCGCGTCCAGGCACCAGCCGATGCCGCCGGCGGCTTCGGCCGATGTGGCGAGCAGGAAGTCCCGTTCGGCCTGGTATAGCGCGGCGACCGCGGCCTCCCCTTCCCCGATGAGCAGGGCCGGGGCCTCGTCGAAGGCGGTGACGCAGACCCGCCGGGTCAGGTCGAGGCCCAGCTGCCCGGAGACGGTGCAACCCAGGGACCTGGGATCCGCCAGGAACATCGCGGGGCCGGATTCGGTGACAGCCGGCACCACCACGACGTCGACCGCGTGGGCGGCCAGGACGTACCACCGGTGGCCGTAGAGCCGCCAGCCCCCGGGTGCTCGTTCGGCCCGGACGCTATCCGGGCCGAACACCCAGTGGCCGCCCTCGTCGGCGGCCGCGACCGTCGCGGTCACCGACCCGTCGGCCAGCTGCGGCAGCCAGCGTTCCTGCGCCGCGTGGTCACCGATCGCGAGCAGCACGCCGCCGGCCAGCGTGGTGGACAGGAGCGGGCCCGGGTACAGGGCGCGGCCGAGCTCGGCGTGCACCACACTCGCCTCGGCCTGCGACATGCCCGGGCCGCCGAACTTCCGCGGGATGGTCAGCCCGGTCAGCCCGAACTCGCCGGCCAGGCGGGCGTGCAGCTCGGGGCTGTAGCCGGCCCGGGTCTCCAGCGCGGCCCGCAGCGCGGCGGGCGGCAGCTGGTCAGCCAGAAACCCGCGCAGGGTGTCCTGCAGTGCCTGCCGGCCCTCGCTGAGAGGCAGGGTGTCGCTGCTGGTCATGGCGGCTCCTAGCCGCTACATGCTAGCGGACAAAAGCCGCTCATTAAGGGCAATTCCGGGTCCCGGCGGCCGGGGCCGTGCTCATTTGACGGCGCTGCCTGGCCAGTTGATGTTCGACAGCAGCTCGGGGTGCGGGCCGGTGAACGCGCCGGCCGCGGTGGCGTTGCCGCGCAACTGGTACTCGAGCCAGGCGGTGGCGTAGCCGAGGAAGCCGCCGGGGTTCCCGCCGTCCGCGGCGTTCTGGATCGAGGTGTGGTCGGCCAGCTTGCCGTCGGAGGTGAGGATGATGCCGAGCGCGGCGTGCACCGAGGTGCTGAGGAAGTACGCCTTCTCGGTGGCCGGGCTGGCGATGATCGAGTCCCAGAAGCCGTAAGTGGAGATGAAGAAGACGGGCTGGGTTAGCGCGGCCGGGTTCGCCGTGCAGTCGGCGGCGGTCGGGCAGTCCGGGTTCGGGCCGGCCCAGATTGCGTTCGGCAGTGAGAACGTCATGACGGTCTTGATCAGGGCCGGGTCGTTGGTGGCGGCCCGCACCGCGCCGCCGGCGCCCTGCGAGGTGCCGACCGCGGCGACCTCGCTGACGTTCAGGTGGCCGTGGAAGACGCTGGCCGCGACGCCGTTCTGGGCGACCAGGTAGTGCGCGGCGGCATCGATCTCGTTGCCGCTGCCCGTGTTGGGCAGGGTCGAGGCGATGACGGTGAAACCGTACGAGGCGAGGTGGCTCAGGAAGACCGACACCTTGGCCGGGCTCGCGCCGGTCCCGTTGCCCCAGGTCACGATCGGGCTCTCGAAGCCGAGCGCGGAGTAGTCGCTGGGCCGGAACACGTCGTAGATCGCCGTGCCGCCGGAGTCGGTGACCGTTCCCGTGGTGGTGGCGTAGGGTCCCGGCGACGCGAACGCGGCCTGGACCGGATAGAGCGTGATGGGCTGGCGGGCGGCCCCGGTCAGCGAGGCCGTCAGCACGGCCATCAGCGCGGCGGCGGCCAGCGCCGCCGCGACGCGCGGCCCGCGAGACGCCGCCACGCGGCGGACGCGGCGCGCGCGGATAGCAAGTACGGTCATGGTGATCCCCCTGTTTTCATTCACCTGGCTTTGCCCCGGTATGGGAGCGTGCCATCGGTTCAGAGGGTCCGGCCGCGCGCCTGATACACGGCGCCTGATAAACGGCGCATGCGCGGAGTCTCCTGTCATGTCCGCTGACCTGGACGCCCTCGTGGCGCTGATGCCGTTCGCCGGTCAGCTCGGCCTCGTCCTCGACGAGGCTGGCCCCGACCGGGTGGTCGCCCGGCTGGACTGGGCCCCGCACCTGCGGGGTCCTCCAGGCGGCCGGCCAGCAGCTGGGCCAGATGAATGCCGCTGACGCCGGCCAGCTGGTCGAGCTGGGTGCGGCAGGAGAACCCGTCGGCCAGGACCACCGCGTCGCCGGCCGCGCGGACCGCGGGTAGCAGGGCGGTCTCGGCCACGGCCGCCGAGACGTCGTAGTGGCCGCGCTCGACGCCGAAGTTGCCGGCCAGGCCGCAGCAGCCGCCCACCGCGGTGACCTCGGCGCCGGCCCGGGCGAGCAGCGCGGAGTCGGCGTGCCAGCCCATCACGGCGTGGTGGTGGCAGTGCGGCTGGGCCACCGCGCGCACGCCGCCGAGATCGGGCGGCTCCCACTCGCCGGTGCCGTCCAGCAGCTCGGCCAGCGTGCGGGTGGCGGCCTTGACCTGGCGGGCGCGCGGGTCCTCCGGCAGCAGCTCGGCGATCTCGCCGCGGAGCACGGCGGTACACGAGGGCTCGAGGCCGACGACCGGGACGCCGGCGGCCATCGCGGGGTCCAGGGCGTCCAGGCTCCGCCGCAGCTGCCGGCGGGCGCCGTCCAGCTGGCCGGTGGAGATCCAGGTCAGCCCGCAGCATACGGGCTCGGCCGTGATCCGCACCGCGTAGCCGGCCGCCTCGAGCACCCGCACGGCGGCCTGTCCGACCTCTGGCGTGAAGTAGTCGGTGAACGTGTCCACCCACAGCAGCACCGGCGTGCCGTCACCGGCGCCGGCCCGTGCGGCGAACCAGGCGCGGAAGGTCTGCGCGGCGAACCGCGGCAGCGGCCGGCGGGCGTCGATGCCGCCCAGGCGCTTGGCCAGGCCCGCCAGCCCCGGCGCACGCAGGGCGGCGTTCGCCAGCCCGGGCGCGCGGGCGGCCAGCCGGGCCCAGCGGGGCAGCCAGCCCAGCGAGTAGTGGGCCGGCGGGCGCAGCCGGCGACGGTACCGCTGGTGCAGCACCTCGGCCTTGTAGGTGGCCATGTCCACCCCGGCGGGGCAATCCGATGAGCAGCCCTTGCAGGACAAGCACAGGTCCAGCGACTCGGCCAGCTCTGCCGCCGCGAAGCCGTGCACCAGCGTACCGTTGGCGAGCTCCTGGAGCACCCGCGCGCGACCCCGGGTGGAGTCCTTCTCGTCCCTGGTGGCCAGCCAGGACGGGCACAT
>Ga0070698_100007384_pt1 | contig 11891 bp, 20 predicted proteins | sample KBSK1502metaG_FD_65477 | JGI IMG/M metagenome (GOLD analysis project Ga0070698, IMG submission 65477) | Corn, switchgrass and miscanthus rhizosphere microbial communities from Kellogg Biological Station, Michigan, USA - KBS K1-50-2 metaG | ecosystem: Host-associated > Plants > Roots >...
GTCGCGATGTGGCGCGGATCGAAACGGTTCTTTCCCGGCGCACGAAGGAACCGCAGACCATTCCTGCCGCGGAACCAAAGGCGAAGTAGAAGAAATAATTTATGGCCGAGCAAGCAACCCAAGATCGACGACCAGCGGCGCAACCGCCGCCATTGCCGGCGAAGTACACTCGCGCAGCGCGCAAGACGCGGGTAGGCGAAGTGATTTCCGAACGGATGAATAAGACGATTGTGGTGCGCACGATCACGCGTGTGCCGCATCCGAAGTTCGGCAAGATCGTGAAACAGATCCGAAGATTTTACGCGCACGATGAGGAGAACAAGGCCAAAACGGGCGACACGGTGCGGATTATGGAAACGCGGCCGCTGAGCAAATTAAAGCGGTGGCGTTTGGTGGAGGTTCTCCAGAAATAATTTTTATGGTGCAGATTCGATCCAGACTCGAGGTGGCAGACAACACCGGCGCGCGGATGGCAACCATGATCGGCGTGATCGGCAAGGCCACTCTTTATGCCGGGATCGGAGACGTGATTACCGCGAACGTGAAGGAAGCGAGCGCAACCGGCACCGTTAAAAAAGGCGAAGTCGTGCGCGCCGTTTTGGTTCGCACGCGTCAGCCGATTCGTCGCGATGACGGTTCCCTTCTGCGGTTCGACAACAACGCGATCGTGATTATCGACAAAGATTTAAATCCTCGCGGCACCCGCATTTTCGGTCCAGTCGCGCGCGAACTGCGCGAGCGCAATTTCATGAAAATTGTCTCGTTGGCACCGGAGGTTTTATGAGCCGGATGAAGTTTCACGTTAAGAAAGGCGACGAAGTTGAAGTGATCTCCGGAAACTTCAAAGGTTCGAGTGGCAAGATCCTTGAAGTGCTGGCGAGCAAACAACGAGTGCTAGTCGAAGGTGTGCGGATTATTAAGAAGCACCTGCGCAAGTCGGAGGATAACCCGCAGGGCAAAATCGCCGAGCGCGAAGGCCCGATTCACATTTCGAATGTCAAGTTGATCAAGTCCGAGAAAAAGGCGGAGAAGAAAACCAAAACGAAGCCGAAAAAAGAGGCGGAGAAGAAGGCGGCGTAATGGAAAACGAATTTTACCGACATTATAAAGACCGCGTGGTGCCAGCCCTGCGCGAACGGCATAAGTACAAAAACGTCCACCAGATTCCGCGAGTCAACAAAGTCGTGATCAATACTTCGGTTGGTTCGCAACCGGATATCAAGCAGGCTTTGGATGAAGCGAAGGCGGAGTTGGCGCTGATTACCGGTCAGCAACCGGCCGAGACGCGTTCGAAAAAGAGCATCGCGAATTTTAAGTTGCGCAAAGATCAGGTGATCGGCGCGAAAGTTACGTTGCGCGGCGATCGGATGTACGAATTTCTAGAGCGATTAATTAAAGCTGCGCTTCCGCGGATCCGGGATTTTCGCGGTGTTTCGCCACGTTGTTTTGATGGCAACGGCAATTACACGCTCGGCGTCCCCGACCAGGCAATTTTTCCCGAGATCGAGATGGATAAAATCAAGCGCAACATTGGTTTTGATGTTACAATCGTGACCACTGCGCGAACGGACGAAGAGGCCAAGTCGCTTTTAAGTGAATTGGGAATGCCTTTTGCCGATCGCGCGAAAAAGGTCGCCGCGGCGGCTCCGAGCGGACCGTCTGAAGCGGCCGCCTGAATTTCATGAGTACCGTTACAGATCCAATTGCAGACCTGCTTGCTCGCATGCGCAACGGCGCTCGCGCGCAGAAGGTGGAGATTTACGTACCGTACTCGAAGCTCAAGGCCGAAGTCGCCCGGATTCTGAAAAACGAAGGTTACATCATCGATTACGAAGTCGACACGAAGGCGGCGCACCCGCGAATCAAAATCACGAACAAGCTGGTTGATCACACCTGTGCGATCACCGGTCTAAAGCGCGTGAGCCGGCCCGGTCTGCGGCGTTACGTTGGCGCGGATGAAATTCCGCGCGTGCTCGGTGGAATTGGAACGGCGATTTTATCGACTTCGCGCGGTGTGATGTCCGGCCGCGAAGCCAAGAAACAAAAAGTGGGCGGCGAACTGCTGGCCTACGTTTGGTAAATCTTATGTCGCGAATTGGAAATAAACCGGTCGACATTCCAGACAAAGTCAAAGTCAAAATCGACAATGAAGGGGGCGTTTCAGTCGAAGGACCGAAAGGCAAACTGAATTGGAAACTGCCGCGCCAAATCACGGGCAGCGTGAAAGACAATCACATCTCGATCGCACGCGGCGCGGAAACGCGGAGCGTAAAAGCGTTACACGGTCTTTCGCGCGCGCTGGTGCACAACATGGTCGTGGGCGTGAGCGAAGGTTTTACGAAAAACCTCGAAATCGAGGGCGTCGGGTTCAAAGCTGCAGTCCAAGGCACGAATCTCAATCTAAGCCTAGGTTTTTCGCACCCGATTCTGTTCCCCATTCCAAAGGACATCAAAATCACAGTCACGGATCAGACCAAGATCATGATTCAAGGTGCGGACAAGAAAGTCGTCGGACAAGTCGCGGCGGACATTCGTCGCTATTACCCGCCCGAGCCGTACAAGGGCAAAGGCGTTCGTTACGCCGGCGAGCAGATCCGTCGCAAGGTAGGCAAGACGGTCCAGTAATTTTATGGCGACGTTCAATCGAAAAGCAGCTCGTGAGCGATTGCATCGGAGAATCCGACAAAAAATTTCCGGCACATCTGCGCGGCCGCGCTTGGCGATCTACTTTTCCGGGAAACACGTTTATGCGCAAGTGATTGATGACGATGCGGGCAAAACGTTGCTCGCGGCCTCCACCGCCGAGAAAGACGTGCTTGGAAAAAATAAAGCCGCCGCTAATCGCGCGAGCGCCGAAATCGTCGGCAAAGTGATCGCCGAGCGCGCACTGGGAAAGAGGATCGACAAAGTCGTGTTCGACCGCGGCGGTTTTCAATATCAAGGAAAAGTGAAAGCGCTGGCGGACGCGGCCCGCGAAGGTGGATTAAAGTTTTAATTTATGGCAGGACCAGGCTCAGGCAGACGACCAGATTCCCGTCACCAGGACAGAACGCCGGCGGCAAGAGGCGACACGACCGAGAAAGTCGTGTTCATCAACCGCTGCGCGAAAGTTGTGAAAGGGGGACGACGTTTCAGTTTCAGTGCACTGATCGTCGCCGGCGATCACGATGGATCGGTTGGCGTCGGATTTGGAAAAGCGAACGAAGTTTCGGAAGCGATCCGCAAAGCTTCAGAATCGGCGCGGAAGTCGATGGAGAAAGTTTCTCTCCACGAAAACACCATTCCGCACGAGACGATCGGTGAATTCGGCGGCGGTCGTGTCTTACTTCGACCGGCTTCACCCGGAACCGGTGTGATTGCAGGCGGCGGTGTGCGGGCGGTCGTGGAAGCGGCCGGAATTCGGGACGTGCTCGCGAAATCCCTCGGCTCGAGCAATCACGCGAATGTGGTCAAGGCGACAATCGCGGCGTTGAAATCGCTGCGCCGCAAAGATGAAATTTTCAAGGTGCGCGGAATCAAAGGCGGCGACGGAAAGGCGACGCCCGCGCAAGCAACATGATGCGACTACATAATTTGAGACCGCGGCCAGGCGCGCGTCATCGAGTTAAAAGACTCGGTTGCGGCGAAAGCTCCGGTCACGGAAAAACCAGCGGCAAAGGCCACAAAGGTCAAAAGGCGCGCTCGGGTGGCAGCATTCGTCTCGGATTCGAAGGCGGGCAGATGCCGCTGATTCGGCGCTTGCCAAAGCGCGGTTTCAATAACGCCGCGTTTCAAACAACCTATGCAATCGTGAACTTGAGCGATCTGAATGAATTCAAGGCCGGCACAGTTGTGAACGAAGAGTTGCTGCGCGAATCGAAGCTCGTGCGTGGTGATGTTGCTGGAATCAAAATCTTGGGTGACGGAGAACTGAAACACGCGCTGAAGATCGAAGCGGACAAAGTCAGCGAATCGGCCAAAGCAAAGATCGAGAAGGCTGGCGGAACAATCACGATGCGCGAACCGGCAACGCGAAAGCCGACGATGGGCGCGGACGATGTCGATCAAACCAAAGAACCTGAAGCCGCAACTAAATCGAAGAAAAAATCGACAACGGCGAAGGCAAAAAAGAAGGCTTCCAAGAAGCGGTAGCGCCGGCGGCCTGAATTTCTAAATGGTTTCGGCCTTTCTCAACACGGTCAAGATACCGGAGTTACGGCGGCGAATTCTTTTCACGCTGGCCGTCGTTGTCGTTGTGCGACTTGGCGCGGCGATCACGACGCCCGGCGTTAATCAGGCGGTATTGCAGGAATGGTTTCGCAGTGCGCTGACTGAAAAATCCGGCGGCAATCTGGCGGCGCTATTGAATTTGTTCAGTGGCGGTGCGCTGGAAAACTGCGCGATCTTTTCCCTCGGCATTATGCCTTATATCAGCGCGTCGATCATGATGCAGCTGCTCTCAGCGGTGATTCCGCAATTAGGGAGGCTCGCACGCGAAGACGGCGGCCGACAGAAAATCATGCAGTACACGCGGTTCATGACCGTGGGGCTTTGCATCTTTCAAGGCTACTTGCTCGCGATTTCGTTTCAACATCCGGAAGCGTATCGCGTAGCGTTGCCGGGAATTTCGGAAACGATTGCGCGGTTAGGAATTCCGCTGGTCGACGATCCTGGATGGGTTTTTCGGGTCGTGACGGTCATTTCGCTCACGACCGGAACGCTAATGTTGATGTGGCTCGGCGATCAAATCACTGAGCGCGGCATCGGCAATGGAATTTCGCTGATCATTACCATTGGCATTGTCGCGCGATTGCCGGCGGCACTGGCGCAAGCGTGGAAAACGTTTGTCCCGAGCGGAGGACAGAGCAGCCAAGTCAACCCCATGGTCCTTGTCCTGATGATCCTGTTTCTCTTTTTCGTTATTGCCGGCGTCATTGCGATTACCCAAGGTGTCCGGAAGATCACGGTCCAATACGCCAAGCGCGTGGTCGGCCGCAAACAATACGGTGGCAATACGCAGTACATGCCTTTGAAGGTGAATTATCCGGGCGTCATGCCGATCATCTTTGCCTGGGCGCTGTTATTGTTTCCGAATCAGATCGTGAGCTGGGCGTTTCCCAACAGCCCGACCGCGCGACAACTTTCTGAGATGCTTTCAACAGGCTGGCTGCATTATGTCGTTCTGGCCGCTATGATTTTCTTTTTCAGTTACTTCTGGGTCGCAACCCAATTTCAGCCGGCACAGATCGCAGACGATCTCAAAAAATACGGCGGTTACATTCCGGGTGTCCGACCGGGCAAACCAACGGCGGATTTTCTCGATTACACCATGACACGTCTAACTTTTGCGGGCGCGATTTTCCTCACTTTGATTGCGGTGTTACCCAGTTTGCTCAGTCAGGGTTTACACGTGCCACAGGTAACCGCGCAATTTTTTGGCGGCACAAGTTTGCTCATTATTGTTGGTGTCATGCTCGATACGATGCGTCAGGTTGAAACGCATTTGATTCAGCGACATTACGACGGATTTCTACGTAAAGGCCGCGTCCGCGGCGGATTTACTGGGCGCTCCGCCTACGTTCGTGGCGAGGCTGCAGCGCAACGGACGTTGATGTGGCTCTATGTCGGGATCGCCATCATCGTGATTGGTGGAGTGGCGGCGTTTTTGGCGTCGAAGTGAAGAGACGACTCGTTTTACTCGGTGCTCCCGGTTCCGGCAAAGGAACGCAGGCGGAATTGATCACCCGCCAATTTGGGATTCCGGTTACTTCACCCGGCGCGATCCTGCGTCGCGAAAAAGATTTGGGCACGCCGCTTGGATTGGAAACAGCGGAAATGTTGCAGCACGGGGATTTAGTGCCGGACAAAATCATTGTGAAACTGATCGAAGATTGGCTGCGTTTGCATGGTGGCTACGGTTTTGTGTTCGATGGATTTCCAAGAACGCTTCCGCAGGCGGAAAGCTTGGAATCCATTTTGAAAAGTTTACACACATCGCTTGATGTCGCGATCTGGCTCGAAGTTTCGGAAGAAACGGTTCGAGCAAGAATTTCCGGACGGCTGCAATGCCGCACCTGCGGTTTTACGACGAGCATGGACAGCGCGAAATTTGCGGACCGTCCGATCTGTCCTTATTGCGAAGGGCGACTTGAGCGCCGGAGCGACGATGACATGGACGTGCTGCAAACGCGCTTGCGCGAATACAACACCAAAACGCAGCCGCTAGCCGATTATTATGGGAGGATGTCGATCTTACGTCGAATTGACGGAAACCGCGATCGCGACACGGTGTTCGCAGGTATTTCGTGTCTGATCGAAGACAAAGTGCCGGCATGATTCCAATCAAGAGTGCCAAGGAGATTGAGAAGATGCGGCAGTCATGCCGCACCGCGAGCGACATTCTCGATCGGGTGAGCGAACTGATTCGTCCGGGTATAACCACAAAAGAGGTCGATGAAGCGGCGGCTGATTTCATGAACGAAGCGAAGGTAAAGAGCGCGTTTCTCGGCTATCGGCTCGGTCATCGCGTTTTTCCCGGGAATATTTGCATCTCGCTCAACGACGAAGTCGTGCACGGAATTGGAAGTCAGCGTCGGATTCAGTACGGAGATATCGTCAAACTCGACATCGGTGTGATTCAAGATGGTTGGGTGGGGGATACTGCCACAACTGTTCCGGTTGGAATTGTAGATGAGCGAACTGATCAACTCTTGCGCGTTACCGAGAAGGCTCTGGATTGCGCCATCAACATCGCGGCCGAAGGGGTTCGGCTGGGCGACATCTGCGCTGAGATTGAAGATGAAGCCGCGCGAAACGGGTTTTCGGTCGTGCGCGAATTTGTCGGACACGGGGTGGGTCGGAAGTTGCACGAAGAGCCGCAAATTCCGAATTACGGCCGGCGTGGGAGCGGACCGAAACTCAAATCCGGGATGACGCTGGCCATCGAGCCGATGATTAACATTGGAAGCGCCGAGGTCCGCCTGCTCGATGATGGCTGGACGGTGCGCACTGCTGACGGCACACGATCGGCCCATTTTGAACATACGGTCCTGATTACCAAAGACGGGCCGGAAATCCTGACATGGCGCGGAAAGACGCAATTGAAGTAGAAGGCACTGTCGTCGAGCTGCTTCCGAATACCATGTTTCGGGTCGAGCTGCCGAATGGTCACCGGGTTCTGGCCCACATTTCGGGAAAAATGCGGCTCCACTTCATTCGTATCTTGCCCGGCGACAAAGTTATGCTAGAGATATCTCCCTACGATTTATCGAAGGGGCGGATCACCTTCCGCCAGAAGTGACAACGCGGAAATGGCTCCGCGTTTTTTGTTTCGACCAACATGAAAGTACGACCCTCAGTTAAAAGACTTTGTGAAAGCTGCAAAATTGTGAAGCGCAAGAATGTGGTGCGCGTGATTTGCAAAAATCCGCGCCACAAACAGCGCCAGGGTTGATTTTTATCTAACGATTACCAATGCCACGATTACTCGGAGTTGAAATTCCGGCGGACAAGCGCATCGAAGCGTCGCTGACTTACATTTACGGAATCGGATTTAGTACGGCGCGGAAGATTTTGGAGCAGACCAACATCGATCCCAATCTCCGCGCCAATAAGCTGACTCCGCAGCAGATCAACGAGATCATTCACGCGATTACCAACAACAAAATCAAAATCGAAGGCGATTTACGGCGCGACATTCAGGGAAATTTGAAACGGTTGCAGGCGATCAATTGTTACCGCGGCCAGCGTCACCGCCGTGGATTACCGGTGCGCGGTCAGCGAACATCGACAAATGCGCGGACGCGCAAGGGCCCGCGCAAGACGGTCGGCGTGATTCGCAATCCGGAAGCAAAAGCAGGCAAAGTTTAATTAAAATGGCCGAACACAAAAAATCAGCGAAGCCGAAAACGGACAAGGCCGACACAGCGGACCAGCCCAAGAAGCCGAAAGCGGAAGATAAACCTGCCGCCCCTGCTGAGGTAAAAGGAGAAGCAGCGCAACCAAAGCCTGCTGCTGAAATGACGGCACCAGTCACTGCGGAGACGAAACCAGCGAAAAAGCCGGCCAAGCCGAGCAAGCCAGAGCCAGCTCCAGCTGAAGCGCCTCGCGAGAATCTCACCTTGGATCCCGACGACGTTGAGAAGCCGAAAATTGTTAAGGCGAAAGGCGCCAAGAACATTCATTCCGGTATCGCTCATGTTTACGCGACCTTTAACAACACGATCGTCACGATTACGGATTTGAACGGAAACGTGATCGGCTGGTCGAGCGCGGGCAAAGTCGGTTTCAAAGGTTCGCGGAAAAGCACCGCATACGCCGCGCAGCTCGTGGCGCAGGATGCATCGCGACAAGCGATGGGTCACGGACTCAAAGAAGTCCAGGTCCTCGTTAAAGGTCCGGGTGCTGGGCGCGAATCGGCTGTGCGCGCGTTGCAGGCGATCGGTCTCGATCTCACTTTGATCCGCGATGTAACGCCGGTGCCGCACAACGGTTGCCGGCCACCAAAACAACGCCGCGTCTGATCTCAACTTTTCAACAACTTAACCTCTCAACTTTTTCATGGGCAGATATACCGGACCGAAAACCAAGATCAGCCGCCGATACGGCGTGCAGATTTTTGGACCGTCGAAATCGCTCGAGCGGAAGAATTATCCGCCTGGCATGCACGGACCGAAAGGCTCGCGCCGCAAACAGTCCGATTATGCGATCGCCCTCGGCGAAAAGCAAAAGCTTCGTTATCAATACGGTCTTCTCGAAAAACAATTCCGCCGGATTTTCCAAAACGCGTTGCGCAAACGCGGTGTGACCGGCGAAACGCTGCTGCAACTCCTGGAGACGCGCCTGGACAACGTGATTTATCGGTTGGGTCTGGCCAACACGCGAAACGCGGCGCGTCAGCTGGTGTCCCACGGTCATGTCCAGGTCAATGGGCGCAACGTCAACGTCGCTTCTTTCAACGTGAAAGCCGGAGACGAGATCGCGATCAAAGATAAGCCGAAATCGCGTCAGCTTGCGCTGCGCAATCTCGAGCTCACTCAAATTGTCCCAGTGCCGGATTGGCTGACGGTCGATCGCGACGGGCTCAAAGGGAAAGTCGCACACATTCCTTCGCGCGAAGAAATGCAGCCGATCGTCAACGAGCAGTTGATCGTCGAGTTGTATTCGCGCTAGCCGCGCCCTTCGTCGCGTTCGTTTCCAAGAATTCCAAGGCCTTGTCGTAGCTTTTGCGGTGAAGAAAGTGGGCGAGCTGCGGATCGATCGGTTTTGCTAGCGTGGTTTCAAGTTTCTCGATCTTTTCTGACATCGCGCGAAGTCGAGCGGTGTGAGCTTCGGGATCGCGGCGACTGTTTTCGTCGCCGATAATCGCGAGGCGTTCTCGCAATGCGGTGGCAAGATCGAAAAGCGCGTTTTGCACGTCGTTATAATAGACTGAATTCACCGTTGTAGGGCAAGCGCTCCGCTTGCCAGTTCGAGCCGGTCGGGAGGTTGTCAGAATGGTAGGGTGCGCCCCGCCCTACAATTCATTCGTGCTTATTCGTGTCCATTCGTGATTAAATGAGCACCGTGGCGGCCGAGCCGAAACGCATTTTGATGGTGGACGACGATGTCGCGCTTCTGCGGGTGGTGCGTGAAGCGTTAGTGGCATCGCTGCGCTGTGAGGTCGATACCTCGCCCAAGCCCGAGTACGCGTTCGAGCTGGCGCTGAAGAAAAAATACGACCTGCTCATCTTCGATTTCCAAATGCCGATGATCGATGGCGCGATGTTGTTCTTTTTGATCGGCAAAGTTTATCAGAATAGTCACCCGGTGAGAGAAGTTCCGCCACTTCTGCTCATTTCGGGGAAAGCCGAGGAAGCGAGGGCCCAGGAATTACTCAAGGAGCCCGGCGTCGCCGGTCTAGTGGCCAAGCCGTTTGCAATCAATCGTCTCCTCGAAAAAATCAAGGCAGCTGCTCCCGTGATCCAGTCGGCGGTTTAATTGCGCTTGCATCAACGCGGGCCGGCTTCGGAGAGCAACTGTCGTTTGGCTTCCAACCAATCCGAATTTGCGTCGCCGGGAAGATCGAATCGACGGCGACGCTCGGAGATGAAATAGGCGCGAGTCTGAATTTGTTCATCGGTTGGATCGAAGCCGACCAGAGTCGATGAAACTGGCTTCGTTTTCTGCGTGTCATTCCTTTTTCGCGCCGGAGATTTTCTTCCCTTAGCAGGTGTCGATCTTGCCATCGCTTTTCTCTTCTCAACTGTTGCTGACGCGACGTCAGCCTTGCTCTTTTTAGCCACAATCAAATTCCTCCCAAAATTACGCTTTACTGCGAGGAGTTGGATTTCAAGCGGTTTTCCGTCTTCGCTGAAAAAGTTACGGAGCATTTTTCCGGAACTGTGCTTGGCGAAAACATCAAATTCCCATAACGTGGCGGCATGCGGCACTTCGTTTTTCGCTGGTTCGTCACGACGTTTGCGGTATTTGTAGCAGCGCCGATCGTTGGGATCGATTACACCGGGATCGGTTGTTTGCTGGGCGCAGCGCTTCTGCTGGGAATCATCAACGCGTTTGTTCGTCCGATCCTCTTATTCCTGAGTATTCCGTTAATTCTGGTAACGCTAGGTTTCTTCATTTTGGTGATTAACGCGCTGATGTTGAAGTTCGTCAGCGAGATCGTGCCCTGTTTCAAAGTGCATGGGTTTTGGAGCGCGATTTTTGGCGCGATTATCATTTCCTTTGTGAGCTGGCTCCTGAGTGCGTTCTTTCGCGGTAGTGATGGACGAGTTCATGTGTTGACGCATCACAGCCAGGTTAAACAAGTTCGTGGTCGGGTAATCGAGCCCGGCGAGTAATCGCGAGACATGTTTGGCGACAAGTTACGGTCAAGGGACCGCGTTCGGGTCAAGATCTGCGGAATAACCAACGAGGCGGACGCGCTCGCGGCAATCAAAGCCGGCGCGGACGCGCTCGGATTTAATCTCGTGCGTCAAAGCAAACGTTACATCAACATCGAGGCAGAGGCCGGTTGGATCGACAAATTGCCGACAGAAATCTGCAAGGTCGCAGTGATGGCAAATCCAAGTTGGGAAGACGCGCTTCGAACTAGCCGGCTGCCTTTTATCGATGGATTGCAGTTGCACGGCAATGAATCGCCAGAATTCTGCCGACGCCTGAACGAAGCGGGAATTCAATTCGCCAAAGCGTTGCCAGTGGCGGACTCGGAATCGCGTGTCGGCTTGCCCGAATTTTCGACGGACACATTGATTTTGGATTCAGCTTCTGGCGGCGATTTTGGCGGAACCGGGAAAGTGTTTCCGTGGAAATTGGCCCGCGAATTCGTCGACGCGCATCCCAATCTGAATGTGATTCTGGCCGGCGGATTAAACGCTCAAAATGTGTCCGAAGCGATTAAAGAAGTCCGACCCAGTGGGGTCGATGTTACCACTGGCGTGGAAGCTTCGCCCGGCCGCAAAGATCACGGTCTGATCAGGGCGTTCCTTCAGGCTGCCCGCCGTCCCCAGGCTTGAGCGGCTGACGCGGCTCCCCCTTTACATATCTATAGTGGGAAACGTTACAGGGGTGGTCTGCTTCCTGCTTTTATCCGGCCAGCACTTATCTCACTCCTACTAATTATGGTTATGGTTACCTCTCTTAAGCAACGGGGATGCGTCGCGGCGGCGGCTTTCCTGGTCATGCTTTCACTGTCACACGCGCAGACAAATTCAGTGCCCGCCGCCCCTGCGCAACCACCCGACCCAAGCAAACCCGCGGACCATCCGCCGATGTTGTTGGTGCAAGCGCCAGCCCAGGCCGCTTCTCCAGCCGCGCCATCGACCACAAAGTCGACCACGACTTCTTCTACGGTGACGGCCCCGGCATTGACCGAAGCCGATGCCGCGATTGAAAGCGGCGGTGTTGGCGTCCGC
>Ga0070698_100007386_pt1 | contig 11890 bp, 10 predicted proteins | sample KBSK1502metaG_FD_65477 | JGI IMG/M metagenome (GOLD analysis project Ga0070698, IMG submission 65477) | Corn, switchgrass and miscanthus rhizosphere microbial communities from Kellogg Biological Station, Michigan, USA - KBS K1-50-2 metaG | ecosystem: Host-associated > Plants > Roots >...
GAGGATGCGGAGGTTATCGTCTCGAACAGCCGCATCGAGATGCCCCTTTCCTTCGCGCTCCCGGCGCCAGGAAGCGGCACAGCCGCCCCGGTAGCTGGTGACGCCGCCATCCAGATCATTTCAGTCCGCGCCATCACGCTGCGAAACATCACGATCGCGAGCCGCGGCCGGCAAATCACGATCTCCGCTGATTCATCGCTGTCGAGCGCACACTTGAATCTCGACCGATTCACCGCCGAGTCAGGGGCGACGTTGCTCGACGCGAGCGGATTGGTGCAGCTCACACCCCGCTTCGATGCGCAGCTCCAGGTCAAGGCCAATCGCATGGACGTCGATGACCTGCTCGCGCTTGCCGACGCATTCACTCCACCGACGCCACGGCGAACAGGAACGACCATCGCGCTCCCGGGACGCCTCGTCGCGCGCATCAGCGCCGAGAACGCGCGGGCGAGCGGCGTGGACGTCCGGCAGTTTGCGACGACGCTGGTGGCGCAAGGGAATCGGATCACGCTGTCGCCCGCGACATTTCAATTGTTTGGCGGCCGCTACGAGGGCGCGCTCGACGTCGATGCGGGAGAAACGCTGAGAGCGACCGTGAGAGCGCAGATCTCAGATCTCGATGTCGCACTGCTTGCCGCGTTCGGAGGTGTTCCTGACACAATCAGCGGCAGGCTCTCGGGCACCGGCACCTTCAGTGGACGAGGTGCAACCATCAGCGATGCGATCGCCGCGTCGGCAGGAGAGGGCAACGCCACCATCACACGCGGAGCGATGAAGCGGCTGGGTCTCGTGCGAACGGTGATCCTCTTCTTCGGCCGACCCGAGCCGGGGGCCAGCGCATCGGCTGATAACTTTGACCGTATTGACGCCTCATTCACTCTCGCGCGTCAGGTGGTCACCGCCACCGCGCTGTCGCTGCATTCTGCGGATCTCGACCTCGTCGCGCAGGGCACCTTGACCATCCTCAACAAAGCGCTCGATGGCCACGCCGATCTCTCGCTCTCAGAAGCGCTCTCGGCCCAGGCGGGAACCGACTTGATCCGTCTTACCCGCGAAGGGAACCGCGTGCTGTTGCCGGCCACTATCCGCGGGACGCTCGATGCGCCACGGGTGAGCATCGATGCGGCGGCGGCGGTTCGTCGGGGCCTCCGGAACGAAGTTCAGCGCCGTCTGAAAGACATCATCGGCGGCGTTCTGCCCCAGTTGCCGGACTAGCCTTGGGACTTCGGGGTCAGACCCTGACACGCGCCATCACCAGGGTCTGACCCCGATCTGAAACCTCTGCGCCCGATCCTCCGTAGGATGTGATGAAGAGATGGAGGCGAAACGATGACGTGCCGGCAATGTGCAAAAGAGATTCAGGAAGGGTCGGTCTTCTGCGCCTTCTGCGGCGTGGCCGTGCAGCCGCCGTCGTCTCCGCGGCGACTCACGCGGCGGCCGGCGGAAGGACGGTTCGGTGGCGTCTGCGCGGGGCTGGCGGCGTATTTTGAGGTTGACGTGACGTTCGTGCGGGTGGCCTGGATCGTGTTGTCGATCTGGCCGGGCGCAATCGTTCTCGGGATCGCCGCGTATCTCGTCGCGTGGGTGCTGATTCCCGTCGCGGATGTCATCGATGCTCCAGCACGTGCGCGAAAGCCGCTCCTGCGATCGCGGACTGACAGGCGTATTGGCGGAGTCTGCGGCGGGCTCGCGGAGTACTTCGGCGCCGATCCAACTATCGTGCGCGTCGCGTGGGTCGTGCTGACGATCGTACCCTGCGCGATTGTGTTCGGTGTGATCGCCTACCTCGTCGCGTGGCTGGTGATCCCGTCGGCGCCCGAACCCCGATTTCAGACTGCGCCCTCGACTCCGTAAGGCGTCTGAGGGATTATCGGCGACGGTCGGTGCTGCCGCGAGGGGAGGTGCGACGATCCGCGCCGGCGCGCCGTTCGGCGATTGCCCGCAGCTGAAATCCGTTGTCCAGGAGTCCGCGCTCGTAGGTCACCTGGTATTCCGTTAGAGACTTGCCGTCTGGAAAGTCAAACACGCGATGCTCGTTTCCAGGGCCAAAGACGATGAGTCGCAGCTCGCCGGGGCGTTCGTGCACCTCGAGGCGCACGGCCTGCTCGTCCTTCGTGTACAACAGGGCCGTCCGTTGAACGGTGTGAGAGGAACCCACATTTTTCCTATCGGACAACCAGCTCATGGAGGACAGCTCAGCCGTCCGCCCAACGGGAAATAACCATCCTGGGAGAACACTCCTCGGAGGCCGACTTTTCTTGTCGATTTCGAAGGCCTGGCGGGCGGGCGTGTCGCGGGTCAGTTACCTCAATTCCTCCGGATTTCCGACCGTCCGGTGAAAAAACATGAACCAATTGGGCGGCAGGACGAAGAGGAGCCGTGGGCCGCGACCTGACGTTTTCGTCTGGCAGGAGCCTTGCTCAGGTATCCACCCGACAGGAACCCCAACAATGAACGGTCGGCACCAGATTTTGATCGTCACGCAGACCCCGGCGCTCGCAAATGACCTGCGGGAATGGTTGAGCGCGCATGGCTATTGGATTACCGCTGCCGACACGTACGGCGCCGCCAAGTTCCACTTGGAGATGCAGCCGAGCATGGTGATCACAGAGCTCAAGCTGGGCGAATACAACGGTCTGCACCTCGCAGTTCGCGCGAACTCGAGCCACATCCCGGTCCTCGTAATTGGCGACCGAGACAGGTTTTTCGAACACGAGGCCGAACACCTCGGCGCAACATACCTGGCCTTTGAGGAAGTCAAGCGCGAGCGGATCCTGTCGTTCGTCGAAAGTCAGAGCGCGCACTCGGATGCGCGCGAGGACGAGCACCTCGCATGGATCGACCAGAGCACCGTCGCAAGCATGCGAGGTGAAGCTTCGGGAACTCCCGCCAGCCTCCCCGTTCACACGGGACGGCGGCTACGAGTTAATTGATCTTTAGTCAATTAGACGTCTCGTAACCGAACAGTTTTTCGGAACCGTCCAGCAAGAATTACACACGGGTTCGAGCGCAGGCCGCCAAGTCTCGCATCGTGTGGGCCTTTGACACCAGCGCGACCAACGACGCCCCCTTCGATATCGACTACGCGATAGCGCTGTCCGCCGACCGGCCGGTCATGGCAGCCGTCATCATCCGGAATCGCTGGAACGGGACGTGACACTGATACTTGCGGAGGAAGTTCAGGAATTTCTTGTAGTCCTCCGGCGGCATGTTGAACGAGCTGACGAGGAGCTTGTAGTTTCCACGCGTGTGCTCGAGACCGAGCCGCACGAGTTCTCGCACTTCGTGGCGAGTGAGGTCGCGCGCCATGAAGGGCTCGTACACCTCCGACCAGAAGGACGCACCTTCCTTGAGCATGTGGTCGAACATCACCTGGTAGGTCGGCGTCACCGGTGCACGCTGGGCCGCTTCGTCTTTCGTGCGGCGCTCAAACCGATCGCGTACGACTTCGGACGGAAGCTTGTCGACATCCACCTTTCCGTCGCGGCATTTCAGCACGAGCCGTTCGGCAACGTTGCGGAGCTCGCGGACGTTGCCTGGCCACTCATACGCGGTGAGGCACTCGAGCGCCTCTGACGTGATTTCCGGAGCAGCCATCCGGTGCGTCTCTGACGCCATCCGGAGGAAATGGGTCAAAAGCACCAAGATGTCTTCGCGCCGTTCGCGAAGAGGCGGCACCTCGATGTGCACAACGTTGAGGCGGTAGTACAAGTCCTCACGGAAGGTCTTGTCGGCGATGTGCTGCATCAACTTCCGATGAGTGGCCGTGATGACACGCACGTCGAGGGGCGGCAAGCGCCGATCCGAACCGACACGTTGAATTTCACCGGTCTCGAGAAACCGCAGCAGGAGCGCCTGCATGCGGAGGCTCATCTCACCGACTTCGTCCATGAAGATCGTGCCGCCGTGCGCAGTTTCAAGCCAGCCGCGCTTGTCGCGGTGCGCATCGGTGAAACTGCCCTTGACGTGTCCAAACATCTCCGACTCGAGCAGTGAGTCTGGAAAACCGGCGCAATTGATCGTGACGAGCGGCGCGCGCGAACGGCTGCTGCGATCGTGAATCAGCCGCGCCACGATTTCCTTGCCCACGCCGCTCTCGCCAGTGATCAGAATCTTGGCGTCCGAACGTGCGGCGTGATGAATTTCTTCTTCGACACCCCGAATGGCGGCGCTGACGCCTACCATCATTACTGTCTTGTTCATGTCGAGCCTCAGCTCACGAAAAAAGTCTTCCTAATCCGGACATGCTGGGGGACACACCCGGTTAAAGCATGCGATCTGTCTGACTTATGTCTGCAGCTCGAGAATTTTGAGGCGAGGGGAAGCCGAAGTCAACCAGGAAGAGTAGTTTTAACCGCTAAATTCAATGATTAATTTCCAAATTGAGACACTTTTTTCTGCGGTCTGACAACCAAAAGTTCAGCTTCGCACGAGCGTGCTCATGGCTGCACGTGGCCGTTACATCTTTGTTGTTGCCGGTTTCGGGGGATTCGGTGGCCTCACGTTCTTGATCTCGCCGCCGAGGCAACCCCTTCGCGAGCGAGCGAGAGGGACCCAATAGGGATCCAAAAAGTAGACTATTTTCTGATCCTCGCGAGGACCTCCCGGACAACCGCCGCGCGCCGCCGCAAGATTTCGTCGAGCGATCCGAGTGCGAGTGCGCGAGCTAACATGACCTTCGGCAGTCACTTACCAACTTTTGCTTCGATCAATTTCACGCTGGCGACCTCCTTGCACCACAGGGCTTTGTCCTGACTTTGGAAGGACGCCCGAGCTGACGATCGTTCGCGGGGTACGGACTCTTCGACTCATTTTAGAGATTCAAAACTGCAACCAGTTGCCGAGATGCCCGTTGCGCGGGGCCGGCAATCGTACGCGCGCATAGAACAGACGAATGAGCGTATCCAGCGACTTTCCACGTTCGGCAGGACGCGATGTTCCTCCAGCTCCTCGCGGGCGCGAACGGGAGTTCGACCCGCATGCACTGGCCAAACACACGATCAGGTCGAATGGAGCCACGCTCATCGGGACGAGTGCCCCGATGCTCGATCTCAAAGCCGAAATCGAGCGAGTGGCGCCTGCCGACGCAAAGGTGCTGATCACCGGCGAAAGCGGGTCGGGCAAAGAGCTCGTCGCCCAGGCGGTCCATAACGGCAGCGGCCGATCGGAACGGACGTTCGTCGCCGTGAACTGCGCCGGAATGCCAGAGACGCTGCTCGAGTCCGAGCTGTTTGGCCATGTCAAGGGGAGCTTCACCGGCGCCTACCGCGACAAGCTCGGAAAGCTGGAACTTGCCGACCAGGGCACGATGTTCCTCGACGAGATCGGCGAGATGACGCTCCGGATGCAGGGCCTGCTGCTGCGTTTCCTGGAAACGGGAGAACTGCAGAAGGTCGGTGCGGACCGCGCCATGGGACGCGTCGACGTACGCGTCATCGCCGCCACCAATCGGAACCTGCGCGACATGATCGGACAGGGCACGTTCAGGGAAGATCTGTTTTATCGCCTGAACGTCATCCATCTGATGGTGCCGCCGCTGCGCGATCGCCGCATGGACATCCCGCCGCTGGCCAATCACTTCCTCAATCATTTCACGCGAAACGGCGCCTACACCGCCCGGGAAATATCCCCCGAAGCGATGGATGCGATGACGCAATACAACTGGCCCGGCAACGTGCGCGAGCTGCAAAACGTGATCGAACGGCTCGCGGTGACCGGCGCCCTCAATACGATTCGCGCCGAGGACCTCCCGCTCGAGATTCGCATGCGTCCGGGCGTGGAAACCCGTCCGAGGCGTGAGCGTCGCCGGACGGTCGCCGACGACTTGTTCAAGCGCCTGATCGAGGATCGCGAGTCGTTCTGGACGGTCGTCTATCCGCTCTACATGCAGCGCGACATCACCCGTGGGAACGTGCGGGATCTCGTGCGCAAGGGGCTCGAGGAGGCCCGCGGCAATTACAAGATCGTGGCGCGCATCTTCAACATGGAACAGCGCGATTACAAGCGGTTCCTGAACTTCCTGCGGAAGCACGACTGCCAGGTGCCGTTCAAGGAATATCGGTGAGGGGGGAGAACGCGATGACGAAAACGCAGCGTGTGAGAATGGCCGCGACCGCCGCCGCACTGGTGGCCGTGTGCTGTCTGCCCGGGTACGCGCAGACAGCAGCGCCCGCATCCGGGCAGAAGGCGGCGCCATCAACTCCCGGGACGGCGCAGAAGACGCCGCCGCCATCAACCCCCGGAGCGGCTCAGAAAACGACCCCGGCGGCGTCAGCACCGGCGCCGGCACGAGTTGCTGTGCCTCCAGTGCTGCCTGCGGGCGTGCCGACGCCGCCCGACTACGTGATCGGTCCTGACGACGTGCTGGCGATCGTGTTCTGGCGCGAGAAGGACATGTCGAGCGACGTCTCCGTGCGACCGGATGGAAAAATTTCGCTGCCGCTCGTCAATGACATTCAGGCGTCCGGCCTCACACCAGACCAGCTGCGCATCAGCGTCACCGAGGCCGCCGGGAAGTACGTCGAGGATCCAGCGGTGACCGTCGTGGTCAAGAGCATCAACAGCCGGAAGGTGTTCATCACGGGTCAGGTCGCAAAGCCTGGTCCTTATGCTCTGGGCGGGCCGACGACCGTGTTGCAACTCATTGCCACGGCAGGTGGGGTCGCCGAGTACGCGAAGTCAGACAAGATCGTCGTCATGCGTGCCGAGAACGGCAAGACGGTGAGCTACAAGTTCAACTACAAGGACGTGACCGAGGGCAAGAAGCTGCAGCAGAACATCGACTTGAAGCCGGGCGACACGATCGTCGTCCCGTAAGTGTGGTCATGACGTCCAGGAGATCTGATGCTTCCCGGTAAAACGTATAAACCCGAAGACATATTGCTGATTCTGCGGCGGCGGTTCTGGCTCCTGCTGGTGCCATTCGCCGTCATTTCAGCGGCGACAGCGATGTTCGCACGCTATCTGCCGGATACGTTTCGGTCCGACACGCTGATTCTGGTCGTACCTCAACGTGTGCCCGAGGCCTATGTCCGCTCCACGGTGACGACGCGAATCGAGGATCGACTGCAGTCGATCGCTCAGCAGATTCTCAGCCGGACGCGGCTGGAGCGTGTCATCCAGGACTTCAATCTGTACACCGAAGAACGTCGCGTCGGCATCATGGAAGACGTCGTCGAGCGGATGCGACGCGACATCAAGATCGATGTCATCAAGGGCGACGCGTTCCGCGTGAGCTATGTCGGGAACGATGCCAGAACGGTGATGAAGGTGACCGATCGTCTGGCATCGCTCTTCATCGAGGAGAACCTGCGCGATCGCGAGGTGCTTGCCGAAGGCACCAACCAGTTTCTGGAGGCGCAGCTCGAAGACTCGCGCCGCCGGCTGATTGAAACCGAAAAGAAGCTGGAGACCTATCGGAAACAGTTCGCAGGACAACTGCCCTCAGAGCTTCCGTCCAACATGCAGGCGGGGGCGAACACGCAGCTTCAGATCAGGGCCGTCCTCGATTCGTTGAACCGAGCTCGCGACCGGCATCTGCTGCTCGAGCGTCAGCTCGGGGACTTGGAGAGTTCCGACGAGGCGGCCCTGGCAGCCCCTGTCGCGAATGGGACCTCTGGCGGAACCCCGGCGCAGCAAGCCGCTGCCGCGAGGCAGGCTCTGGAAGCACTCCAGACGCGACTGAAGAGCGATCATCCCGACGTGTTGCGGTTGAAGCGCATCGTCGCCGACCTCGAGAGCAAAGCCGAGGCCGACGTTGACGCCGGAGATGGGCCGGTGTCGGTGCCGCTCTCGCCCGCTCAGCTGCAGCAAAGCAGGCGTATCCGGGATCTTCGGGCGGAGGTCGAGCTGCTGGATAAGCAGATCCAGATGGACCTGGCCGAGGAGAAACGCCTGCGTGGCGTCGCCACCAATTACCAAAAGCGTGTGGAACTGGCGCCGACACGCGAATCGGAATTGACAGAGCTCACCCGTGACTACACGACGCTCCAGACGCAATATACGACCCTTCTGTTGAAGAAGGAAGAATCGCAGATTTCGGCGAATCTAGAACGTCGTCAGATCGGCGAACAGTTCAAGCTCCTGGATCCCGCCCGCCTTGCAGAGAAGCCGTTCAGCCCAAATCGACCGCGGATCAACGCGATGGGGCTGGTTGGAGGCCTAGGCGTGGGCCTGATGCTGATCGGGCTGGTCGAAGTGCGGGATACGAGCTTCAAAACCGACGACGACGTGGTGATGGTGTTGGGCCTGCCGGTCCTTGCCGTGGTGCCGCTCATGCGGTCGCAGGGGGAACGTCACCGCATATTCCGGCTTCGGCTGCTGATGCACATGGGGCTTGGCGCGACTGTCGCGGCGTGCCTGGCGATGGTGGTCTACACGTTTGTGCGCTGAGGGTGTGATGTACGAGCAATTCTTCGGATTCCGGGAGCGCCCCTTCGACCTGACGCCGAATCCTCGCTTCGTCGTGATGACTGCTTCCCACCGCGAGGCGTTGAGCAACGTGGAATACGGCATATCCAGCAGGAAAGGGATCACGATGCTGCTGGGGGAGGCCGGCACGGGCAAGACGACGATCATCCGTACCGCCATCGAGCGTCAGCCCTCACGTGTGTGGTGCGTCCATATTCCGAATCCTGCGCTGACCCGCGACGAGTTCGTTGAGATGCTGGCGACCAAGTTCGACTTGAGCGATCAAGCGCGCGTCTCAAAGGCGACTCTCCTGCGCGAGCTCGAGGCGCTCCTGCTGCAGCGGCGCGCGGCGGATGAAACAAGCGTGCTGATCATCGACGAGGCGCAGAGCCTGCCCACCGACCTGCTCGAAGAGATCCGGTTGCTGGCCAATATCGAGACGAACGAGGAGAAGCTGCTGTCGGTCATCATCGCCGGCCAGCCGGAGCTCAGCTTACGCCTCAATGACGAGTCTTTGCGCCAATTGAAACAGCGCGTGGCGCTGCGGTGCGAGCTGGGCGTTCTCAGCCTGGCGGAGACGGCGGCGTATCTCGCCGGACGCATTCGTGCGGCTGGCGGCGTTGGAGCCCAGGTCTTCACGAGAGAGGCCGTGACGCTGATTCACGAGCGCTCGAACGGCATCCCGCGCACGATTAATGTGCTCGCCGACAACGCCTTGCTGAGCGCGTTCGCGGTGGGCGAACGTCCGGTCACGCGGCAGACGGTGCTGGATGTCTGCCGGGATTTCGACCTGGATGAAGCCGCGGACGCGACTGAATACGTGCAAGCGCCTGCAGAAACGCTTGTCGCCGCCGGCGATGTCGTCGCCGAAGCCGCCGGAACGCAACGTCTGCTGTCGTCCCTGGCTCCAACGAGGGCGGCCGCCGATTACAGCGGCGTCACAGAAGGTTCCGCGGCGGAACAATCGGACACCAACGTCAGCGTCGGCGACGCACCCGGCCCCAAGCGCAGCCGATTCTCCTTTTTCAGAGGTTAGTGAGAGTACCGATGAGTCGAGTCGACGAGGCACTCCGTCGCGCGCAGGAGCAGGGACCGAACCGCGGACCGGTTCTTCCAGGCGAACTGTCGTCGCAGGTTTCCGACCTGGACATCAACACGCTTGCGCAGGAGGCGTTTCCGATTGAGATGCGCGAGCACCGGCGACCCCTACGCAAACCGGCCGCCGAAATTCCTCCCTCGCTGGAACCTCTCCGAACCGATGTGCCTGCGGTGCCGGAGGCGGCGTCTGTCGAGCTGTTCGAGCGGGTCAATGTGGCCCTCGCCGAGAAGATCGTCATCGATCACAAGATGGCCCCCGTCTGCCGCGAGCAATATCGTCGTCTCGCGGCGATTCTGCACCATAGCCAGCTCTCGACCGGGATCAGCGTCGTCATGGTCAGCAGCGCCGTGCCCGGCGAGGGCAAGACGCTGACCTGCTCGAACCTGGGGCTCACGTTCAGCGAGTCGTATCACCGGAACGTGCTTCTGATCGACGCCGACCTGCGCCGTCCGGCACTGCATTCAGTGTTCAGAGTGGACAATACCAGCGGATTGAGCGATGGCCTTGCGGCCCTGCAGGAGCACAAGATGGCCATGCGGCAGGTGTCGCCGCGGCTGGCGATTCTGCCGGCTGGGAAGGCGACGTCGGATCCGATGGCGCGCCTGACCTCGGACCGGATGCGCCGCCTCCTGCAGGAAGCCCGGGGAGCGTTCGACTGGATCATCATCGACACTCCTCCCGTCGCCCTGCTGCCGGACGCGCATCTTCTCTCATCGATGACGGACGGAGCGCTGCTCGTGGTCAAGGCGGGATCGACACCGCATTACCTGGTGAAGCGCGCCATCGACTCGCTCGGACAGGACCGGATCCTGGGCGCGGTTCTGAACCGGTCGACGACGTCGACCAACGCCGGCGGGTACACCTATTACCAGAACTACTACTACGGTGCCCGCCCGGAGACAGCCGCGAAGTCATGAGCCGTACTTTCGCACGCAGCATGACGACGCGCTCGCTCGTCCTGGTGGCGTGCGACACGTTGCTGATTGCCCTCGCGATCGTCGTGGCCGCATACGTCCGCCTTGGGGACCTCGGCGCACGCGACGTGCTGGTGATCGAGAACGGCGCGGCGAAGGGGCTGTTGATCGCGTTCGTCGCTCAGACGTGTCTGTACTACGCGGATCTGTACGATCTGCGCTATCTCGCGGATCGACGCGAGCTGTTCACGCGCATTCTGCAGGCCCTTTCGTCGGCCTCATTCATCCTGGCGGCGCTCTATTTCTGGTTTCCGACGCTAATCATCGGGCGCGGCGTCTTCGTGATCGCCGCGTTCCTGGTCATCGCGTTCGTCATCGGCTGGAGAATCGGGTTCGAATGGATGAGCGGCCATGTCGGACCGCGCGAGAGGCTTCTCCTCGTCGGCACGAATGACCCGGCGGTGACGCTGGCGCGCGAGATGTTCGAGCGGCGTTACGAGCTCGGCGTCGAGATCGTCGGCTTCATCGATCCGGACCCGGCGCGGATGGGCACGCCGGTCCTCAATCCCGGCGTCATCGGCACGCTCGAGGACATCCCCGCTATCGTCCGCGCGCGATCGGTTGATCGCGTCGTGGTGAGCCTGGCTGACGCGCGCGGGAAGCTGCCGATGGACAAACTGCTCGAGATGAAGCTCGACGGAGTGTCCTTCGATCACCTTGCCTCGGTGTACGAGGAATATACGGGCAAGATCGCCGTCGAGAACCTGCGGCCAAGCTGGCTGATTTTTTCTCCGGGTTTCCGCAAGAGTCGCGTGCTGGCGGCCGGCAAGCGCACCCTCGACATCGTTGCCGCGGGCCTCGGCCTGATCGTGGCGGCTCCTGCAATGGCGCTGGTCGCGCTCGCGACCAGACTGACGTCGCCGGGCGCGATCCTCTATCACCAGAGCCGCGTGGGGCTGCACGGCCGCATTTTCACGCTCCACAAGTTCCGCTCGATGCGGGAGAACGCCGAAGCCGACACCGGACCCGTGTGGGCGTCGAAGGACGGGGACACGCGGGTCACGAGAGTCGGCCTGTGGCTGCGCCGCAGCCGTCTCGACGAGCTCCCGCAGCTCTGGAACGTGCTGAGGGGTGACATGAGCTTCGTCGGGCCGCGCCCCGAACGGCCGGAGTTCGTGACGGATCTCTCGCGACAGATTCCGTTTTACGGGCAGCGGCACATCGTGCGGCCCGGGCTCACCGGCTGGGCGCAGATAAGTTACTCCTACGGTGCGAGCGTCGAGGACGCGCTGCAGAAGCTGCAGTACGACCTCTACTACATCAAGAACCTGTCGCTGTCGCTCGACGTCTTCATCATCCTCAACACCGCCAAGACAGTGCTGCTCCGAAAGGGAGCATGATGGCCGCGGTTGCGGAACCGTTGAACGAGTCCGATCTGATCCCCACGGACCGCCGCGCCAGCACGAAC
>Ga0070698_100007388_pt1 | contig 11889 bp, 10 predicted proteins | sample KBSK1502metaG_FD_65477 | JGI IMG/M metagenome (GOLD analysis project Ga0070698, IMG submission 65477) | Corn, switchgrass and miscanthus rhizosphere microbial communities from Kellogg Biological Station, Michigan, USA - KBS K1-50-2 metaG | ecosystem: Host-associated > Plants > Roots >...
GTCGGTCTTTATCAAAGAACTCAAAGGCCGATTTGCCCAGTGGTATAACCAGCGTCATGATCGCTACGGGGTACTCTGGGCCGAGCGATTTAAGAGTGTTCTGCTGGAAGGAGGTCAGGCATTGGCCGCCGTGGCTGCCTACATCGACCTGAACCCGGTCCGGTCTGCTGACCCCAAGGATTATCGTTACTGCGGTTACGCCGAGGCTCTTGGCAAGGGTAGTCTTGTTGCCCACCAAGGTATCAGAACAATTCTGGGCCAGCCGGACTCGATCTCCTGGGTGGAACTCAGCCGCCAGTATCGCAAATACCTCTTTGTCAAAGGGAGCTCCAAGAGCGCAGCCAAACCGCCAGCCTTTGACCTAGCCGCTGCTCAGCGTGTCGTTGAACAGCAGAATGGGGAACTTCCTTTGCCCCAACGCTTGCTTTGTCGGATGAGGTACTTCAGCGACGGGGTGATCCTGGGAAGCCAAGCCTTTGTCGAGTCGCACTTTGGCAGACTCAAACAAAGGCTTGGCTACAGGCGCCACCAGGGTGCAACTCGTCTAACCGCTCTGGGTTCTCCTGGCCTCTGGGTCTTCCGCGACCTGCGGGTCCGGCCGGTCGATTAGGCTCTCGCCGGTTCCGTTTGCTATTCACGGTCATTGCCGGCCATTTATAGCATTTCAAAGTTATCTCTCGCTGAGGCTTCCGACGCTCGTAAAAGACGCCTGATCGGTCGTTTGCACTAACAATCCTCGGGTTCGCGGACTCGAAACACTTTCCCGCCGCTTTCCCACCATCTATATCCTCCCCCAACCTCGTTTTCTTCTCTTATCTGACCTGTCCCTTTCTCTACCCGCTCCCATCTCACGCTCGAGCTGCGAATCCGGCATCGCTCCCCGCTTATCTGACCTGTCCCTCTTTTCCCCTCCACCGAGGATTTCAAGCTGGCGGACTTTGCTCGGAGGCTGACCGTCAACGGGCGGATAGTCTTTGGCCCGAAGCCACGAACCTCATTACTGGCGAACTCAAAAATTCGCTCGCTAAGGTTCCAATCGTTTCCTTAGATTTGGCCTGCGCCCCCCATGGACTTGTCTCTTGTTCTCGTCCTCACGATCGTTGCGGATCTTCTTGTCCTGAAGATTATTCCGGCGCGCCGACGGGTCGCACGCTTCGTGTGCATGTCCGTATTCTTCGCGCTCCAGACGGTTCTGATCGTCGCACTGATCGGCTCGCCACTACGTCCGACTTTCAGGCCGAAAGACTTGCCTCGTGAGTTCTGGCTTCAAATCCTAACTTGCCTCTGGTGGGTCTTGGCCGCACGGGAGCTTGTCGCCGTTCTTGCATTACCGGCAGTGCTGCGCAAGACGACGATCGAGAACAAGATTTTGTCCGATATTATCGCCGCTTGCATCTATGTTTGCTCCGCACTGGCCATATTGGGTTTCGTTTTTGCACTGCCGCTCCAGGGAATTGTCGCGACTTCCGGCGTTATCGCGATCGTGTTGGGCCTTGCTCTCCAGAACACGCTCGGGGATGTTTTTTCCGGGTTGTCGCTGAGCGTTGAAAAACCTTATGATGTCGGCGATGCGGTCCTTCTGGAGGGCGGTGTCGAAGGCAAAGTTATTCAGATTAACTGGCGCTCCACACACCTCCGGAACAGTGAAAACGACGTGGTGATTATTCCGCATAGTTCAATGGCAAAAATGCGGATCCAAAACCACAGCGCTGTGACGGCGCGCTATGATGGAAATCTGAGTGTCGTCGTGGATAGTCACAATGAGCCGGAACTTGCGCTCAAGATCCTGAAGCAAGCAGCCATGGCATGTCCTATTATACTGGAGGAGCCGGCGCCGTCCGTTGCAGCGATTGAGGTCAAGGACGATCGAATAACTTATAATATCTATTTCAGCACTTCCTCGTTCGCTTCAGCGGAAGAGGCTCGATCACAGATTATCACTAAGCTTTGGAGACGCGCGCGCCCCGGCCATCACTTGTCTGATGCAGGTCCCATCTTTTTCTTTGAGGAGGAGGAGTTATTCGATCGACTCTCCCTTTTCGAACCTCTGAGCGCGGAAGAGAAAAAGCAGCTGAGAGCAAAAGTCGTCAGGCATCACTTTAAAGCTGGAGAACAGCTTTTAATGCAAGGAGTGAAAGCGGAGTCAGTCCAGTTCGTTTTCTACGGCGTTATTCAAGTCACGCATCAGGTACAGGACGCTCGAGAACTCAAATTGGCAAGGCTGGGTCCCGGCGACTCCTTTGGCAAAATATCTCTTCTGACCGGTAAGGCTGCGAATGCAACCTACACCGCCCTCAGCTCGGGGCTGCTCCTGGGATTGCGCTCGGCAGACCTTAAGCCCATCCTGGAATCGCGCCCTGAGTTGGCAGAGTCGTTCAGTCATGTGGTTGCCAGGCAACAACACCTTCTTGCGACCCTTGGCGAGGCAGCAATTCATCAAGTCGCAATCGAACAGACTGATCTATTGTCTCGCATCAGAACTTTCTTCCATCTAAATGCATAGATCGGACTGGTAGGTGTCATCTCCGAGGCGACCGGTTTTACGGTGAGGTCGTAAGTTCAGCGCGAGCAATTCTGACGGTCCGCTCGGAGATCGGACCCTACCGCCGCCCATCACAGCGCTATCTCTCATTCCCAAAAATAATATGCGCGCTCGAGCAAAGAACAGTTCCTTGCACAAGTCACAGAGCTACAGGTCTTTCGGGAGTCGTATTGGCCTGCAAAATCAAGATCGAACATGGCATATTGCGAAGGATATGTTCAGCGTCACAACCACAGGCTAGCCGGGTCAGCCAGTTGTAATTTGTGTCGAGATTATGATTAGGTCGATGTCTCGTTCTCTTGCCGGGTTGACAATTTCTTCGCAAGGCACACCGTCACGGAACTCGCTGTCACAGTCTGCGTACTCCTTTCTTACATCTTCGCCAGTCGCCTTAAGAGTTTTCTCGAAATAAACTCTTGAATTGTTTGAGGGTATGGTAAAGGGCGCAAAGCAGCAGGGCTTCCCGCTCACTCGGTTTGTCACGCATTTCGATGAAGTCGGCGAACTTCCAGCCGAAACCCAGACTCCCTTCTGCGTGTGCTTCAGGAGCATGAATTTGAGCGAGTTGGCGGAACGCAGGCGATCCAGGCGGATGTGAGGCTAATCGCGGCCACCAACCGAGACCTGAAAACTGCAGTTTCAAAAGGCGCATTTCGGAGTGACTTGTTTTTCCGGCTAAATGTCTTTCCGATCGAAATGCCCTCGTTGCGCTCGCGCTCTGAGGACATCGCTCTGCTTACTGAGTTGTTCCCTGGCGGCCATTCGCGCCGGTCGCAGTGTCTATACGACAAATGGGGTTCACGCCGCTGGAGGGTTTGATGATGGGCAGTCGCTCAGGTTCAATCGATCCCGGCCTGCTCCTGCATTTGTTGCGGCAACCCAATTACCGCGTTGACGAGCTTGACCGCGTTCTGAATGAGGAATCTGGTCTCGATTGTGTATTGAGCTCATAGGCAAGCTTCGATGTAGGCGAACCGTCTCGGTTTGCGCGGCTTTGAAGCGTGCAAAGCGTGGACGCTTCGCCTACTTTGATTTGAGCTTATCTCGAGCCCATCCTATGCTGCTCGTCATCATAACCGTCCGTGAAGAAGTATTCCCAGAGAGCCATTGTTGGGCTTTAGAAGAATGCACGATGCAGGCCATCCGGGGTGCGGGTTGGTTGACCGAACCATGGGTACAAAAGGTCGTGCGCCTACCGCCCGCCGAATTCATCTACCACCCGGCGCCAACCCCACCGCTCCGGCGGTTGACGCTCCAAACTTCGTCCTCGTCGAGGTAGTGCTGCCGCAGCCGAAGCCGACGGCCGAGAAGGAGGCGTTCTGGAGAGAATTCCAGGCTGGCCTCGAAGCGCGCCTTTGCTCAATGGAGGCGGACGTCGTCCTTCGCTTCGTTGAGATGCCGGGCGGAAACATCTACTTCAGCCGTAAGGCGCCACCGCTTTGACGGCGCCGCGAACAACGAGGAATGAACGAATGAGAAAAGAATCGAAATGCTTTTAGATACTTGATTCGCTAGGGCGGCTAAGGCATCAAATTTATCTTTGACGCGGATGCTCATTCTAAGGCAGTCCATTTTCAGATGTCACCACTTCCAGACATGAAAGTGTTTCACCTCAACAATTCGCGCTTCCGAAGAGTGCCGGGATACGCGGCAATTATCGCGGTTTTCTGCTTCGGGACCGTTGGGATTGGAACCGCCGCGCCAGCATCAAATCGAGAACAAGTGGCTCCCGCCCCAAACAGACCTTGGGCTCCACCCAACCTGCCCGCGTATGAAAATGCACTGCGGAAGGGCACTCCGGAAGCGTTGGAGAAAGGCAAGGAATTAGTCGACGTGCGAAAGGAATATACGCTTGCGGATCTCATTGACCTGGCCGAGCAATTGAACCCGGCAACGCGAGCGGCCTGGCAGAACGCGAAGCAGGCGCTCGCGCTTGTCGGCGTCAGTAAGTCCGCCTATTACCCTTTTCTGTCGTTAGCGGCATCGGCCGGTTACAAAAGATTCTTTGTTCCGTTTCCCAAGCTTGAGATAAACCAAGCGGCTCTTCAGAGGGCCATTGCTACCGGAGGGCCGTTGCTATCCGCGGTGTCGTTCACCGAGGGTACCCCCCTTCATTTTGACATTCTCTATCAAACCGAGCTAACGATGAAATGGCTTCTGTTTGACTTCGGACAGCGCGACGCGACCGTGAGTGCAGCCAGGGAAGGTCTTCTGATCGCCAACGTTGCCTTCAATGCCACGCATCAACGTGTGGTATTCGAAGTCAGCCAGAGCTTTTACGCCTACAACCTGGCGCGAGAATCAGTGAAGGTCGCCGAATCCGCGTCTGAGACGGCCCAGACCGTGGATTCCGCGGTAGAGGCTCGCGTGGACAACGGGCTGGCAACCCAGCCGGAATCTCTGCAGGCAAAGCAACAGCTTGCGCAAGCGCAGTTTAATCTCGAAAAAGCGCGCGGATCTGAGCGAGATGCCTTCGTTGATCTGATGAATGCGATCGGGTTGTCCCCCTCGGTTCGGATCCGAATCGCCGAAAGCTTCGCCGGTTCAGTGGCAATTGACCTCGAAACACCCCTGACATCGCTTGTGATGCGCGCGCTATCTGAGCGCCCCGATTTAGTTGTTTCGTTGGCAAAGGTCAGGGCCGCCGAAGACAAGATCAAAGCCATAAAGGCATCCTATTTCCCCAAGATAAACGCGCTTGCGAATGTGGGTTATGGTGAGGAAAGGATCAGTCTCGGCTCCAACACGATTGACAGTAGTGCGCCGACTTTTGGCGCCGGGCTGGCACTTGAGCTCGATGTTTTCGACGGATTCCTGAGAGATCGATCTTTGCAGGCCGCCCGCGCGGAGTTGCAAGCCGCCTCCGAGCAGCTCCAGCAAACCCGTGACGAGGCTGTCCGGGAAGTCTGGAAGAGCTATACCGATCTGCGCACCGCAATCCGCAGTGGAGCTGCTGCGGCAGCTCTGCTGAAATCGTCCCAAAGCGCCTACGATGCAGTCCTTGCTTCCTTCAAGCTAGGGTTCTCGACTTATACTGATGTCGTGACAAACGAAACGAAACTGACAAGCGCACGAAATTCGGTCTTTGAAACACAATCCGCGGTTCATCAAGCCGCAACTGCCCTCACCTATGCAATGGGAGAACTAGGTACTACGTCAAAGACCACCAATCCTTATCAGAAAAAATAACCGCACTTGAAGCCGCGCGCGAATTACATCCCGAAGTCTCTTTCGGTTACGATGCGAAAGCTGCTGCTCCTGATTGAGGCGTTCTTTCTACAGAGCTGCAGCTCTTCCCGTACACAGGTACCGTCCCTTGACGTCTTTGGATCCTACTTTCCCGCCTGGTTAATCTCGTTGGCAGCCGGCATTGTGCTCACCGTAATCGCAGTCGCTCTGGGTCGCCTCATCGATATTAGGCCATCCGGCTTTTGGGGTTTTCTCTTAAGCGTCAGCCTTATACTGATTTTCAGCATCTCTGTGTGGTTCTGGTTCTTCGCGAGGTAAAAGCATGAATACAAATACAAAAGCAAAGCCTGATCTGGCTACCGAGCCGGGCCGGAGACCGGGTGGAGGAAAATTCAAAAGTTTCTTCGTTCTGATCCTGGGCTTGGTCATCATTGGCCTGGCGGTGGTCTTGAGCCTGCGGGCGTGGGAGTTTAATGAGCGGCATCCCCGCACTGACGATGCAGTATCCAGGGCAAACATAATCGGAATTGCGCCTCGCGTGTCCGGTCCAATCATTAAGATCAATGTAAGTGACAATCAGTTCGTAAAGGGCGGCGATCTACTGTTCGAGATTGATCCGGCAGACTTTCAACTCAATGTCGACCGGGCGAAATCCTCTCTGGATGCGCTAGATCAACAGATAGAAATCGCCAAATCGCAGGACGCTCAACTAAAATTTCAGGTGAAAGGTGCCGAAGCGGCTGTCCGGCAGGCAACGGCGGAGCGAGATCAAGCTGCAGATACTCTGCGTCGTCTTGAACCGTTATTACCAAAAGCCTTCGCAACAAAAGAACAGGTTGACGAGGCGCGCACAAAAGTCGCTTCCCTTGACGCCCAGGTTGCCCAAGCAAACGAGAAACTCAACCAGGCCAGTGTCGCTGTCAGCTCCCTGGCCACGCTTCAAGCCCAACGTCCCGGGACGGTTGCAGCCTTGGGAACGGCGCAGTTGGAGCTATCTTATACCCGGATATATGCGCCGTTCGATGGCCAAGTCGTAGGGCTAAACATATCCGAAGGAGCTTATGCGCACGCCGGCGTTGAGGTTTTTGCCTTCCTCGATTCTCGCAAGTGGTATGTATTGGCAAACTTTCGCGAGCGGGAATTACAAAACATAAGTCCGGGCATGAGAGCCGAGATTTATCTCTTGTCGAATCCCAATCGACGTTTTCAGGGAACCGTCCAGGGGATTTCGCCCGCGGTACAATCCCAGGAAAATAATGTCGAGATCAAGGGTCTGCCTTTTGTGAAACGAGACCTTAACTGGGTGCGGATTGCTCAACGATTTCCAGTCCGGATCGAAATCGAAAATCCTGACCCCAAAATTTTCCGGATGGGTATTACGGCGGTGACGACGATCGTGGGCTTCACTCCATCTGAGAGCACAAAATAAACAAGGACAGGCCTTGATATCCCTGGCTCTCAATCCTTCTCGTCCTCGTCCTCGAACTCGAACTCGAACTCGAATGCATTATGCCCAAACCGACGCCAATCACCCCAAACCAAGTAGTAACCAGAGAGCCAAATGCAGGGAAACTATCGAGCACGAGGACGAGTTCGAGGACGATTCTTTAGCGCCCCAAATCAGCGGAACAACGAAAACGAAATCCCGTTAGAATTAGCATAACCGAACGAAACAAACGATGCCTGAGAAAGTCGCGAACTATGCCAGAGGTGCTGAGAGCCGGGGAGTCTCATTTCCAGATCAGTTTTGGGACAGTCTCAAGCCGTTCCCGGGTCGCGGCCGGATTACGCTCCGGTTGGCTGTCGCCTGCACTTTAATCGTATTAGTAGCCTATACGTTCAGGATGCCGTTCCAGGACCTCATGCCCTTTTTTGTCCTTTTTGTCACAAAGGAAGAAAAAGTAACCACGGTCGTTACTGCACTGTTGGTTCTAATCGCAGCCACCCTGGCTATTGCGGTTGCAATATTAATCTACAAAGCCACCGGTAACCGCGCAGAGTTTCGAATTCCCGGCATCGCATTGGAAATCTTTACTGGGATGTTCCTATTCCGGGTACTCTCAATCGGAGCGGTCGGATGGATCCTGGGCTTTCTAGTGGCGGCGGTTCAAAGTCTGGTTTACCTTTTTCCCAGCCCCGAGGAAACGGTCCACCAGTTTCTCTGGTTCTGGGTTGCAATCGCATTCTCGGTCGCTGTCGCCTGGTTAGCCAATCTTCTGCTTTTTCCCATCTCGCCCACCCTGTTGCTTCAGCGGGAATTCGTGACAGGATGGCGTGCTGTTTCGGCCGCAACCGAAAAACTAGCCACAAGTCAGCCTTCGGCGGGCGCACAATTGCTACGTCCGCTGGTCAAAGGCGGTCCAATCCGTATTCTCAAACTTTTAAAACTCTCGTCGGTCGAGTCCGGTGATTTGCGCGAAAAACAGGTGGAATTGAGGCGCATGATTTTAAGCCTCGATAAAATCACGAGACTGATCTTCTCCTATGCGAAAGCGCGCCTGAAATCGTCAGCTTCCATAGCCGTTGCTTCCGGGGAGACAGCCGTTCTAGGCGGACTGAAAAAGGAGGCACAATTCTTCCAGCAGGAATTCGAGGCAGGCTTTGTTCCGTCGTGTACCGCGACACGGCCCGCAACCGAAACTGCCGGAAATATCGCGCCGCGACTCCTGGAAGCTGAAAACACGCTGCAAGATCTTGCCGGCAGAGATGAGGAGTCTGAGAGCCACCCTCAGAAAGCCACCTCAGCCCGGCGTAAGCCCTCCCTTTTTGTCGCGGACGTCTTTAGCAATCCGAAGCACGTACAATTCGCTCTTAAGGTCACGTTGGCAGGAATGATCGGCTACTTGTTCTACACAGCGAGCGATTACTACGGGATTCACACGGTATTTTACACTCCTCTGATCATCGCGCTGGCCAGTACCGGAGCGACCATTCACAAGGGATTCCTTCGAATCGTCGGGTGCATGATCGGAGCCGCTTTGGGTCTGATCTGCTCGATCTGGGTCATCCCGAGGTTTGAGACTCTTGGAACATTCCTCTTAATTGTATTTTGCGTCCATGGCCTAGCGGCATGGATCGCAGTCGGCGACGATCGGATCTCCTACATTGGTCTTCAGATAGCGCTGGCCTTTGATCTTGGGTTCCTTCAAGGATACGGTCCGCCTGATAACATTGACCCGCTTCGGGATCGATTTATCGGCATTGTCCTCGGCATCTGCATCGTCACGACCGTTTTCGCCGTGATCTGGCCGGAAAGCGCCGACCTGAGTGCCCGCGAGCGACTTGCCACTTGTCTCCGAGCGATCGCCCGTTTGTTGCGCCTCGGGCGGGGAAACAATGGTTCTGAGGATCGAAGCTCGCAACGGGAGCAACTCGAGCTGGAAATAGCCTCTCGTCTTTCTGAAGCCAATTCATACCGGCAGCAAGCTGCCTTCGAAGAGTTGATTAGCGGATCGATTGCCACCAAAGAACCAAAACTGGACGAGGCAATCTCAGCGACAGAGCAGATTTATGTTTGTAGTCTCCCCTGGATAAGAGAACAAAGATCAGGCCAGACAACGCAGGAAGGCGGGGAGCCGCAGGCTATACCGGAATTTGCCGAACGATTACCAAATGCGGTGGAAGCGTGTGCAGACCGGATCGACCAGCATCAACGGCAAATCGCTGACCAAGATCAAACGCCGATCGATTACTTCATCGAAAAAACGGATTCCGGCGCCAGGAAAAGCGCTGACAGTCTCGAAGAACTTCTCAGTGCCGTACTGGAACTTCAAGTGCTGGTTTCGCCACGAGAACGCCATACAAATGAAAACTAAAGAAATCATCGAAAGGTCCCAGAAGTTTATAACGCCTTACCGCGTCACCAATGGAAAGAAGTTTCGGCTCAAGGATTTTGATCCTAACGATACCGGTGAGGCCACTTCCGAAGACAAACCGCGAGCAAAAGAACTCCTGGAAAGGGGCGTTGAAGTACTTGCGGAATTACAAGACGTGCTTTATGCGCAAGATCAATGGTCGATACTGCTGATCTTTCAGGCGATGGACGCTGCGGGAAAAGACGGCGCGATCAAGCACGTCATGTCCGGCATCAATCCGCAAGGCTGCCAAGTCTTCTCATTCAAGAGCCCATCAGCGGAGGATCTCAAGCACGATTTTCTCTGGCGCTGTCTGAAGTGTTTGCCGGAACGTGGGCGGATCGGGATTTTCAACCGTAGCTACTACGAAGAGACTCTCGTTGTCCGGGTTCATCCCGAGTTTTTAGCAAAGCAAAAGATCCCGCAGCGGCTCATGACCAAGAACGTCTGGGAGGATCGCTATGAGGACATCCGCAATATCGAGCGCTACCTCACGCGCAATGGCGTGGTCATTCGAAAATTTTTTTTACACGTATCTGCCAACGAACAGAAGAAACGCTTCCTGGAACGCCTGGATAGTCCAGCGAAAAACTGGAAATTCTCGTCAAACGATTCGCGCGAACGCGGCTTCTGGAAGGAGTACATGAAGGCTTACGAGGATATGATTTGCAATACAGCGACCGATGACGCCCCATGGTTCGTTGTGCCCGCAGACAACAAGTGGTTCACCCGAGTTGTTGTCGCGGCGGCTGTGGTCGACGCCCTCGAATCGCTGAATCTTCGATATCCGGAGGTCGGTGAAGCACAGCGCCAGGAACTCGCCGCTGCAAAAAAGGAACTGACAGCAAACGACAAGCTCTGAATTCGCGACTCGGTTGGAAACAAACTCCACGAACGCAACGGCTTCCAACCCACCGAAGGTCGGTAGATGGAAAGCGATCTTTCCACCTGCGCAATGGGTGCCGAGTTACGAGCCTCGGTGGTTGAGAGACGATCTGTTTGCGGGTATTACGCTCGGCGCATATGCGGTACCGGAAGGAGTAGCCTATGCCACGCTCGCCGGGTTGCCGCCACAGGTTGGCATCTACGGCTACCTGCTCGGCGGGCTGGGTTACGCTTTATTTGGCTCTTCCCGCCACCTGGCGATTGGACCGACTTCCGCGATCTCGCTTATGGTTGGAGTTTCAGTCGCGCCCTTAGCCATGGGTGATCCTGTGCGCTATGCTCAGATTGCGACTCTTTCGGCATTTGTGGCAGCCGCTATGTGTATCGGCGCATGGCTGTTGCGACTGAGCACCTTAATTAACTTTATCAGCGAAACGGTTATGCTCGGTTTCAAGGCTGGTGCCGGCCTCAGCATCGCCGCAACGCAAATACCCGCTCTTCTCGGCATTCCGGGCGGTGGACACAACTTTATCGAGCGCGTGTTTGCGATCGCTGGCCAGTTTCTCCAAATGCATCCAGTCGTCACCGCCATCGGCTTCGCTAGCCTCGCCCTGTTGTGGTTGGGTGAAAAGTTCCTGCCGAGCCGCCCGATTGCGCTGTTCCTCGTTGTCATCTCGGTCGCCTTCGTGTCAATGACTAACCTGGCCGGCCACGTCAGTACGGTAGGCGAAATTCCATCCGGTCTGCCCAGATTCAGTCCGCCCATGCTGCGAATCGGGGAAGTGGACGGCATCCTTCCACTCGCCTTTGCGGCATTGCTGCTGTCCTACATGGAGAGTGTCTCAGCCGGGCGTGCGTTCGCTGCCAAATATAACTATAAGCTCGATGTACGTCAGGAACTCCTTGGTTTAGGAAGCGCAAATCTTTTCGCCGCCTTCGGACAGGGCTATCCGGTTGCAGGCGGCCTCTCTCAATCCGCAGTGAACGAGCAAGCCGGAGCCAAGACTCCTTTATCGCTCATCTTCGCCTCGATCACACTCGCATTCTGTCTGCTTTTTTTTACGGGGTTTTTACAAAACTTACCTAAGGCTGTGCTGGCTGCTATTGTGCTGATGGCAGTCAAGGGCTGATCAATTTCCGCGAGATCGGACACTTGTGGCAGGTAAGCCGGCTGGAGTTTACGGTCGCGGCTGTGGCCTTGGTAGGTGTCTTACTATTCGGCATTTTGAATGGTGTCGTCGTCGCATCTGTTGCGTCGATTTTGCTGCTCCTCCGTCTTGCGGCGCGGCCTCACGTCGCTTTCCTGGGCCGCATACCTGGCACTCGCCGCTTCTCGGATCTCGCACGGCACCGGGACAACGAGCAAATCCCCGGCGTACTCGCTTTCCGTGTCGAGTCTCCGATCGTCTACTTCAACGT
>Ga0070698_100007390_pt1 | contig 11887 bp, 7 predicted proteins | sample KBSK1502metaG_FD_65477 | JGI IMG/M metagenome (GOLD analysis project Ga0070698, IMG submission 65477) | Corn, switchgrass and miscanthus rhizosphere microbial communities from Kellogg Biological Station, Michigan, USA - KBS K1-50-2 metaG | ecosystem: Host-associated > Plants > Roots >...
CGCGGGACCCGATGGAACAGGCGATGCTGCCAGTAGCTGATGCCCTCCGTGGCGAGGATGGCCAGGACGATCTGCACGCCGATGGGAAGCCGCGCCGGCCAGAGCGCGGGCACTCGGGAGGCTTCGAGCTGCGAGCCCAGCGCCGTGCAGAGGGCGAGGGCCAGCGCATAACCGAACTGATAGTTCAGGAAGAAGTGCGCGGTCTCGACGCGCAGGGGCAGGTCGAGCTGACGGTAATCCGGCCGCTCCGGGCGTAGCCGTTCCAGGATGGCGGCCGTCGCCGCCAGCGCGCCGACGGGGACGGACACGCAGGCCCACGCCACCGGCGCGCCCGCCGCGCGCAGGAGCGCGGTGCCGATCAACGCGCCGCCGGCGAGCGCGGGAAGGAGGAGACGGTCGAGCAAAGTACTGAGTCAGGGGGGGCACTCACTCGTGATTACGATGAGAGTTCGCGACCCCCCCTGAAACCCCCCTCGCACAGCGCCGCCGCTGCGCGGCGCCGCTGTGCTCTACGTGCCTAGAGCTCGGTCGTGCGGCTGACGCCCGTCGCGTCGAACACCGACTGCATCTCGGCGCTGGCGATGGGGACGAAGTGGCGCACGACCGCGGGATCGAAGTGGCGGCCGCTGTCGACGGCGAGGCGGCGCAACGCTTCCTCGATCGGCAGCCCCTCCTTGTAGGGCCGGCTGGCCACCATGGCGTCGAAGGCGTCGATGACGGCCACGATGCGTGCCCCGATCGGTATCTCCTCGCCCTGGAGGCGCGACGGATAGCCGCTGCCGTCGAACTTCTCGTGGTGGTGGAGCGCGTAGAGGCTGGCCCGTTCCAGCCCCGGCACCAGGCGCAGCACGGCCCACGAGAACTCCGGATGCATGCGCATGACGCGCCATTCCTCGGGATCGAGCGGGCCCGGCTTGCGCAGGATCGCGTCCGGGACTCCGACCTTGCCCGCGTCGTGGAGCAGGGCGGCCACTTCGATATCCTCGAGGCCGCTCTCCTCCATCCCCATCTCGCGGCCGATGCGCACCGCCCATTCCGCAAGCCGCGTGCTGTGCACGCCGGTGTTGAGGTCCTTGAGGTCGAGCATCTGGTTGAGCGCGCAGATGGTGGCCTCGCGTGTGGAGCGCACGCGCTCTTCCAGCTCCTGCAGTCTCAGCGGACCCCACGAGAACGTGGGCTGGTCGGGATGCGGGGTCCGCGACATCAGGGAGCTGGCGTCCAGTCCTGGCCGGAAGTGGCGCAGTTGTCGGGGACGTTGCTCGACGGCGCATAGGGCCACAGCGACCGGCCGTAGCCGACGGCGAGGTAGAGGTCCAGCCGTCCGCTGCCGAGGTCGCTGGTCAGCGGCTTGGCGTGGGCGATGGCCGAGGCCACCTGGCTCGGCGTGGCGCTGCCCTGCAGGCCGACCACCAGCGCCGCGGCACCGGACACGAAGGGCGTGCTGAACGACGTCCCCCACGCCGCCGCGTAGCTGGCCCACGGATACGTGGTGATGATCCCTTCGCCGGGGGCGGCCACCGACACGAGCGTCGCGCCGTAGTTCGAAAAGGTGGACCGCGTGTCGTCGTTGGCGGTGGAGGCCACTCCGATCACGTTGTCGTACGCGGCCGGATACACGAGCGTGTACTTGCCGTCGTTGCCGGCGGAGGCGACCGCGACGACGCCCTTCTTGGCCGCGTTGTCGAGCGCGTTCTTCAGCTCGGGCGACGAGGTGGCCCGGCTGAAGCTCATGTTGAGGACCTTCGCGCCCTTCTGGACCGCGAAGTTGATCGCGCGCAGGATGTCGGAGGTGTAGCCGGAGCCGTCGGCGCCGAATGCCTTCAAGGGCATGATGCGCGCCGTCGGCGCGACGAGGTGGACGACGCCTGCGACCATCGTGCCGTGCCCGAACGCGGCGTGGCTGGGATCGTCGACCACGGCGGCGGTGGCCTGGTCCACGCAGGCAGCGGTCGCCTGGTTGACCCAGTTGGTGCCGTCCACGACGGCCGCGGTCGCCTGCTGCACGTCCGCCTTCTCGTCGGCGCTGCCGGAGTTGCGCGTGAAGTCGTAACCCGGAACCAGCACGCTGGAGAGCACGGGGTGGTCGGGATCGACGCCGGTATCGATCACCGCCACCACGCCCCCGCCGGTGGAGCGGAGGTCGCAGTGCGTGTTGCTGAGCCGCACGATCGAGGTCGCCGGCTGGGTGAGGTACCCGTGCCAGGCCGTGCTGCCGTAGTAGGTCTCGGGCGTCCGGTCATAGAGCTGGTCGACCACGGCGGCGGTGGCCTGGCAGGAGGACCACGACCCCCAGTCGTCTTGCTTGACCGCCACGGGGAGATCGGGCTCGACCGCAGCCAGGCCGAGCAGGCTCAGCGTGAACGTGAGCGTGTTGTCGATCAGGCCCCGCACGAGGAACAGCGAGCTGGGTGCGGTCGGCTGGTCGGGCAGCACGTCCAGCGCGCCGAGCACCTGGCACCCGAGCAGCCGGCACACGCCGTTGATGACTTTCCAGCCGTCGAGGCCCGCCTTGACGCGGACGATCTTATCGCCTTGACCGGCCCCCGCCGGACTCGCCATCGACCCCAGCACGACGACGAGCACCACGAAGACGATCCACCTTGCCTTCATTGCTCCCGCTCATCCTTCCCTTGCCACGGCGTCTCGGCAGCGCTACCGCTGCCGCGCCCTTCTGCGACGACCCGACGCGTCGAGCGGCCTGGCGGCGGCGCGGCGATCGGTGCCTCGCGTCCGGCGCGAAGGCTGGACGGTGAAGGTCCCGATCTCGGCGACGCCGACGCAGAGCTGGAGGTTGTCGCCCGCGTCCGGCTCCAACAGGAACTCACCCAGGTGGTTCGTGAGCGTCCGATCCAACGTCTGGCTGCCCCTCACCGCCAGCACCGCGATGTCCTGCAGCGTGCCCGCGGGGTCCTGCTCGTCCAGGATCTGGCCGATGACCGACATGCGCTCGGCGTCGGAGGCGGGCTCGAGACGGAGGCGGATGGTGTAGCGGCCGGCCTTGTAGAGGAGCTGCCGCGGCGCGACGCCCGCCGCGCGCACGCCCGCGGCCAGGGGCTGGCGCAAGCTGTCGAAGACGAGAGCGACACGGCGCAGCGCGCGGGCCAGGGCCGGCGCCGGGTTGCGCAGCGCGAAGTCGCCCTTGAGCTGGCGCAGGACCTCGTCGGGAGGACGATACGAGGGCTCCTGAAGGGCGACACCAAGCACCTCTTCCCAAAGCCGGACTGTCTTCACGCAGCGCGTGCAACCCGAATCGAGGTGCTTTTGCAGCCGGTCCCGTTCCTCGGGGCGCGACTGCCCGCGGGCGAAGTCGACCCAGTCCTCTTCCCTCCAATGCTCGTTGCTGCGCGTCCGTCGGTCAGTGTCGGCCATCACCATCGCATCCGGTCCGCCCTATGGGGTTGGGCAGCAATAAAGAGACAGGGAGACGCCGGGTCGATATACCGGGAACGAAAAAAAGACTAGGCCGCCAACACCTTGCCCATCAAGACGAAAGGAGCCCAGTGGAGAGGATGCGGGTAACGCTCCCGAATCTCCAGCACGGCCTCCCGGAGGGCGGCGGCGCGGTTGGGGGCCGAGAGCACACGATCGTAGAAGGCCTTCATGAACTCGGCCGTGCTCTGGTCCGGCACCTCCCACAGCGTGAGCAGCAGCGAGGCGGCCCCGGCGCGGAACAGGCCGCGGGCCAGCCCGAGGAGCTCGTCGCCGGCGGCGATGACGTTGACGCCCGTGACGCACGCGCTGAGCACGACGAGCTCGGCCGGCAGCTTGAGGTTGTAGAGGTCGTACAGGGTCAGGTAGGAGCCGGCGAGGCGGATGCCCGAGAACATCGGGTTGTCGGGCCTGAAGAACCCGTGGGCAGCGATATGGACGAACTGGCGGGCCCCCGCGTTCTGCCGCAGGACGGCCTCGGAAGCCGCGGCTCCCACGTACAGCTCGGCGCCGGGCAGGCGTGCGGCCACCGCCTGCACCTCGTCGAGGATGAACGGCGTCTGCGGCTCCGGCACGCCGAGCACGAGCGAGGACCGGCTCCCGCCGGCCGCTCGACCGTGGCAGAGCGCGTAGATCGTGGCGCTCGGCGCGTAGGAGATCGAGAAGGAATCGATGAGGTGCTGCCGGCCGTCATGCAGGGCGTGGAACGGCACGTAGTGGAGGAGGTCGTGCGGCACGAAGACCAGGTGGCGGCCGTCCAGTCGCGAGCGCAGGGGAGCGATCAGCTCCCGGTACAGCTCACCGAGATGGGCCTGGGTCGCGACCAGGGAATGCTCGCGGGCGGCGGGCGAGCCCTCGGAGGCACCCGGCCGGGCCCAGGCGAGCTGGAACTGCAGCAGCCGCAGGAGCTGCTGCACGCGCGGCACCACGGCCACCGGGACCACCTCGAGCCGCTCCCGCGTCACGAGGAACGCCAGCAGCCGCGCGCCGATGCGGAAGTACTCGACCAGCGTCGCGTCCTCCGGCAACGCTCGCCGGATCTCCTCCAGCCCCAGGCTCACGGGCGCGAGCAGCTCGAGCGATTCGCTCTCCGAGGCGGGCAGCTCGCGGATGACGCGCAGCAGCTCGCTCTCGCGGGCGACGACCTGGTCCTGGAGAGCCTGCACGCGCTGCTCCGTGCGCTCCGCGGGCGCCATCTGCTCCGATTCGATGCGGTGGTAGTACCAGTTCAGCTCCTCGCGGAGATCGCTGACCCGGCGGACCAGCTCGCTCTTGCCCGCGGCGACGGGAGCGACGGGGGTCGCCGCGCGCAGGAGCAGCTCCTGGAGACTGCGGGACTTGGCGTGCTCGACGTAGGAGAAGGCCTCCTCCGGGCCACCGCGGCCCCCGCGCTCGAGGGCGAGGCCGACCAGCGCCTCGTAGACCTCGAGCTTGTTCTTCATGAACGCGATCTTCAGCTCCTCGCCGCGCAGGCTGCTGCGCAGCGTCTCGAGGAACCGCTGCGCGGCCCGATAGGCGTCGTAGGCGGCCGCGGGTTGGCCGGCGGCCTGCGCGACCTGCCCCTTCACGTACTGGAGCTGGAACGCGAGGGCCGGCAGGTCGAGCGCGGAGAGGCCCTCCTCCGCGGCCGCGACCTCGCCGCGCGCCGCCGCGAGGTCGCCCATGGTGAGGGCCAGGCGGGCCAGGAGCAGGCGGCACAGCATCGCCTTGCTCGCGAGCGGCGTGGAGCGGAAGGATTCGAGGGCGGCCGCGCAGTGACGGCGCGCCTCGAACAGCCGCCGCGCCCCGAACAGGATCAGCGCCTGGTACAGGTCCAGCAGAGCCGGCCAGACGGAGTTCTGTTCCTGCACGAACAGCGCGCGTGCCTCGCCGCACAGCTCCAGCGCCCGCAGAACCTTTCCCTGCTGCCCGTGGGCGATGGCGAGATAGGCCAGTGACTTCGCCGCCTCGTAGCCCATGCGGAGCCGGCGGAAGGCGGCCAGACTCTCCTCCGCCATCTCCGCCGCGTCGTTGCTGAGGTTCAGCTCGAGGTAGATCTCGGCCAGGTCCAGCCGGCAGAGGGCGGCCAGGTAGTCGTCGCCCGCCGCCACGCACTCTTCGCGCGTCTCCTTCAGGGCATCGATCGCGCGTCCGTACTGGCCGCGGAAATAGTAGAGGTAGGCGATGTTGTAATCGGCCAGCGCCACCAGCCTCGGCATGCCCTGCGCTTCGCAGAAGGCACGGGCGCGGCGATGGGTCTCGAGCGCGCGCGTGAAGTCGTTGAGGCTGATGAGGCACACGGCCATGTTCCCCAGCGCGACCGCGATGCCTTCCGCGTTGCGCAGGGGAAGCAGACGCTCGTAGCCCTCCTCGTAGGCGCGCAGCGCCTCCGCGAAGCGATCCTGGCGGTGGTAGATGTTGCCCACGTTGAGCTCGAGCCGGGCCAGGCGGAGGACGTCGCCCTCGCGGGCGAAGATCTCGCGCGCGCGTCCGGCCGCGGTGTGGGCTCGCTTGTACTCGCCGAGCAGGATGAGCGGCTGGATCGAGGTGCTCAGCGTGCGTCCGACCTCCGTCGGCTGGCCCGCCTTGGCGAACAGGCGCGCCGCGTCCTCGTGGTACTCGACGGCGGCCTTGTGGTCGTTGAGGAAGTGCAGCGCGTTGCCCTTGGCGCGCAATCCCTGGGCGAGCGCCGCCGGACTCTTGAGCTTGCGCGCGATGAGCGCGGCCGCCTCCGCCAGGGCCAGGGCCTCCTGCACGTCCACGCGGACCTTGCGCGAGACCATCTCGCTCAATCGCGTGACCGTCTCCGCCCGCACCAGCCCGGGATGGCGCGAGAGGAACCGTCGCCGGCTGCCCTCGTCGGCCAGGCCGGCCAGCTCCTCGTAGAGCCGGTCCTCGCTGCGCACCCTCCGCACGCGCGGTCGCGTGGAGGCCGCGCTCATCGGAAGCCCGCCTTCTCCAGCTCGCGCCTCAGGCGCGTGAGGCACCGGCCGCGGATGAATCCGATCGAGCCGGGGGCCAGGCCCAGGTGGCGCGCGACCTCCTGGTAGGGCCGGGCGGGGCTTTCGAAGAACAGCATCTCGATGAGCTGGCGGCAGCGCGCGGGCAGGGCGCGCACCGCGTCGCGCAGGGCCTGTTCCTCCGCCACCTGCGCCAGCAGCTCCTCGGGCAGCGGCTGCTCGTCGCGCAGCAGCGCGGCGTCGGCGTCGACCTCGTGCACCGCGTGGTGCTCCTGTCGGCGCCACCGGAAGCACTCGCGCGAGGTCACGCGGATGAGCCACATGGGCAGGGCCCGGGGCTCGCGCAAGCGGGACAGCTCCGCCAGCAGCAGCACGCACACGCGCTGGAACACCTCCGCCGCGTCCTCGCGGGCGAAGCCCTGCTTGATCGGGATGGAGAAGATCAGGTTCTTGTACTTGTCGAGGAGGGCGGCCCAGGCTTCCTCGCTGCCGCGGAGGCACTCGCGCACCAGGCGCGCGTCCGGCCACGCCCCGTCCCGGCTGGAAGCGCCCGCGGAACGCTCGATGTCGCTACGTTCGGTCTCGGGGGGAGAGAGCGCCCGCCGCGGCGCGGCGGCGTCGATGTTGTCCGCGCCCCGTGCGAGTCCCCCCTCGCGGCGCTTCACGGGCTGATAGGAGGGGCGTCCCTTCGCGGCATGGGGCGCCAAGGATAGCAGAAGGCCCGCGGCGCCTCACGCGAGCCACGTCACTCACGGCGAAGGCGAAGGCGACGGGGCCGGCGCGGGCGTCGGGGACGGCGAGGGCGAGGGCGAGGGTGACGGGGCCGGCACGGGTGTCGGGGACGGCGACCAGGGTCCCGAGGAGCTGCACGCGGCCGATACGTCGGCGACGGGGGCATCGGGCCAGGCCTGCCGTGCCCAGTCGACGGCCTGATAGAGGTCCAGGCGTCCATGGCCCAGGCCCAGGTCAGGAGGGAGCGGCTGGGCCTGCGAGATCGCGGTCGCGGCCTGGTCGTAGGTCACCGTGCCCCGGAGGCTGGCGAGGAGGGCGGCCGCGCCCGACACGAAGGGCGTGCTGAACGACGTCCCCCAGGCGGCGGCGAAGCTGCCCCACGGGAAGGTCGTGATCACGCCTTCCCCGGGCGCGGCCACGAAGACCACCGCGCCGTAGTTCGAGAAGGACGAGCGTGTGTCGGAGTTGGTGGTGGAGGCCACGCCCATGACGTTGGCGTAGCCCGCCGGGTACACGACAGTGTTCAGCCCGTCGTTGCCGGCGGAGCCGGCCAGGATGAGGCCCTGGCTGGTGGCGGCGTTCAGGGCGCGCTGGAGCTCGTCGGAGGGCGTGCTCCGGCTGAAGCTCATGTTGATGACCTTGGCGTGCTTCCAGATCGCGTAGTAGATGGCACCCACGATGTCCGAGGTGTACCCCGACCCGTCGGACGTGAACGCCTTCAAGGGCATGATGAGCGCGGCGGGCGCGACGAGGTGCACCACGCCCGCCACCATGGTCCCGTGGCCGAAGTCGCGGTGCGCGGCATCGTCGAGGACGGCCGCGGTGGCCTGATCGAGGACGGCCGCGGTGGCCTGGTTGACCCCGAACACGCGGTCGAGGACGGCGGCGGTCGCCTGGTCCAGGTCCGCCATCTCGTTGCCGCCCGGCACGTTGCGTGTGAAGTCGTAGCCGTCGGTCACGGAGGCGGCCAGGATCGGATGGTTGGGGTCGATGCCGGTGTCGACGATGGCCACGGTCGCGCCGGCGCCCGTGACGCTCAGCGCGCATTGCGTGGCGCCGATCCCGATGATGGTGGCCGCGGGTTGCGCGAAGTAGGACGCCCACGGGCTCGACCCGAAGTAGCTTACGGGCGTGCGGTTCCAGAGCTGGTCGAGCACGGCGGCGGTGGCCTGGTTGGCCCCCCACGATGTGGTGTCGGCGCTCACCTCCGCGGGCACGTCGAGCTCGATCGATTCCACGCCCAACGCGCTCAGGTCCACGAGCGGCGGGAGGACGCTGGGAATGCCCTGCACGACGAAGAGCGAGCTGGGCGCGGTGTCGCCGGGTACGGTGTCGAGCGAGCGCAGCACCTGGCAGCCCACGGCGGCGCAGACGGCCGCGATGGCGGCCCGACCGTCCACACCGCTCCGGATGCGCACCATGGATCGGCCGGGGGAGAAAGCCGCCGCCGGCGGCGCCAGCGGCGCGCAGACCAGGGTAGCGGCGATGATGGCGGACACGGCCCGGCGTACGACCTGACGTGCGACCCGTCGTGTGCTCATGCTCGATCCTGCCTCGGCTTCTCGTCCGCGCTCAGCGCGTCCGCGCCTTCTTCCCATGGCCTCCGCTCGAGAGGGTCTTCCGTCCGGCGCCGCTGGGGCCGCTCTCGGCGTGGGGAGGGTGGACGCTGAAGGTTCCGATCTCGGGCACGTCGATCGAGAGCTGGAGCCTCTCGGAGGCGTCGGGCTCCAGGTGGAACTCGCCGAGCTCGTTGGTGAGCGTCCGGTCGAGCGTGACGCTTCCCTTGAGCGCGCGCACCGCGATGTCGCGCAGCACGCCCGTCGGGTCCTGCTCGTTGAGGATCTGCCCCACGATGGAGAGTCGGTCCGTGGCCGTGCCCAGCTCCACCTCCAACTTGATGGTGTAGCGGCCCGCCTTGTAGAGGAGGTGGCGCGGCGAGAGCCCGGTGGCGCGCACCGCCGCCAGCTGCGGCTGGCGGAAGCTGTCGAACACCAGCGCCACCGCCCTGGAGACGCGCTCGCCGATGGGTTCCGGCCGCGGGCGCCGGAGGCGCTTCATCTCGTCGCGGATGGCCTCCACCGGCTGGTCGGAGGTCTGCTGGTCCGCGACGCTGAGCAACGCCGCCCACAGCCGCAGCGTGTGCTCGCAGTCCGGACATCCCCCTTCCAGGTGCCGCGCCACGCGCGCGCGATGCTCGGGGTCGCCGTGCGGCCGCGCGAACTCCACCCAGTCGGCCTCGGTGAAGTGCTCGCGTCCCGGATCGTCGTTCGTTCCCGTGATCACCATCGCCGTCCGCCCGTCGCCCCTGGAAGGGGCAAAAAAGGGAAGAGAGGTTCCACTAAGAAGCATAGACGGCGACCTCGAGCGCCGGGGCCGTCACCCGTTCAAATCGCCGACGGCTTGCCCACCAGCACGAACGGAGCCCAATGCACTGGATGGGGATAGCGGCGCCGGACTTCCAACACGGCCTCCCGCAAGGCCGCCGCGCGGTCCTCCTCGCCCGCCACACGGTCGTAGAACGCCTGCATGAAGTCTGCCGTGCTCTGGTCGGGCACCTCCCAGAGGGTGAGCAGGAGGGAGGCGGCCCCGGCGCGGAAAAGGCCCCGGGCCAGACCGAGGAGCTCGTCGCCGGCAGCGATCACGCTCACGCCGGTCACGCAGGCGCTGAGCGCCACCATCTCCGCGGGCAGCTTCAGGTTGTAGAGATCGTAGAGGGTCAGGTACGAGCCGCCCAGGCGGATGCCAGAGAACATCGGGTTGTCGGGCCGGAAGAAGCCATGGGCGGCCACGTGGATGTAACGGCGTCCCTCGCCCCTCTCGCGCAGCACGGCCTCCGAGGCGTCCGCGCCCAGGTAGAGCTCCGCGTCCGGGAGCCGGGCCGCCACCGCGCGGACCTCGTCCTCGATGAACGGGATCTCCGGGTCGGGCACGCCCAGGACCAGCGAGCCTCCCCGGGCTCCCGCGCGGCGGTGGCACAGCGCGAAGACGGTGGCGCTGGGGGCGTAGGAGACGGAGAAGGCGTCGATCAGGTGCTCGCGGCCGTCGTGCAGGGCGTGGAACGGGACGTAGTGGAGAACGTCATGGGGAACGAACACCAGATGCGCGGCCCGCAACCGAGGGCGCAGTGGGGCGATCAGGGCGTCGTAGAGGTCGCGCAGGTGCGCGTGCGTGGACATGAGCGACGCCTGCTTCGAGGTGGGCGAGATCTCGCCGATATTGCGGCGGGCCCAACCGAGCTGGAAGCGGAGCAGCCGGACGGCGGCCTGCACCCCGTCCGTCTCCGCGACCGGCACCACCTCCAGGCTCTCGCGCGTGACCAGGAAGGCGAGCAGCCGCTGGTCGACGCGGAAGTACTCCACCAGCATGGCGTCGGGAGACAACGCCTCGCGGATGGCGGCCAGGGGGAGGCTGACCGGCGCCAGCATCTCCAACGGCTCGCTCTCGGAGGGCGGCAGGTCCCGCAGCAGCCGCAGCAGCTCGGCCTCGTGCCCCTGCATCTGGCTGCGCAGGCGCTGGAGGCGCTCCGCCGTGCGCTCCTCCGCCGCCATCTGCTCCGTCTCGATCCGGTGGTAATACCAGTTGAGCTTCTCGCGCAGGTCGTCGATGCGGCCGAGCAGCTCGCCCTTGGCGGGCGCGCCCGGCGGCACCGGCGTCGGATCGCGAAGGAGCAGCTCCTGGAGGCTGCGCGACTTCGCCTGCTCGACGTAGGAGAAGGCCTCCTCGCGCGCGGCCTCTCCGTCCCGGTCGCGCTGGAGCGAGAGCGCCACGAGCCCTTCGTAGACCTCCAGCTTGTTCTTCATGAACGCGATCTTCAGCTCCTCGCCGCGCAGGCTTCCCCGCAGGGTCTCCAGGAAGCCCTGGGCGCGGCGGAACGTCTCGTAGGCCCTGCCCGGCTGGCCCGCGGCGCGCTCGACCTGGCCCTTCACGTAGTGGAGCTGGAAGGCCAGGGCGGGCAGGTCGAGGCCCCCGAGCTCCCGCGCGGCCGTACGACATGCCTCGTGGGCGGCGCGGAGGTCGCCCCGGCGCAGCGCCAGCCGCGCAAGGAGGATGCGGCACAGGATGGCCTTGCTGGCCAGCGCCGGCGAGGCGAAGGCGGCCAGCGCGGCCAGGCAGTGGCGGCGCGACCGCGCGAGCTTCCCGGCGTCGAACAGGATCACGGCCTGGTAGAGGTCCAGCAGCGCCGGCCAGACGGAGTTGAGCTCGGCCATGAAGAGGGCGCGCGCCTCCCTGCACAGCTCGAGCGCGCGGCGGACGTCGCCCTGCTGGCCGTAGGCGATGCCCAGGTACGCGAGCGCCTTGGCGGCCTCGTAGCGGTTGCCCAGCGCGCGGAAGCCGGAGCCCGCCGACTCCGCCATCTCCGCCGCCTCCTCGCTGAGGTTCAGCTCGAGATAGATCTCGGCCAGGTCGAGGTCGCACAGCGAGGCCAGGTACGCGTCGCCCGCCGCCCGGCAGGTCTCGCGCGTGGCCTTCAGGGCCTCGAGGGCCCGGCCGTACTGTCCGCGAAAGTAGTAGAGGTAGGCGATGTTGTAGTCGGCGAGCGCGACCAGCCGCGGCATGCCGTGCTCGTCGCAGTACGCGCGGGCGCGGCGATGGGTCTCGAGCGCGCGCGGGAAATCGTTCAGGCTGATCAGGCACACCGCCATGTTGTGGAGGGCGACAGCGATGCCTTCCGCGTTGCGGTGCGGCAGCAGCCGCGCGTAGGACTCCTCGTAGGCGGCCAGGGCCTCCGCGAAGCGGTCCTGGCGGTGATAGATGTTGCCCACGTTGAGCTCGAGCCGGGCCAGGCG
>Ga0070698_100007391_pt1 | contig 11887 bp, 9 predicted proteins | sample KBSK1502metaG_FD_65477 | JGI IMG/M metagenome (GOLD analysis project Ga0070698, IMG submission 65477) | Corn, switchgrass and miscanthus rhizosphere microbial communities from Kellogg Biological Station, Michigan, USA - KBS K1-50-2 metaG | ecosystem: Host-associated > Plants > Roots >...
GCGCAGGCGGAACGGCGGCGAGCGCGGTTCCCGCACACCATCCAAGGCATACCGCGAGCGGCGGCCGCGCGGCTCACAGTGGACGCACGGTGCCGGTCGGCAGCAGCTCGGCCGAGCGCGCGAGCGGGAGCCCGCTCGGCAGGGCGATCGTCCAGGCAGGTGACCTGCTCGGAGCCGTGGCGCCGCGCGCCCCGACCGGCGCGCCCGCACGGCCTGCCGACGTCTCGCACTCGGCCCTCTACTCGCTGCTGGCCGCGCTCGCGCTGGGGGCGGCATTCGTGGCCTGGTCGCGGCGGCCGGCGTGGCGTAGGCAGCGACGATACGGAAACTGGCTGCCCCGATGAGCGCCCGCCTTGGACGAAGACCCCGTCGACCGGACGAAAACGTCCGCCTTTATCGTCCAGTGGACGGTAATACGGAGCTTTCAGCCCGTCGAGCTGGACGGAAGACGCGAATTGCACGCGCGTGCGCCCTGGGCGGCGCCATCGCCTGCGGGCTCTTCGCTCCGGCGATAGCGCGCGCGGCCGATCCGTTCGGTACCGCCCAGATCGCGACGGAGGTCAATGCTGCGGTGGCCCAGGCCACTGCCATGGTTCCGCGAGCCCCCGCGGCTGCGGTAGCTCCGGTCGAATCGGCGAAGACGCTGGAAGCGGCGACGAAGAGCCTGGAGGTCGCGACCAAGCAAGCCGCCGCGATTGCGTCGAGCGCCACCGCGGAGGCGCAGCGCCAGACCCAAAGCGTGGTCGGTGTGTCTGCGCCGGCCGCGAAGGGGCATCGGCGCACCACGGGCCACCGCGCCCGGACCGCCGGACGCTCCTCGGCGCCACGGAGCAGGCTGAGCCCAGGCTCCGGCCTTCTACCGAGCACTGAAAGCGACGTCGCTGGCCCGCCCGACTCCCCATCGGCCGCGCTCACCGGCCGCGCCCAGGGCACCAGGGCGCCCGCGTCGTCCGCCTCGCCCAAGCCGACCCGGCCTTCGGTGCCGGAGCGGTCGCCACCGTTACCGCTGCCGCCCGGGCCAGGGGCGGCGCTGTCGGGCCAGGCCGGCAGCCACGGGCCGCTGATGCCGCTCGTCCTGGGCGCGCTCGCCGCGGTCCTGCTCATGATGGCTTTCGAATTCCTGCCTCGAGCGCTTCCGCCAAAGGCCTTCCGGAAGCCGAGGCTCATCGCACTCACTCCCTGGCACCCGGGCTGACGTCCCTTCTCCGTCCCCATGCGCGTCGTTCTGCGACGGCGCGCTGACCTGTCACTACGACAAGGAGAAGGAGATGAAAGCCAAGCTACTGAGCGTGGCGGTGGTGCTGGTTGCCCTGGCGGCAGCGCCCCCGGCGCTCGCGGACTCCGGCACCGGCGCGTTACTCGCCGGGCTGCAGAACGCGACCACGGCGCAGGTCGCCGCGGCGCTGTCGGCGAGTCAGCAGAGCGCCGTGAACGCCAACGTCCCGGTCTCGATCTCCGGCGGCACCGTTAGCGTCGGACCGAGCGCGGCGACCCAGACCGCGAACTCCGCGGCCACGACGAACGTCGCCAACAACGCGGCGACCAACCAGAACCAGTCGCAGCAGCAGTCGACCGGCGGGAACAGCTCCTGCCAGGCCGGCTGCGGTGGCGCAGGCGGTGCCCAGGTCGGCGGCCAGAACGCCGCGACGCACCAGGGCGCGGCCGGCGCCGCGAACAGCAATCAAAGAGCAGTGAATGCGAACGTGCCCGTGTCGATCGCGGGCGGCAATGTGAACTCCGGTCCGAGCTCGGCGACGCAGACGGCGAGCTCCGCGGCCACCACGAACGTCGGCAACAACGCGACGACCAATCAGAGCCAATCGCAGCAGCAGTCGACTGGCGGGAACAGCTCCTGCCAGGCCGGCTGCGGTGGCGCGGGCGGTGCGCAGACCGGCGGCCAGAACGCAGAGACCGATCAGGCCGCTGTCGGCGCAGCGCAGAGCGATCAACACGCCGTCAATGCGAACGTGCCTGTCTCGATCGCGGGCGGCGACGTCAACTCCGGCCCGAGCTCGGCGACGCAGACGCCTAGCTCGTCGGCCACCACGAACGTCGGCAACAACGCAACCACGAACCAGAACCAGTCGCAGCAGCAGACTGTGGGCGGGAACGGCTCCTGTCAGGCCGGCTGTGGCGGCGCAGGTGGATTCCAGGCGGGTGCGCAGGAGGCCAGCACCCAGCAGGCCGCGATCGGTGGCGCGCAGAGCAACCAGACCGCGGTGAACGCGAACGTGCCCGTGTCGATCGCGGGCGGCAACGTCAACTCCGGTCCGAGCTCGGCGACGCAGACGGCCGACTCGGCGGCCACGGCGAACGTCGGCAACAACGCGACCACGAACCAGGAGCAGTCGCAGCAGCAGACGGTGGGCGGGAACGACTCCTGCCAGGCCGGCTGCGGTGGTTCTGGCGGCGCACAGATGGGCGGCCAGAATGCCCAGACGACGCAGGTTGCATTCGGGGTCGCGGGAAGCGAGCAGACGGCCGTCAACGGCAACACGCCGGTCTCGGTCGCCGGAGGCGACGTCAACTCCGGCCCGAGCTCGGCGACGCAGACGGCTAGCTCCGCAGCCACGGCGAACGTCGGCAACACCGCGACCACGAACCAGAACCAGTCGCAGGGGCAGACGGTCGGCGGTAACCAGGCCTGCCTCGCGGGCTGCGGCGGTGCGGGCGCGGCACAGACCGGCGGCCAGAACGCCGAGACGACGCAGGCGGCAATGGGGGCTGCGCAAAGCAGTCAGAACGCCGTGAACACGAATGCGCCGTCCGCGACAGCTGCCGGCAACGTCAACGCCGGCCCAAGCGCTGCGACGCAGACGGTCGCCTCGACCGCCAACCTCACGGCGCAGAACAACGCGACGACGAACCAGAACCAGTCGCAGCAGCAGTCCCAGCAGGTCAATACGGGCCAAGCCCAGACCCGGGCTCCCGGCTCGAGGACCACCAGCACCCCTGCCTCGCCCACGGCGACGAGGACGGTCTCTCGGACTACTACGACGAGGACCACGACTCGCACCGGGGTCGCGGGCGAGCGGACGACGAAGACGACCACTCGCGTCACACGCACAAGTGGCGTCCGCGGCGTCCGGACCTCTCGAACGCTTCCGTTCACAGGGGTCTTCCTGCTCTGGCCGTCGGTGTTGGGCCTACTCCTGTTGCTGGCCGGACTGCTCGTGCGGCGCGCCTCCAGGCGCGACCGGCCATTGGGGGCGATGCCTCCCAGCTGAGAGATCCAGCGAGTGGCCGCGGTATGGCGCCGCGGCCACTCGCTCCTCGCGCGACGTGAGTGGCCCCCGGAGGGCTCTAACCAGCCTGCTAATCGGCGCTTTATCCGCGCTGAGGTGGCACGGAGGTAGGCACTGCGCGAGCGCCGCTGACGAAATCAGGCGAGTTCTGGGGACGGATTCCCGGCGGCGCCGACGCGCGCGGAAGCGGCCCCACCACGTCTGCTCGATCGCGACTAGCGCGGCAACATTGAACTTGGCGTGCTGCTCCTGGGTGCCGCTGAAGTTCCGGCTATACATGGCCATCGCCACCGAGCTCGTGGATGCGCTCACAGAAAGGCTCACAGAGATTTGCCGCCGAGATCCGCCCGATTGACACCACCTCGTCTTCGGTCCAGCTTGCGCTCTAGACTTGCTCAGCAGCCGTCTCGGCCCCGGGGAGGAGGAGCGTCGAGCTCGCAGGACGTCCGGCTGGACGCGGCGCCCTGAGTTTGTCCGAGCGCTGCTGGTCTCGCCTCGTTGACTTCGGTCGCAGCTAGTGCTTAGCTGATCGTAAGAGGTCGCACTAAAGGAGGGTGAGGCGCGTGCCGTCGGCGCCTCCGTCGCAACCAGGCTCCGTAGTAGAGGGTGCTCGTCGTACGCCGGGCCAAGCACATCGCCAAAGCGACCGCCTGGAAGCGAAACCCGCGGTCACGTCCAGCGAGCATCGGGCCGCCGGGAAGATTTCGTGGGACCTGCTCCGTCTTATGCGCGGCGAGCTTACGAGTCTTGAGGAGCGCGCCAAATTCGTCATTCCAGTTCAGGTCACGGGCCTTGTCGCTCTTTGGCTCCAGATCCACAACTTCCCCACAGGGCTGTCGCGGGATCTCGCCGTGGCCGCCCTGGGGGTGCTCCTGGTCTCCCTCGTAACGTCGATCTATCTCGTCCGCCCATGCCGGATGCCGTCTTTCTGGGAAAGCATCGTCACCGACACCCTCTCCGCTGACGAGCCCAAGATCGCCGAAATCGAGGTAATGATCGTCGCAACGCTCTCTCGATTATGGGCGAAAGAGGAGAAGCGGCTGCGGCGAGGGCTTCTATGCGCGGTCAGCCTCGGCGCCCTTACGCTAGTGATCGCTGGACTTGCCTACACCGTGGATCTATTAGGGCGCTGAGCCGGGTCCGGCGATGGTAAGGCATGCGACGAAGCACGTCATGCGGGCCAGCTTCCACACCGGCTTCGGAAGGGACCTAAGGCGCACGTCGCCGAGCTAGATTGGGCTTGTCAGGTGCGGACGCCGCGGGGGCGCTTCAGTCCCTGACCGAAAAAGCCACTAGGCGGAGGCCAGGCGAGGGCGGAGCGTGAGCAGGGGGCGCTTGACCGACCACGCTGCCTTGCACGCTCTCCCCCAAGACTGGAGACTCAAGCCACGCATATCCCACTTGCTCGGATGAGCTCGCCGCCCATGCTGAGGATCGGTTCCGGCACTTCGAAATCACGGAGCCTCGCGTGATCGACGATCGGGGAGAGAGTGCCGAGGTCGTTCTGCAGCGGCTGGTCGGTCAGTTTGTCGACGATCAGGACGCGCTCGCAGGCGGCGGGTCTCGGTCCTGGCGACGGTAGCTCTGCGCGCGCCTACCCCTGAGGCAGCACCGAGGAAGGCACCAGGCGAGCATTTCCGGCCGCTCTGTCACACCTGACCGGCGTAGCTATGCGGGTCCCCATGGCTGCTGGGGTGGTAATGGCCCCGGGAGGAGTCGAACCTCCGCACGCGGATTCGAAGTCCGCCGCTCTATCCACTGAGCTACGGGGCCGGCGGGGACCAGTTTGCCACGACAGGCGAGCTATCCTGTGCGCGCACGGTGGCGGTAGCTCAGTTGGTAGAGCCCCGGGTTGTGGTCCCGGTGGTCGGGGGTTCGAGTCCCCTCCGCCACCCCTCGTCCTTTTTCTCAACGGCGATCGGGTAGCTCGTGCTGTACGGCTGCGGCTGCCCGCCGCGAGCCGGCCCGAAGGCGAGCGAGCAGCGCCACAGGCGTCCAATCTGAGACTTCGAGCCGGTGGATCCGCAGCCGGTCGTCACCGGGGACAGCCGATCGCCACGACGACTGGCCGTCTTGGTCGAACGCAAGCAGGAACCGCTTCCGTAACACCTCACGCAGAACCTGCGCCACCCCGGCCGGCGCCTCCTCACCCCAGTCGCCGAATGGGTAAGCGAAGGCGATGGGACCGCCGAGGCTGCGTTGGGCGCGGTCGAGATCGCGACTGATGCGCCATCGGTAGTGCGACAGGGTCTCACCGGCGTGGGGCGTTGCCAGCGCCGAACGTGAGAAGCGGCCTACCTGTTGCGCTGAGTGCAGGTCATAGGTGTGGTTCTCGATCTCCCAACGCCCCCTCCGGACGTAGCCGCGCAGCTCGTCTGAGGTTGCGTAGTACAGCGCGCCGTCCTGAGCGCGCTTGGCGATGACGAACATGGTCGCGCGAAGGTGCGCGTCGCGCAGTACCTGATCGGCCTGCAGCATCGCGTCGAGGCGTCCGTCGTCAAACGTGATCAGGACTGGCTTTCGGGGGAGCTTCCGCCGTTGCCCTGTGCGGAGATAGCCGGCGAGCATCCGGCAGGTGATTGCGCGGTAGCCAGCCGCGTCCAGCGCCCGCATCTGCTCGGCAAACCGGGTACGCGAGATCACGAACCGCGAGCCTCCGCCGTCCGTCGAAGCGCGGCCGATTCCGTGGTAGAGGAGGACGGCAACGCCAACTTCGCGCTGACGTCTCGCGGCGCGCGCGAGGCGGTATTCATCGTGGCTAAGACGCGGGGTGCTCGGTGGCGCAAGCGCATAGCGGGCGCGCAGGTACATCAGATAGCCGTCGCTTGTCTTCGTGACGTATAGCCAGATCGGGACGATGGAGAGCGGGATCATCACGAGCCCGACGATCGTTTCCCGTAGGGCGCGACTACTCAAGAACTGACGACTGGGGGAGCGACAATTACCGACGTCGCATCGTCGGCGTGAACGGAGGCGCGCGTGCCCCAGGCTGTATTGCCGAGGGTGGCGACGGCGTAGTACGTCTGCCAGACGAGGATCGCCATGTAGACAGCAACAAAAGAGAGCCCGTGCCACCAGAGAGGGCTGCGTCGTGCGATCGCGTAGTAGAGCGAGTAGAGCAGCGCCATCGCGTAAGCACCCATCAAGTAGAACCAGGGGCTTCCGGCGGCGAGCGTGCGCCAGACGAGCGAATGAGCGAGCACAATTGGCGCGAGCCACGGAAAGACGACGCTCATGTACGTAAGCGCTGCGGCGAGAGGGTGCTTCCGCCAGATGAAACGGACGACATGCAGGCTTTCGCGGAGCCAGCTCTTCTTCCAGCGCAGCTGTTGGACGAGGAATTGACGCAGCGTCGTCGGCGCGAGGGTGTAGGAACGCGCCCGGGCCTGGTAGACCACGCGGTGGTCGCGCAGGACAGCGTTCGTCAGCGCTCGATCGTCGCCGTAGGTTGCCTTGCGGCCGAGAAACCGCTGCGCTTCCCATTGGGGGAGGACGCTCAGGAGAATCGAGCGGCGGTATGCCGAAAAGCAGCCCGACGCACAGGTCACAGCCCCGAAGAGCGACTCCGAGCCCTTGATCACGCGGAAGGCGACGTAGTAGCGCACCTGCTGCATCCGCGTCAGCCAGTTCTCGGTCTTGTTCAGCACATCTGCCTGACCGACGACCCCGCCGACCCGGCCGTCCTCGAAGTCCGCCATGATCGCCTGCAGTCCGTCCGCTCGCACCACGGAGTCGGAGTCGACAAAGACGCAGATTTCACCGCTCGAGCGCCGGATCCCCTCTGCCATCGCCGCCCGCTTGCCTCGATTGCGCTCGAACCTCAGGCAGATCAGTGTCGGATGGCGCAAACGGGCAGAGAGGATGCGCTGCCAGGTCTGGTCGGTCGAGCCGTCGTCAACCACTACGACTTGGAGTCGATCTAACGGGTAGTCGGCCGCGTAGCAGGCCTCGATCGTCGCCTCGATGCACTCTTGCTCGTTGAAGGCGGGGATAACGATCGAGGCAGTCGGTCGGAACCCGCGATCAGGCGTTGGGTGGTACAAGGGCGCGAGAGCAAAACGCGAGGCGCAGTAGAGGGTGACGAGCAGCGAGTAGCCGTAGAAGAGGGGGTCGCGGAGGAAGAGCGAGACGGTCGCATCCTTCGCCAGCCAGATCCAGTAGACGAGCGCGGCTCCATAGATGAGACAGACGAGTTGCAGCAGCCGGCTCAGGACGCAGACGAGCAGCGAGTTCTCAAGGTGCTCGGGAACAGCCGCCTCGACCTCTTCGAGTGGATCAATCGGGGCCGGGCGCGGGAGCGCTCGCTCACGCTGCGGGCGCGGCTGAGGGCGGGAGCCGATCCGGCTCGCTAAGTCGAACTGCCGAGCATTACCTCGAGAGCGTGCGCGGGTAGACGCAGTGCCCATGAAGCCTCCTGCGGACGAGGGAAGAGAGGACCGCAGGAAGAGAAGACGCCCATCGATTCAATCACGACCCTGCTCATCGGAGGTATCCACTCGTTGGCGGATCCCTCGATCGGACTGTGCGTTAGAGCTCCCGATCGTGCCCGTCTAACGCAATCTCTGGGCCCAGGAGCGCGCAGCCTTTTGAGCCCCGTGAGACGTATTAGGCGGCGTGCTCGGTAGGCAGGTAGCGGCTGATCAGCGCTTCGACGAGCTCCTGCTGGCGATGGACGAGCTCGAGGCGATTGCGCTCGAGCGCCTCGCGGCCGGCGCCGACGGCGCGCATGGTCTGGCGCTCGTAGACGAGGCCCCGAATCTCCTCGGCAAGCGACTCGACTGTAGGTAGTTGGAGAACTTCTGCAGACATCGACGGCATAGACGCGACCTCGGCTCTATTGGTTAGAGACGATTCGCAAAATTCCTGTTAAGGGTTTTCGCGGATCTATGCTCTCCGTGACCGCGGGCGTGGCGGAACTGGGATACGCGACGGGTTTAGGTCCCGTTGGAGCTAGCGCTCCGTGGAGGTTCGAATCCTCTCGCCCGCACTGATGCTTGCCCACTGGGACGAGGTCGAGGGCGCTCGGCGAGAGAAGGGCCCGATGGCGGCGACCTGGCAGCTGCTCGGCGACGCTGCCGGCGTACACGGGTTCGGGCTCAACCGGGTTCGCGTGGAGCCTGGCCGGCTGCCGACGCCGCCGCACTCGCACGGGCGCTCGGAGGAGATCTACTACGTTCTCGCGGGCTCGGGGCTCCTCTGGCAGGACGAGGCGGTCTGCGAGGTTCGCCCCGGCGACACGATCGTGGAGGGCGCCGACCACTACGAGCACACGTTCAAGGGAGGCCCCGACGGGCTCGAGTACCTCGTCTTCGGCACGCGGCATCCGGTCGAGTACGGCTGGCTGCCGCGCTCGCGTGCCATTCGCCTGAGCTGGCCATGGTTCGAGGGGCGCGCCGACGATCCGTGGGACATCGAGGCAATGGTCGGCGAGCTGGAGTTCGCTGAGCCGGGCGAGCGCCCCGACAACGTCGTCGCGCTCGAGGACGTTCCCATCGACGAGGACGGTGACAGGCTGCTCGGCACGGCCGCCGGGTCCGAGAAGACCGGCCTCAACTGGATCCGCCGCGCCGAGGGCAAGCGGGGAAGCCCACCGCATTGCCACTCCCGGGAGACCGAAGCATTCGTCGTGCTCGAAGGCTCCGGCACTCTCGAGCTCTGGCCCGCGCGCGGGGGCGAGCCAGAGGAGCACGAGCTTCGTCCCGGCCACGTCGTCGCGCGTCCACCGGCTACACGCGTCGCGCACGCGATCGTCGCCGGCCCCGACGGCATCACCTACCTCGCCTACGGGACCCGCGAACCGAATGACATCGCCTACTACCCGCGTTCGAACAAGGTCTACTTCCGAGGCGTCGGCCTGATGACGCGGCTCGAGCGCCTCGACTACTGGGACGGCGAGCCGCCTGACGGCTAGCCAGGTGGCTTTGCTTGAATGGGCCGGGCGATGGCAACGCAGGTCGAGGAGCTTTCGGACAACCGTGTCCGGCTGACGGTCGAGGTCCCCCAGGAGGATCTCCAGCACGCGGTCGAGCACGCGACCTCCGACCTCGCGCGGTCCGTGAAGGTGCCCGGCTTCCGCAAGGGCAAGGTCCCGACGCAGGTGCTCGAGGCGCGCATCGGCCGCGAGCGGATCTTCAGCGAGGCCGTCGAGAGCCACATCGGCGGCTGGTTCCTGAACGCGGCGGCGAACACCCGCATCAGGCCGGTCGACTCGCCCGAGTACGACTACGACCTGCCCGACTCCGAGGACGCCGACTTCAGCTTCACCGCGACGGTCTCGGTTCAGCCGAAGCCCGAGCCCGCCGACTGGACGAAGCTCGAGGTGGGCTACGCGGAGCCGGAGGTGCCGCAGGAGGTCGTCGACGCGGAGCTCGAGGAGCTGCGCTCGTCCGTGGCCGAGCTCACTCCGGTCGAGGGTCGCCCCGCCCGCACCGGAGACGTCGTCGTGATCGACGTCCTCAACCCGGACGGCGAAGGCCAGCGCGACCTCGTGGTCGAGCTCGGCGCGGGCCGCCTGGTGGAAGAGCTCGAGCGCGCCCTGATCGGAACCGAGCCCGGCGAGACGAAGGAGGTCGACCTCCCGCAGCCGGACGGCTCGACCATCACGGCGACCGTCGCCCTCAAGGAGTTGAAGGAGAAGGTGCTGCCGCCGCTCGACGACGAGCTGGCGCGGGCCGCGAGCGAGTTCGACACGCTCGAGGAGCTGCGCGCCGACATCGAGCGACGGATCCGGGAGGTGCTCGAGGAGGAGGCGGAAACCGCCTTCCGTGCCGACGCGGTCGACACGCTCGTCAGGGCCACCGACGTCGAGTCCGCCGGCCCGCTGGTCGAGGCCCGGACGCGGGAGCTCCTGAACGCCTTCGTCCGCTCGCTCGAGCGGCGCGGCATCAACCCCGACTCCTATCTGCAGCTCACCGGCCAGACCGGCGACCAGCTCGTCGAGCAGATCCGCGCCGAGGCGCAGCTCTCGGTGGGGCGGGAGCTCGTGCTCGAAGCGGTCGCCGACAAGCTCGGCCTCGAGGTCTCCGACGAGGAGATCGAGGAGCTGATCCGCGAGCAGGCCGACGCGCACGAGGACGACGCGGACGAGGCGATCAAGCAGGTCTTCGAGAGCGGCGGCGCCGAGACGCTGCGCGCCGACCTCCGGCTGCGCAAGGCGCTCGACCGCATCGCGTCCGAGGTTCAGCGCGTCGATGCCGAGGTCGCGCGCGCGCGCGAGAGCATCTGGACCCCCGACAAGGAATCTTCCCCGACCGACACGAAACTGTGGACCCCCGGCAGCAAGGAGCCAGCGTGACGCCGCTTGCGGTGTCGCGGTCAGGCCGAACGGGCTTTGCCCGTGCGGCCGTCTGAAATGACCAGTCGATACATGAGAAATTCAGAGGAGACGCCATGAGCCCATTGATCCCGATGGTGATCGAGCAGACCTCGCGGGGCGAGCGCGCGTTCGACATCTACTCGCGCTTGCTGAACGAGCGCATCATCTTCCTAGGCACACCCGTCGACGACCAGATCGCCAACCTGATCATCGCCCAGCTGCTTCATCTGGAGTCCGAGGATCCCGACAAGGACGTCTCGATCTACATCAACTCGCCGGGCGGCTCCGTGTACCACGGGCTCGCGATCTACGACACGATGCAGTTCATCAAGCCCGACGTCCAGACCATCTGTGTCGGCACGGCGATGTCGATGGGCGCCTTGCTTCTTGCCGGCGGCGCGAAAGGAAAGCGGATGGCGCTGCCGAACGCCAAGATCCTCATCCACCAGGTCTGGGGCGGCTTCCAGGGGCAGGCGACCGACATCGAGATCCATGCCCGTGAGACGATCGCTCTCAAGCGCCGCCTCGAGGAGATCATGAGCGAGCACACAGGTCAGGGAATCGACAAGGTCAGCAAGGACATGGAGCGCGATTACTTCATGACTCCACAAGAAGCCCAGGAGTACGGCATCATCGACAACGTGATCATCCACCGCGATGCCTCGAAGGACGGCAAACCCTAGCCTGCACCTAGCGGTTATGGCACATCCGAGGTAAAAGAAGAGACGTGGCCCGCGCATCCGACGGTAACGAGCAGCTCCTCTGCAGCTTCTGCGGGAAGAGCCAACGCCAGGTCAAGAAGCTCATCGCGGGCCCTGGGGTCTACATCTGCGACGAGTGCATCGATCTCTGCAACGAGATCATCGACGAGGAGCTCACCGCTCCGGCGCAGCTCGACCTCGACAACCTCCCTCGCCCGAGGGACATCTATGCCGTCCTGAACGACTACGTCGTCTCCCAGGAAGAGGCGAAGCGCACGCTCTCGGTCGCGGTCTACAACCACTACAAGCGCGTGCAGATGGCGGCCGACGACGACGACGTCGAGCTGCAGAAGTCGAACATCCTCCTGCTCGGCCCGACCGGCTGCGGGAAGACGCTGCTGGCGCAGACGCTGGCGCGGATCCTGAACGTGCCGTTCGCGATCGCCGACGCGACCGCTTTGACCGAGGCCGGCTACGTCGGGGAGGACGTCGAGAACATCCTCCTCAAGCTGATCCAGGCCGCCGACTTCGACATCAAGAAGGCCGAGACCGGGATCATCTACATCGACGAGGTCGACAAGATCGCGCGCAAGGCGGACAACCCGTCGATCACGCGCGACGTCTCG
>Ga0070698_100007393_pt1 | contig 11886 bp, 11 predicted proteins | sample KBSK1502metaG_FD_65477 | JGI IMG/M metagenome (GOLD analysis project Ga0070698, IMG submission 65477) | Corn, switchgrass and miscanthus rhizosphere microbial communities from Kellogg Biological Station, Michigan, USA - KBS K1-50-2 metaG | ecosystem: Host-associated > Plants > Roots >...
AGAGCAGCCGCAGGTAGTCGTAGATTTCGGTGACCGTGCCTACCGTGGAGCGGGGGTTCTGGGCTCCGCTCTTCTGTTCTATGGAAATCGCGGGGGACAGGCCCTCGATGGCGTCGACATCCGGCTTTTCCATGAGGCCCAGGAACTGGCGGGCGTAGGCGGAGAGGGACTCCACGTAGCGGCGCTGGCCTTCGGCGTAGATGGTGTCGAATGCAAGTGAGGACTTGCCGGACCCGGAAAGGCCGGTGATGACGGTCAGCTGATTGCGGGGGATCGAGACCGAGACATTCTTGAGATTGTGCTCGCGGGCACCGCGGACGACAAGGAACTCCTGGGACGGTTCGGACATAAGAGTGTAAAGCTACCCGGGGCGGACAGCTTGATTCAAGTCAGGCACCTTGGAGTCGGCACGGTTGGGTACGCAACTGGTCGGCCTCGATTCACGGTCGACAGTCGGTTCCACGGAACTGCCCGGCGCAAAGGCGCGAAGTCGCCAAGAACATTCATGGTATTCTTTGCGGCTTGGCGCCTTCGCGTTGGTTGTTTTGTGCGTTATCGCGAGGTCCAGCCAGGCGGTCCGGTTCCACCCCAAAGTCAAGGACAACAAACGTCTCAGTTCCTCCCGCTGGCTGGCGGTTTTCCGGTGAATCTTCTACCATGCAGTAGCGGCCCCGCCAGTATCGGACAATCACAGGCGATGCCCGATTCGCCTTGCAATTCTCGGAGTTTCTATGCGTCGTGCCCGTCACAGCCGCAGCAGCGGCCGCGAGCAGGCTCTCGACGAGCTTTTCGCCACTGCCGGCCTCGAAGCTGACCAGGTTGCGCGAGGGGTGGACGGCCACTTCTCGCTGCGTCCTTTCGCCGGCGACAGCACCGGCAGCGGCGCGGCCGAGCCGGAGCCCCTCACCGAAGGAACCATCCCCGAACAACTATTGCGCCGGGCCCGGGAAGCGCAGGCGCGCTCCCGGCGTACCGAGGCGGTCGAGATCTATCGCCAGCTGCTGGCGCTGGACCCGGGAAGCCTGGCGGGTCGCAACAACCTCGCGCTCCTGTTCGAGTCGAATGGAGAGCCGGAGATGGCCATCGACGAACTCAATGCCGCCCTGCGGCACCACCCGGACCAGGTGGACATCCTGATCAACCGGGGCGCCATCTTCGGCACCCTCAAGCGCTACGCCGAAGCCGAAGGGGACCTGCGCCGGGCAATCCGGATGGCCCCGGGTAACGGCAGCGCGCACTACAACATGGGTCTGGTGCTCTGGAAGAAGGGCTTGCCCGAAGAGGCGTCGGAGGAATTCCGCCGGGCGGTCGAAGCGGACCGGCAGAACCCGGCGGCGTGGTACTACCTGGGCGATGCCCGGAACCAGTCCGGGGACCTGACCGGCTCCCAACTCGCGCTGGAGCAGGCGATCCAGCTGGATCCCGGCTTCGGCAAAGCATATCACCTGCTGGGCCGGGTCTTCGACCGCATGCACCGGCCGGCCGAAGCTATCGAGATGTACCGGAAGGCGCGGGAGAGCGCTACGCAGTGATCCAGGTGGTCATTGACGACCTCGCCTTCCTCGACGTGGATGCGGTGCTCCGCCCCGCCAGCGACTGGCTGGACCCTGCCACCCCGTTGATTTCCCGCCTGGACCAGCTCGCCGGCGAGCGGTTCGCCTCCCAGCGCCGGATCCAGCAACCGCTGGTGGTCGGGGCCGCGGTGGTAACCGGCGCCGGCGATCTCACCGCCAAGTTCGTCGTCCATGCCGTGATTCAAAGCCCCCAGACCCCCGCGGACGCCGATACCGTGCGCCGCGCCCTGATCTCCGCCTGGCAGCGCGCCGCCGACTGGGAGCTGGACAGCGTCGCCACGCCGCTGGTCGGAACCGGCGCGGGGCAACTCAGCATCGAGGAAGCCGCCCAGTTGCTGGAGCAGACCAGCCGGGCGTCCCGCTTTCCTTCCCGGCTATTGATCGTCGTGAACAGCGAGACCGAGCGTACCACGGTTGAGGCCGTCGTCACCAGGCACCCGTCCTGAATCGGCGCCTGGTGGCCATCGCGATCCTGGGCTCATGGGCGGGCACCCTGGGGTGGCTCGCCTGGCGGGTGTATCACCGGGGCGGCAGCGCGTTTACCACCGGCACGGTGACCGTGCTGCCTCCGGACGCCTACTTCTTCGCCGTGCTGGTCGCCGGGGAGCAGATCGGGGTCGGCACCATCACGGTCGATACCCTGACCAACGGGGTCCGCATCACCGAGCAACTGGCATTCGACCTTCCCATCCAGCGCACCCGCTCCCGCAGCCAGTACACCACCCAGTACACCCTCAACTCGGATCTCAAGCTCCAGGATTTCCGGCTCAGCTTCCCGGGGCTCTCCGCTCCCGTCATTCAGCAGGGAACCATGGAAGGCGATTCCGTCCTGGTGATTACGCCGGGCACCGGGGAACCGAGCCGCCGGGTGCGGGTCGGCGACTCTCCATTGCTGCCACCCATGATGGCGACGGTGGAATTAGCCCTCCAGCAGCGGCTGCGTACCGGGGAGCACACCCGGATCGGCGTGTTCGATCCGGTGACGCTGACCCGGGACAGCGTGGACCTGGCCGTGCTGGGGGACTCCGTTTTCATGGTCCCGGATAGCGCAGAATTCAATGCCGCGGTCCGAACCTGGGAACCGGTGCACTCCGATACCATGCGGGCCTGGCTGGTCGCGTGGCAGGATTCCCGGCACCGCTATGGGCTCTGGGTGGACAGCCGCGGACTTCCGATTGTCATCAGGACGCCTTCCGGACTCTCGCTCTATCGTTCGGCCTTTGAGATCGTGAGCACCAACTACCGGGCCCTGCGCGGCCGCCGCCCGCCGCCACCGCTGGGCAGCGTCATCCCGCGAACCGTGGTAGCCGATGGTCTCACCCGGGGTCCAGCGGTCTCCCGGATGGCGGTTCAAGTCCGGGAAAATGCAGCGGAATGGGACCCGGGGCCGGACAGCCTGCTTCAACCGGGCTTGAGCGTGGGCCGCGGCGGGATCCAGGTCCAGATGGTTTCGCTGGACACCACGGACAACACCGAGTCAGCGGCCCTGCCCCGATGGCTCGGCGCGACTCCGATGATGACGCTCGACGATCCCCAGCTCCAGGCCCGGGTGCGCTCGATCGTGGGGCAGGAACGCCGGCCCGATCGAATCGCCCGCGTCCTGGCGGAATGGGTCTCCCGCAATGTCGCGGCCGCCGGCGATCCGACGCTGGCACCGGCGACCTCCGTGCTTCGCACCGGCCGGGCGGACGTCGACGGGCACACACTGCTCTATGTAGCGATGGCTCGAGCGGCCGGGATTCCGGCCCGGCCGGTGAGCGGACTGCTGCTGGTGGATGGCCGGTTCTATTTCCACTCCTGGGCGGAGATCTTTCTGCATCGCTGGATTCCCGTGGACCCGACCTGGAACCAGTTCCCCGCCGACGCGGGTCGGCTCCGGCTCCTGGTCGATGGCTACGCGCGGCCCCTCGATCTGCTGCCCATGACGCTCGGCCTTGTCGTCCACCTGAACACGACGGCTCCATGATCCGGCTGATCAACCTCACCAAGAAATACGGCCGGTTCACCGCCGTGGACGGTGTGAACCTCACGGTGCCCGAGGGCGAGCTGTTCGGATTCCTGGGCCCCAACGGCGCGGGCAAGACCACCACGCTCCGGATGATCGCCGGGATCCTCAAGCCCACCGAGGGCACCGTCGAGATCGCCGGCGACGACATCCAGGCGCGCCCGCTCCACGCCAAGAGCCGGCTGGGATTTATCCCCGACCGGCCCTACGTCTATGAGAAGCTGACCGGCGTCGAGTTCCTGCGTTTTGTGGCCGCCCTATACGGCCAGGCCGGCCCCGAGGTCGAGCGGCGGGCGGACGAGCTGCTCGACCTGTTCGAGCTGAGCCGCTGGAAGCACGAACTGGTCGAGTCCTACAGCCATGGCATGCGGCAGAAGCTGATCATCTCCAGCGCGCTGGTGCACCGGCCGGCGGTGATCGTGGTGGACGAGCCCATGGTCGGACTGGACCCGGCCAGCGCCCGGCTGCTCAAGGACCTGTTCCGGGAATTCGTGAGCCGGGGCGGCACGGTGCTGATGAGCACCCATACCATGGAAGTGGCCGAGGCGATGTGCGACCGGATCGCGATCATCAAGGCCGGGAAGATCGTCGCCGCGGGGACCATGGACGAGCTGCGGCAGCACACCGCCTCGGGCGACATGAGCCTGGAAGACCTCTTCCTCAAGATCACCGGCGAGCTGTCGGACCGCGACGTCGGTACGGTGCTGGGACCGGACCGGCGATGAGCGAGTCGCCCACCGCGCAACCGGCCATCTGGACGCTGCTGTCGCCCAAGTGGCGGAGCGCGCTCACCCGGGGGCGGCAGGGGCGGCGAGGCGCCAGCGGCAAGGTGATCCTGATCGCCGTGGTCGGATTCTTCTTCTGGGTTGCCACTTATCTGGTGCTCTACCGGGTGCTCAAGTACTTCAAGAGCACCGAGGAAATCGGCATCCTGGTCCCCGGAAAGCTGCTGGGCATGGCGCTGCTGGCATTTCTCTCCGTCCTGCTGCTCTCCAACCTGATCACTTCACTTTCCACTTTCTTCCTGGCCAAGGATCTCGACCTGGTCGTGTCGGCCCCGGTGGACTGGCTCAGGTTCTATCTCAGCAAACTGAGCGAGACCATCCTGCATTCTTCCTGGATGGTGGTGCTGCTGGCGGTTCCGATTTTCACCGCATACGGCGTGGTGTTCGGCGGAGGCTGGCTGTTTCCCATCATCGTGATCGCGGGACTGGTGCCTTTCCTGGTGATGCCCGCGGTCATCGGCACCTCGCTCACCCTGATCCTGGTGAACATCTTTCCCGCCCGGCGCACCCGCGATCTGCTGAGCCTGATCGCGATCGGGGCGGCGGGCGGGGTCGTGCTCATGCTCCGGGTGGTGCGGCCGGAGCGGCTGGCGCGGCCGGAGGGATTCCAGAGCCTGGTGGACTTCATCACCGTGCTGCGGACGCCGACCAGCCCGTTCCTGCCCAGCGAGTGGACCACCAACATGGTGATGAACTGGCTGGTGAAAATCTCCGACCCGTTGCCGATCGCGTTGCTCTGGACCAGCGCTGCAGCGTTCGTGGTGCTGGGGGCCCTGCTCCACCGCCGGCTGTTCGTCACCGGGTTCACCAAGGCGCAGGAAGGCGCCGAGAAGTTCGTCCGGGGAGCCAGCTGGCAGCGAATCGGCGCCCGCATCCTGGGCCGGCTGTCTCCGTCACGCCGGGAATTTCTGCTCAAGGACCTCCGGGTTTTCTTCCGCGACGCGACCCAGTGGAGCCAGCTGATCCTGCTGGCGGTGCTGGTCGTGGTCTACCTCTTCAACATCACCGCGCTGCCGTTGTTCACCGGCGAGCGGGTGCCGTTCTTCCTGATCACCCTCATCGTCTTCCTCAACCTGGGACTCGCCGGGTTCGTCCTGGCGGCCATTGCCGGGCGATTCATCTTCCCGTCCTTTTCACTGGAGGGGAAACAGATGTGGCTGCTGCGCTCGAGCCCGCTCGATCTCCGGGCGCTCTTGTGGAGCAAGTACTGGATCGGAACCCTCCCGCTGCTGGTCCTGGCGCTCATCATCACGATCGTCACCAATACCATGCTCAAGGCCTCGGGTTTCATGATGGGCGTGAGCCTGGTGACCATCGTCCTGCTGACCTTCTCCATCAGCGCCCTGGCGCTCGCCTTCGGGGTGCTCTATCCCCAGTTTGATTCCGAGAACGCGGCCCAGATTCCCACCAGTTTCGGCGGGCTGGTGTTCATGATGTCCGCGGTCAGCCTGCTCGGCCTGGTGATCATGATCGAAGCGAGTCCGGTCATGGCTTATCTGAGGTCCAGGCAGACCGGAGAACCAGCCGATCTTACCGGAGAGCTGATCCGCGCGGGAATCTTCGTGTTCGCCATCTGCGGCGCAGCGACGATCGTACCCTTGAAACTGGCGCTCAGACGGATGGAGGCGATGGAGTTTTGAGAGTGCGCGATTACCAGACTAGGGGATTGGGGGATTGGATTGATGATTGATTTATTCAGTGACACCGTGACACGTCCGTCCCCGGCCATGCGGAAAGCGATGGCCGAGGCCGAGGTGGGCGACGAGCAGCGCGGATTGGACCCGACGGTAAACCGGCTGCAGGACATGGTCGCCGAGCTGCTGGGCAAAGAGGCCGCGCTGTACCTGCCCAGTGGCACGATGTGCAACCAGGTTGCGTTCGCGGTGCATTGCAAGCCGGGTGACGAGATCATCATGGACGCCGGGGCCCACCCCTTCCACTATGAGGGAGGAGGTCCCGCGGCAGTGAGCGGTGCCCTGATTCGGCCGATCGAGGGGGTCCGGGGCGTCTACCAGCCCGAGCAGATCAGCGCCGCTCTGCAGGGCTCGGCGTACGGTCATTCGATCAGCCGGGTCATCTCGGTCGAGCAGGCGACCAACGGCACCTGCTGGCGGCTGGAGCAGGTCGAGGCCGTGACCACGCGGGCCAGGGCGCACGGACTGGCGACCCACATGGATGGGGCCCGGTTGTTGAACGCGGTGGTCGCCACGGGCATCCCGGCCGCACGCTTTGCCGCGGGGTTTGATTCGGTATGGATCGACATGAGCAAGGGGCTGGGATGTCCGGTCGGCGCGGTGCTGGCGGGTTCCCGCGAATTCATCCGGCAGGCGTGGTATGTGAAGCACCGGCTGGGCGGCGCGATGCGGCAGGCCGGCATCATCGCCGCAGCAGGGATTTACGCGCTGACCAACAATGTGACCCGTCTGGTGGAAGACCACGCCAATGCGCGGCGGCTGGCGGAGGGGCTGGCACCGATCAAGGGGCTGGCGCTGGATCCGCGCCTGGTCGAGACCAACATGGTCTTCTTCGACATGAAGGGCACCGGCCAGGAGCCCGAGCTGCTGGCGAAGAAACTCGAATCTGAGGGAGTCAGCTTCAGCATCGAAGGTCCCAACCTGTTCCGCGGGGTGACGCACCTCGATGTCAGTACGGGCGATATCGAGAAAGCCATCACCATCGTCCAGAAGGTCCTCGCCTGACCAGGGCTGGCTCTTCCGGATTCTTTCTTTGTCACGAAATCACGAAAATGGGAAAGCACTATAACCACGACTTATTCGTGTTTTCGAGGCTTCGTGTTTTCGTGGAAGCAGTTATTCTAACAGGACTGTAAGGCTCCCTACCCGCTCAGGATCGGCCCGAACACCTCGCGGTCCACGTTCCCGCCCGTCAACACCACCGCCACCCGCTTTCCCTTCATCGACTCGTGCTCCCGGAGCAGCGCTGCCAGCGCGATGGCTCCCGCGCCTTCGGCCACGTTGTGGCTGGCAGTGAAACAGAGTCGCATCGCTTCGCGAATCTCGGGGTCGGGCACCACGACGACCCGCTCGAGGCCATGGAACATCACCGACAGGGCCTCGGGATCCGGCACCCGGCAGGCAACCCCGTCGGCGATCGTGTCGGCTGACTCGGTGGCCACCAGCTCCCGGCGGCGGAAGGAGAGCGCGTACGCCGCCGCGCCCTCGGCCACGACCCCCACCACCCTGGTCGCCTGGTTGAGGGCGTTGCGCGCCGCGATCACCCCGCAGACCCCGGACCCCATTCCAATCGGCACGTAGATGGTATCGATGTCGCTCACCGCCCGAAACAACTCCAGCCCGTAGGTCGCGACTCCGCGCACCAGTTGGGGGTGGAACGCGCGCACCATGTGCAGTCCCCGTTCCTCCGCCAGCCTGGCCGCGTACTCGGCCGCCGCCTGGAAATCGTGGCCCGCTTCGATCAACTCGACGCCCAGGGCCCGCATCGCCGCGTTTTTCTCGCGGCTGTTGCCGTGAGGAACCACGATGGTGGCGGGGATGCCGACCTTGCCGGCGGCGTACCCGATGCTCTGCCCGTGATTCCCCCGGGTCGCGGTGATCACTCCGGCGATCGCCGGGAGCTGCTGGCGCAGCCACTCGAGATACACCAGGCCACCGCGAACTTTGAACGCGCCGGTCGGCAGATGGTTTTCATGTTTCACCCAGGTGTCGCAACCGGTGGCCTGCGTGAGGAGCGGCCACTGGAGTTGTGGGGTGGGAGCCAGGAAGCGATAGACGAAGATCGCGGCGGCATCCAGCTCGGCGAGGTTGATCATCGCCGGAACATACTTCGTTTTTGCGATCCGTGCCGCCGAAAATTGATACCGCCTGTTGCTGCTCCGCCGCCTAGCTTGGCGTCGCCGTCAATCACGCGTCTGCCGTCAGCGCACAACGCCAAGGAGGTTGTCATGTCACGCAGCACCAGGCTCGCCACGGCGGGGCTGCTGACGGCGCTCATCGGATGCGCCGATCAGTCCACGCCAACGGCCCCAACTCCGGGGGTGCAGGGCATCCGGAGTTCCGCTGCACCCGCCGGACAGCAGGAACGGATGGAACGATTGGCCCGACGGTTCGCGCTGGCGCTGGGCAACCCGGGTTTCCGAGCCCAGGTCCGCTCCAGCATGGAGCAATCCCGCTTCCCGGAACACAAGCTGTACTTCCAGGGCTATCTGACCGCGTCCAACCGCCAAGTGCTCCAGGACATGGCGCGGGTGAGCGGAACCACCGAGGCGGAGATCGACTCCGATGCGGCGAACTCCGTCGCCCTCGAACTCTACATCCCGGTACCGGAACACCGGGTCCGCTGGGCCGGTGATGGGCAGGTCCTGGTGGCTACCGCGTTCGCCGACGGCGATGTGCCGGTCGCGTTCGATACCCGGGGCAACCGCATCGAGCTGGATCCGGCCAGGCCGCCGGCGACGCCGGTCATCGCCATCGAGCCGGTCGAGACCGACTTCAGCCGGGCGCCCGGCAGCCCGGCACCGGCCACATGTACCGACTGCATCCCTCCCCCGCCCGGCGGAGGGGGCGGCGGCCCCGGCGGGACCCCTCCGGCCCCCGGATTGTACATGAGCTATTCCCATGTCACACAACTATTTGAGGGTTGGTTGAAGGGTGACCCCGAATTTGAAGTACACATCCTGGGGCAATCCGGGCAGACCGATTCGCTCAAGAGCTACCAGTGCGCCGGCGAACATGCAGGGGGTCCCTACATGTATGACCAGAATAGCAACAACTGGACTGGCAATGTTCTGCTCTTCAGTCAAACCCAGTTGGATGGCTACAAGACCCAGCATCCAGGCCAGAGCATTCGGGTCTTCATGGTCGAAGACGATGATACCGCGTGCGACATCCGAAGCACCAGCGGAACCTTTGAAGCCATTCTCCAAACCGTGGACGTCGCGTACCAGGCCTACACCGGTGGCCGTGATACGATGGTGGGCATTTCGAAATATCTGGAGCAGGCCCGTTCATTCCAGAAGCTCCTGTCGAAGCTGGCCCACCTCATTCTGACGAATGATGAGATGGTCGGCAATGCTATCGAGGACTCCGTGATCGGCCAGTACTATCCCGGAGCGAACTGGATCATCAAGGGGGAAAACAACGTGACAACCGGATGGCTCAAACTGGACATGCGGTAACCTATCACCGGCGGGGAAGCATGCCTTCCCCGCCATTGGGAGCGAACATGCGAGTCCTGATTGGGATTGCCCTGCTGGCCGCGGTCAACTCGGCATCGGCCTACGCCCAGGAACGGAACTGGGGCCTAACGCCCGAGATTGGATTCAGTCACTTCTCCGGCACCGCCCGCGATGAAACCTCGACACCGCATGTGTCGGCCAGTCCATCGGCCAGCATGAGTGTGGGGGTGCGAGTGGATCGGGCCTTCGGCCAAGTGCGAGTCGCGCTGACGCTGCTCTACGAGGAAACCGGTCTGGTCGAAGGCAACACGGACATCACCGTGACCGCGAACAACGTGCTCAAGCTGTCCGCGGTTCACCCAGAGATCTCCCTGCCACTGCTTCGCCTGGGAAATGCCGCGATTCGCGCGCACGCTGGAGTGGCAATCGACCGGTGGGGTCCGGCCGACGAGAAGGCGCGGACCCGATTCGGTCTGCTGGCGGGATTGGGCCTCGAATCCCCCCTGAGTCGCCGAGTCAGCCTGGCAATCCGGTGGGAGGGCACCGCGGGCAAGAGTATGCTGGTCGAGGGCGATCTGCCGGCCGGGTTCGAGCTGCGCGACACCTTCCACAGCCGGCTGGCTTTGGGGCTCAGGCTGGGCCTCTAGATCCCGTCGCCGCAGGTGCTTCAACAGCTCCTCGCGGTGGACGCGGTGTAGCGCGGTGGCCGCGGTGAAAAGCAACTATATGGAGTGACTATGGATGGATCGGGGCAAATCAATGAGTGGACTGACGCGATTCTCAATGCGGCGTACACCGTGCATACCAGGCTCGGCCCCGGGCTTCTGGAGCATGTTTATCGCAAATGTCTTGCGTACGAGATCGAGAAGGCGGGATTGAAAGTTGTTTCGGAAGTTCCTGTTTCGCTGACGTACGATCGGATGACGATCGAGGGCGCCTACCGCCTGGACATCCTGGTGGAGGACACAGTAGTTGTCGAGATCAAGGCCGTCGAAAAGGTCCTCCCGGTTCATCATTCACAGTTGTTAACATATCTGAAGCTGGACTCTAAGCCCGTGGGACTGTTCTTCAACTTCAATTCCAAGCGCCTATCCGAAGGCATCAAGCGCATGGTCAACAATCTCTAGGCTGTTCACCGCGGTCGCCGCGCTACACCGCGTCCACCGCGAGGAGCTTTTGCCGGGCTCACCTAATCGAACGTCCAACGGGACCTAATACCGATCGAGATCCCTCCCAATCACCACCCGCCCGGTATACCCGCCCTGGCGCACGCCGGCCAGCAGTTCGTCGTCGCTGCCGCCCATCCGGACCAGGTGGTAGAGAATCACCAGGCCGGGCTTGGCAACGGCCGCCAGCTGCCCCACTTCGACATCCGAGGTGTGAAAGCTCTGCATGTACCGGGGCCAGTCCGATCCGCCCGGCCGGTCTTCCACCTTGAGCCGGACTGCCGGATAGGCCTCGTGGATCAACACGTCCACCCCGCGCGCCGCGTCGCGCAGCGCCTCGCTCGGCCGAGTGTCGCCCGAAATCACGATCGACCGGTTCGGGGTATCGATCCGGTAGCCGAAGGCATACTTCCAGCTGCCATGGGGGACCGGTATCGCCGAGATGCGAACCCCGCCGCTGTCGTACACCACGCCGGGCGTGATTTCGTGCACTGCCACCGCGTAGCCATTCCTGGTCGCGTGCTCCAGGCCGGTCGTGCGCACCTCTTCATCCTCGCGCCAGGCCGCCAGGATATGGTCGGTCATCGCCTGGAGACCGGGAGGGCCGAACGCCTCGAGCGGCCGGTGGCGTCCCATGACCCACGAGGTCAGGATGAGATCGGGGTAGCCCACGGTGTGATCGCTGTGCAGGTGGGTGACAAACAGCGCGGTGACGCCATTGATGGGAAGTCCGGCGGCCGCCAGCTGGCGCATGACCCCGGCTCCGGCGTCGAACAGGAATACCCGGGTGCCGATCACGATGGCAGTCGCGGGGCCTGACGCCTCGGGGTTGGGCCGGGGCATCCCGGTGCCGAGCAGGACGATCGTTGTGGAATCAGAATCAGCGCGAGACGACGGCGGGGAAGAACCCTTCGGGGGGCCGGACTCCGGGATGGCGACCACCGCTGCCACCAGGCCCGCGAGTACCAGGACGGTCAGGGTCCCGGATTTCATGGGGTCGCTACGCCGCAACCTTGCGCCCGCAACTCTCGCAGAACCTGCCATCCGGCGGCAGCGCCTCGCCGCACCCTTCGCAGGCGTGGCCGGTCGGCAGTCGGGTTCCGCACTGAGAGCAGAAGATCGCGTCCGACTCGGGACGGGGACCGCAGGAAGGACAGCTGGGTGTGGATCCGCCGGTTCCTGAGCGAATCGCCCGCACCTT
>Ga0070698_100007394_pt1 | contig 11885 bp, 9 predicted proteins | sample KBSK1502metaG_FD_65477 | JGI IMG/M metagenome (GOLD analysis project Ga0070698, IMG submission 65477) | Corn, switchgrass and miscanthus rhizosphere microbial communities from Kellogg Biological Station, Michigan, USA - KBS K1-50-2 metaG | ecosystem: Host-associated > Plants > Roots >...
ATATCGATGTTCCTGTTCTTCACCTACTTGCTGAAGTTCGTCCACCTCGGGACCGGTGCCCAGCTGCTCTCCCTGGTGACCTACCAGGTCTCCTATCCAGTGATCATCGTCCGGGCCCGGATGCTTTCGATCGGCAGGGAGTACGAGGAAGCGGCGACCGATCTTGGCGCCTCCCCGACGCAGGCCGTCCGCCGGGTCTTGCTGCCCCTGCTGTACCCCGCGATCCTGGTCAGCTTCGTTCTGGTGTTCGCCGACACGATTGACGACTTCATCACCGTCCGGTACCTGTCCGGTGGTGCCAGCACCGAGCCGCTGTCGGTGAAGATCTACAATTTCTCGCGGGGGATTCTCACGCCGGCCATCAACGCGGCCGCTACCTTCCTTCTGTTCTCGACGCTCGTGATCGCCGTCCTGGGGGTATTTCTGTACCGTCGGATCACGCGCGGCCAGCGAGGCCAGACCCAGGAGATGACCGGATACTTGAGCTGAGGCCCCCTGGAAACATCTCAGTGATCACAGGGTGGAGACGTCTGTGCGCCTGGGGTGGCCTAGCCTTGGCGATGCTACTGCCGTCGTGCACGGGAGAGCCGGGTCCCGCCGTCGGCTGCCACGGTGGGTGGCGCCTGCAAACGGGCCCGCCCGGCGCCGGTGCGTCCAGCGAACTGTTCGGCGTGTCTGGCGTTTCTTCGCGGGACATGTGGGCGGTTGGCGTCACCCTGCCCGCTGCAGGTCCAGCCAGGACACTGGTGGAGCGCTGGCGGGGGGGAGCCTGGCGCACGGTCCCAAGCCCGAATCGGCCCTCCGGCGGCAGCTTCCTGAACGCCGTCGTGGCCTTGTCCGATTCGGATGCCTGGGCGGTGGGGCTTTCCCGCTCCCCGGGCGGGCCGGCCCGGACGCTGATCATGCACTGGGATGGACGGCGGTGGGCCATCACCGCCAGCCCGGATGCGGGGCCGGGGGACGATTCCCTCGTGTCGGTGGCTGCGGCATCTCCGCGAGACGCATGGGCTGTCGGCTATCGCGACGCCGGCGGGGTCTATCGATCGCTGGTAGAGAACTGGAATGGTGATCGCTGGACTGTCGAGCGGCTGCCGTCGCTCGGCGGCCTGGGCAACGGGCTGAATGCGGTCGGCGCGGCCGGTTCCGGCGCCGTGTGGGCGGTGGGTGGATCGGCCAGGGCGCGTGGCCCAACGCAGCCACTGGTGCTTCGGCTCGATGGACGGAACTGGTCCACGGTCCCCGCGCCCGCGAGCCTTCATGGTGCCACCCTGGCCGGGGTTGCCGCCGCGGGTCGCGGGGCCGTGTGGGCTGTCGGCGCCATGAGAAGCGCCGGTGGAGACCGTGCCTTCAGCCTTCGGTTCGACGGTCGGCACTGGCGCGTCGTGCCCATCGACCCCGCGGCCGCGCTCAGCGCCGACCTCAACGCCATCTGGGCGGCCGCCCCGGACGATGTCTGGGCGGTCGGGAGCGTGTTCGACGGCCGGTGGTACCGGCCGTTGGTCGAGCACGGCACCGACGGGAGGTGGTCGGGTATTTCGGCTCTCGGCATGCCCGGCTACGACAGCCGCCTGATGGCCGTGGACGGGCTGGCCGACGGAGAGCTGTGGGCCGTCGGGAGCGCCTCACGAAGCGGCGGGCCACAGCGTGTCCTGATCCTTCACCGCTGCGCCAGCTCACCCGCCTGACGGCCGGAGGCAGGCGGCGCCTCCGCACCGTCCACTTCGGTGTCGTCGGTGAGCACCCGGATCGCGTCCGGGGGCATATGGACGGTCACGGCCGTGCCCTGCTGCCAGGGCGGGTCTCCGCCGCGATTCTGCAGCCACGCCTGCAGGGTCTCGCCATGCGCCAGGTGAACGAGGATCTGGATGACGGAGCCCACGTAGAGAACGCGCTCGACCATGCCCGGGATCCGGTTGTCGCCGGGCGTCCCGTGATCCTCGACGCTGACCCGCTCGGGGCGGATGACGACCCGGACCGGTCCCTGGGCGCCGAGGTCGCCGTGGGTGGCTGTGAACTGAAAGTCGCCCAAGCGCACCCTTCCACCGCCTTCCCCCAGCGCCGCCATCAGGTTGGACACCCCGAGGAAGTCGGCGACGTACGCGGTGGATGGCTCTTCGTAAACCTCGGCCGGGCTCCCGATCTGCTCGATCCTGCCGTTCGACATCACCGCGAGGCGGTCGGACATGGTGAGCGCCTCCTCCTGGTCGTGGGTGACGTAGATGAACGTGATGCCCACTTCCTCCTGCAGCGCTTTCAGCTCGATCTGCAGGGCCTTGCGCAGCTTGGCGTCCAGGGCACCGAGAGGCTCATCCAGCAGAAGCACGGCCGGGTTCAGGACGAGGGCCCTGGCCAGCGCAACGCGCTGCTGCTGGCCGCCCGACAGCTGGTTGGGGCGGCGCTTGCCGAAGCCCTCGAGTTGCACCAGGCTGAGAGCTTCCGCCGCCTTCTGCTTCGCCTCGCCCTTGGCGACGTCCTTATAGCGAAGCCCGAACGCGACGTTCTCCTCGACCGTGAGGAAGGGGAAGAGCGCGTAGGACTGGAAGACCGTGTTGACGTTTCGCTTGTGGGGCGGAGTGTGGGCGACGTCGCGCCCGTCGAGGAGGATCCTGCCTTCCGTGGGTTGCTCGAACCCCGCGATGAGGCGCAGGGTGGTGGTCTTCCCGCAGCCGGACGGGCCGAGCAGCGAGAAGAACTCGCCTCCGACAACGTCCAGATTGATGCCGTCGACGGCGGTGACCTCGGCAAAGCGCTTGACGAGATCGACGATCGAAACCTGGCCTCCTGTCATAAGTCAGGATCTTAGGCGCTTCACGAACGCTTCGAAACGAGGGCTGAGCAATACGCGGCCACGATCACCAGCGCGGGCCGGTCGCGAACGTGGCCCAGACGACCTTGCCCTGCGGGCCGGGGGCGGTGCAGCCCCACTGGTCACAGAGCGACGCCACCACGTGCAGCCCGCGGCCGGTCTCGTCGTACCAGCAGGGCTGTCGCGTCTCGGGAACCTGGTCGCTGGGATCGGAGACCGCGCACATCACCCACGGCCCCGGCTGAAGCAGGCCGAGCCGGACCGGCCAGCGCGGCCAGGCCCGGCCCGGCGCGGAGTGCAGCAGGGCGTTGGTCAGCAACTCCGACACGACGGTGGCGATGTCCTCGCGCCGGCCGGTGACGTCCCACCGCTGCAGCGTCGCGGCGGTGAAGCCGCGGGCGAACCGGACGGCTTCGGCACCGGTCCCCGGCGTCCGCGTGGCGACCCTCGGGTATCCCTGCCAGAGCAGTGACTCGGGGGCCCGGACGAACGGCCAGACCCCGCTGACCTCTGCGGCCATCTCGGCGGCTGACATGAGCCAGTGCCAGTTGGCCGCAGGGCCAACGGAGCCCGCACCCGCCAGGCTCGCCCGGTCTGCTGTGATGGCCGCTTCGGACACTTCCGACTCGTCACTCTCTCCGGGACCAAATGCAAACGTATGCACACCGCATTCTGCCCGGTGCACGGGTCTTATGCAAGCACCGGATGCACGTGCATCGGCATGTTACTCTGGCCCGTGCAGACCCTGCAGGCGGGGCGGGCGATTCTTGTCCGCCCCTGACTGTCCCCGCTGGCACATTTCTGGAGAAACCAATGCAGCTCGATAACGGCATGCCCGCTGACCGGCTCACCATGGCCTACTGGCGCAAGAGCGGGGCCAGCAACCCGAGCGGAAGCTGTGTCGAGATCGCCGAATTGCCCGCCGAACTGGTCGCTGTCCGCAACTCCCGGGACAAGTCCGGACCCGCCCTGATTTACCCGCGGGCCGAGCTGGCGGCATTTCTTCTGGGCGCCAAGAACGGGGAGTTCGACGGCTTGCTGTCTTAGCCTGCCCGCCGATCCTGAATGATTTGACGGAGCGCGGCGGCGAAACGGCCCTGCCGTAACACACTCCGTTAGGTGTATTGTGCACGGTGCACCCGGGGGGGTTTAGCGCTGCTCCTACGTTGCCGGAGCCAGGATGAGCACCGACGAGCCACGCAACCCGCTGCCCGGTGACTCCATCCTGCCTGAGCCAAGCGCCGGACCGGGCGTCCTTCGCCTGCTCCTCGGCACCCAGCTGCGGCGGCTCCGCGAGACGGCCGGCATCACGCCGGAGCAGGCGGGCTACGAGATACGCGCCTCCCGGTCCAAGATCAGCCGCATGGAGCACGGCCGGGTGGGCTTCAAGCAACGAGACGTAGCGGACCTGCTCACCCTCTACGGGGTCAGCGACGACCTGTCCCGGTCCGGGATCCTGTCGCTGGCCCTGCAGGCGAACGCCCAGGGGTGGTGGTCGAAGTACGGCGACATCCTGCCGGGCTGGTTCGAGGCGTACCTGGGCCTGGAGGCCGCGGCCACCCTCATCAGGAGCTTCGACCTCCAGTTCGTCCACGGCCTGTTCCAGACGCAGGGCTACGCGCGGGCCGTCACCGTGCTGGGCCACCGGTCGGCCCCGGCCGACGAGATCGACCGCCGGGTCAGCCTCCGGATGAAGCGGCAGGACCTGCTGCAGGCCAGCAACGCACCACTGGTCTGGTCGGTCATGGATGAGGCGGCGCTGCGGCGGCCCGTAGGCGGCCACCAGGTGATGCTCAAGCAACTCAAGCACCTTGTCGACGTGGCCGCGCTGCCCCGCGTCACCGTGCAGATCGTGCCGTTCCGGCGGGGCGGTCACGCAGGCGCCGGCGGCTCGTTTACGGTCTTGCGATTCGGCCAGCCGGACCTGCCGGACGTGGCCTACATCGAGCAGCTCACCAGCGCCCTCTACCTGGAACGGCGCGCGGACGTCGATCAGTACCTGGAAGTGATGAACCGGCTGAGCGCCGAGGCCCTTACCCCCATCGGCACCATTCGGTTCCTCAAAGAGGTCATCCGGGATACCTGACCGCGACGCGGGGCATCCGAAAGCCGCTTTCCCGCGAATTACCCGGCAAGCCCGCAGAAGTCCAGCAGAAAGGCGCAGCAGTGACCAGCGAAGGCCCGTCAGCCGGCCCCGGAACGCGGGGCGCCGCCAGCGGCGAGACCGCCCCGGCCTTTGATGCCAGCGTGGCGCACGTCGCCAGGGTGTACGACTACTGGCTGGGCGGCAAGGACAACTTCGCCGCCGACCGCGCGGCTGGCGATCAGGCCATTGCGGCCTATCCCGACATCGTCTTCTCGGTGCGGGCCAACCGGGCCTTCCTCGCCCGGGCCGTTCGCTACCTGGCCGCCGAAGCCGGCATCCGCCAGTTCCTCGACATCGGCACCGGCATCCCCACGGCCAACAACACCCACGAGGTCGCCCAGGACGTGGCGCCCCCCAGCCGGATCGTCTACGTGGACAACGACCCCGTCGTCCTCGCCCACGCCCGCGCCCTGCTTACCAGCATGCCGGAGGGGTCCACCAGCTGCATCGACGCCGACCTGCGCGACGCCGACACGATTCTGCGGCAGGCGGCGGCGGCGCTGGACTTCGCCAAGCCGATCGCGGTCCTGCTGATGGTGATCCTGCAGCACCTCGACGACGACGATGACCCCTACGCCGTGGTCGCCAGCCTGATGGCCGCCGTGCCGTCCGGCAGCTACCTGGCGATGACGCACCCGGCCTCCGACATCGCGGCCGAAGAGATGCGGGAAATGGCGCAGCGCCTGAACAAACTCATGGCGGAGAAGGTCACCTTCCGCGGCCGCGCCGAGGTCACCCGGTTTTTCGACGGCCTGGAACTGGTCGAGCCCGGGATGGTGCGGGTCCAGGAATGGCGGCCCAACACCGAGGCCGAGGCCACCAGCCCAGCGGCGCTGTGGTGCGGCGTAGCGCGTAAGCCCTAGCCAGCGCCGGTTCAGGGTGGTACGGATCGCCGCCCGAGGCGGTCGCGACGAGGGAGTCGTCCTGGACCCCCGCTACCAGCTCAACCTGTCCTCCGGCCGCCGGGCCCCCTGCTTGGCGTCCAGGTGAACCCAAGCTGGCTGGCGGCGAACAGCATGGTCAGCTCGTAAGCCTTGGCTTCATCCACGGACGGGTCGCCCAGCGCGATCTGTATCGCCAGCCCGTCCATCAGCGCGGACAGCATCAAGGCGAAGTCCGCTGGGTCTACCGGGCCGAACTCGCCAGCTTCCTGGCCCTGGACCACCAGCGAGTAGATCAGCTGCCGCCAGCGCTCGTCGAACTTCTGCCGGACGCTGCCCACCTCGGGATGCCGCAGCGCTTGCGCCCAGAGGTCGAGCCAGAGCACCCATGAGTCCGGCGTCTCGTCCTCTTCGGGTAGGCAGCTCATGGCGACGATCTCTTCGAGGCGCCCGGCGGCGGTCGGGATTTCCGCCATGCGCTCGGTCCCGTCCTCGTACCACAGGTCCTCGGCGAACCGGATCGCCTCGGTGAGCAGCTGATCCTTGGTCTTGAAGTAGTAGATGACCAGCGCTGGGCTGGTTCCCGCCCGCTCGGCCACGTCGGCGATGCGGCTCTCGGAGTACCCGCGCTCCACGATGACCTCGACCGCCGCCCGCAGCATCTGTTCCCGCCGCTGATCGGCCGTGCCGACGCTGTTCGCCCGCACCTTCATGGACACATCCTTGCCGACGCCAGCGATCTTGGCACCTGGCTCTTTCGGATCCCTTGTGGACTAGATTACCAGTTTCTAGACTGAACATTCAGTCAAACTTTTCGCGGTACGCCGCGGGACCGCAGGAGGTCAGTTTCATGGCTGGGCGATATGACGCGATCGTCGTCGGCGGTGGTCACAACGGGCTGGTCGCGGCCGCGTACCTGGCCAGGTCGGGCGCGCGGACCCTGGTGCTGGAGGCGCGCGGCAAGACCGGCGGCGCCGCCACCACCGAGGCCCCCTGGCCGGACGCGCCGCAGTTCCGGGTGACCCGGCTCTCCTACGTCATGAGCCTGATGCCGCCGGCCATCATCAACGACCTCGACCTGCCCCGGCACGGCTACAAGATCTTCCCGATGGGCCCCTACTACCAGGCGTTTCCCGAGGGCGGCTCGATCAAGCTGTACGCCGACGACGCCAAGCGCAACCACGACGAGGTGGCCCGGTGGTCGGCGAAGGACGCCGAGGCCATGCCCCGCTGGGACGCCTGGCTGGCTGGCCTGGCCGAGGTGCTCGGCCCGCTGCTCCTCACCGTGCCGCCGCGGCTCGGCTCCCGCGCTCCGCGCGATCTTGCGGATACCCTGCGGCTGGCCTGGCGGTACCGCGGGCTCGACGTGCGCGCGATCGCCGACGTCACCCGGCTGATGGCGATGAGCATCGCCGACCTGCTCGACGACTGGTTTGAGTCGCCGCAGGTCAAGGGCGCGCTGGCGGTCAACGGGGTGATCGGCACGTGGGCCGGCCCCTATGGGCCGGGCACCGCCTACGTCATGGCACATCACTCGATCGGCGACGTGGGCGACGGCCACCTCGGCAACTGGGGTTTCCAGGAGGGCGGGATGGGCGCGGTCGCGGACGCGATCGCCCGCGCGGGCCGCGGGTTCGGCGTGGAGATCAGGACCGGGGCGCCGGTCGCCCGCGTGCTGGTCAGCGGGGGCCGCGCCACGGGGGTGGCGCTGGAATCCGGCGAGGAGATCGGCGCGGGGGTGGTCGTGTCCTCGCTGCACCCGCGCACCGCGTTCTTCGACCAGGTCGGGCGCGAGCACCTGCCGGATGACTTCGTCCGCGACATCGAGCAGTGGAAGACCCGCAGCGGCGTGGTGAAGATCAACCTGGCCCTGGCCGAACTGCCCGACTTCACCGCCGACCCGGGCACGAACCTGCAGGAGCATCACACCGGCTCGGTCGAGATGGCGCCGAGCATGGAGTACATCGAGCGCGCGTTCCAGGACGCTCGCGAGGGCCGGCCCGCGCAGCGCCCGTTCAGCGACGGCGTCATCCCGACCGCGTTCGACACGACGCTGGCCCCCGAGGGGAGCCACATCATGTCGCTGTTCACCCAGTGGGTCCCGGCCGACTGGAACACCGAGCCCCACCGGGCCGAACTGGAGGCCTACGCCGACCGCATGATCGACTGCTACAACGAGCTCGCGCCGAACTTCAAGAGCTCGATCCTGCACCGCGACATCGTCGGCCCCTACGACCTGGAACACGACTACGGCCTGGTCGGCGGCAACATCTTCCACGGCGAGCTGTCCCTGGAGCAGCTGTTCCACATGCGCCCGGCCCCGGGTTTCGCCGACTATCGCACGCCCGTGGCGGGCCTGTACTACGCCAGCTCCGCCACCCACGCCGGCGGCGGGGTCTGCGGGATCCCGGGCATGCAGGCGGCGAAGGCGGCGATCGCCGACAAGAAGGCCAGCCGCCGCAGGCGCGCGCGGCGCTCCTAATGCACAAAGATTTTGCAGAACGGTTGACTCCGCCATCCCGGGCTGCCGCCGCCCAGGGCCCGTCCGGGGCTGGCCAGGAGCCGGCTTCAGCCGCGCTGGCCGCGATGCTGGAGGCGCGCAGCGTGGCCGTGGTGGGCGCCAGCCCGCGGCCGGGCACGCTCGGCCAGCGGATGGTCGCCGAGGTGGCGCGCAGCCCCGCCGCGCCGATGACGTACCTGGTCAACCCCAAATACGCCGAGATCGGCGGGGTGCCGTGCCATCCCTCGCTCGCCGACCTGCCCGGCCCCGTCGACCTGGTCCTGCTCGGGGTGCGCGACGCGGCGCTGGCCGAGCAGGTTGAGCTCGCCGCGCGCCGTGGTGACCGCTCAGCGGTGATCTTTGGCGGCGCCTACGAAGACGGGCTCCGGGACCAGATCGCCACGACGGCGCGCGGCGCCGGGATGGCCCTGTGCGGCGCCGGCTGCATGGGATTCGTCAACGTCGGCTACGGGCTGCGGGCGATCGGGTACGCGGAGCGGGACCCGCTGCCCGCGGGTCCGGTCGCGCTCGTCACCCAGTCCGGCTCGGTGTTCTCCGCCATGCTGCGCACCCGCCGCGCGCTGGGCTACACCGTGGTCGTCTCCTCAGGCCAGGAACTCGTCACCAGCGCAGCGCAGTACGCGGCCTACGCCCTGCACCTTCGCCAGACCCGGGTGCTCGCCCTGGTGCTTGAGGCCATGCGAGACGCCCGCTTGCTGGAACAAGTTCTCGGGGCAGCCTCCGTTAGGAATATTCCTGTGGTGCTGCTCACGGCGGGCAGCTCGGCGGCCGGGCGGGCGATGGTCGCGGCGCATTCCGGGGCGCTGGCCGGTGCGGACGGGGCGTGGGAGGCGCTCGCGGACGCCTACGGCGTGCACCGGGTCGCGGACCTGGCGGAGCTGACCGACACGCTGGAGCTGTTCGCGATCGGCCGGGGCACCCGCCGGAGCGGCGGCCGCCCCGGCGGGATCGCCACGGTGCACGACTCCGGCCTGGAGCGGGCACACGTCGCCGACCTCGCCGACGACCTGGGCGTGCCGTTCGGCGAGATCGGCGAGGCGACCATCCAGCGGCTCGCCGAGGTGCTCGACCCAGGGCTCGAGCCGGAGAATCCGCTGGACATGTGGGGCGGGAGCGTCCGGGCGCAGTGGCAGCTCACCGAGTCGCTCGCCGCGCTTGCCGACGACCCCGCCGTCGCGGTGGTCGCGCACGCGGTCGACCTGCTGACCGAGTTCGACGGCGACCGCTCCTACCCGCTCGCGCTGGCCGACGCGGCGCGGCGCACCAGCAAGCCGCTGGTGGTGCTCGCCAACGTCCCCTCGGCCATCGACCCGGCCGTCGCCGCCGAACTCCGCGCGGCGGGCATCCCGGTGCTCGAGGGCGCCCGCAGCGGGCTGCTCGCGCTGGGTCACCTGCTGGCGCACGGCGCCCGACCGCTACGGGCGCAGCCGCCGCCCGCCGACCCGGCGCGGCGCAGCCGCTGGGCGGAGGCGCTGCGCGGCGGGCGGACCGATCCCGGCAGCCTGTTCTGCCTGCTGGCGGACTATGGGATCCCGGTGACGCGGGCGCGGGCGGCCGGCACGGCCGACGCGGCGCTGGCCGCCGCCGCCGGGATCGGGTACCCGGTCGTGCTCAAGACCGCCGAGCCGGGCGTGGCGCACAAGTCGGACGCGGGCGGTGTGGTGCTCGGCATCCGCGACCCCGCGGAACTCACCGCCGCCTACGCCGGGCTCGCGGCGCGCCTCGGCCCGCGGGTGCTCGTGTGCGAGACCGCGGGACCGGGCACCGAGCTGTCGGTCGGGATCACCGCCGACCCGGACCTCGGGCCGCTGGTGGTCATCGGCGCTGGCGGGGTGCTGGTGGAACAGCTGGCCGACCGGGCGGTTGCGCTGCCCCCGGTCGACGCCGGGCAGGCGCGGCGCCTGCTGTCCCGGCTGCGCGTGGCGCCGCTGCTGGCCGGGTTCCGGGGCCAGCAGCCCGCGGACCTGGACGCCGTGGCTCGCGCGGTCACCGCGGTCTCCGCGATCGCGTGCGAGCTGGGCGGCGAGCTGATGGCGCTGGACATCAACCCGCTGATCTGCGGCCCGGCCGGGGTCGTGGCCGTGGACGCGCTCGCGGTGCCCCGCGTTCCGCCCCGGATCGAGTAAGCGATCGCGGACGGGACTAGTCGCGGCGCACGGCGGTCAGCAGCGCGGCGTAGGAGCGGACCAGCTCGGCCCGCTCGGCCGGCAGCAGCGGGCTGCGCGGATCGCAGCCCTCGGCCACCCACCGGTCGGAGAGATCCATGGCCCTCGCCCGGTGCTCGGCGGCGGGCCGCACCGCGGCCTCATCGGTGTCGTAGACGCACGCGTAGAGCTTCGCCAGCGCGGTCACCAGCGGCCCGGCGTCGCCGTCGGCGTCGCGCTGGTGCTCGCGGTGTACCGCCCACCAGTTCACCTCGAGCTCGGCCGCGCGGGCCGGGTCCGCCGGCTCGCCGTGGGCGAGCCGGAGCAGCGCGTAGAACCGGCGCATGCAGCGCCTGGCTCCAGCCGGGTCGTTCGCCGTGGGCGCCCAGAGCTGGTTGGCCCGCAGCACCAGCCAGGCCCCGTGCCCGGTCCTGAGCCAGTCCATGCCGAACGTGCCGCGCACGACCAGCAGCGACGAGACTCCGAAGCGGGCCCACTTCCGGCGGTAGTAGCTCACCCAGAGGTCGCTCTCCAGCCGCCCCACCCGGGCCGGGTCGAACGCCCGCAGCCCGGCGCTCCGCCGCGCACCCGCGGCCCGGCCCGCGGGCGCTGGCCGGGCGGGTGCTGGGCCGGCGGCGCTGTCGGCCAGCCGCACACCGAACCCCCTGGCCGCCAGCCGGAGCAGCACGGGGCCCGGCCGGACCAGGTCTGCCACGCGCCGGCCGCACAGCTCCTCCAGCTCTGCCAGGCGGCGGGCGTAGCTGTCCCCGCCGGCCCGGCGGGCGAGGCTGAGCTCCAGGGCGTTGGCCCAGACCTTGGCGCGGGCCTCGCGGAGGAACCGCCGCGTCGCCATCCGGTTGAGCGGCTGCATGAAGACGTCCCGCCAGGTCTTGGCCGGGCCGAGCAGGTCGAGCTCGGCGTCCTCCGCGCGCACCCGCGCGGCCAGCACCTCATCGATCGCCCGGTGGTCGGCTTCCCTGCGGGCGCGCACCGCGGGATCGCTGAACTCCTCGTCGCTGATCACGGCGAGCAGCGCCTGCGGCAGGTCGTAGTTGATGTGGGCGTTCATGCCGAGCAAAACGTGCCGTACCGGCGGCAGCCCTGGCTGCCGTTCGGCCGCGCCGAAGGCCACCGCCCACGGCGCCGGCACCGGCTCGCCGCGCCAGTCGGCGTCCAGGGCGCTGGTGTACAGCCGTGCGAAAGCGACGTCCCACCGGTCGACCCAGTCCGCGTCCGCGAAGGCGCCGTCCCGCAGGGCGGCCGCCACCGCCTGCGTGGTGCGCAGGTACGTGGCGTGGAATGCCAGCCGCGCATCGTCGCCGCGGCGTAGCTCCTCCTCCTGCGCCTTCATCTGGGCGATCACCGCGTCGATGCCCATCGCGCCCCC
>Ga0070698_100007395_pt1 | contig 11884 bp, 11 predicted proteins | sample KBSK1502metaG_FD_65477 | JGI IMG/M metagenome (GOLD analysis project Ga0070698, IMG submission 65477) | Corn, switchgrass and miscanthus rhizosphere microbial communities from Kellogg Biological Station, Michigan, USA - KBS K1-50-2 metaG | ecosystem: Host-associated > Plants > Roots >...
CTCGACGAAACGTCCTATATTTTTGCCGAGCCGCCCGAGTGGACCAAGGAAAGGTTTTTTCAAGCAGCCTTGCAACCGGCTCTGAGAGACCGGTTCAGTGACCCTGCTTATTTACAAAAGACGAAAACAAATCCAAGGGTGCCAATTTCAAAAGGGCGGTTGCAAACAATAAAGCGAACCTGAAGACCCTGTACGACGCCGGCGTTAAGGTTGCATTCGGAACTGATTCCGGAGCGCAGCCCCAACGGATACCTGGTTTTGCTGAACATCGGGAACTGCAACTCATGGTGGAAAGCGGTCTCTCCCCGCTGCAAGCATTAGAATGCGCCACGAGCAGCGCCGCAGCGCTGATCGGGCTGACCGATCGAGGCACTATTGCGCCCGGCAAACTGGCCGACTTTGTCGTACTGACTGCGGACCCTTTGGCTGACATAGCGAACACCGAAAAGATCGCTGCCGTTTGGCACCACGGAAAGAAAGTCAGCGGTCCGATTGAGACTTTTTCGCAAAAGACTGACTAACCCCAGCGACAGCCAGATTTCGTCGGTACAAGCGGCAACTGTCCCGTTACGCATCTGATTTCGGCACAACCTTGAGATTGATCCGGAGCTGCTCGGCGGGCGCTACCACAAGCCGCAGTCGCCATTGTCTGTCATAGCACCAGACGCGTGGCTCAGAATCAGCTTGAACAAATGTTCGAGACCAGACCTCACGTCGCAATGGCGAAATTGAGTTTCTCCTGAAGCGAGCCGTGGAAGAACGGCGAGGAAAAGGGAAAGGGAATTCGGAGTAAGAAAAAAGTGCGGATTTGTTAGTTAAGCGTCACCAGGACAATGAACAGCAATGCGAGACGCATTTCCATTCTAGACGCCCCGTCCAACCTCGGTTTAAAACCGCCGGCCGAAGGCAAGGAGCCAGGCGTAAAACAGATGGCTCAGGCAATACGATCCCGAGGTCTGCTGCAGCGCCTTGGTGCAGTCGATGCCGGAACGGTGGAGGCTCCTGCCTATCACGATTCTTTGGATCTTCGTTTGGGTATCCGCAACGCGGAGGGCTTAGCGGTATTCGCCAAGGCGCTCGCGGTTCGAATACGCCAGCTGTTGGAACGGAATCGATTCCCGCTCGTCCTGGGCGGCGATTGTAGCATTCTACTCGGATCAACCCTTGCTCTGCGAAACCTTGGCCGATACGGTTTACTCTTCGTCGACGGTCACACCGATCTTCTGACGCCCTCGGATTCGATCACGGGCGGAGCCGCTGGAATGGACCTGGCGCTGGTCACGGGTACGGGGCCGGAGCTACTCACCAATATCGAAGGAAAAAAGCCGTATGTCAGACCAGAGGATACGGTCTTGTTTGGATACCGCTGGCCGGAATCCGAAGCAAATGCGCGGCTAAGCAATCCGATGAAATCATTCCCGCTGGATGCGATACGCGCTGACGGCGTAGCATCGACTGCTGCAGAAGCGGTCAGTTATCTTGAGTCAGCGCCGACACTTGGCTTTTGGCTGCACCTGGATGTAGATGTTCTCTCCCCGGAATGGATGTTTGCAGTGGACTCACCCGATCCGGGAGGTCTAACGCCCGAGGAGTTAGCGACTTTGTTGAAAACAGTGAATCGAAGCAAACGCTGCGCCGGTATGCAGATCACAATTTACGATCCGACGCTCGACCCAGACGGGGTTTGCGGCAACCGAATCGTTGAGACGCTGGTTTTAGCCTTTGCGTAACCTAGCCCGTCTAACTGGATTTATCGTCTATTTCGCTGAATGACCCACGCGCTCAACTCTTGGGATATTCAGCTCTAACAACATCGAGAAAGGCCCGTAGTGTGGAGGCCCGGCTGTCTCGCCTCCAAACCATTGGCACACGTTCGTAGTTGTTGTCACACAGCCTGTGCATAGCGCCGGTCCATCTCGTCGAAGCGCGGCTTGTCAACCAGCCGCTGACGCTCGGCGAAGGACGCGATCAACCCTCCGCCCTCGTCCAGCACGCCCTTATCGCGCAGTGCGCGCAGCGCCGCCTGCATGCCCTGCACCGCGCCCTGAAGAGCTGCGTTAGCGTATAGGACGAGGCTGAATCCCATCTCCGCCGCCGCCGCCGCATCCACGATCGGCGTCTTGCCCCCCAAGACCATGTTCAACATCTGCGGCGCGGAGAGGCGCTTCGGGACCTGCTTCAGCTCAGCCAGGTTTTCGGGCGCCTCGACGAACGTCATATCGGCGCCCGCGTCAATATAGCGGCTCGCACGATCGATGGCAGCTTCGAAGCCTTCGACGGCACAGGCGTCGGTGCGTGCGATGACGACCAGACCATTGCGCCGCGAATCCACGGCCGCCTTGACCTTATTCACCATCTCCTCCGCGGTAATCAACTCCTTGCCAGCAAAGTGGCCGCAGCGCTTCGGCGTGCTCTGGTCCTCGAGCTGGATGGCGCTGGCGCCCGCCTGCTCCAGCGTCTTGACCGTGTGAGCGACGTTCAAAGCGTTGCCGAAGCCGGTATCGGCGTCGACGATCAGCGGCAGATCGACCACACCTCGGATCGCCATCGTATGCTCGACGAGCTGGGTCAAATCCATAAAACCGAGGTCGGGCAGGCCGAGATGCATGTTCGTCAGGCCGGCGCCGGTGAGATAGACCGCGTCGAACCCGAGATCCGCAATGACGCGGGCGGCTAAGGCGTTCGGCGCGCCTGGCAAGAGGACTCCTCGCTGGGTCTCCAGCATCTCGCGAAGCTTTCTGATGTGGTTGGTAGGCATGGGACTAACTCCTTCAAGAGCCGCACAAGGCGGAATGGCTCGGATAGAAACGGTCAATCTGGACGATCGTCACTCGCGACCCAGGGGCGCTGCGTGTTTCCAAACCCAAGCTCACGAAGCTCTTTCTCGCTCTTGCTATGCGACAATCGCAATATTATTTTGGTCGAGAAGAAGTCAACCGCCCCGCTTCCGGCCGCACGCCTCTACGCTTGCAGCTCATGAAGCTAAATGATCGGGCACCAAGAAAATTTTGAGTGCGGTTAGCAAAGCACGCCGGCCGAAGATCTTCTTCTCTAAACGCCAACTTCCGGATCTGGGTCGAGCGACGACTCGGCCAAGGCGGCGCTAAGAAATTGAACGACAACCGGGTTATGGGATTTCCTGATTGCGGCCGGCGAACCCAGTTCCACAATTTTTCCTTGGTTGAGCATGGCTATGCGATTAGCCAGATAAAAGGCGGTGTGGAGGTCATGGGTAACAACCAACGTAGTGACGGCCGCTAGTCGATTCAGATTACGGATCAGCTCATTGACGTTGTGAGCGACTATTGGGTCAAGGCCGGTGGTGGGTTCATCAAAGAGAATCAGATCGGGATCCAGAACCAGTGAACGGGCCACGGCGACCCTTTTCTTCATGCCGCCACTGAGTTCTGCGGGCATCAGATATTTCGCCGGCTCGAGGTCTACAAAATGGAGCTTCTCCTCCACAATCGCCTGGATTTCTTTCTCCGTTTTTGTGGCCAGCTCTCGTAAAGGCAGGGCAAGATTCTCGAAAACAGTGAGGGAACTTATCAGCGCGGAAGATTGAAAGACCATCCCGATTCGCGTGCGGACGCGATTGAGTTTCTCTCCAGAAACACAGGTGACGTCTTTGCCATCGAACAATATCGTGCCGCTCTCCGGTCGCAGTGTGCCCAGCAGGAGTCGTAGGAGCGTGCTTTTGCCGATGCCGCTCGGACCCAAAAGGACCAGACATTCACCGCATCCAATCTGCAGGTCGAAATTATCGAAGATCATCTTTTGGCCGAAATGGAGCGTGAGACTCCTGATCTCCACCAGATAGCGATCTGACTTGGCGTTGGCCGATCGCTGCTCCCCCCGAATCGAATACCCAGGATCGCGAGCGGAAGTTAGCGAGCCGACCTCGGTTGGGCCAGCTGCAGTCGAACTACCGCGGTCGATCATACACAAACGCTGTGGCGCTTGCTGAGTATAGGCGATCTATCGGCCCTTAACAACGAAGCAGGTTGGGTCGAAGGAGCTTGGCAATTTTGGCTCGATCCCCGGCTCGGTTGCCAAATGCGGAGCGGACTGCTTGATTTTACAAATTGTTGCAGGGGCTCGCTCGCAAATACGGCGCGACCGGACGCGTTCGGCGCAAAGATTGTTACCGCCTCTTACTTGCTTGTTATCAAAATCCTAATCGCTCCCCTGGCAAAGGACTCAACCCGCGGTTTTAACCTGAGTGAGCTCCCCCGCCCGCCCGCAATGCCCATTCAGGTAGGGCGAAAACCCGACTCCGCCAAGCCTACGTCGCGGCCACGCTTTCGGGCATGCATAACCTCAAGACTAGGGCGCGCCGCGGGCTTAAAACCGCAGGCTGATACGAAGCCTGCCGTTCAGTGATGTGGGTTTGACTGGATGGCTTGCCCCTTGAGGATGTCGCGCACCTGAGATTTTGTTAATAGGATCGCGGTGTTAAGATCGGCGATGGTCGGAAAATCGGCGCGATTCACGAATGCTTTGGCCACAATCTTGTCGGGTTTCTGGACCAATGTGACGTCGAACGAGTCGCTAAGCACGTACTCGTGTTGGTCTTCATCCCGTGCTTCGATGTCCCACAACAAGCAAAGGAGCCCGAAATACTTCGCATCGAGGCCCGCCGTCGTCTCGTTCCAAAATTTATGCCCTGTCAGCGTGATTCTGACTTGGTTGCCGCTCACCTCGATCTTGGTGTCCCCCGAGGGGTCACCAGCAGAAAGTTTCCACCGCAGCGCTTCCTCGAACGTTTCGCGATGGGCTTTTCCTAGGCCGGCATTCTCGCCTTGTCCGTCGGCCGGATGAGTCGCGAGTAGCACGAAAAGCGTGATCACGATCCATTTCATGCCTGCGCCAAATTCTTGGTGGTCTCCAGATCAAAAAAATGCAGCTTGTCCTGCGCGAACGCAACCTGCACCGGCGCATTCACCGGTACTCTGGTAGTGGCCGCTGACGTGGCGCGAATCAAGTGATCCGCAACCTGGATCGTCAAGATCATTTCGACGCCATGGTCCTCGGCACCGTACAACCTTCCTGCGATGTCGCCCCCGGCGATCAGCTTCACATGTTCGGGGCGCACGCCAACACGGACGGTATCGCGTGGGCCGATAACCTCCTTAAGCCGTGCGCCGATGGCGGGTTGAAGGGCGATTTCGAACTTTTTCGGGACGACAATGAGCTTATTTCCGTCCATCGCGGCATCGAATAGGTTGATTGCGGGCGTCCCCACAAACGAAGCCACGAAGGTGTTGCCGGGAAAATTGTAAACCTCGTAGGGCGTACCCACTTGTACTAACTCTCCCTCGCAAAGCACGCCAATGCGGTCACCCATGGTCATAGCCTCGACCTGATCGTGAGTGACGAAAACTAGTGTCGCCCCAAGCTTCAATTGCAGCTGCCTGAGTTCGGACCGCAACAGCTCGCGCAGCTTGGCGTCGACATTGGAAAGCGGCTCATCCATCAGAAACAATCGGGGCTCACGTACGATCGCACGGCCGATCGCGACGCGCTGCATCTCTCCGCCGGAGAGCCGATCGGTGCGCCGATCCAGCAGATGCGAAATGCGCAATGTCTCAGCCGCCTTTTGCACCCGGGGGCCGATCTCTTTTGCTGGAAGCTGGCGCAGCTTGGATCTCAGCGGAAATTCGAGGTTCTTGCGCACCGTATAGTTCGGATAAAGCGAGTACTGCTGGAAGACGAGAGCGACATCTCGGTTCGCCGCGCTCCAGTCGTTCACCAGGTCGTCGCCGATCCAGACTTCGCCGCTTTCGGGCCTTTCCAAGCCGGCAATACAACGCAGCGTGGTGGTCTTCCCTGCCCCCGTTGGGCCCAAGAGAACGAAGAATTCCCGATCATGAATATCGAGCGAAAGATTGCGCACCGCGGCAACGTCGCCATAGCTTTTGGAGAGATTCTTCAGAGTTAAATTTGCCACGTTGATTATCGCTCGCTAGGCAGCGCCAGGCCGCTCTTCTTATCGAAAAAGTGCGTCCGCTCTTTGTCGAGTTGCACCCAGACAGGTTCGTGGAGCCGAGTCACAAATCGGCTCTCCGTGCGGGCTCGGATCACAGTCTTGCCGACGCCGATATCCAGGATGTCGTAAGCGCCCAGCGGCTCGATCAGATGAACTTCGCCCGGTAGATAACCGGGCTGCTCGGCTCGCTCCACCAGCACAGCTTCAGGTCTCACACCCAGCGCAATATCGTCGTGCCCGGCCGCGGCTACGCGCCGATATACTTCGCCACCAAATTGGAAAGGAGATTCCATTCCATCGAGACGCACCTTGGTCGTCGAATCTGACGCTTCAACCCGGCAATTGACCACATTCATGATCGGGCTACCAACAAATTGCGCCACAAACAGGTTAGCGGGCCATGAGTACACCTCCATTGGACTGCCAACCTGCTGCAAGACACCCTCGTTCATGATTGCGATCCGGTCGGCCATCGACATCGCTTCCACCTGATCGTGAGTCACATAGATGGTGGTGGAATTGTTTTCGATGTGCAGGCGACGTAGTTCAACCCGCATTTCTTCACGCAATTTCGCGTCCAGCGCGCCAATGGGTTCGTCCATCAGGAGAGCTTTCGGTCGCCGGACTAAGGCGCGTCCAATAGTCACCCGCTGCATATCACCGCCCGCCAACGCGGATGGCCTTTTGTTCAACAAGTGCTCGATCCGCAACACCTTGGCGACACTCTTTACTTTCTCGCGAACTTCCTTGTCGCTCATCCGGAAGGCGCGCAGCGGAAAGGCAATATTTTCAAACGCTGTCATGTGCGGATAGAGCGAGTAAAGCTGGAAAACGAAAGCGATATCACGCTCGCTCGCCGGCAACGATTCGACCGGTTTTCCGTCGATGCGGATTTCACCAGTATCGATTTCCTCCAGCCCGGCGATGGCGCGTAACGTCGTGGTTTTGCCGCAGCCGGAGGGTCCGAGGAGGACAACAAATTCGCCATGGTTAATGCGTAAATTGAGCTTTCGGATAACCCAGTTAGTCCCGAAGTGCTTTTCGACGTCAATGAGATCTAGCTCGGCCACAATGCTGGTGCTTGTCTTGGTTGTCAGTGCGCGGACGACCGCTCCAGAGGCGGCGATTGCTGCGTCTTCGGTGGACTGATTCGGGAAAAGATATTGAACAGGATTAGACCCACCAGAATGATCGTCGCGCCGTAGCTGTGCAGAAACAGATTCCACGGTTGGCAAAGGGCGATTACCCCAAATATCATCACCAGCATGGACAGCAGCTCAAGTTTTCTGGCATAGCGCCTCATCGCAAGTCTCTTTTACTTTCTCACCGCGCCGAAGGTGACTCCGCGCAACAAATGATTGCGCAATAGGAAGGTGAATATCATTACCGGCAGGAGAAATAGAACAGCCCCGGCCGCAATCGTCGTCCAGTCCGTCAGACCCGATCCGAGCTGGGACGGGATATAGGGGGGCGCCGTTTGGGCCTTCCTTAGGGTCATGATGAGTGCGAATGCATATTCATTCCAAGCCGTGATGAAACAGAACACTGCCGTCGCCGCAATCCCGGTTACAGCCTGGGGCAGCACAATCTTAAAAAACGCTTCCATGCGGGTATAGCCGTCGACCAGCGCAGCTTCCTCGTACTCCGTCGGAATCTCATCGATGAAGCCCTTCATCACCCAGACTGAAAAAGACAGATTGAATGCAGTGTAGAGGATGATCAGCCCGATATGCGTGTCGACCAATGCGACGGTGCGATACATGAGGTACATCGGGATAGCCACCACGACTGGAGGCAACATGCGGGTCGAGAGAATAAAGAACAGCCAGTCCGACTCCCCTGGCATTTTGAAGCGAGAGAATCCGTAGGCGGTAACTGTTCCCATGGCCACGGCCAAAAAAGTACTCGTCACTGCGATGACAAGGCTGTTGGTGAACCGGCCAACATAACCGGAGCTCTCGATGTTGCCCTTATCGTCTCGAATAAAGCGCTCGCCTCCGTCCATAACGAGCTTCTCCCACCACGCCGCCTTAGCATACTCCTCCTTGTTTGGCGCGCCTCGTCTCTCTACCCGCGAGGTGAAAAGCTTGATGAAAGCAGTGATCTCCGGCTTGAAGAACACGGTGGGCGGCACGGTGGTAGCATCGGCCCGCGGCTTGAATGCAGTCGAGCAGATCCAATAGAGCGGGATCATCGTGATCACCAGCGCGGCAAGCACCAAGGCGACCGCGATCCGGTCCCAGAGTCGCTGCATCTTTGACTGAACCGCCGCCATAGCTAGCGTTCCTTAAGTCTATTCAAATACTTGATGTAGATCGTTGTGATCGCCAGCACCGCCAACAACACGATGTAAGCCAGGGCGCAGGAACGGCCAGTCTGCCACTCCTGAAACGCCAGCTTATAGAGTCTGATCGAAACCAGCTCGGTTTCCTCCAGACTCGCCATGATGAAAGCGATGTCGAAAGTCTTGAACGCCTCCATCGTGCGAAAGATGATGGCAATCAATAAAAGGGGCGCAACGAGAGGTAGGGTGATACGCCTGAACACGAACCAGGGTGGCGCGCGGTCGATGGCCGCTGCCTCGTAAAGGGAAGAGGGAATAGCCGAAAGTCCGGCCAGGCAGAGCAGCATCACGAACGGTGACCACATCCAGATGTCCGTGATTGCGATGGCAAATAACGCCACATCGGGATTGGAGAGCCACTCCATTTTCTCCAAGCCCAGCAGATAATTTACGATCCCCCAAGACGGATTGTACAGTAGCTGCCAGAATAGCCCCACCACTGCCGCCGACATCATCATGGGCAGGAGCAATATGGTCGTTAGCAGGCCCTTACCCGGGATGGGACGGTTGAGCAGCAGGGCGAGCCCAAAGCCCACTATCACCTGCCCAGCAACTGATATGATCACGTACTTCGCGGTAATCGTGAAGTTGTTCCAGATCCCGTCATCGGTCAGCAACTCCTGGTAGTTCTCCAGGCCGATGAAGTGGGCGGGCCGGTTGCTTGCCGCTCGATAGTCAGTGAACGAAAAGCCGAGCGAATAGAGCAAGGGAAAGATATTGAAGACAATCAAGAAAGCAATCGTCGGAATGATGAACCAGTTACGGATCGCCAGATCGGACATCCCCTGCCTTGCCAGCGACGATCCTCTGGTTTGAGCCCTATGCATTTATTGAGCGGCTAATCGTAGGAAAGTTCATGCGCCGGTACACGCATACCGACTGCCAAAGCTGGAAGGTCGCGCGGGGGCATTTCGCCCCCGCGTGACGAAAATCCTTCATTTCAGAAGATTTGCTTTCTTAAGGATGGCTTCCCAATCCTTCATCAGCGCATTCTGTACGTCTTGGGCTGACCCTCCTTTATTGGCAACGATGTATGGGTGCCAATGTTTATTCGCCGTCGAGAGCATGTCAGCGTATTCAGGAATCGTCCAGAAATCCTTCACCATCTGCATCGATTCATAGAAGGCTTCGTTATAGGGCGTGGCCTTGCGGAACTCCTCAGACGCCAGAATCTTAGCGTCGCAGGTATAGCCGCCCAATTCGCCCCACTTCTTCTGCACGTCCTGGCGAATGAACCACTCGCAAAATTTGAAGCATTCATCGCGCTTCTTAGAATAGCTGACAATCGAAAGCCCTTGTCCGCCCAAAGCAGCGAAGCGCTTGCCGGTGGGACCGGCCGGCATAGAAAAATAGCCGGTGACCTTCGCGTATTTGTTTGTGGCTTCATTGGCCAGCGCCGGGAAAAAGGCGAAGAAATTCATGCTCATCGCCACCTGGCCATTAGTGAACGCCTGGTTCGCTTCCAGGAAGAACGTCTTACTCCAGTCCGGCGGACAGAAACCGTACAGGTCCTTGTACAGCTTGAGTCCTTCGACCGCCTCCTTCGAGTTGGTGATGCCTTGCACCTTATTGGTGGCATAGTCGCCCATCTCACCGCCATACCCGAAAACCGTATTCATCACGCCCATCACCAGCGCATCGTACGTGTTGTCGGTGTAGATGGTCAGGCCATAACGTTTTTCTTTCGGCCGGTAGAAGAACTCGGCGATGTCGCGCAACTGCGCCCAGGTTTCAGGTACCTTCAACTCATAGCCGTACTTGGCCTTGAAGGCCGCCTTCTCTTTCGGATCTTCGAACCAGTCCTTGCGATAGGCCCACCCGTTCGCGTCTCCTTCCAGGGGAATCGCCCAGTAATGGCCGCTCTTGCCCGGATATTCCGCATATCCGACGACCGTCGCCTTCGCCATCTTGTTGGCGACGTCATTCTTCTTGAAGAAGTCGGTCAGCTCGACGTAATGACCTGCGGTTGAACCCGCGCCCAACCACTGTGAGTCTCCGACCACCATGTCGTAAGCATCGCCATGGGCATTCCATTCGGTGAATGCCTTGGTCTGGAAGTCGGGCCATGGCGTGGTCTCTACCACGACCTCTACGCCGGTTTCTTTTTGATAGTCTTTGACTAACTCCTGCAGATAGTTAGCCGGATCCCATTGTGCCCATAGGATATTAAGTTTTTCTGCTCCGTAACTGGCCGTGCTTAAAGCCAAAAGCATGGTAATGCCCACTGTCTTGAGAAGCCACCTGATCATGCCGCCTCGTTCTTTAGATATTGTTTGGGGGGTAAAAAAAATGTCCGACCTCGGTCGCTAGACCGTGTTTCGGTCGGACCAAATCAAATTAGAAAGCTTGGAAACCCGTGTCAAGACACCAGTGGTCTCGAGCGCGACCAAGCACGAGGTAAAGGTTTACCCGACGTTTACGAAGCCTTTTCCCACTTACCTGATTTTGCCGATCGAAGCACCGCATCTACCACTCTCTCCGTCGCCATGGCACCCTCAAAAGTTGGTTCGGCCGGTTTCTTTTCGTCGAGCGAGTTCAGAAAATCCGCCACCTGATGGATAAACGAATGTTCATATCCAATGGACAATCCTGGCACCCACCAGTTGGCCATATATGGATGATCGCCATCTGTGACATGAACGGATCGCCAACCGCGCAACGACCCTTCATCCTTGTGATCGAACCATTGCAACCGGTGCAGATCGTGCAGATCCCAGGCAATCGAACCATGTTCACCGTTGATCTCGAGAGTGTAAAGCGCCTTATGACCGCGCGCGTAGCGGGTAGCTTCGAAGGTTGCCAACGACCCGTTCTTAAACCGGGCTAGGAACGCGCTCGCATCATCGATCCCAACTTTTTCCGGTTTGCCGGTTAAGTTATGTTTCCGTTCTTTAACGAATGTCTCGGTTACCGCGGAGACGGAGTCCATCTCGCCGTTCAGCCAAATCGCCGTGTCGATACAGTGCGCTAACAGGTCGCCGGTTACTCCGCTCCCAGCCACGTTTACATCCAATCGCCAGTCCTTGCCGCCTTGCGGCACATCGGCCGAGATCGTCCAGTCCTGTAGGAACTTTGCGCGATAATGAAAGATGCGACCAAGTTTGCCAGCCGCGATGATCTGTTTTGCCAGCGTCACCGCGGGAATCCTTCGATAGTTATACCAAACCATGGTACGAACGCCGGCTTTTTTGACGGCATCGATCATCTGTTGTGCTTCGTCCAGATTTCGCGCCAACGGTTTTTCGCATAAGATCATTTTCCCCGCCTGAGCGGCGGCGATCGCAATTTCGGCATGGGTATCGTTCGGACTGGCAATGTCGACAACGTCGATTTCGGGATCGGCGATCAGTTGCTTCCAATCCGCGTAATGCGACTGATAGCCCCATTTGTGCGCGAACTGTTTTGTCTTCTCCGGATCCCGGGCGGCAACGGCCTTGAGCACCGGTTGATACTCGAGATCGAAAAACTGGCTGACGGTAAGATACGCATTCGAATGCGCACGCCCCATAAAGCCATATCCAACGAGACCAATGTTTAGTTTCTTCATAAAA
>Ga0070698_100007397_pt1 | contig 11883 bp, 13 predicted proteins | sample KBSK1502metaG_FD_65477 | JGI IMG/M metagenome (GOLD analysis project Ga0070698, IMG submission 65477) | Corn, switchgrass and miscanthus rhizosphere microbial communities from Kellogg Biological Station, Michigan, USA - KBS K1-50-2 metaG | ecosystem: Host-associated > Plants > Roots >...
GAGTCCTCTGTCAGACGACCATACTCCTGGTCGACGTAGGTCACACGTTTTCGATCGTCGAACTCAACGAACGAAACGTTGTCAGCTGGTACGAGCCGATGGGCAGCTGCCAGCACCCCGGTGGGCAAGCCCTGGCCCGTATCATCATGCGCCCCTTCAGCCAGCGTGTCGACGAGCGAACGAAGGTCGGCCTCGAGCAGCGCTTCTGCCATTGGAATCGGCCTCCCCTTTTGATCCGCCCGAGACAGTCTACGCCGCTCTCTATCGCAAGGCTAGTGACGTGGGAAAAGATATGACGAATGTCGTATGGACGTCCGGGCGCCCTGGACACACGCTGTCAACGTTGAAAGAGATGGTGGCCAGGCTCGAGAACTGGCTGTCAGAGCGCAAAGCCGAACGGCGCGCGGTGGCCGAGTATCGCACCGCGTGGCGACGGCTGCTCCGGCTGCGCCGGTATCAGAAGGAAAACGGCCGATCCGTGTCCACTTCGTCTTCAAGTCTTCGATCGAGCGAGTGGCATGACTGAGGGAGGTTGATTGCAATGAGTTCGGAAACGACGACGCGGCGACAGGGGATCAACCGACGTGACATCCTCCGAATGGGCATCAGCGGGACCGCGCTCGGTGCGGGCGTGCTCATGATTGGCTCTCCGGCTATAGCTGTGGCAGCCGACGCAGACAGATCGCCGACGGAACGCTGTGAGGAGATCGAGCCGACCGCGGGTCGCTGGAAAACATGGGTCGTGCCATCGGGGAGTGACCTCCGATTGCCTGCGCCACCCAGCACGGCCGCCACGCAAAGAGAGATTGAGGTCCTTGAAACGCTGGCCGGGCAGCGGAACGCCGCCGCCCTCGACCGGATCAAGTTCTGGGACGCTGGGGCCGCCTACCGTTGGGCCGCTATCGCCATCGATCGGATCGGCACGCTCGGCTTTGGGGTCAATCCGGTTACCAAACAACCACTGGTCGGCCTCACGCTTGCCAGGAATATCGCCTTGGTCATGGTCGCCATGTATGACGCCACGATCGCAGCCTGGGACTCGAAGTACACGTACAACCGGCGGCGACCGAGTCAGCTTGACCCCAGGCTGTCGACCGTGATTCCGGACCCCGCAAGCCCGTCGTACCCGAGCGAGCATGCTGCTGTGGGGTGGGCCGCTGCCACCGTCCTTGCCTACTTGTATCCGCAAATCGGAGCAGCGATGCAGGCGCTTGCCGGGGACGAAGGAGGCTCCCGACTGCTGGCTGGCGTTGAGTTCCCAAGCGACGTGACGGTGGGGATGGAGCTCGGTCAAGCAGTCGGCAACTCGGTCATTCGGCGCGCCAAAAACGACGGCGCTGACACTCCCTGGACCGGGACGATTCCGACCGTCGACCCAACAGGTCGTGGCGAGCCATTGTGGACTGGCATCAACCCCATCTACCCTCTTGCCGGGACCTGGAAGACCTGGGTCCTCACCTCAGGCAGCCAGTTCAGATCCGGTGCATATCCGGACTTCTTCTCTCCTGCTGGGATGGCGGACCTGAACCAGGTAGTCACTTTCGATCGCAGCCTCAATGGCGCGAACTTCAACCGCAACGCGGAGGCGTTCTTTGCACAGACGACCGTCGGCGGAATCCTGGGCGAGTTCGGAGCTCTCAATCAACGAATTCAGGAGGAGCGGCTGGCGGACAATCCGCCGCGAGCCGCGCGCGTCAACGCGCTCTTGAGTGTGGCCATGCACGACGCGATGGTTGCCTGCTGGGATGCGAAGTATTTCTATTGGCGGATCCGTCCGTTTCAGGCCCATCCAGGGCTCGTGACCCTGTTTCCCACCCCCAACCATCCGAGTTATCCGGCAGCTCACGGGGCGGGGTCGGGCGCAGCTGGCGCGATGGGGGCCTATCTCTTTCCACGGGACGCTGCCTTCTTCACGGATAACGCCAACCAGCTTGCGCAATCACGGCTGTGGGCCGGAATCCATTACCAGAGCGACATTGATGCCGGCCTGGCCCTGGGGAGGACCGTGGCCCAAACGGTCATTGACCAACGGGCCACGCTGGACGGCTCGCAGTCGGCCGGTGCGGCCGCGGCTGGGCTAGGCTGCCCAGGGGACGACTAGGATCCGCCGTGACTGGCCCGGGATCCAGCGGATGTCTGGCGACCCCGAGCGGACTCGGGGGCGCAAATACCACCGGCATTAGCCAAATACGTTTGAGGACTCGAATTCACCCGAGCGATCGCGCCAGCATGGCGACTACGAGGCTTGCCAATCTCGGGTAACCGTTAAGTCGGCCGCACGATGCCAAGCTCTTTGGTCTCCGCTGAGAAGATCCCGCGCGTGCGTTTCTAGAGCGTCCGCAAGTCTGGATACAGTCGTTTCAAGGTCTTCTTCAGATCCCGCCTCGTAGCTACCTATGGCAAAAGATGCCGCCTTATCTCCCGTAGCCGACCAAATCATCACTCCGCTTGGAATTTCCCGCACTTCTGAAGGAATGGCCGGCGGTGCAATTGGGACTGGGGGCACAACGCCCTCCCTCAGCGGACCGAAGTTCGCCTCAACGTAGTGATCTCTGAAATCGCAGCTCACCCTCAAGTAATGGGTACCGTTTGCCGTGATGAGTGCGGCGCCGGTTAATTTTTTCGAGCGTCCGATTTCGCGGAGTCCATATTTATTGAAAAGCAGCTTGAAGCCTGACCGGACAGCATGGATAAATACCGTCGCCAGTTCTATCGTAGTCATGGTGCGCGAAGGGGAATTGGGTGATCATACGGTCGCATCAGATTCCTGTAACCAGCTGACTCGATCTCCAGACGCTGCCGGACGCCGTACCCCCTGACCAACGCAGGGCCATTCCGTTCCACGTACATGCTTCTGTGGAGTCACTCGTGAGGTTCGCGAAGGCGATCCATCCAGGCCGATGCCGGAAGATTATCGATGTCGAACGTCCGGCGGCTAGCAACCTCATCAAAGAAATCGTCTGACATCCAGTCAGGTCTTGTCCCGGGCGGCCAGACCTTAACACCGCGAAGCCGTTGGCGTATCTGGTCTTCGCTCTGGGCCAAGACAATGAACCAAATCCCTCCAGTCCCGTAGTCATCGACAACCAAGAAGCGCCTCTTATCGATTGATTCGGCCATCGTCTTAGAACGGTGAGAATACCGAACCTGGCGGCAGACGGACTGGGCCCTTGACGGGACTTCCAACCCGCCGCCCGGCTGGCCGTTACCTGCTCGCCGCGGCTGATCCCAGATACCAGGCGCCAAGACCCTCGTCCACAGCCGCCAGCAGCATGAGCATGATCGCCATCGCGGTGTCCACGGTCCAGAAGGGGACCGGCCAGTTGTCCTCCTTGTCCATGCCGAACTGGATCTTGTCCGGCTCCGCGCAGCGATCCAGGTACAGGCTATTGTTGGCGAAGGGAAGAACAACGCAGGCCGGGGCCAGGTTGGGTTCCCGTCCGGAAAAATTCAGGGTCGGTGGGATTCGTCCGTCGTGCGGTAGAACCACTCGAGCTCCTCAGGCTTCGATAGGACGATGAAGTCAAAGCCCTGGCTGAAGCCCCCGGACGGCGCGTGCCGGGCCACCTCGAGCACTCGATTCAGCACGTGATCGGGATTCGGCTCACGCCAATCAGCCGCCGCCTTAAGTCTATGAACTGGCGATGGTTGCTGGACCCGCTGGGGAACCTGGCTCGTTCCCCGACACCGCCCGGCGTCGGGGATCTTAAGAACGGCTAAAGCCTTCGCCGAGCCGGGTCGGCTCAGTCGCCTGAATAGGCGCCTCGTCCGGCTACCTCCAGTCCCAGTATGGCGAATCGGATTCGATCCAGTCGTTGACTGGGCGATTACCTCGCTGCTCTTCGAGCAACTTCGCCAGGGCCACGCCACTATCCCGTTTGGTTTGAGTGCAAGACAGTCATCAACGCTGCGCCTTCGCCAGTGGCGGTCGTCCTACGCCGGCCCGCTTAACCCTTCCTGGGCGCCGGGCGTGATTCCCAACTGGTGCAACACACTGCGCCGGACGAGATAGCGCATGCGACTTCCATCCTTAACCCGAATCACTTGCACACGAATATCGTCGGGCTGAATCGCGTCCTTACTCAACCTATTCGCGGCGAGCCATTCCGCGAACGCACCTTCGCCTTCACCCAGCCGTGTCAGGGGAATTACTTCGACCCACTCGACCGAGTTGTTGCTCAATGGAAGTGACGCTCCGCGATGTTGCCAGCTTCCGTTGCAGGCCCCTCGTCAGCGGGAAATGTTCCAGTCGCCAACGACTCTCTAATGTGATTAACCTCATGAGCAATTGTATTAACTGCGTCCTGCTCGCTTGCAAGCCCCTCGTCCGTAAGGTTGACCTGGAATCGGCCCGACGGGCCGCGGATCAACTGGCCATTCCCGTTGTATTCGGTCGCCCCGTATTGGCCGGGATCCCCTTTCATATAGTTGATATCGAGCATCCTTGTATCGATTCCATTTCTCTCTGCGGCTGCGCGCGGCTCAGCGGGAGGTCGTCGAGCGGGTATTCACGCGGATTGCTATCCGAGATGACCAAGTTGTCGACGTGGACATATACCCGGTATGCGCCGAGGCTTTCAGCTGGTATTTACGACCCCGAGCGGACTCGGGGGCGCAAATACCACCAGCTTTAGCCAAATACGCTTGAGCGCGGAGAACTCGCCCGAGCGACGTCTACGTGTTCATTCAAACTGATCGACGACGACCTCTGCCTCAAGCACGCGTACCGCGCACCGACCTGTCCTCAGCTCGCTGATCATGGTAGGCAGTGTCTCCTTCATCGAAGGCATCCTCCTCCAGCACGAGGCCGACGCCCACTCCCAACGCCTCGCTCAGGCGGGCTGACGCCAGACCTACTTCGGACAGCCCACCGTCTGAGAGAGATTGACCACCACTCCTGACTGCTTGTGGTCATATTGGAGATTTACGCAACCCAGCTTCCTTCCCGAGCTGTCGGCCACCACCCACCAATTCGCCGAGTTCGCTGAGGACGTGTTTACTGATATCTGACCATCCGGGTTCAGATGGTCCTGCCCGTGATAGGAATCGCATTTCACGTCGCACTGCTTCACGACCACCACTTGGCCCGTGTCGTTGTGCAGCGCCACGCTGAACGTGGCTTCGGTCGGGTCGAGACCACTCACGTTCACCCCCACAATCGCTAGACCCACCGAGACCAGGAGCAGCAATCCAAGGCCAGCTCCCACAACCAGCCCGAGCACCTTGAGGGGGGAAGGTCCTCGCCGAGGAGTGGCCGTTACCATTCCCAGTCCACCGAGCCATTGGAGCGAACGCCAGGGAGATAAGTTTCCACAGGGTCGATTCCGCGCTTTTTTAACCCATTTCCGAAGACTGGACCCACTGCGCCCTCGTCTCGACAGGACTCCCCGTTGTTGAGCACCTTGTTCTTCACCCAGTCGAGCCCGACATCCCCGCCAAGTCCGATCGCCTCGCCTCCCAGTAGTCCGAGACCAAGGGTCGCATCGAAGGTGGCTGCGATGCCGGCGCCGGCGGGACCGTGATCACGACCCCATTGGTTCACTCAGTGAAGCACTTCATTCGAAACGTAATACGTTGCATACAGCGGAATCGATACGCCCTCTAGGACGACGTACGCGGCCGTCTTCAACCCGTTTGTAACGTCGTTCCAGCCGAACAAGCCCGATGGGTCGCTGCCGTTGAGAGGCGAGTCGCCAACGTAGGCGTAGGGCTCACGTGTCTTGACGACGGCCGGGTCCCGAGAGATGAACTGGGCGGTGGTTGGGTCGTAGTACCTGGCGCGAAGGTAGTACAAACCGGACTCAGAATCTTGATATTGACCGGCATACCGAAGTGGATTCGCGACCGTACCGGTGCTTGTCGTAAGGTTGCCATACGGATCGAAACTATAGGTTGCCTGCGTCGACCCTGAACTGTTCGTGATAAGCCTCGTACTGCCCAACTGATCGTGGTGCAGCCAGAGTGGGGTGGATCCGTTGATCTGCTCTAAGGGCATCCCGTTGGGTCCGTGGATGTACGCCGTGGACCCATCCTTGATAAGCAGCGGCAGGTTGCTGGTCACGTCCCAGAGGAATTGGCTTGTCGTTCCCGACACGGTCTTGCTCATCCGTAGGCCGTCCCCGTTGTAAGCGTACGCTGCGGTCGACCCATACGCCGTCAAGCGGTTGGCTTGATCGTATGACAAAGTCGTCGCGCCTCCCGACGGAGGTGTGATCATGGTTCTGATTTGAAATCAGCCTTGGGGTCTGTCCGCACGCGTCCACTGGAGCCCGCCACGTAACCCCAATTGAGAGTCAGCTGCGCGAGAACCACCGGCGTTGGTGTCATCGCGTAGGTTGCGGGCTGGTGACATAATCCCCGCAAAAGCGTCGGACCGACTGTCGTCGAAGGAGGAGAAATAATGGCTAGAAGCAATACGCGCGTACTGGAGGCTAGTGGGCCGAGCGCAACCCTGAACCCGGAACGACTGTCGGTGTTTCAAAGGATCGCTGACAAAGTCAGTTACGCCATGGGCACGCCGACTAACATCCTCATCTGGCTCATTGCCGTGGGCCTGTGGGTCGCCCTTGGACCGTACTTTGCGAATCACCAGTTCCTACCCGCCTGGTTCACGTCAAACGGTTTCAACTTTCCCCTTAACACGGTGACGACCATCGCCGAGCTCTACATAGGCTTCCTCGTGGGCGCATCTTCCAACCGATCCGAGCGGAATCTCGAAGCGACGCTAGGGCGGATCGGTGGCCAAGAAAAGCAGATTCAGGACGTCGAGGACAAGCTGGCCAGAGCGCTGGAACTGAACACCCGGCTGACGATAGAGGTACACGAGCTCACCAAGCTGATTCACGAGAAGGTTTACGCGTAAGGCGTCAACGACCGGACGCGCCGCTGCCGGTCGCGAAAAGGACGACATCTTCACTGCCATCGAGAAACCCGCGCCGCTTGAGTACCTTGAGGGCGGCCCAGGTGGCGGCGCCTTCCGGTGAGGTGTCAATGCCGATCGCGCTGGCCATTTCCGTCTGTGCCGCATTCATCTCGTCGTCACTGACGGCGAGCGCCGTGCCGCCACTGTCCCGTATCGCCTTGAGCACCAGGTAGTCTCCTATCGCAGACGGAACACGCAGTCCTGCCGCGATGGTGGCCGCTCCCTCCCACCGCCGCGCGTGCTCGGCGCCCTCTTCGAACGCCCGGACCAGGGGCGCACACCCGGCAGCCTGGACCACCACCATCTTCGGCCGCTTAGGTCCGATCCAGCCCAGGGTGCCAAGTTCGTCGAAGGCCTTCCACATCCCGACGATGCCGGTGCCGCCGCCTGTCGGGAAGACGATCACGTCCGGCAGACAGTCATCACCCCAACCTCCCTGCTCGGCGAGCTCGAAGCCGAGCGTTTTCTTGCCTTCCTGCCGGTACGGCTCCTTCAAGGTGGCGAGCTCGAACCATCCGCACCCGACCGCCTTCTGATGGATGATGCGGCCGGCGTCGTCAATTAGGCCATCGACCAGGAGAACGTCGGCGCCGTATCTTCGCATCTGGGCCAGGTTGCCGGGCGGAGCGTCGCGCGGGACCGCGATGTGCGCTTTGATACCGGCGGCGGCCGCATAGGCGGCAGCGGCCGACCCGGCATTGCCCGCGCTGGGCAGCGCGACCTCGGCGATGCCAAGTTCCTTCGCCTTCGAGATGGCAGTCGCCATGCCGCGGGCCTTGAAGCTCCCCGTCGGGTTCTTCCCCTCGTCCTTGATGCGCACATGCTCGCTGACCCGTAGCAACGGCGTCATCCCCTCCCCCAGCGTCACGACATGCTCGGGTTCGCGGACCGGAAGGAGCTCCCGATAGCGCCACATGTCCCACGTGCGCCCGCGAAGATCGTCCGGCGTCAGGTCGCGCTTCAGGCCCGCCAGGTCATATCGCGCGAAGAGCACCTTGCCGCAGCTGGGGCACACGCCGCAAGGAACGCCGGTATCGAACTCAGCGTGGCACGCGCTGCATTCGAGCGCGCGAAGGTAACTCCGCCAGCCCTGGATCGGTGCACCCACCGATGACGAATCAGGCCAGCCAGCGGCCGGCGAGCATGACGTCTCGGCCTTCCAGCTCGTCGTAGCCACGGTAGGCCTGGATGCGGGACGGCGTTAGCCGAAAGTAGACCCAGTCGCCGGTGATCTCGCGCGGGTCCCAGCCGACGGCGGCGGCGAACCCGGCGGCGAGCGTCGCATCGTGGACCTTCCCGCTGTCAGCGACCGCCGCATCGATCACGATGACATCGTCCGGAGCACCGAGCGCGAGCCGGGCCATGCCGTTAGCCTCGAGGTTGCGGGCCGACCGGCTGGTGGCGGTCGTCGCGATGATGACCTGGTTGCCATGCCACCAGGCCGAGACAGCGATTAGATGTGGCTTCCCGGTTGGGTCCGCCGTCGCAAGCCACAGATCCCGCTGTGCATTTAGTGCCGCCTGGGTGTCCGCGGTTCGCTGCTCGACTGTTCGTCCCTCACTCATTCCTACGCGTTCTCCTTGCCCGAATCATTCGGGCCCATGTTAATGACTTCGGATCGATAAGCTGACGCCGTGAGTGCGACCACCCAGGTCCTATTGATGCGGCATGCCGACGTGGAGAATCCGGGCCGGATTCTCTACGGTCACCTCCCGGGCTTTTACCTGAGCGCGCTGGGGCGAGCGCAAGCGGCGGCCGTCGGACAATCCCTGCGCCACCGCGGCATCAAGCGAATCGTGCACAGCCCGCTGGAGCGGGCACAAGAAACGGCCGAGATTGTCAATGCCCAGCTCCCGGAGCCAGTGCCGCTCGAGGTGGAACCGGCGCTGTGGGAGGCGGAATTCAGTCGATACCTGCAGGGGGTGCCGTTCTGGCAGATCCCGATACGCCGCCCGCGCTGGGTGAGGCATAAGCTCCAACGCGGGGCCCTCGAGGGCGACGAGAGCATCGAGGTACTTGGCGGCCGCGTGCTCAATGTCGTGTATCGCCTCGCCCGCGAACACCCGGGCGAGGTCTCGCTCGGTATCAGCCATGCCGACCCGCTGCAGGCGGCCTGGATCCTCCTCGATGGCCGCCCGCACAGGGAATCCGAGATGTCCCGCAAACAGGTCGGCCGCGCGGGGCGGCTCGAGTTAGAACTCGATGGCGATCGCGTGGTGTCGACGCGCTACGTGCCGGCTCCGAAAGCTGCCCCCACCCTGCCCTCCCCCAGAGGGGGAGGGGAATAGTACGCCTGCCCCCACCCTGCCCTCCCCCACAGGGGGAGGGATTTAGTCCGCCTGGCCCCCACCCTGCCCTCCCCCAGAGGGGGAGGGATTTAGTCCGCCTGGCCCCACCCTGCCCTCCCCCAGAGGGGGAGGGATTTAGTCCGCCTGGCCCCCACCCTGCCCTCCCTCAGAGGGGGGAGGGAATTAATTTCCCTGCCCTCCCCCAGAGGGGGAGGGAAATTGAGGGGGAGCTAACGGCCGACAGCGTACCCCTGCATCCCGCGCGGGTTCGCCGCTGACATCAGCTGCCCCGTTTTCGGATCTTTGCCGGCGACACACAACCGGCCGAGGGACCACGCTCCATCGAGCACAAGATCGTGACCGCGGTCGCGTAATTGCTGCGCGGTTGCGGCATCCAGCCGGTTTTCGGCATGAAGACGGCCGGGATGGGACTCGTGCGGATGGAACGAGCTGGGGAAATGGCTGCTGTGGAACATCGGCGCGTCGATCGCCTCCTGCAGGTTGAGGCCGAAGACGGTATGGGCCAAAAAGAAGTTGAGCGACCACTGGTCCTGCTGATCGCCGCCGGGCGTGCCGAACGCGAGCCACGGCTCGCCCCCGCGCAGCACCAGGTTCGGGCTCAAGGTTGTGCGCGGCCGTTTCGCGCCCTGCAATGCGTTGGGATGTCCTTCGTCGAGGTTGAACATCTGCGCTCGCGTCCCCAGGCCGAAGCCGAGTCCGCGAATCACCGGGGAGCTCTGCAGCCATCCGCCACTTGGCGTTGCGGCCACCAGGTTACCGGCGCGATCGATGACCGCCACGTGGCAGGTGTCACCGAGCGGGTTGGCGAGCAGCGTCGGGTCGGCCACCGAGTGGGTTCGCTCGCGATTACGGGTGGAGCGATGGGCGAATCGCGGCAGGGCCGGTTGCCGCCCGCTAACGGACCCCGGTCGAAGGTCGAGCGAGGCACGATCGCTGATAAGGAGCCGCCGTTGGGAGGCGTAACCCTCATCAAGGAGAGCCGACATCGGGACATCGGCGAAGTCGGGGTCGCCATACCAGGCCTCGCGATCGGCAAAGGCGAGCTTTGCCGATTCGATCACAGTATGGACGTGGTCGGCGCTCAGAAAGCCCATCGCCGTCAGGTCCACGCCATCGAGTAGGGCCAGTTCCTGGAGGAAGACCGGACCCTGACCCCATGGTGCGGTCTTGTGGACCGTCGCATCACCGAAGGCGAACTGCGTCGGGGGCTCTTTGTGCGCGCGCCAAGCGGCAAGGTCGGCCGCGGTCAGGAGTCCGGCGTGGCGCTGCCCGGAGCTGTCGAGCGATGGCACTCGGCAGGCGGCGTCGATCGCTTCGGCGACAAACCCCTGGTAGAAGGCTCGGCGGGCGGCCTCGATCTGGCTGTCCCGCTCGGCTGTGGCGTGTTCGGCCTCGTCGAGGATTCGCCGGTAGGTGCTGCCGAGATCGGCATTGCGAAAGCTCGATCCGGGCTCCGGGACACCATTAGTAAGGTAGAGGCGAGCGGACTCCAGCCACTCGCTTCGGAAGATCGGCGCAACGTGCGCGATCGCCTGGGAGATCGCGGGAACCATGGGATATCCGGTGGTCGCGTATTCGATCGCGTATTGGAGGACCTCACGCAGCCGCATCGTGCCGTGCTCGCCGAGAAGCATCAGCCAGGCACCGAACGCTCCGGGAACGCAGGCGGCGAGCAGGCCAGTTCCCGGGATGTCGTCGAGTCCGAGCTCCTGAAAGTGACGGATGCTGGCCGCCCTGGGCGCCGGCCCCTGGCCGCAGATGACCTCGACCTTCGCCCGGCGAGCGTCCCAGAGGATGATGGGCAGATCGCCGCCCGGGCCATTGAGGTGCGGCTCGACGACCTGGAGGACAAACCCTGCGGCGACCGCCGCGTCGAAGGCGTTGCCGCCTCGCTCGAGGATCGCCATACCGGTTTGTGATGCCAGCCAGTGGGTCGAGCTGACCATGCCGAAGGTGCCGCGCAATTCGGGACGCGTGGTAAACATCTCAGCTGGCTACGGCGAGGGCGTCTTGGAATTGGCTCTGGTAGAGCGTGTAGTAGAAGCCGCGTCGCGCGAGTAGCTCCGTATGGCTGCCCTGCTCGACGATGCGGCCCTGATCCACGACGACGATGCTGTCGGCGTTGCGGATAGTCGAGAGGCGGTGCGCGATGACGAAGCTGGTCCTGCCCTGCCGCAGCCGCGCCATCGCCTGCTGGATCTGCACCTCGGTGCGGGTGTCGACGCTGCTGGTCGCCTCGTCCAGGATCAGGACCGTCCGGTCGGCCAGGAAGGCTCGGGCGATCGTCAACAGCTGCTTCTGCCCGGCGGAAATGTTCGAGGCATCGTCGTTGAGAACGGTGTCGTAGCCATCCGGCAGCGTCCGGATGAAGTGGTCGGCATGCGCCGCCTCCGCCGCGGCCACGATCTCCTCCGGTGTCGAGCCCAGCTTTCCGTAGCCGATGTTGTCGCGGATGGTGCCGGTGAAGAGCCAGGTATCCTGCAGCACCATTCCGAAGACGCGGCGCACGTCATCGCGGCTCACCTCTTCAGCATTGACGCCGTCGACGCAGATGCGGCCGCCGTCGATCTCGTAGAAGCGCATCAGCAGGTTCACGATCGTCGTCTTGCCGGCTCCCGTGGGGCCGACGATCGCGATCGTCTGCCCAGGCTT
>Ga0070698_100007398_pt1 | contig 11882 bp, 15 predicted proteins | sample KBSK1502metaG_FD_65477 | JGI IMG/M metagenome (GOLD analysis project Ga0070698, IMG submission 65477) | Corn, switchgrass and miscanthus rhizosphere microbial communities from Kellogg Biological Station, Michigan, USA - KBS K1-50-2 metaG | ecosystem: Host-associated > Plants > Roots >...
CAATCGCACTCGTGCGAAAGCAGAGCCCTTGCTCGGTCCCTGCGGAAAATTTGCTGAGTCGCGGGCAGAACTTGCCGGACAAGTTGACGTGCTGTTTACAATGCTGGCTGATCCAGCAGCGGTCGAACAAGCAGCTCTGGGACTGGACGGATTTTTGAATCTTCTCCGGCCTGATTCCGTTTGGGTCGATTGCAGTTCGGTCAATCCATCATTCTCCAGAAAGATGGCCGCCGAGGCGGCACGGCGCCGAGTTCGCTTCATTGACGCACCAGTGACCGGGTCTGCGCCCGTAGCCGCGGAGGCTAAGCTCGTCTTTTGGGTCGGCGCCGATCCGGCTGATCTCGAAAAGATTCGTTCACTTCTGCTCTGCATGGGTAACCGAATTGTTCACACCGGCGGACAAGGCACCGGGACTTCCATGAAAATGGTGATCAATCTGTTATTGGGCAACGCCATGGTCGCGTTCGCCGAAGCGATGGCCTTGGGTGAAGGGCTTGGACTCCCGTCCAAGTTACTCTTCGACTCATTGCTTGGATCGCCCGCTGTCGCGCCGTTTCTGTCGGCGAAACGCGCGAAGATCGGCAATCGTGATTACCAAGCTGAGTTTCCGCTGCGCTGGATGCAAAAAGACATGCAGCTGGCGACGGTCAGCGCCTATGAAACCGGCGTGGCCATGCCGATAACGAATGTCGCCAAGGAAATCTACTGACTGGCAATGCGCGATGGACATGCCACCGAAGATTTTTCGGCCATCTACGAGTTTCTAACAAATAATGACCATTCTCTTCCCGCGAGCGCGCCGCAATCTTCTCTGCTGCGAACACGCAACTCGAATGTGGCCACACCATCCGCAAAGTTAGCCTGACGGGTTAGTGCAGGACAAAACACACAACCGGAACGTCCATGAACTTGAAGCTCGAGAATAAAACCGCCTTGGTCACCGGCTCCACCGCCGGCATTGGTTTCGCCATCGCCAGATCGCTCGCTGCCGAAGGCACACGCGTTGTCGTTAACGGTCGCACCGAAGAGCGCGTGTCGGAAAGCATCGCGTCGATTATGATGGTGCCTTGGCTGAACTGGAGCTCGCTCGGCAGAGCATACCCGCCGGGGGCGTGCCACAGGGTGACTGCTGACCGCATGGAATGTCCCAACCAAGATTGACAATTGCATGAGCATGCAAGTCACCTGACCGTGATTGGCGCTCGCGCGTCCACATACCAGCCGCTCTCTCCGGCGCCTGCAAAAATAAAAGGCGCGGATCGGACCAGGTCCCTGTGCGGAATTGTTCCTAACCTAGAAGGCCGCACAATTGGGCTACTGTCATTGTTCTACGAAAGAATGAGGACGGAATAAAGCCATCCGCAAGGAACGAAATGCATTGCTGCTCGGACATTGCTTTCGTTAAGCAAAAATTCAAAGGAATGCTGCAGTGAGACTGATTGGGGGCGATCTACCCATGCGGCATTCGAGCTGCTTTACGGTTGCTCCGAAGCACAACCAATTTCCTCGAATGCGACGCCATACTCTCCCTTGCCAGGTCAGTGATCTTTTGTCATTCGCGGAACGCATTGCCAATGAGTTGGATACCAATGGTAGATGCCTCGAAATGATAGGGATTCGGGCGGACGAACTCAGGCGCATTGTTGACCAAGTCAAAAAGGCCGAGGCCGCATGGTCAGCCGCCAAGAGCGCGAAAGCATCCGCACAAACACGAACGACCGCCGCGGACGAAGCGCTGACGGGGTGGCTAGCGAAGGCGCGGCTGGTGGTGATGCTCGCGCGCGGCGAAAAATGGTCGGAGCGCTGGATTGAGAGTGGCTTCACGCATCGCAGGATGAATGTTCCGAAGCGGGTTGGGTCGAGAGTAGAGCTGGCCCGCCGGCTAGTAGTGTTTTTGGCTCTGCAGCCGGAATTTGGAGTCCGGTTTGCGGGGGTCACCGCAGCGGAGGGGCGCTCCATTTATACCCGAGTGATACAGACGCGCTACGGACTCGAGAAAGCGACGGCTGATTGCGCCATGACTAAGCGTCAACGCGACGCTGCGGAACGTATCGTTCGCCACACACTGCGGCGGGTCGCTCTCAACTTGCCCTCTAACGATTCGCCCGAAGCGGCGGAGTCGGTGCACGATCGCCCTGATTTTGCCAAAGTGTCAGGGGAACCAATTCCGGTAATCATCCAGGCACATTCTGATTGCCAGCAAACTGTTGCTGCGTAGTCAACCAGCCGTTGTCGGCGAGAATACGTCCGGCGAAGACTTCTTTGACCGGAACGGATTCAACGTGAAGGGACTCGCAGCCGTGCATTGCTCGTATGGCGTCTTTAAGCGCGGTAACGTCTTTTGGCTGCATTGACGAGGTCTGCGATTGCCCAATGTCTCTTTTCAATTCCTGCCGCCGTCGCGAGGCTGCAACGAAGTGAGCTGTGGGTTTTCACAAAGTATAAGACGCGAGATGAAGGGCAATCGCAGCTTCGAAAAAGCTTTTTGCTAAACCCGAGCGTGAGGCGTGGCTGCGTAGGTCTAACATGGCTTCTCCTCGCGAAGCTTATCGCGAAATCGCATGGCCTTCAGCGCGCTTTGACGCCGCGGCCAATTCCCCTGCCTGTTTTGCGATCGCTAATTACAAATGTGTTGTTTTCTCCGAGCGCCGACCACGGTCCGCGCGATACTTCGCTAAACTCGACGAAGCGCCAGTCGGTCACATCCGTTTCGTTTAATTCGAGATAGTCACGCACGGCGGGAGACACATCGAGACCCGCGCCTTTGTTCAGATTGGGTTTTGGACGTTCGTTGCCAAAGACATATTGCCAATAATCGGTGCGGAAAGGGCCTGCGTCTTCCCATTGCGCATAAGCCGTTCGATTCCCTTTTCGAATTGCGACCCATCGATCCTTGCAGGTGGAAACCCCGGGGCCTTGGTACGCTTCCTTGAACCACGGAACAACGCGGGGTGCTTCCGGACGGTGCCCAGTGGCTGCCTTGTCGTTGTATGGGAGGGCGCAGTAAAACGGGTTCTGTCGAGGCGTGAACTTTACCGGAATGTAATTGCTGCGATGCGCGGGATTTGGATCGTCAAATCCGCCGTAACTTCTGCTCCAATCTTTGTCCCATGAGCTTACGCGGTTCGGCACCGGATTGTTTCCGTTCGGCTGCTCGCCGATCCAAAAGACGGTTGTTACAATATTTTTCTTCCACGGATAGCGCTTTCCTGTGGCTGAAGCGCCGTGCTCAGTGTTTAAACAGCCCGCGATGATCGCTCCCAACGCACCGATCGACCGGATCGATATAGCCTTCATCATATGCTTCCTTGTTCATAGGAAGCGGGTGTTTATCGAGTTAAGCGCTATCCGAAGCAAATCGCAACCAAGAGCCTCGCGTCTTGGCAGGAAAGTTCTCCGCGAACTGAATCCCAACTGCAAAGTTACAGGGAAGCTGGGTTGCGGTGCGGCATTCCTTTTTCCAGAACGTTGTGCCCGTTCGTCGCAAATAAAGCTCGACATTCGGCCAGGCTGAGGAGTCTGTGGGGCTGCACCAAGGCATTTTCGGGAGGCGGCGATCTCCACCGTACTTAGCATCCCGACCAAACGGAAGAATTGCGCTCGCCGTGGCAGCGCAAACTAAGTGGTGGAATGGCGAGGAGGAATTCCGAGGGCGCAGCGTAGCTGATGAAAATCGACCGGCTTGGTAAGGTAAAAATCGCATCCCGCCCGCAGCCCGCGCTCCCGTTCCACGGCCTCAGTTCGCCCCGTAACCGCAATTGCTTTTAAGCCGTGAAGTCGTTTTGCTTCGGCCACAAGATTGAGGCCATCTCCGTCTGGTAGGTTAAGGTCACTGACTAGCACATCAAAGCTCATCGTGGCCAATTGACTGCGGGCATCCTTCATGTTCTTGGCGATCACGGTTTGGCAGCCGCATCGACTCAAGAGGGTGGCTAATACCGTTCGGGTATCACAATGATCTTCGACGACAAGTATGCGCATCTGGCCTAAAGTCTTGGTTACAGGTTCGTGCGATCTTGTGCGAGCATTTTCCATGACAGATTCAGCCAAGGATCACGATTAGGCAGCGCGGTTAATCGGAGTCGTCGTTGTCCGCTTTCGAACGGCTGGCACATTCATCTGCCAAACCAGATTTTTTGTGTGCGTATTTGTGCGTACGACCACTTCCACGCCGCGATTATACGATGGAAATTTGGATTTTTGAGCCAGCATTGAGTTCCAGCGAGGCAGCCACGACTAGTCAGAACACATTACCCCAAGTCGCACTCAGAACATTTGCCCTTCCAGCGCAATTCTCGTGAGTTCTAGTGCTGTTCTGTGAGGGCGCCCGAGTCTGCGATGCATCTGCGGTTCCATCGATAAGGATTCGACAGGGCCAGTGCCGCAAAGGCTTTGATTTCGGGCACGCTGTTGCGGTTCGCGAAACTCGTTTGGACGTTTGCTACGCGCTGTGGACGGCCCCCAAATTTCGTTCTTTCTGCAAAAGTCGTCGCATTCTCGCTGTTATTTTCGGCCCCGCCACTAACCCGCTTATCCCAATCAGAAGCAACAGCCAGGTGTTGCCACTGTCAGGCACAAGCGGCCCGACTGCGAACTGTGAGGATTGGCCACCATTGCCAAAAAGTGTGAAGTCTCCGCCGATCACGCTGACTGATGGGTCGTTAGGAAGTGTGAACCCAAAATGGACGCCATAAAAATTGAGTGGAAACGTCAGGTTGGGATTCGGCGTGCCATTCGAATCCGCTAAGAGGGGGAAAAATCCCACAGACGTGCTGCCACTACTGCTGTCAGACCTTCCAACGATTCCAAACCCCGGGATGGCGTTGCCGTTTTGATCAATTAGGTACGCGCTTGTGTTCGTTACCAAACCCGGAAAAGTTCCAGCATTTGTGAGCAGAGCAACGCTCACTTCAAAAAATGGCGCGGTATTTGAGAAAAGCTGCACGAATTCGTTATTAGTGAAAAAGAAATTAAGGGAAACCGACAAACCGTTTAGTGGGAGTCCGTTGAGAGCCGAAAATGCAATCGGCCCTACATGAGCGTTTGTCCCAGTGTAGACAGCGGGCGGTCCGAGATCGATTTCAATAGTGGTTGCTTGAAGTCTCGCCGTTCCCGCCAGAACCAGCACGGCAAGAACGACGACAAAATGTGTCGTCCGTTTTTTCTTGTTACGCCGATCACTTGTCGAGTTTTTCACTGCCTCAGTCTATCAAAGTGCCAAGAGCGTGTCGACGTTTGATTCTACCAGTTAAGGACGCTCCCAGCCGATTGTGAGTCCGTTTTTGGCCAAACACAGTGGAGAAGCCAAAGCGCAGGGAAATCAATAAACCTGCTCGGGCACACAAAATCATTTTTCAAAAATAGCCATGCTTGTCCGCAGATGACTCGATGCTCGCAACGAGGCACTCGAAGTTTTCGACCTGTCACTGCGCGTGGCGCACTCGCGGTGCTGCATGACCTAACCTCATATTTACCGCCGTCGCTTAGACCTTTTAATTGCGGCGCATTCGCCGATTTACCATCGCGTAAACCGCACACTTGCATCAATGGGAAAATATTGGCGCGATAAAAAACTTGCGGCTCGTGATAGCGTCAGCGCTGCAACGCATCGAGATCGGAGCGGGACAGCTCTTGTATTTTGCTGATGTTGCACGCGTGAAAACGAAACCGCGGACGAAACATTTTTTTCTTCAGATCCAAATAAAAATGTGGCGCCAAACGTGCCAGCACCTCGAAGCCGGTGTGATCGTGAAATTCACCAACAATCCATTGGCAGTGATTCAAAATCTCATCGGACAGGGTTGAAAACACATCGGCTTCGGCACCTTCGCAGTCGATCTTGATCAGGTCGACCTGCGCGATTCCGATTTCGCGCAAGACCTCATCTAATCGCCGGACCTCGCACTCTATTGGAGCGGCAGGGTGGCCGCGATCCTTGAAGCGGCCGTCAGTGCTAAACGCGCCAAAATTTACCTGATCAGCGCGGACCGCAATCCGTCGACGAGTCGCTCCGAGACCATAGTTGAAAATCGTGATACCAGGCAGATGCGCGACATTTTCTTGCAATATGCGAAAGGTGTCGGGATGAGGTTCAAACCCGAAAATGTTGGCATCGGGGAACTGGCGATGAAAATAAATAATGGAAGCTCCGATATTGCTGCCGATGTCGAGAATGATTTTCGGTCTGAGGGCCCGAGGCAAATAATACTCTGCTTTCTTGCCGCTCCTGAGCAGAACTTGATACAGGACAAATGGATCAGCCGTCCCTGACCGATAAAAAATGTCACGGCCTGACCAACGCAACCGGGCGAGCGATACGATCGGAAATTGGCGCACCATGTCAGCAGTGAAGCGTATCGAGCGGGAACGCACCAAGATCTTAATCATGTTGTGGAAACCAACAGCCGACATGAACTAAGAGTAGCTGCGTCTGGCACAATGAAACGTGCTAATTAGTTGCGAGCTGCCGTGACAGCCGTTCACAGCGCGAGAATGTTTTCATGCGCTTTTAAAAGGTGCGGTGTATTCAGCGCTGTTTAGCGGCTTGTTCGGAGCCTGATGGAGCAGCCTCTTTGAGAATGCTTCACGTCGTCACACAGGGGAATTGAGCCGTGTTGCCATGACAGCGGTGGCTCATCAGAAGAATTCATGTTGTGAATTTTGACCCTACATTCACGGTCGCACGTGCCGGGCCATACATTCGGCAGATTCTCCAAAACGGCGGCCGCGCAACAATCATTGTTGGTGATCAATACCGAATGCTTATGAAATTGCGGGCCGGGGCTTTTCCTTTGCCACGCCCTGTTGCATGGTGGTACTCGTGCCGATCCCGTCTACAGGTTCATCATCCGTCCTACGTCGAAGAAACACCGATAGCTGGAGAATTAATCCGGCGAAAGGAATTTCCTAAACGGCTATCAGAAACCGCCATAGCCGAACTGTTGGAAGGCGCAAAACCGGAGGATCACGTTTTTATCACACCAACTTAGTTGGCGTCTAACCGGGGTGGCCACAGGTGAAAAGGCTCAGTTATTCCAAAGACCATTAGGCGTGGACAAACCGGAGCAGATCGCACCGCATTATCTGCCCAACCCAAGTTTTTGTGTGCGTATTTGTGCGTGCAACGACTTCCAAGCCGCGATATGCGAGGGAAATTTGGATTTTCGACGTAGTTTCGAGTCCCTAGCGAGGTAGCCACTCCCGAACTTATTGCTGGCTGACGCGTCGAGAGCTACTGATCTCGTCGCGATTGCCGCGCTTTTTGCGGAAAAAATCCTGGAGAAGAGACGCGCATTCAGTTTGCAAAACACCGCTGGTGATCTGGCACTGATGATTGAGGGCGTGGTGTTGGAGCAAATTCATTATCGTGCCCGCGGCTCCAGCCCGGACGTCGGAACAGCCAAAAATCACGCGTCGAATCCGCGTGTGAACGATCGCCCCCGCACACATCGGACAAGGTTCCTTTGTTACGTAAAGGTCGCAGTCAGTCAGGCGCCAGTCGGCGACCGCGGCCTCGGCTGCTGTTAATGCCAGCATTTCCGCATGGGCAGTTGCGTCCTTCAGCAGCTCGACTTGATTGTAGGCGCGCGAGATAATTTTCCCTTCCCGAACTACTACCGCGCCGACTGGAACTTCGTCAGCGGCGCGCGCTTTCATTGCCAGGCGCAACGCCTCATGCATGAAGTTTTCGTCCAGTTCCATAGTCAAAGTTGTGCACCTAACGATCTCGAAAGATGATATCTTTATCGAAAAGACACGTCCGCGCAGCCTTAAGCCGGCGAATTACTGGTAAAGCAATGAAAACGTTATTCTTCATCCTAACGATCTTTTCTTTATCACTAATTGGGGCGAACGCGACCGAACAGGACACGGTGAACCGCTCCGCTAACACGATTCGTGAATTCCGGCACATGCCTGAGAAAGGCATTCCATCGCGCATTCTTCGAAATGCGCGAGGGCTCGCCATTATCAGCGTAGTCAAAGCGGGCTTTATCTTTAGTGGAAAGGCCGGCGAAGGCGTTGTCGTCGCACGAACTGGACATGGTTGGTCGGGTCCATCGTTCATCGGCACCGGCGGCGCCGGTTGGGGGCCGCAAATTGGCGCGGAAGTGACGGATTTTGTCATTGTGCTTAATAACGAACATGCGGTTCGTGCATTTTCCAAAGGAGGAAATGTAACGCTAGGTGCGGATGCGAGCGTTGCCGCTGGTCCGGTCGGACGTGCTGCGGAAGCCGACGTTACTCCGAGGGCGGCAATTTATACTTACAGTAAAACGAAGGGGCTTTTCCTTGGTGCTTCACTGGAAGGCGCCGTTATCGGCACACGCAAAGACGCGAATGAGCATTATTACCGGCGACCGGTTACGGCGTACGATATTCTGCACGGCCGTGTCGCGGCACCGGCCGGCGCAGCCAATTTACGGGCCTCTCTTGGCCGCTGAAACAATCGACAACGAATCGGGCGATTTGGTTCGCCGGCCGATCACATCGCCCGCGCTGATAATTTGCTTTACAAGCAAGTCAGCACCTCGGCAGTTTAGGCGGCGTGCGTTGGTCCGCGATACTTTGCTTTGTGTTTCTTTGGGTGCCGGCGAGTCAGGCGCAGCATCAAGAGCCCAGCTTGGTCGATCGTTTGCTTCGGCCGAACCTGGAATTGCAAAACACTGCTCAGGGCAAAAAATTCGGTGCTAATTCTGCGGTGATCGAGAGACGCGGTGCTGTCGGCACATTTTTTCTCCAGCCAAACCGGAAGGAGAAATCATTTGTGGACGTGCGCGTGCTCACCGCTCCGAAATACTCATCGCGCTCGTTTCATGAAGACGCCGGCGTGGCCAATTCCCTTCAAGACCGGAATGTGAGCACGCCAGCGAATATGTCGACATCGTCGATTCGAGGCATTCGCGACACGTATGATGCCCATAACGCGACCGTCAGCCGCAGCTTTGGCGACCAGCGTCCATTTCGAGAGCAGGGCAAAAGTCAAAAATCGCTCGATCGGCAGAACCCGCCCATGACCATTGAGCAAGTGCGCGAGCTGCTGAATAAAAATAAATAGCGCACGCGCCAGTTGCACTATTCCTTAGGAATCATGCAACCCGATGAGGCCCTGGCTCTTCTTAGAAAAGGGGCCGCCCAAATCATCAGCGAGGCTGAGCTACGCGACAAGCTAGCGCTCAATCGCCCGTTACGGGTGAAACTGGGGGTCGATCCGACGACGGCCGACATTCACCTCGGGCACACCGTGGTGCTGCGGAAGCTGCGGCAATTTCAGGACCTTGGACATCAAGCTGTTCTCATCATCGGCGATTTTACGGGAATGATTGGTGACCCAAGTGGCCGGTCGGCAACCCGGCCGCATTTGACCCACCAGGAAGTGCTGCGCAACGCCCAAACATATCGCGAGCAAGCGTTCAAGATTCTAGATCCAACGCGGACCGAGACCGTTTGTAACGGGGATTGGTTTCGCACCATGTCCTACGAAGATGTACTTCGACTGAACAGCCGCGTCACGCTTCAACAGATGCTGCAGCGAGAGGATTTCCGGGGTCGGATCGACAAGCAACAGCCAATCCACGCCCACGAAATTCAATATCCGATCATGCAAGGGTGGGATTCTGTGATGGTGCATGCGGACTTAGAGCTCGGTGGCACGGATCAGCTCTTCAATATTTTAGTCGGGCGCGATTTCCAAAAAGAAGAAAACCAACCGCGGCAAGTTGTATTGACCATGCCGCTTTTGGAAGGGCTGGACGGCGTCAAGAAAATGAGCAAGAGCCTCGGAAACTTCGTCGGTGTAAGCGAGCCGGCCACAGACATGTTCGGCAAGCTGATGAGCATTTCGGATAAATTGATGGCTAGTTATTATGAGCTGCTACTTGGGCAGGAGCTACCGAAGGGCGCAAGCCCTGTTGAACAAAAGAAGCAGCTCGGGTTCGAGATTGTTCAAACGTATCACTCGAGTGCAGTTGCCCAAGAAACACTCGCCGATTGGAACGCGCGTTTTAGCGAGAAGCGTTTGGACGATGCCAATCTTCCCCCGTTTAGACCGATTCTTGATGAAGCGGTTACGATTGTTGCAGCTGCTTACTCGCAAGGTTTCGCCATCCGGAAATCGCGCGCGGAGGTGAGTCGATTGATCAAACAGGGTAGTGTTCAACTCGATGGCAAAAAGATTGTCGATCCAAAATCAAAAATCTCACTGCGGCCGGGCCAGATCCTGCGCCTCGACAAAACGCGCGCAGTTCGAATCAAATAAAAACAAAAAAGCACGGAGTCGAGACCCCATGCTTTTTGATTGGACTTATCTTGAAGATTTATGCGGCTGCCGCGGTCTCAAACAACGGAACGATTGGCATGCGCTCAACGTAGGATGTCGCGATCCCTTCGAAGTGCGCCCTGATACTACGAAGTTCAGCGTTCACAAACGTATCGACGAAGTGCAAGTGGCGATCAAGCCATGCGAACACTCGGTTCTTGATGCGATAATGGATCGCAAGCGTGATCTCAGTGCACGTCGGCCGGATCTCACTGAAATCAACCACACCCATCACTTCGATATTTCCGCCGGCCGATTCAAAAGCAAATTGGTCCTCTGAATCGCAATTCACCGCTAACAGTGTAGTGCGAGCTTCGAAACCGAGCGGACCGCGAAAACTGAAGTCCACAGTTTTTGACGATGTCACCATCGCCCGGGTCACCATGAGGAACTGCCGTTTATAGGATTGAATGCTGGTCAGCCGGGCTTTGGACTCAGCCAACGGCTGGCTCATATGAAACGTTTTTTCGAGGAGCATATTAGTAGGTTAGTAGGGTTGTTGCCAGAAAGGTTTAGCAGCGGAGGTGCCAGCGGGATTTACCTAGGGAGGCGCCGAGAAGTGCCTATTTGTGTGTCACATTTATTTACACTTGCGTCCGTTTTGTTAACAGACACGCCTACCCCGAGCTGCCCCAAAACCGGCTCCATTCCGAAGAGAATTTTGCTATTTCCGGGCCCAATTCGGGCAGCAGCGGAACATCGAGAATCGTCGCCAAAATATCCGCGTTTGTCGTGGCCGCGATGTCATTGTCTCCCACGGGCCGGTTTAAAACCACGCCGGCACAGCGTAAGCCTGCAGCCTGCACGCTACGCACGGTCAAGAGCGTGTGATTCAGGCAGCCAAGACGGTTTTTGGCCACCACCAGCACTGGTAGGCCGATCTTAACAGCCAGATCTCTCACAAAATAGTTCGATCGGATTGGGACCATCCAGCCGCCAACTCCCTCTACAAGAATCAAATCAACGCGCGCCCTGAACTTCCGAAATGCATTGAGCAGATATTCGATGTCGATGTTGACGCCTTCGATTTGGGCAGCGGTCAGGGGCGCGGCCGGCGTTTTCAACCAAAGTGGATTAATCTCGTCTATCGTCAAACCGTGCGTGCTCGCGGCCAGCAAACGCTTAGCGTCTTGGCGGTCACCACAGCAAATCGGCTTGAATCCGGCGCACGATTTCCCATTTGAGCGCAGCAGTCGCAGCAGTTGCACGACGGTGTGGGTTTTTCCGACACCCGTGTCTGTGCCGGTTACGAAGAAGCTCACGATGTCGATCTTACGCCGCGCGGACGTGCGCTGCCTCAATCGTTTGCATCATCGATTGAAAAATCCTTGCCCCATCGGCGCTGCCAAGTCGCGCATCACAAGCTCGGTCGGGATGCGGCATTAATCCGAACACATTTCCCTCGCGGTTACAGATGCCGGCGATGTTTTCGATTGAGCCATTGGGATTGGCTTCAGGCACAACTCGGCCGCGATTATCGGCGTAGCGCATAATCACTTGTCGATGGTGATTGAGCTCATGCAGTGTTTTAGCGTCAGCAAAATAACAGCCTTCACCGTGAGCGATG
>Ga0070698_100007400_pt1 | contig 11880 bp, 13 predicted proteins | sample KBSK1502metaG_FD_65477 | JGI IMG/M metagenome (GOLD analysis project Ga0070698, IMG submission 65477) | Corn, switchgrass and miscanthus rhizosphere microbial communities from Kellogg Biological Station, Michigan, USA - KBS K1-50-2 metaG | ecosystem: Host-associated > Plants > Roots >...
GGTTCGGGAACGCGGTTTGAAACTCGACCTGCCGGCGGTTGAGATGCATTTGGAACAGCAACGGGAGCGCTCGCGGGCGGCTCAGGAGAAAGAGATAGTCGCAGCAGTCGAGGAAACTGTTCCCACGGAATTTGTAGGATTCTATCATGACGAAGCGAAAGCACGCCTGATCCAGGTAGTCAAAAAGGATAAGAATGAGCTGGCGGTCGTCGACCGTTCTCCTCTCTACGCCGAGATGGGAGGTCAGGTGAGCGACACGGGAGAAATTGTTTTTGCGGATGGTAGTTCTATGCCTGTCGTGTTTGTCACCAAACAGGGAAAAACCTTTTATCTGAAGGTCGCTGGTGCGGTGCGATATAGTTTGCCGGCTGATGTTATTTTGAAAGTGGATCAGCCAAGGAGACGCCAGATAGAGGCTAATCATACGGCTACCCATCTCCTGCATTGGGCGCTTCATGAAATTGTCGGGCCCGACGTCAGCCAGAAGGGGTCGTATGTCGGCCCGGACAGATTGAGGTTCGATTTCAACAGCAATGCAGTTTCATGGGAGCAACTTCGGAAAATCGAACAGTTAGTTAATAGCCGAATCATTGCAAATGAAACAGTTAGTTGGGTTGAAATTCCATACGTTGAAGTAAAATCCCGAACGGATATCATGCAGTTTTTTGGGGAGAAATACGGTGCAAAGGTGCGAGTCGTGCAGATCGGAGGAAATGCGGGGTGTTTGGACGGCTATTCAATGGAGCTTTGTGGGGGTACGCATGTTTTGCGGACCGGGCAGCTTGGCTTGTTCCACATCGCAAGCGAAGGAGCAATCTCGGCCGGAGTGCGCCGGATTGAGGCGCTCACCGGCCTTGTTGCCTTGGAATATTTACAGGAAAAGCTGGATCGGAAATCGGCGAAAATCGATGAACTTAACCGCCAATTGCTCGAATTGAAGAAAGCGGTCGAAAAAGATCGTGCACAAAGCCTGCAGCGCGAGGCGGAGCGGATCGCAGCGGAATTCCCAGTCGACCAACGGTCGATCGTGGAAGTGATCCACGATGCGAATGCGGAACAGTTGCAGGCGGTCGCGAACCACTTGAAGGCGAAAGGGTTTGCCGGCGTCGCAGTGTTGTTCGGGCGTGAAGCGAACCAGGTCCATGTATTAGTGATGGTGGATTCGTCCCTGACGGGGAAGGTCCAGGCGGGCAAGGTCGTACAAGAGCTCACTGGCATGCTCGGAGGGAGGGGAGGGGGGAAAGCGGACCTTGCGCGCGGAGCAGGGAAGGATCTATCCCAACTTGAGCCGGCGAGAAGACGTGCCATGGAACTGACGGCCGCGGTGTAGCCGAAGAAAGGCGAAAACTCGCACGGAGGCCACGGAGGTCACGGAGTTGACTCGCGGCTCGGCCCTGAGCTGATCGCTCTTCGGATCCTTTTCAGCGGCGAACTCTGCCTGATAGAATAAAATGAGCTGAGCCATGAATCAGTAGCGAAGGTTGAAGACTGAAAGCCGACGTCAAATCAAACCCTTTATCGGCCATTGAAAACACCCTCCGTGACCACCGTGGCCACCGTGCGAGCCTCCTTTGGATCTCGATTAAACCCGATTGAATTCGACTCCCACCCCCGATCTGTGTACTGTTCGTTCCGTTGCTGATGAATGTTGATCTCAAGGAATTTATTGCAGACGGCGCCCGCAGGATTACCCCCGCTCATCTTGACCGGCTGGTTCGGTGGTTGCCCGAAATCAGGTTGGCTGTAACCCAAGTGACCGAGTTTCCTAATTTGCCGGATCAAGTTGAATTTCTATCCGAGATTATCGAAGATTTCCACGCAGGTCTGAGTCGGTCGATACCGTTCACGGCAATCGCAGAGGCCGCATTCGCCCTTTTTTACCTTCGCAAAGGGGTCGATATCATTCCGGATGCGATTCAAGGAGGTGGGTTAGCCGATGATGCCGCCATCATTACTGCGGTCTTCGAGCACTACAAAGAGCCCTTTCTCAAACACGTGCTTGCCCGGAACGTGCAAAAGCCGATCGAGCACGATGTTGAACCCGATCGAGAATAGCGCCGTTGCCTTACGAGTCTGCCTTGTTCCTTTGCGCCGGCCCTTTCACTCGCCCGACTGCGCGCTGCCCTTTCAGGGTGAGAACTGCAAGCGCAACCAATCCGGCGTGGAACATAAACCCGAAAATCAGCACTGCCTGGCCAGGTATTGGACCAATCGTGGCGTGTTGCCACAGGTCCTCCAGTGACTTGATCGGCATCGGGTGAACACAAATCTTGGTGACGTAGCTGACCGCTTGCACACCGAACATGAACGAATAGTTGCGGCGCAGCCGGCGTCCCAAGGCTTCCAAATAGCCGATATGGAAATGAAGGTGCTCATAGTCGCGGGCTAAATCGTGGTTCCAGCCGTTGTCAATACGCACGCCTTCACCGCGAAGGATCGGCGCATACATGCACGTTTCGAGAACGCGCACGCGGGTGCGCCAGATATCGAAGTAGCGATAACGCCTGGCTTCGATGACAAGAAACACCAGGGACATCAACGCTACCAGAACAAGCGGGAGCGGTGAATTGCCTGCGCTGCTAAAGGAGACTGAGAGAGCAATCCCGGTCGTGGCTACTGCCCAGTTGGTTGTCGCATCCAGGCGGGTCCGCCAGATTTTGCTCCGGTACATCTCGCCTCTGTACAGGTGTGCGAGCATGCCGAGTTCAGCCGCGGTAAACGGGTCCCTGGGATTTTGAACTGCACTGATGAGTTTGCCTCCGTTAAAAATGAGACTCGAGATTCGGGAAAGAAAAACGCTGGCAAGCGTAAGGAATTGCGGGATCGGCTGTCAATGCGAATGGAGGATCCAAGGGCGCGAGTGGAGAGACTTACTGAGCTAAGTCGGGGAGGTCGCATCCCCGGAGTGACCGTTCTTGCGAGGCGGACTCTCCGGGAACTGATGGTGAGAACGCCTGATTTGCAATGAGTTAGACATTCAACAAGTCAACGAGGTTGGACTGGTCGCATCTCCGAGGCGACAGCGTTTTGCGACGGGCGGCCTTGGAGCTCCGGTCCGCTCGGAGATCGGACCCTACCAACACGAACAAACAAACAAAGTTCCTTGCGCAAGGTCACAGAGTGGCAGGTCTTTGTGAGTGCCAGCCTAATGTTTGATAATCAAAAGTGTTAAACATGCGCTGGCTGGTTGAGGGCTGCGTCTCCGAGCCGCTCGTTCTTCCCCGGCAGACTGGTAGGGTTGGATCTCCGAGCTGACCGTTCCGCCGGGTCCAGGCAGTCGATCAGCATGGCGAGGTGGTTGTGGTCGAACGAAATTCAACCGCAACCTGTAGATATTCGTTGCGTTACAACCACTACATCTCGTATTTAATGCCATATGAGACATCCTCCCGAAGCGTTGCGTTCCGCCAAACTTTTCGATTGCGGTTGCGGCTATCTGGTAGTGAGCAGGTTTAAGGCCGACGGCCGCGTCGAGGCCGGTTTTTTCCTGCTCGACATGTTTTGCCTGGGTGTGAAGGACGCGGGTTTCCACCGGTTCGACAGTGTTGCCGATTATCAGGAAAGCCTTCTAGATCGGCTTTTTCCCGACGAGGGCCCGGTGCGAATGACGCCAGCGGCGGCGCGCAAGCTGACCGAGGACGCGATCAGCTACGCCAGCGGGCTCGGGTTTTCACCGGGCGCTGATTACAAAAAGGCGAGCCGCGTTTTCGGCGGCATCACGACGGCGGGCTGCGATGAGCAATTTTTGTTCGGCAAAAACGACAAACCTCTCTACATCCAGGGGCCGTCGGACTCGCCGGCGCGCGTCGAGAGGATTCTGCGTGCGCTCGAAGCCCGGTGCGGCGAAGGCGGCTACCATTACATTGTCGCCGCTGATGACTTCGAACCGCTCGAAGGCGAGGAGGAAAACAGCGAAAGCGCAATCACCGATCCTGTCCATCGAACCGGGCTCGGCGATGGCCGCCGGGCTCCGAGCCAGCCAGCCCGGCATGGAGATTCGGATCAATTCGCCGGGTCGCCGAAAAGTTTCCGACATGATCTGGCTTGGTGGCCGAACCGCTGCTGGAGTCCGCACCGGATTACGAGTCGAAGGAAATGATCCTCAACCTCACGGCGCTGGCCTGGAATTTCACCCTGCTCGACGCGACTGCGCAGGAAGAGATGCTCGTGAAAATAGCCGATCTGTTCCAATGCCCTGAGGGGATGGAGATGTTCCTCTACCTTGCGGACCGCACCGCGCTTCTCTTCCCCGAAGAGGGCCGCGTCATCTGCAAGGTCGAAATGGAGCCCGCACCATACGGCGATGTTGCGGTGCGAGTTGCGTCGGCGATGTGAGATACCACAGCCTCGCCGACGATTGGGTGATCGAAAATCCAAGTGAGGAGCGGACGCACCAGAGCAAACAACGTGAGCCAGACTTGATGGTTAAACGTTGGGCGAGATTGGGGAAAGCTAACCAACTACTTAATGCTAACAATGGTAAACGTAGCGGCAATGGAGCCTAACAACGCGACTAACAAAAGTTGGATGCGCCCCTCCACCGAACAATTCGACTAACAAATCTCAGCGGGTCCGGCGGAAGGCTAACAAATCGCTGCGCCGCGGATCGGCCTGAATTCACGCGAGATTCCGACCAAGACGCAGCTGGATTTGTGACATACCGGCAGGTAAGATCCCAAGGTATGAGCACAGAAATTTTCGTCCTCGATAAAACCGGGACCGGCGAGTCTGCGTTGCAAGTGACACAGTTTGCCGGACCGGAGGGCAAAGGGATCATGCTGCAACTGACTCAAGGGTCAGGTTCCGCTGGCGATCAGCCGGGATTTATCCAATTGACTCACCGCGACGTCAAGCAGCTTATTCCGGTCTTGCTCGGCTGGCTGAACGAAATCGATCCTCCCGGCAGTCTTTTTGAATATTGGCGGGAAAACTACTGGCGCTATGGTTCAAGCACCGACGACAAACTTGCGCTCCTTGCGTATGAAGCTGCCAAAGCCCACGCCGAAAAAGCTTAAGGCGGACAATCCTGACGCACCCAAGTACGAGCTGGACAAAATCTATGTCCGCTCGAAGACCAAATTCGTTGATACTCGCGAGAAGGCCGCGGCGCTGCATTTAGCCAAGGAGCGGGACCAGCTCATTGAGCGCAAACTAGTCACAAACCAGCTCACTTTTCTCTTTCTCTCCATGCGTGCTAAGATGCTCTCGGCACCGTTGGGCTGGCATCGCAAGTGCATGCACATTACTAACCCGCATGTAGCCGTTGACCGGCTATGCAGGATCGCCGAACACAATTTGACGGAGACAAACGATGATTAGTGGACATTTGACGATCCAATTGACAATTCCATGCTCGCTGCAAAGCTGTGGTAATGTTTTACCGCACGTCGGCGACCGAATACTTGTTTTGCCGGAGGAGGTCCGCCCGATCACTCGCTGCGCATCATCGCGACCGTGGATGATATCCCGAACATTTACGGAATCTTAAACGAGTCGACTGATTCCGGACCGGCAGGTTCAACTGATCCGGTTAACGCCTCGGTGGACCGTAAAGGCAGCTTCCGCGTAGATCAGCTCGAAGTCGGAGCTGGTGCGACGGTCACCGTCGCTCAATGTTCAGAGAAGCTGCGGGACCTTGGCATATACCTTGAGGGAAATCAGGCTTTTGGGCAATAAGCGCATGAGCGACAAAAAGCCCAAGACAAACCCGGAGCTGGAAAGGCTTCGACGTGAGCAAAAGCCTCCGAAGTTCAAGCCTTTGCCCAAGCCAAAGAAATAGCGCGGGCCATGGTCAGGATTGGGTTTAACGTGGTGGTTGCTGGGCGATTGTACTCTGCGGTTCAATTCGTGGATGACGCCAAGCCGGAGTTCGAGTTTGTCCGGCAGGTCAAAGGCCTGGTCCTCGAGGAGCTGGAGGCCCCCTCGCCCGGGAATGATTACGATGACGGCCCACCCGAAGAGCCCGCCCCCTAAACGCATCATGGTGCACGCTCCGCCCAAGGGCATAGGGCCGGAGAAGGGCTCGCTCGCTCGAAAACCAAAGTAGGATTTGATACATCCAAATCCCCAGCGTAAGGGGACTATTGGCCTCAGCCGCGCGTGTTGTTGTGTGGACAGTCCCACGTCCACCCAGTACTGATAAACGAGAACTTTACGCTTCCTGATGGATAATTCCATTTCTGCTTGGGTTTCCGGCATAGGCGGCGTCGTGACTACTGTCCTGGCTATCATTGGAGCCTTCAAAGTAGTGCCTGAAATAAAAAGCCTACGTAGGCGTGACGTGAAGGAGTTGCTCGACCTGATTGACGAGGCGGGAAACCGTTTTGAAAAGGAATTAGCGAGCGCATGGCGGAATCCAGGCGCGAAGCCCCCCCGAGGCTCGTTTGAAGACTCCCTTGCCAAGGACCTGTTGGTTTCGCATATCTTTGGCCGACCCATCACTTGGTCCGACTGGATCGAGATCCGGGAGTTCCTCAAGATTTACGACAACGTGCGCATGGTGGATCTGCGCAACGCCTGGTTTTATCGAGACCAGACGCAGGCACCCCACGTATATTTCCGAATGACGTGGCCCGTCCGCTTGAGCGCCTTTGGGTACCGCTTTCTTGTCTTCGTAACGACGCCGCTGTGCGTCTTCGGGACTATGCTGTTGCTTAACTCCTTCGGCATCCACTCGGACCAGCTTCGCCTATTGGAGGCCGTGATCATACTGTCGCTGTTAGTCTTTATCCTGAATGTGATTTTCAATTACGGTGGCTATGCGGCAATCCTGATCTGCAAGAAAACGGAATCGCCGCTAAGCAGGCGAATGATTCCGGTGAATGAAGGATTTTTGACACCAGTAGGAGTTCCCACGACGAATCACAACAGTTTTTCAAGGTACTGTGCGGCCACGGCTTATCTCCACGCCGCTGTGAGGCCCGAATTCACGCGAATATTTAGCCAAAAACGCCCGAATTGTGTCACTCAAATAGGGACGGCGGCTCGTGCAACAAGCTCGAAAGCACGACGCTTGGCGACGGCGAAGTTGGCTTGCGACGGGTCAAACCTGATCCACTCTCCTTCTCCCAGCGCATTGGAGCGAATTCGGGTAAAGAGCTGCGTTGCCTTGGACCAGCGCAGATCGATCCAGAGGCCTGAGCCCGACCCATCCGGCGCTTCGTAGTGGTAAATCTTGAATCGTTCGTCCTCGTCGCCGAGGAGCCAGCGTTTGGGTTTCGATGGCATGAGCAGGAAAACCTAGCACATGTCACGCGACGGGCGCGCAGAGGGTAGAAATTTCGGGGCGTACGCTGGGCTGTCCCATCGAATTTACCGTGGAGGGAAGCGAACGATCCTTCACATTATAGGCAGGACGGGCCTCACGGAATCGGAGATTACTCAAGCAGTTTCACCAGCCGTGTCATCAGAAGAAAGTGGCAATACGGCGAATCCGGCCAGACAGAAATGATTCTCTTGTATTATGTTCCAAAGGATGGCACGAATTAGGCTTGGAGAGTATTGAATGCTGAACGGCTCATGCACGGTGAAACGCTCATGAGTAGTCCGATTAAATTCCAAAACCCGCCGGTCGGGGAGGTCGCATTTTCGGTGTCGTTTCAGACGCCGAAACCTATGTCTGGAGCATTTATCGGGATTTTTTGGTCGCAAGTCCGTGATAAATTTCCTGACCTCTCCGAGGTTTCTCCGATACAGGCAGTCATCGAGGGACCGTCGCAGGGCGCCACGGTGACCGCTATCCCGCTGCTCCAGATGGTTAATATACCGCCCTTAAGGCGAGCCATCTTAAAAAGTCAAGACGGCAGGCACATCATTCAATTACAACAGGACAGGTTTATACTTAATTGGACGCGAGGAAAGAGTACGACATATCCTGATTTTGAGACCGCGTTCTCAGAGTTTGAGTCCCAGCTGGCGCTCTTGAAGAAGACTCTCCGAGCGGAGGGTTTTGGCGAGGCCGATGATAACCAGTACGAGTTGCTGTACGTCAACCTGATTGGACCGGAGAATGGGCTGGCCCTAGTTGGAGAGGGAGGCTTGCTAGCGGATCATACTCGACATTCCAAAGGCGAGCGCTTTCTTCCTGATCCAAGCGGCTTCAATTGGACGTCGACGTATCCGCTTCCGAACGAATTTGGGCGCTTGCATATAACTGCTCAAGCTGTGCTAGTACCGCCCGACAGTAAACGTCATGTTCGGCTTGACCTTGTTGCGAGAGGGTTCCCTCCGACCGGTGGCGAGGCAAGCAGGAGACAATGGTTTCAGCTTGCGCACGAGTGGATTGTTGAAGGATTCACTGACTCGACGCCTGCGATTCTTCACAAAGAGGTTTGGAAGCGATTATGACTGCGTCTTGTTTTGACATCTCGGTAAGCGGCCAGGCGTGGGAGATTCCTGATATGCCTTCGGAAGTCCAGCCTGCCTATCAAAGGCTTTTTATTAGTGCCGCAACGACTGACGTTCAGGAGACTGGCTTGCTAAATGAGATTCCTGACATGCCTTCGGAAGTCCAGCCTGCCTATCAAAGGCGTGCTGACTTAGAGTCTTTGATAGCCACTACGGTATTTATTAGTGCCGCAACGACTGACGTTCAGGAGACTGGCTTGCAAAATTATCAAGCTATCATCGAATCGCTTCCGCCTATTAAGCGAGTTCGGTTATGGAAGGCGCTCAGCAGAATAAACGGTTATTTGCTGGACATTGAATTAAGCGACGACGGCGAGATCATCATTGAAACTAAAGAAGACGGACGGGATTGCTTCTATGCAATCTGTACGCGGGAAGGCGATTTCAAAGGAACTTGGATTTCCGAGGGAATCATAAAGAAGGAGTCATGGTCTGCAAATCTCCCCTACGATTTTCCTGCCCTCAGCTTGATATAGGAAGCGGTTTCCTCTATCGAAGAAGGGGCACAATAGTGAGGGAAAATGATTCGGTAGGAATTTCATGCCGCTCCTCAGTTTGCACAGCAAGTATATTGCAATGCGAAATTAGCCACTGGAAGATGGGCAAGAATTGCAGAGGCACCGAAAAGGTTCTTTGTGACGGATCCGAAAGTGAGGAAAAATGTTTCAAATGGCGTCTGCCGATTCCCCCACTTAGATTCGCAGAAAGCAGCAGTCCAGACTACTCCTTTGATGCTCGATGGAATCCTGTGTTCTGCGATCAGACACATTGCGTGATCGCCATTCATGTAAACGGCCAGGAAGTCACTCATTTTGCTGAATTAGCCGAGGATGTTCGTATTTCCCTGCACGTATACCTGAAGCGGAAATCCGTTAATTGAGCTGATCGGAGATCGCAAGGGTGTTCGAACCTGCAACAAACTTCCTCGCATTCTCGGGATTTATATTTCCAAAAATGCAGTTGCGTGATTTGTTACGAGATTGCCATTTTTGTATTCGCTATGCCGCTATGCGGACGTAAGTCGTTGATTCTGATGCAGTGGTGCGCGATACAGGGTTCGAACCTGTGACCCCTACCGTGTCAAGGTAGTGCTCTACCACTGAGCTAACCGCGCTTTGGATACCAAGAGGGACTTATTTAAGTCCAAAGGAAACGGGCTGCAACCCTGTTTTTCGTCCCTCACTTCTCCGGATTCGAGTTGCTGTGGCATTTTGATCGTAGCATTTTCTTAGCGTGGCTTTCGATCCGATTCAGCGATTCATCCATGCACAAGACGACGGCGTGGATCCGAGAAACGTGCCGAGATTGCGGCACCTTAGAAAACGACCCCATGCCGACAGGACACTGAATCAAGCTAAACAAAGGTACCATTATGATGAGCGGGACAATGATGGGAGCCGTGCTGCCCGGGAACAGCACCGTAACACTTAGAGAGTTTCCCATTCCCGAGCCCGGGCATGGTCAAGTCTTAATCAAAACGAAGTCTTCCACGATTTGCGGGAGCGATATCCGAGCTATTTACCGCGAGCACATCGGGAAGGGACCGGAAGGGTACCAAAACAAAATTGCTGGGCATGAACCGTGTGGGCAAATTGTGGAAGAAGGACCTGGCCTGAAGCGGTTCAAAAAGGGGGATCGCGTCATAGTTTACCATATCTCCGGTTGCGGCGTGTGCTACGACTGCCGCCGTGGCTACATGATAAGCTGTACGAGTCCGCTTCGGGCGGCCTACGGTTGGCAGAGGGACGGGGGCATGGCGCCCTATATCCTGGCTGAAGAAAAGGATCTTGTGGCGCTACCTGACGAGCTTTCCTATACCGATGGTGCCCAAGTGGCATGCGGTTTCGGGACGGTCTATGAGGGATTGGAGAAGATCGGTATTTCCGGAAACGACGCGGTCTTGGTTGTAGGGCTTGGTCCCGTGGGACTCGCGGCGCTCATGCTTGCGAAGGCGATGGGTGCTGACAAGCTCATTGGAGTCGATGTCGTTGCCGAACGCTTAGAGGTTGCCCAGAGGCTCGGTCTGGCGGATCACGTGCTCAAAGCGGGGCCCAAAAACGTCGAGGAGATTCGAAGCCTGACGAATGGGCATGGCGTAGAAAGGGCGTTTGACGCCAGCGGCAGCGATAAGGGCCGCCTCACTGCGATTCAAGCTGCACGCAAATGGGGCCGGATTGCCCTCGTCGGTGAAGGTGGGACGCTGGGCCTGAGTCCGAGTCCGGACATGATTCATGACCAGAAGACGGTCTATGGATCCTGGGTTACGAGCATCTGGCTTATGGAGGATCTCGTCGAGCGGATTGTGCGGTGGAAGATCCGTCCTGAAGAGCTTGTTACAAACAGATTTCCGCTCGAGAAAGCGGACGAAGCTTATGCGCTTATGGCCGGCGGCAAGTGTGGCAAGGTGGCGGTCGTTTTTGACGAAGAGGTTACGCACGTCGCTTGCTCGTAAAAACGCTGACGGCTTTTCCCCTCGGCTGTCCGGACGACGTGCTTTATTACTCGATCCCGGACTCGGACGCGCTCGACCGCACGGGTGGCCGAACTTCTCTCCGCTTCTCGTCAAGCTCTCAGGGGGCTTGGCACTCGAGGCGTTGCAACAGGTGCGCCGGCCGCTAACGAACTGGGAGCAGATCATCCGACAATGCTGGGAGCGGCTTCCAGCCTTGGACACGCTGGCGGCACATGCGCCACTGCGGGCAGCGCGTACAGCCTAGCCTGAGTTAAAACCTCGGTTTACGACGAACCGAAGCACACATCCCAGCTATTCCTTGGGCTCTGGCTACGGGTCGGCGACTTGGCCATTTAGCGGGTCTATTACAGCTTCGGCAAGCAAGCGTCACAGTAGAGGCTTCTGTAACGGTTCCGAGGACGAGCACGAGCACCAAGGACGAGCACGATTTTGAAGATTTGGCGCCCCAAGTCAGCGGAACAACGAGAACAAAATCCCCGTCAGAATTAGTTAGAGCCCGTCCCGTATATTGTGTACATAGGTGAGCACGGCAACAATATGATGTATTTTTCGGGCGAATTTTCTGGATTTTCCCGGAAGCGATCGCTTATAAAGATCTCCCATGCATTTCGAGCCTCCTGCGATCACGTTTATCCCCGGCAAAGAGCACTTTCGTCCGGTATTGCCGACCATCGAAGGAAATATCGATTACCTTGCCTTACGCGGACAGCTAACAACAATGGATGAGCATAACGGGTTAGCGTTCACAAAGGCATGCGGCTCTGCATCAAGTCCCTGGAGCACCGAAAATGCCGGCTGTTATTCGGATGCGATTTTCCGGCCTTACAATTTCAAATAGATGCTCATGCATTGCGCGGAAGTTTCGATCGATTCCGAAATCGTTGAGACAGCTTTAAGCACGTTCGGCTTGAGGGTGGTAAACGGGGGTAGACGACTTTTTGAAGAGAACCGCGTGCGATCGCTGAAAGAGACCGGGCATCCAAATACCCTTGAAGCCGAAG